>JACCDW010540884.1_pt1 | contig 29466 bp, 31 predicted proteins | sample 7449781 | NCBI WGS metagenome assembly JACCDW01 (sample SAMN15323449, study PRJNA562643) | freshwater metagenome | isolation source: river surface water | place: USA:Blue River Watershed | collected 2017-08-18
GTGATTGCCATTGAGCAGTACAAGAACGGCGGGCTTGGACAGAGCCTCGAGCTTCTATTCTCAAGCGACCCTGCGCTCTATCTCTCGGCGGCTGGATCTCTTGAATCAATTACCCGAAGCAAAGCTACTCAGCTCCGAAAGTATGAAGCGGCAAAGCAGCGATTGACCGCGACCTCACTAACGGTCAATGACAAGTTGGCGCTAGTGACTGCAGCGAAGAAGAAATTTGAAGCAGAATCTGCCAAAGCGGTTGCAAAACTTAAAGAGGCTGAATCCATTCTCGCAAAGTTGAAGAAGGAAGATCGCGAACGTTTAGCGCGCCTGGCTCAACAAGAGGAAGATGCGGACCAAAAGCGCTCGCTGGCAGAGGCTAAGGCAGCGGCAGGTGTATCAGGGCGAGCAGGTATTGCACTCAAGTATGCACTCAAACAAATTGGTGACAAATATGTTTTCGGTGCCGCTGGTATGACGTACTGGGATTGCTCCGGGCTCACTATGCGCGCATTCCAAGCAGCGGGCGTTTCACTTCCACATTCATCGGCTGCACAGTCGCGAATGGGTAGATCCGTTCCTAGAAGTCAGTTGAAGCCAGGTGACCTTGTCTTCTTTGGTCGTCCCGTTTCTCACGTTGGAATTTATCTCGGTGGAGGAAAGATGGTCCACGCGCCGCGCTCAGGATCGCGTGTGAAGGTAGCTAGCGCCAGTAATCTCGGAAGAAAACCTTTTGTCGGGGCACGCCGTTTCTAGTGGAGAAAATTCTCTGCATCACAAATGACTTCGGTCCTCGCGCTGGTGGAATCGAAACCTTTGTCATTGGATTAATCGAAAGACTTCCTCAATCACGTGTGATCGTCTACACGAGCGCACAAGACAATAGCGAGCCTTACGATCGAAAGTGGCTAGCGGACTATGGCGTAGAAGTTGTGCGCGATAAAGCCAAGATTCTTCTCCCTACCCCCGGGGTTGCTTATTGTGTAAAAGATCTTGTGCGAGAAAGAAAAATCTCTACAGTGTTTTTTGGAGCCGCTGCACCGCTGGGCCTCTTATCCAGAGGACTTCGCAAGGTAGGTGTAAAGCATATTGTTGCCCTCACTCATGGACATGAAGTGTGGTGGTCAAAAGTATGGCCATTTACTATGGCGATAAAATTTATTTCTCGCCATGTTAATCATCTAACCTATCTTGGTGAATACACGCGGAGTGCAATCTCTCGATCAGTCACTGAACAGGCTGCAGCGAATATGGTCAAGATTGCACCTGGAATCGATACTGATCATTTTTCGCCACAGGATGCCAGTGAGTTACGGCGAGAACTTGGCTTAACCAATAAGAAGGTAATCGTCAGCGTTGGTCGACTCGTACATCGCAAAGGACAGGATGTCTTGATAGAGGCGATGCCCTCCATTATTAAAGAAGTTCCAGAGGCGCACATACTTATGATTGGCGAGGGCCCCTATCGAAGCTATTTAGAAACTCGCGTCAAGACGCTAGGGCTACAAGAGCGGGTTACATTCATTGGACGTATTCAATATGCAGAGTTGCCACGATATATATGCGCTGGAGAAGTATTTGTAATGCCTTCAAGATCACGGTTGGCTGGCTTAGAGGTTGAAGGACTTGGAATTGTTTACTTAGAAGCAAGTGCATGTGGATTACCAGTCATTGCTGGGAACTCTGGCGGTGCACCTGACGCCGTTCTTGCAGGCAAGACAGGGTTAGTGGTTGAAGGAACAAAGACGGAAGCGGTTTCCTCTGCTGTCATTGAACTACTCTTGGATCCTAAGAGATCTCAAGCAATGGGTCTAACCGGTCGCGAGTGGATTATTAAAGAGTGGCGTTGGGATATTTGGTCATCGCGCTTTGCTGAGCTACTTAAAGTAAACCAATAGTTTTTGCGCGCGCTACAGCACTTCTACGATTACGTGTCTCTAACTTGCGATAAATAGTTGCGCAATGACTTTTAACTGTGGCATGAGAAATAAACATCGCGGTTGCGATTTCGGAGATACTCAACTCGCCTGCAAGTTGCGTGAGCACCATTCGCTCTCTTGGTGAGAGCAAGTCTTGAACCTTTTGGCGCCCTAACAGGGCAATTGTGTGGGTACTGATAAATAGCGTTGGCTGGGCGAGTACCGAGTTAATCGCAGAGATAAGGCGATCTGCACTCTCTGATTTTGAGATAAATCCTTGTGCCCCCGATTGAGAGGCGGCAGAGACGAGTTCTAGGTCGTTTTCCAAACTGAGCACAATGATTGCGATAGAGGACGAGTGTTTCCTTGCCCAAGCGATGATCTCAAGACCATTTCCATCGGGGAGATTGAGATCAACGGTAATCACATCTGGTTTGTGTAGGGCAATCATCGCGATTGCTTCCTTAAGAGATCCAGCTTCACCTACGCAATTAAATCCAGCTGCGGTGAGCGATCTCCTTATTCCATCACGAACTAGAGGGTGATCATCGATGATGAGGATTGAAGCACTCACAGAGTGATCGTGATGGTCGTTCCATCCTCTCGAGAATTGATATCAATTGCAGCGCCATGGCTTTCTATGCGCTCAATGCATCCCAAAATCCCGTAACGATTCGTACTGGCTTGAGCGCCACCATGACCGTTGTCAGAAATTTTTACCATGGATTCATCTTCGCCTGAAATCAGTGTCAACTGAATCTGGGTAGCCCCAGAATGGTTGACAGCGTTACGCAGGAGTTCGGGGATAACTCGTATCAAGAGATCTTCTTCATTGTCGGCTAGCCCATGTAATGCACCGGAGATTTTGATGGCAGGTGAGATTGATGTGACGATCTCAAGAAGTTGATCATCGAATTCCGCGCCTGATCTCAGGTTATAGATCTCATCTCGCACTTTCTCAATGAGCTCTGAAACCCTGAAGCGAATCGTACGAACATCATTGCGGATGAGTGCGGGCGTTAAAGGAGCAGCAAGGACAAGATCGAGTTGAAAACCAAGTGCAACTAGATCTTGTGCGATGCCATCATGAATTTCTTGGGCAATCTCTACTCTGGGGGATTGCGCCATGGAAGTTGCGCTCTCTATTCTTTTTCGTAGAGGGCTTCAATTTCTGCAGCATATTGCTGTGCGACAACATGGCGCTTAACTGAGAGCTTTGCAGTGAGCTGGCCCCCTGCGATCGTGAAGTCCTCTGACAAAATGGTGAACTTACGGATTGATTCAGCCTTACTGACAGCCTTATTCGCCTCATCCACCGCAGTCTGAATCACAGCTAAAAGATCTGGATCATTGCGCAGGACCTCAATCGTTGCGCCATCCTTCTTATTGGTTGCGATCCAACCCTTGATCATCTCTGGATCGATTGTTATCAGTGCAGCGATAAATGGCTTGTTATCACCGACGACCATGCACTGGCTTACCAATGGATGTGAGCGAAGGCGATCTTCGAGAACTGCTGGAGCAACGTTCTTTCCACCTGCAGTTACGATCAACTCTTTCTTGCGGCCAACTATATAGAGGAAGCCATTCTCATCGAGTCGACCAAGGTCACCTGATCTAAACCAGCGATCTCCTTCAAATACTTCACTGTTTGCTTGATCGTTCTGCCAATATCCGCGCATAACGATTGGTCCCTTAATGAGAACTTCTCCATCTTCGGCGATTTTGATTGTTGTTCCTGGGATTGGACGTCCCACAGAACCAATTGCGATATTGCCAGTGATGTTCAGAGTTGCTCCAGCGGTGGTTTCGGTCAATCCATAACCTTCATAAATTGTGACACCTGCACCACGGAAGAAGTGCCCTAGGCGAGCACCGAGTGGTGCGCCACCTGAAATAGCCGCTTCAACAGCCCCACCTAAGGTGGCGCGAATTTTTGAGAAGACAAGCTTGTCAAAGAGTCCATGCTTAAGTGAGAGCAATGGGTTAAATTTCTTTGCATCCAAATTCTCGCTGTATTCAATAGCGATGGCCGCAGCTTTTCTAAAGATCTTTCCTTTACCAGCAGCTTCAGCTTTTGCTTCGGCTCCGTTGTAGACCTTTTCAAAGATTCGAGGAACTGCAAGAACGAATGTTGGCTTAAAGGATTGAAGATCAGGCAGCAGTCGACCAACCGGATCGCTGCAGTGAGCCAAGTGAAGGCCTGCAGTAATTGCACCAATCTGAACCATGCGACCAAATACGTGAGCAACAGGAAGGAAGAGAAGTGTTGATCCACCTGGCTTGAGGAATAGATCTGATGCTCCCTGAACAACGTTTCCACACTCAGAGAGGAAGTTTCCATGAGTAAGTGAGACACCCTTTGGTTTTCCAGTTGTTCCAGATGTGTAGATCAAAGTTGCCAGAGTATCTGGGCTTAAAGAGTTTCGGCGGCGATCGATTTCGTCATCACTAATCTGTGCGCCGGCGCGAGCTAATACAGAGAGCACATCGTCAGTCATTGTCCAGACATGCTTTGTATGTGAAGGAAGCACTGTCTGAGCCAACTCGCGATGTGTCGGAGTTTCAACAATGAGTCCAACTGCACCCGAGTCACTTAAAATCCAATCAACTTGCTCTGCAGATGATGTTTCATAAATTGGAACAACGCATCCACCGGCAAACCAGATTGCAAAATCCAAGATGGTCCACTCATATCGAGTGCGAGCCATGATTGCGACACGGTCACCGATATTGATGCCTGCAGCAACTAAACCTTTAGCAGTTGCTCGAACCTCAGCTTCAACTTCGCGCGCTGTAACTGGCTGCCATCCGTCACCAAGTGGACGGGACATGATTACGCGTTCTGGTTCAAACCATGCACGATGTGCAATGAGTTCAGTGAGGTTTCCCTCTGTGGCTACCGGGACAAGTGGTTTAACTGAATATTCGCTCATGGGCAAACGCTATCGGGGGAATCACAAAAATGGGAGATCCCAGAAAGAGATTTCTCGGGGTAACCTAGGGCCATGAGCGATATGAGCAGATCAACAATTATTATTGACGCACCGATGAGCCACGTCAGCGAGGTCCTTTTCGATCTTGAAAAGTACCCCGAGTGGTCAGATTCCATAACAAAAGTCAAAGTTTCTGAACTAGACGAAAGTGGTCGTGTCACGGGTGCGACCTTGACTATTTCCGCTGGTGCTCTCAAGGACGAGGTGAGCCTTTCCTACAACTGGGATGGCGCACCTGGACGCCTCGAGTTTGAACTGGAAGATGCAAATATGCTCACCAAAATGGATGGTGCATATATTCTCAAAGATCTAGGTGATGAAACAGAGGTTACCTATGAACTTTCAGTTGGTGTATCAATGCCGATTCCACAAATGATGGTGACAAAGCAGGAGAAGATGACAATTGATCAAGCGCTTGCTCAGCTCAAAGAGCACTGCGAAGGTTAATTGCACTAGTGAGTTACACAATTGGTATTGATGTCGGTGGCACCAAGGTACTCGGCGGAGTCGTAGACGAATCTGGAAAGATTCTCATCGATGCTCGTCGGGATACACCTCGCGAGGGCGGTACTGCGCTCACTCAAACGATTGCAGATGTTGCTCGCGAGTTAATGGCTTCATATTCAGTTGATTCAGTAGGAATATCTGCCGCAGGTTTTGTCTCATCTGATCGCAAAACAATGCTGGCAACTCCAAATATCGCCGGGTGGAACGGTGTTGACCTTGATGCACAATTGACTGCTCTGCTCGGTCTTCCAGTTGTTATCGAAAATGACGCAAATGCAGCTGCGTGGGGAGAGGCGGCATTTGGTGCTGGCCGTGGCCATGATCATCTACTGATAGTCACCGTAGGCACAGGTATCGGTGGAGGAATTGTTGTTAATGGAAATCTCTATCGTGGAGGATTTGGAATAGCCGCAGAAATTGGGCACATGCGCGTTGTTCCCGAAGGACATCTCTGCGGATGCGGAGCTCGTGGATGTTTTGAGCAGTATGCCAGCGGAAGCGCGTTGATGCGTCATGCTCGTGAAGCGATTAGCGCAACACCCGAACTTGCACGAAATTTACTTGCCCTCGGCAATGGAACGCTCGATGGTCTTACAGGCAAGCACATTACAGAAGCTGCCCAGAACGGTGATCCCGTTGCACTAGCTGCCTTTAATACAACGGCACATTTTCTTGGAGCGGGAATCGCATCACTCTGTGTAATTTTGGATCCCACACGCGTTGTTATTGGCGGTGGAGTAGTTGAGGCAGGAGAGATTCTGCTTGCGCCAACACGTGAATCGATGATGCGTCATATGCCTTTTGCTAGCAAGCATCCTTATCCAGATATTGTTCCAGCAGAGCTTGGCAACGAAGCAGGGTTAGTCGGCGTTGCAGATCTAGCCCGCTTGTAAACCTACTTACTTTTCGCTGGGATAGACAAGACCGATCTGGCTGCGAATCTCATCAAGTGAGCCCATAATCTCAATACTTTCATCAGGAGTAAGGATTGGTGAATTCATTGCGCCAGAGCGAACCACTCGTTCGAATTCTTTCGCCTGCTCGCGAAGTCCATGGCCCTTGTAATCCGTTGGATATTCGGTCGTTGATCCATCATGCATGATCACACGCATAGATGCTGGATTGTAGAAAGTGCGATCAATTTCTATCTTGCCAAGCGTTCCACAAATCGTTGCTCGGCATGGAGTTGAGACCATCATATTTGAAGTAAGAATTGCCTGCGCACCGCTCTTGTAATTAAAGATCGCTGTGGAGCTGGCATCAACACCTTTATCTGTGAAAGTTGCAGATGAAGTAATTGAATCTGGCTTACCTAAGACCATATGTGCAAAAGAAATGGGATAGATACCCAGATCAAGAAGTGCTCCACCTCCAAGTGATGGCTCCCAGTGGCGAGGGTTGGCATAATCTGAAAGACGTTGTCCGTGATCGGCTTCAACTGCCCAGATGTCACCAAGGACACCGGATGCCAAAATTTCGCGCACTCGATGCATATGCGGCAAAAATCGTGCCCACATCGCTTCCATGAGTGCCACACCATTGGCATCGGCTGCTTCCTTCATCTGCTTGGCTTCTGCTGCATTGATAGTAAAAGGTTTTTCGCATAAAACTGGCTTTCCAGCATTGAGCGCCAGCACGGTATTGCTCACATGATAAGGATGTGGGGTAGCGACATAAATTGCATCAAGAGTTGGATCGTTGACTAACTCTTCATAGCTACCGTAGGCAACACATCCTGGAAATTCAGTTGCAAATGCATCTGCGCTCTCTTGTGAACGCGAACCCACTGCAGCGACGATGTGATTGTTAAAGTACGAGAGATCTCTGGCAAATGCTTGTGCAATTCCGCCGCTAGCTAGAATTCCCCAACGAAAATCTGTACTCATACTTGTGCTCCATCATCATCGAGGCCCGAATTATCCGAGCGAGGGTTATCTTTCCACTTCTTAAAGGCGTTTATGCCATCTGAGAAGAATTTTTTGCGATTGATTTTTTCAGGTACCGGGGGAGTGAAGTGCTCTTCATTAGCGCTCCTATCTAACTCATCGAGATAGGTTGAAGGTGAACTCTGATCTAGCGATAATCCGGCGACGAGTGCCTGAAATTTCTCATCAATGAGATCTTTATCATCCTCGTTCGGATTCTGGGCGCCATTTGCGTCACCTGAGGTAGATGCCATGCTTTATATTCGCACAAACTTCGCCAATTGAGTAGAAAAGGGGTTAAATTATGAGCATGAACAATCTGCCCTACGGCACTTTGCGCGCCTTTCTGACGCCCTTCTTAATGATCCTCTTTCGCCCAAAGGTGAAGGGACTTCGCAACGTTCCTGCAAGCGGTCCACTGATTATCGCCTCTAACCACCTTTCATTTAGCGATTCAATCTTCATGCCACTAGTTGTTCCCCGCAAAGTGACATTTCTTGCAAAGAGCGAATACTTCACGTCGCCTGGACCTAAGGGTCTGCTCAAGAAGTTAACTTTTATCGCACTTGGCCAGGTTCCCGTCGATCGTTCAGGTGGTCGCCGTAGCGAAGCTGCTCTCATTACAGGCTTACAAGTTTTATCTGAAGGAAAATGTCTTGGAATCTATCCTGAAGGAACTCGCTCACCCGATGGTCGTCTCTATAAGGGGCGCACCGGAATTGCTCGTTTAGCGATTGAATCGGGAGCGCCTGTAATCCCAGTTGCCATGTTCAACACTGAAAAGATTCAGCCAACCGGACAAGTCATACCAAATATTCAGCGAGTAGGAATGTCATTTGGCGAACCGATGTACTTTGATGGCGACTCAACGGATCTTGCCCACCTTCGCATTGTGACTGACCAGATTATGAATCGTATTCAGGAGCTATCTGGTCAAGAGTATGTTGAGGAATACGCAGTCAAAGCAAAGAAGTCAGGAAAAAGTAGTTCAGAGGAAGAGTCTGAGTAATTAGCGTGCTTCCAACTCTGCGCGTTGGATCAAGTAGTTACAGGTTTGGCACTCAGGACCGGCATCTGGAAACTCTCCTTCAATGACATCGATTAGTTCAATGAGAAGTTCCTGGAACTTCTGACTATCTCGCTCAACTGGAAGATAGTGCTGAGTAACCCCAAATCCATGCGCTCCATCTGCAGTCTCTGTGATGCCATTTAGTTTCCATACAAGCAGCCCCATTGTCGTTACCGGAAAGGGTTTCCCACGATCTGGATTTTCTAATGCGTGGGCATAAGCCTCTAGTTGTGGTGCGTAGAAAGCGCCATTGTCGCGATCGGAATCCGAAACTTTGCAATCAATGATGCCAACAGAGCCATCTTCGTAATGTGCGAGTAGATCGTAAATTCCAAGAATCTTCCAAGTCGTCTGACGTCCACCAATAACAAGGGGTGCGGACTTAACCCACTGTCCCCATTGCTTAACTACTCCAGCAGGTAGCGATGGATCAAGATCTTGCATTGAAGCTCTGCGAAAATGTTCTTCCTGGGCATCAGCTAAAGGTTTTACTAGTGGGAACTGTCCTGGCATTGTCACTTTAAACCAATACTTAATCCAGAGGCAGCGCTTGCAGGTGGAGAGGCCGAAGGTCAGATCAGACGGTGCGATCGTGTCTCTTGCGGGTTTATCGGGGCGAGTAATTTTCTTCTGACTCATGACGCGATTAAATCACGCGCTGCAGTTGCAATGACCAGAATTCCTAAAATCATAATGACGATTCCTCCCACGGCGCGCAGAAAGATAAGGCGCTGAGTGTCGTGTGCTAACCAATCACGGGCTGTCCCAGCCAATAAACCCCACGATGAATCAAGGAAGAATGCAACAACAGCAAAGATGACGCCCATAAGTACAAGTTGTTGCGAGATATTGCCTTGATCCTTATCAACAAAAGGAGGCAAGACCGCGGCAAAGAAGACGATTCCCTTGGGATTGAGGGCACCCACCCAGAATCCATCGCGAACACATTGCCACAGCGTGGGTTCAGCAACTTCTGTAGAGGCGCTCATATCGGCTGCATGTGCAGCTCGTTTACGCCAGGCATCTATTCCGAGGTAGAGAAGATATAGACCTCCACTCCATTGCACTGTGGCATAGAGAAGATCTGAACGAGAGAGCAGTGGTCCAAAACCAAGTGCAACTACGACCGAGAGCGTGAGTGCACCCGATGCATTTCCGAGAACGGTAAGGACGGCAACTCTGCGACCCCAAGAGATCGCTCGTGCAATCACAAAGAGAACACTGGGACCAGGAGCCAAGATGATTACGACAGCGGCAATGAGATATTCACCGATGCGACTCGGTACGACTAATCCCAAGAAATCCACCCCTGCATCATAGAGATAAAAAGCTAGGGCCCCGGAAGATGATCCGAGGCCCTAGCTTATTCAGAGTACTGAGATTACTTCCCGCGTGCTTTCGCAATCGCATGAAGTACGTGGTAACCAATCACCGCGACAAGAGTTCCATTGACGATACCTGTGAAAGTGTAGTCACCCTTAGTCCATGAGTAATCGGCGATACCGATAATGATCGCTGATGCAACGACAAGGAGATTGATTGGATTTGAGAAATCTGAGCGGCTATCAACCCAGATGCGTGCTCCAAGAATTCCGATCATTCCAAAGAGTGCAGTACCTGCGCCGCCAAGTGCTCCCATAGGAGTTGCCGCAAGGACAGCGCCAAACTTAGGTGAGAGCGAGAGCAAGATTGCACCGATACCGGCTACCCAATAAGCAGCAGTAGAGTAGACGCGACTTGATGCCATCACACCGATGTTCTCTGCATAGGTTGTTGTTCCAGAACCACCACCCGCGCCCGCAAGAGCGGTTGCAACACCATCGGCCATCAGCGCATTACCCATTTGGTCATCAAGATCTTTTCCAGTCATCGCAGCAACTGCTTTGACGTGTCCAACGTTCTCAGCAATGAGTACGAGAACAACAGGAATGAAGAGAATCATGATGCTGAATTTGAATGTTGGAGTTTCAAAGGTTGGCGCTGCTACCCACTTAGCCGCCTCAATTCCATCTGTGTTGACATTGCCCATAGCAAGCGCGGTGATGTAACCGATAGCAAGACCGAGGAAGATGCTGATGCGCCCGATGATTCCGCGAGAGAAAGCAGTGAGCAGACCAATTGAAACGAGAGTAATGATTCCGATCATCGTTGCATTTTCATCAACAACTTTTCCGCCAACTAGACCTTGGAAATTATTCTTTGCAGCCGGTGCAAGGTTGAGACCGATAAGCATGACGATCGCGCCAGTTACGATCGGTGGCATCATGGTATTGATCCAACCGATACCTGCAGCACGTACGACAAGTCCTACAAGAATGAGGAGTGCGCCGGTAAATACGATGCCGCCGAGAGCACCTGCCATTCCGCCACCTTCTGCACCCATTGCTGCAGAGATAGGTCCTAGGAATGCAAATGATGATCCGAGATAGCTCGGCACTTTGTTCTGAGTAATGATGAGGAAGAGGAGCGTTCCGACGCCCGAGAAGAAGAGGGTTGTTGTTGCTGGGAAGCCGGTGAGAATTGGAACTAGGAATGTTGCTCCGAACATGGCGGCGATGTGTTGCAAGCCAAGACCGATGGTAAAGGGCCAGCTCAAACGCTCATCTGGGGCGACAACTTCTCCCGATTTGATCGATGAACCATCGCCATGGAGTTTCCATGTAAATAGTGACACGTAGATTTCCTTCCTCGAATACCGCGGACGCGGAAGCGTATGCGGCAGGCCAGGATGACCGACAATCAGGGTAGAACTAACTCCTAGGGAACCCACTAGTAGGCCTCGGCGAGTCGAAATCCCGTCAGAGTTGCCTCGGTGGACTATTTCGGATTAAATAGCGTCCGATATATCGATTCGATATATAACGCTCGATATATACCTAGGAGAAGTCATGCGTTCACGTGCAGAGTCGTTGGAGTTCGCACTCCTTGGCCTGCTCTTGCAGAGCCCCCTGCATGGTTACGAGCTCCGTAAGCGTATGAGCGCCATCTTCGGTCCATTTAGAGCTCTTTCGTTCTCTGTGCTCTACCCACAGCTAAGAAAAATGCTCGAGGCAGGGTTGATTAAGGAGACAACAGCGGAGGCAGGATCTCGCCGCTCACGAATCGTTTACGCAATTACCCAGGCTGGAGAAGATCGCTTTGTCGAATTGGCCGAGAGCGTCAACTCGGAGGCTTGGGAAGACGATGGCTTTGAAATCCGTTTCGCTTTCTTTAGCCCAACCTCAACAAAGAACAGAATCAGAATTCTTGAAGGGCGTCACCGTCGACTTCAAGAGAAGGCAGAGATGCTTCGAGTCGAACTCGAGCGCTCGCCTTCGGGTATCGATAAATATCTAGAAGAGTGGCGCCGCCATTCGTTGGAATCGGCCATGCGAGAAATCGCCTGGCTTGAAGACATGATCAAAACCGAGAGGAAATAGAGTGAAAATCACAACCGGAAAAGGTGACATCCGTGTCGCCATCGTTGGAGTAGGAAACTGCGCCAACTCATTGGTGCAAGGTGTTACTTATTACAAGGACGCTGCTTTAGATCAAGAGATCCCAGGTCTCATGCACGCAACTGTCGGCGCTTACCACATCAGCAACGTTAAGTTTGTTGCTGCCTTCGATGTTGATTCAAAGAAGGTTGGCCTAGATCTTGCCGATGCAATCTGGGCGAGCGAAAACAACACAATCAAATTTAGCGATGTAGCCAAGACAGGCGTTGAAGTACTCCGTGGAGTTACTCACGATGGACTTGGTCGTTACTATCGCGAGACAATCACAGAGTCATCAGCTCCTGCAGTGGATGTCGTAGCAACACTGAAGGAAGAGCAAGTAGATGTTCTTATCTGCTACCTACCAGTGGGATCAGAAGAAGCAGCCAAGTTCTACGCACAGTGCGCAATTGACGCTGGCTGTGCCTTCGTGAACGCACTTCCTGTCTTTATTGCATCAGACCCAGTTTGGGCGAAGAAATTTGAAGATGCCGGAGTACCAATCGTGGGCGATGACATTAAGAGCCAGGTCGGTGCGACAATTACACACCGCATCATGGCTAAGTTGTTCCAGGATCGTGGCGTTCATCTAGATCGCACCTACCAGCTCAATGTTGGTGGAAATATGGACTTTAAGAACATGCTTGAGCGCGATCGTCTAGAGTCAAAGAAGATCTCAAAGACAAACTCTGTGACATCACAGCTCGATCACGACATGGGTGAGAAGAATGTTCACATTGGACCTTCTGATTACATCCCATGGCTCGATGATCGTAAGTGGGCTTATGTCCGTCTTGAAGGACGTGCCTTCGGTGACGTTCCATTGAACCTTGAGTACAAGCTCGAAGTATGGGATTCACCAAACTCTGCTGGCGTAATCATTGACGCACTTCGCTGCGCGAAAATCGGCCTAGATCGTAAAGTCGGTGGAGCGTTGCTTTCACCTTCTTCATATTTCATGAAGACTCCACCTGTTCAGTACACAGATGAGCAGGCGCACGACAAGACAGAAGCATTTATCGCTGGAACTCTTGATCGCTAAAAACTCACTCTCTCGGTAAGAAAAACGCCCGGCCTGCTCACGCAGACCGGGCGTTTTTTTAACCCCTCACGGAGAGTTGAGGGTTAAATCGTCGCATCCATCGGAGTGCGACGAATGTGAAATAACCCAGCGATAGAGAGTATGAGCATGATCAGACCACCAGCAAATGCTGCGATGGCTGCATAGCTCGCAATAACTCCTAGAGTTCCAAATGCGTATGCTTGAAGGAGCATTCCGCGCAAGGTATTCCCCATAAAGAGCGTTTGGCGGAGTTCTCCATATTTTGCAATCTCTTCTGGAGTTCCAGTTCCTCCGCGCACCATCCCCATATATTTTCCAGATGCTTCTGAGTAAGTCATTGGAGAGCCAGAGACTGCAATTGCAGATGCCTTCATATGCTCCCAAATGTAGAGATCTGAATAATCGCGAGCCATCTCGCCAGTGGTTACTTGCTGTTCCGCCCACTTTGCTAATTTATCTTTCGTTGCTTCAGGCATAGCATCGGCGGCAGGAAATGCAATATTTTGATTTGCGAGCTGGCTCTCGACAGAGTCTTTTGCAAAAGCGGCGCCCCAGTTAAGTAGACCGGCTGCGATCATCAAAAATACTGCCAAGCCAAATCCAACTGCCGTGACAATTCCATCGAATGTTCTACGTTTCATTATGATTCTCTCCCTTTATGTTCAGATGTTGAACATAGGAAGAGTTAACAGGGAGATCGCATACTGACAACGAGAATATGCGAGTGGTAACACTTCTGTGCATTATGTGAGAGTTAGCACTCAATCAACATGTCTGTTGCAAAGAGAATTTCCATTTTCGTCGATCTCTAAGTGTGAACATGCAACACCTAATCGATCAAATGCTGCATCGCCATAATGGGTTCTAAATGCGAGTGCCAGTAGCACTCTGACATTTGTCTCACCATCAGACTTGATATTGAATACACGTGCAGATCGGCTCACAGTATTTTCAATCACCTTTTCGGTATGGCCCGTCTCTTTCGCTATCGCTGCGTTGGATTTGCCCTCACAGACCAGCCCTAGGACTAATTGCTCGAAGGGTGTGAGTTCGCGAGTGGTGATAGTTATGTCAGTGCTCATGATGGGTGATCCATACTCTCCAATAGGCCACTTTACATTCTCCTCCTTTATTAACCTCTCATGACGTAGTAGCCTCTACCAATGAGTAACATCACGATCACCCGTACTGAAGCCGTCTTGAGCATCTCACTCAACCGTCCCGAGAAGATGAATGCGCTCACTCGGGACATGTATGCCGATCTTGCTCGAGCCCTTAATGAGGCTGCTGGCGATTTTGCTGTCAGAGCCGTGATTTTGACCAGCGAGGGGAGCCACTTCACCGCCGGCAATGACATTAGAGACTTCATGGATCATCCGCCAACATCCGAAGATTCAACTGTTGCCGCATTCTTGGCCGCGATCCTTGAGTTTCCAAAACCGCTCTTGGCCGCAGTCAAGGGAAATGCAATAGGCGTTGGAACAACTATGTTGCTTCACTGCGATGTCGTTGTCGCTGACCCACAATCAAAATTTTCAATGCCCTTTGTCTCACTTGGATTGGTTCCTGAAGCAGGTTCAAGTTTGCTCTTTCCCGCATTAGTTGGATATCAACGGGCAGCGAAGATTTTCATGACCGGGGAATCATTTTCAGCAGAAGCTGCTCAAGAGATGGGTCTCGTTGCAGAGATTTCTGACGATAGCTACGCGAGTGCGCTCAAGATTGCTCAGCAAATTGCGGCTCAACCTCCAACCGCAATCATTAATACGAAGGCGTTGATAAAGGCGAGCAAGCATGATGCCGTGGCAGCGGTGATGAAGGCAGAGTTTGAGCTCTTTGCAATGGCTTTGACATCAGATGAAGCGATGGAAGCATTTATGAATTTCATGGCCAAAAAGGCTGCGGATAAAGAAAAGGGCGGAAAGTAATGACAATCTCAGGAAACCTGCAAGGTAAAAGAATCTTCGTTACCGGTGGTTCACGAGGAATCGGTCTTGCGATCGCACTACGTGCAGCAGCAGATGGTGCATCGGTTGCAATCGCTGCCAAGACAGCAGATCCAAATCCAAAGCTTCCTGGAACTATCTTCACTGCGGCTAAAGAGATAGAGGCGGCCGGGGGAGTAGCGCTACCTATTCAGTGCGATATTCGTGATGAAGAGCAGATCGCAGCAGCAATCGAAAAGACAGCTGCAGAATTCGGCGGCATAGATATTTTGATTAATAATGCAAGTGCCATCAACCTCACACCCACGCTGGCTACACCTGCAAAACGCTTTGATCTCATGTTTGATGTAAATGTACGAGGAACATTCCTTACTTCACAGGCTGCACTGCCACATTTAAAAGAGAGCGCAGCAGCGGGTCGCAACCCTCACATTCTTACCTTGTCACCTCCACTTTCCATGAAGGCGAAATGGTTTAAGAATCACGTTGCTTACACAATGGCGAAGTATGGAATGTCTATGTGCGTCCTTGGTATGGCAGAAGAATTTAAGCGCGATGGTATTGCTGTAAATGGTCTCTGGCCTCGTACAGCTATTGATACAGCTGCGTTGCAGATGATTCCAGGTATCGATACAGCTGCCTGCAGAACTCCTGAAATCCTTGCAGATGCTGCCTATGTGATCTTAAACCGAGATGCGAAAGAGCACTCAGGAAATTTCTATGTTGATGATGAAGTCCTGGCTAGCGTTGGAATCACAGATCTTGAAAAGTACTCGGTGGTTCCTGGAACTAAGGATTTTCTTCTAGATTTCTTCCTAGATTAGTATTCAGCCATGTTGATTGCATCAGAACCTCTTGGAACACTTGCGGGATTACCTCTTCACCCATTGCTTGTGCACTCAGCGGTAGTGCTCGTTCCACTGGTTGCTCTCGGTGCTTTGGTGATGTCCTATCTTCCAAGTTTCTCCCGCCGCCACGGCAAAATCATTCTCATCCTGGCAGTCGCAGCTCAAGTAAGCGTATTTCTGGCGAAGATGAGCGGTGAAGCATTTGCCGAAATTCTTAATAAGAACGTCGAAAAACATGCCGAGCTCGGCGAAATTACTCCTTTAGTGACACTACCTATGGTGGTTTTGATCTATCTTCGCTGGAGAATGGATCGTTCAGGTTCAACATTTGGATCTGTTGCAATCCGCAGATTAACTTCGGTGGCGCTTGTGGTTGCTAGCCTCACTAGCATCATCGTTATTGTCCTTGTCGGACACTCTGGTGCTAGTTCTGTGTGGGGCTGGATCGATAAGCTTTAAAGATGACAGTACTGATCACTGCGCTGACTATTGACGCTGCAATTACTGCTACGACAGCAATGTCTTGCAATTCTTGAGTATCAAAAGCTAGATCTGCAATAAAAAGAGCAACGGTAAATCCAATACCGGCGGCACTGCCTGTCGCAACGAGTTTTCCTGTAGGTGCATCTTGAGGAAGATCTGCGATCCGCGCTTTTGACGCTGCCACCGCAGCAACTACAACGCCTAGGGGTTTTCCAATTACAAGACCCAGAAAAATTCCCCAAGCAACAACCGATGTGAGTGCATCAGAGAGTGACTTCTCGGTGATCACCACGCCCGTATTTGCCAATGCAAAGATTGGAACGATAACCACTGAAGAGTAGGGATGTAACTTAGCTTGAAGATATTCGATATAAGAGATGGAACCATCATCAATGTCTTCGAGATCTGACTCTGCTTTTTCAAAAGTTGGAGTCAAAAGACCCAGAATAACCCCAGCCAATGTGGGGTGAACACCTGTGCGATAGAGGCCGTACCAGAGCAGGACCCCACACAGCACGTAGATAAAAATTGATCGAACTTTCAAAGCGATAAATGCAAGGATCAAGAGAATTGCGGCAACCGATGCCAGCAGCCAAGAGAGAGCAATTCCAGTTGAATAGATGATCGCAATAATCAAAATCGCACCGATGTCATCGATCACCGCTAGAGCCAGGAGAAAAGACCTCAGCGAAAGAGTGACGACGGGACCCATCATCGCAAGTAGTCCAACAGCGAGTGCGATATCTGTGGCAACTGGGACAGCCCACCCTTCGGTCGCTACATCTCCGGCAATTGCAAGATAGATACCTGCAGGAACTGCCATGCCGCCGAGGGCTGCGATGAAGGGCATTGCTGCCCTCTTAAGTGAAGCTAGATGTCCCGACACCAGTTCGCGTTTGATTTCAAGACCAACGACAAAGAAGAAAATAGTCATTAATCCGTAGTTAATTATTTTAAGCACGCTGAGTTGAAGATAAAAGATTCCGCTACCGACGCTGAAACTGAGGGCAAGAAAATCAAAATAGTGATCAGAGATTGGGGAGTTTGCGATGACTAGACCAAGAGTGCCTGCAATAACTAGAAGTACACCCGAGGAAGATTCCTTGTGAAGGAAATCTCTCAGTGGTGAAATCTTGCGAGCCATTGCACGAGTGTATCGGAGGAGATCTTCGCTAAAAGTAAAACCCCCGCCAGATTACTGACGGGGGTTTTAAACGGGGTATTTAGATATCGAAGTAGAGCTCAAACTCTGCTGGATGTGGACGTAGGCGTACATAATCAACTTCTTGCTTACGCTTCCATTCAATCCATGTTGAGATGAGATCTTCGCTGAAGACGCCACCTTGAGTAAGGAACGCATGATCTGCCTCGAGGCTATCGAGAACTGCATCGAGAGATCCTGGAACCTGTGGAATAGCGCGAGCTTCGTCACCCTCGAGTTCGTATAGATCTTTATCCACTGGAGCAGGTGGCTCGATCTTATTGATGATTCCATCGATACCAGCCATGAGCATCGCTGCGAATGCTAGGTATGGGTTTGATGAAGGATCTGGGCATCGGAATTCAATGCGCTTTGCCTTAGGGCTTGATCCTGTAATTGGGATACGGATACATGCAGAGCGGTTACGCGCTGAGTAGACAAGATTTACTGGCGCTTCATAACCTGGAACCAAACGGCGATATGAGTTCACTGTTGGGTTTGTGAATGCGAGGAGTGATGGTGCGTGCTTCAAGAGTCCACCGATATACCAGCGAGCCATATCTGAAAGATCGCCATATGTTCCTGCTTCGAAGAAGAGTGGCTTTCCATCTTTCCAAAGTGATTGGTGAACGTGCATACCGGAACCGTTATCTCCGAAGAGCGGCTTTGGCATAAAGGTCGCAGTCTTGCCACCTTCCCATGCAACGTTGCGAATGATGTACTTGAACTTCATCAGTTCATCACCTGCGGTGAGAATATCTGTGAAGCGGTAGTTGATCTCCATCTGTCCAGCCGTTCCCACTTCGTGGTGTGAACGCTCTACAAGAAGACCTGCACGACCGAGCTCCATCACCATTTCATCACGAAGGTCTGCGAACTGATCTGTTGGAGAGACTGGGAAATATCCACCTTTGATGCGTGTGCGGTATCCACGGTTGGGAGTTCCATCCGGATCTGCAACGATGCCTGTATTCCATGCACCTTCGTAAGAATCGATGTGGTGATATGCCTCATTGATCCCCGTCTTAAAGCGAACAGCGTCAAAGACATAGAACTCAGCTTCTGGTGCAAAGAATGCTTGATCAGCGATACCGGTTGACTTCAAGTAATCAACAGCCTTCTTAACAACACCGCGAGGATCGCGTGAGTAAGGAGTGTTATCAGTTGGGTTGTGAACAGAGAAGATAATGATGAGAGTTTTCTCAAGACGGAACGGATCTAGGTAGGCAGATGAAGGCACTGGAAGCAGCTTCATATCTGACTCGTGAATTGATTGGAATCCACGAATTGAGGAGCCGTCAAACATCAAGCCATCAGTGAAGACTGCTTCATCAAATGACTCAACTGGAACATTGAAGTGATGTTGGATTCCCGGGAGGTCGGTAAAGCGAACATCAACAAGTTTTACATCTTCTTTCTTGATGTAAGCAAAGATTTCTTGCGCATTCTTAAACATGGAGTACTCCGATTTTTCTTGTGATCGCTGTGAGACGCTCGGCTCTGAGGCTCTCTGAGATGGCTTAACCCTAGATCCACAAGGTAAAAATGGCATCATCGCCGTGTTACATCCTTGTTAAATGAGTTCAATCGGCCCCATACGTAGGGCTCAGATAGGCTTTGGCTATGTCTGAAGTTGATCCGCGATATCCGAGGGTGAGCCAAGGTCGGCGAATGCTCGGCGTCTTGATCGATTGGTTGATGTCATATGCGATAACGGTTGGCTTCTTTGTCGAGTTTGGAGAGCCCTCTATGGGGGCGGTCGTCTTCCTCGTCTTTACAGTTCAATATCTGATCTTCGCCGCACTCGGGGGAGCAACCCCTGGCCATCGCATTATGGGGCTCAAGATTGTCCGTTTTTCAGATGGCGGGATGCCGACGCCAGTTCAGGCCTTAATTCGAACAGGCCTGCTCATCCTTATATTCACAGCGATTACCTTCGATCAGAATGGGCGCGGAATTAATGAACGGCTTAGCAATACGGTTCTTATAAAGACGCGCTAGGAATTTATCGCTTTGGAACACGTACGTTCTTTGGCATCGGCCCCTTTGGAAGCGGTAGAGACATTCCACCTACTGCCTTAAGGCGAGCACGCACTTCTCTCATCTGATGGGCAGAGAGCGTCTTCTTATACTTTGAAACTTGCTTCTGCAATTTACGAAGAGGAACTTGGCCTTCGCCATCTCCAATCCAAATTTCATAGATGGGAACACCTGGAGCAAAACGTTCTGCGTCTTTACGTGCTGATTGAATAAGTTGGCGAGTTCCGAAGGAACCCTCGGCGGTAAGAACAATTCCTGCACGGCCTACGCTGCGATGAACCATATCTTGATTCTTATTCACTGCTACAGCTGGAGTTGTCGTCCAACCTTTACGAATTGCCATCAAGACGCTCGCTGCAGCGCCCATCTGACCTTCGACACTGGCGAAGCTAGCGCTCAGTGCAATTCTAGAGAAGACGAAGAGTGAGGCAAGGAGTGCAAGGGGCAAAGCGATGAAACCGAAGTAGAAGGGATGACCTACTGCAAAGCCAATACCAACACCTGTCGCAAGTACGACTACAAAGATCAGAGCAAGGAGACTTCCGATCCAGGGTTTAACGCTCTTGGTTAGCGCATATGCGTCACGAATTGCTTTGAAGCGAGGTTCGCGAATCTTGGGCTCTTTTTTCTTCTTCTTAAACATGTGCGTTAGTTTAGGGGAGCGGGGGCTGTTCCACCAAGGCGGACCGGCGCCCAGCGCGCACCTTCGTGGCTATCCGGGTAGCGAGATTGCACATCAAGAAGAAGAGTCTGCATTGCAGCGCGAAGCTGGGCCTCACCCTCTTCAACGCTATCCTCTTTTGTAAAGTAGAGCGGTTCACCAAAGGCAACAGAGATCGGATACTTATTTCTCTTCAAGTCTCGCTTAACTTTTTTAGTCCATATTCGCTGTGAACCCCACACAACTGCAGGAATTACAGGCACACCAGCACCCATTGCTAAACGCACTGCGCCAGATTTAAATTCCTTTAACTCAAAACTGACCGAAATTGTTCCTTCTGGAAAAATGCCAACGATCTCCCCAGACTTAAGTGCGCGGAGGGCTGCAACGAATGATGCTGATCCACTTGAACGATCGACGCTGATGTGGTGCATTCCGCGAAGAAGCGGACCGGCAATCTTGTTATCGAACAATTCTTTCTTAGCCATAAAACGCACGTAGCGATTTATCGGTAGGGCTGCAGTACCGATCAATGCAAAATCAAGATAACCGATGTGGTTCATGGCCAGAATAGCGCCACCTTCGCGGGGTAGATTCTCATCGCCCTTAAAATCAAAACGTAGACCTAGATATTTCCAGAATGTTTTTAACGCAACAATTACTGGGGGATAGACAAGATCAGCCATTTACTTAGAACCGCTGTTAGCCCTAGATTCCATCGCTTGGCGATAGAGACGTCCCGCTCGGTAGCTGCTTCGAACAAGCGGACCGCTCATAACCCCGAGGAATCCCGCTTCGGTTGCCTCTTGAGCCAGTTCTACAAATTCTTCGGGCTTAACCCAACGCTCAACCGGGTGATGCTTCATTGTTGGACGTAGGTACTGCGTGATCGTGATCAAATCACAACCGGCCGCACGAAGATCGATAAGCGCCTGAGAAATTTCTTCGCGAGTTTCACCAAGACCAAGAATCAAATTTGATTTAGTGATGAGGCCATAGTCACGTGCCTGGGTAATGACATTAAGTGAACGATCGTAGGTAAAGGCTGGTCGAATCGTCTTGAAGATTCGTGGAACGGTCTCAAGATTATGCGCAAATACTTCAGGAGCTGCATCGAAGACCAGATTTAGCAGATCGGAATTACCGCTGAAATCTGGTGCCAACATTTCTACGCCGCAGCCAGGATTGAGTTCATGAACTTTGCGGATGGTTTCGGCGTAGAGCCATGTGCCTTCATCCTCAAGATCATCACGTGTCACCCCAGTGATGGTGGCATATGCAAGACCCATCGTCTTAACTGACTCAGCGACTTTGCGTGGCTCTTCGCGGTCAATAGGAAGTGGCTTTCCGGTGTCGATGTTGCAAAAATCGCAGCGTCGTGTGCATCGGTCTCCGCCGATAAGGAAAGTAGCTTCTTTATCTTCCCAACATTCAAAAATATTTGGACAGGCTGCTTCCTGGCAGACGGTATGCAGACCTTCACTCTTTACAAGTGAACGAAGTCGAGTGTACTCAGGGCCCATATTTGCCCGAGTCTTGATCCACTCTGGCTTTCGCTCGATCGGCGTCTCGGCATTGCGAGCTTCAATGCGCAACAACTTGCGGTTATCAGGTTGTGTTGTCATCTGCTCACCTTCGCTAGCGATTCATACATATATTTCTCAACAATTGGGAGAACGTCATCGATGCTAATACTACGGCCGAGTTCGAGGGCTAGCGAGGTCACGGCTGCATCTTCGATTCCACACGGAATGATCGCTTCAAATGGGCTCAAATCAGGCTCAACATTAAGTGCAAATCCATGCATGGTGACCCCGCGGGCGACTCTTATTCCAATTGCTGCAATCTTACGTTCCCCTTTTTCATCTACTACCCAAACGCCAGATCGACCTTCAACGCGAGTGGTATCGAGTCCGAGTTCCGAGCAAGTTGCGATAAGTCCTGTTTCGATCTCGCGTACAAATCCAACAAGTTCGGTTGGTTTTGCAAGACGAATAATTGGATATCCAACAAGTTGGCCCAGACCGTGCCATGTAATTTTTCCTCCACGGTCCACATCGATCACAGTAGTCCCATCGTTAGGCCGTTCGTGATCTTGGGTTCGCTTGCCAGCGGTATAGACAGATGGATGTTCAACAAGAACAAGTGTGTTCTCTCGGTGACCTTCTGCAATTTCACCATGTAATGAACGTTGTAATTCGAGGGCCTCGAGGTACTCCATCACACCGGCTCGCTTGAGAGCGATCGGGGAGTGAGTCATTGCTGAGTCGACGCCTGGCACAGGGCCAGCCTAAAGGTAGGCTTGCCTTCTTGCTAATTCACTCTCAGCGACCTTGAGAAAGGCCCAATCCATCGTGTCGACATCAACCACCAAGAACCGTAAGCCATACGCAATAGCTATGTTGGTGGTGATCTCCTGGTTCCTCATTACGGGAATCTTTGGGCCACTCTTTGGGAAACTCACATCAGTTCAAGAGAACAATAATTCTTCCTTCCTACCCAAAGGAGCCGAGGCAACACAGGCATCAGAGGTAATCGCAACGTTTTCGGATAAAGACTCTTTCACATTTCCAACTCTGATTCTTTTTGAGGGAAAGGGCGATCCTGCGACATTTGCTGCAATTAATTCTCATCTGGCAACGGTAGGCGACATCACACTCGGCGGAACCTCTGCAAGGATTTCTGATTACATTGCACCCAATCAGCAGATAACTGTATTTCCATCTGAAGACGGCGCTGCGATACTTGCCAATATTCCACTTGATGGAACAGCCCTCGGCAAAGTTCTTCCCAATGACGAGCCTGTTCTTCCGGCTATCGTTGAAGCGCTACGCGAAGACATTGCACCGATCGCAGAAGCCAATGGAGTTGATTCATACGTCACCGGTCCAGGTGGTCTTTTCGGTGATCTCTTTGCAGCTTTTGGCACGATCGACTCAACGCTATTGCTGACAACCCTCGGAGTGGTTGCCGTAATTTTGATCGTTGTCTATCGCTCACCAATCTTGTGGATCATTCCGCTTTTGTCAGCGCTCTTCGCTCTGACACTCGCTGGAGGAATTGTTTACCTTCTCGCCAAAAATGACATTATCGATGTTGATGGTCAGTCGCAGGGAATCCTCTCGATTCTCGTCATTGGCGCTGCCACGGATTATGCACTCTTACTTATTGCGCGTTATCGCGAAGAGTTGCATCTCCACGAAAGCAGATTTGACGCGATGCGGGCTGCGTACAAGGGAGTTTGGGAGCCCATCCTTGCATCAGGTTCAACTGTTGCGATTTCACTTCTGATTCTTCTCTTTAGCCAGCTCTCAAATACCGCTGGCCTAGGTCCAGTCGGTGCAATTGGAATTGTCTGTGCGATGTTTACAATTTTGACACTACTACCAGCATTTTTATTGATCTTTGGCCGATGGATCTTCTGGCCGCGCAAGCCTCTTAATGATGGTGACGATCATGTGATGACAGGGGTTTGGTCAAAGGTTGGTCTATCGGTCGGACGTAATCCTCGCAAAGCATGGGTTGTGACTGGATCGATTCTTCTTCTCTTTGCTTTTGCATCGACGACACTTAAGACAGATGGACTTGGCACGATTGACACTTTCACTGGCAATCCAGAATCTGTTGTAGGACAGAAAAAACTTGAAACTCACTTTCCTGGTGGCGAGGGAGACCCTACCCAAGTGGTTTTCTCAGCTTCAAAAATTGATCAGATGGCAGCGGCTCTCAAGAGCGCTCCTGGCGTTACCGATGTGACTCCGCAGTTAGCCGGGCTACCTATTCCGGGTCAGCCTCTTCCAGAAGTTGCCGAAGTTAATGGCAAGGTAATTCTTAATCTAACGCTAAATCGCGCACCCGATAGCGTTGAAGCCGGTAACGATGTTCCAGAAATCAGACGAATTGCCAAGTCTGTGGATCCTTCTGCATTAGTGGGTGGAACGAGTGCGGTCTACTTCGATGTGAGAACAGCTAACGCGGAAGACAATCGCACAATCATCCCAATCGTCCTCTTGGTAATCACATTGATTCTTGGGCTACTCCTGCGAAGCATTTTGAGTGCAATTCTTTTGTTGGGAACAGTGGTGCTCTCATACTTCGCAACTCTTGGAGTCTGTGCTCTGGTCTTCAACCACGTATTTGGTTTCCCAGGTGGTGATAATTCGTTCCCACTCTTTGCTTTTATCTTCCTTGTGGCGCTGGGCATTGATTACAACATCTTCCTTATGACTCGCGTTCGAGAAGAATCTCTTAAGATTGGTACCCGAGCTGGAGTTATTAAGGGACTCACGGTGACTGGAGCAGTGATCACTTCTGCTGGAATTGTTTTGGCTGCGACCTTTGCCGTTCTCGGTTTACTGCCACTCGTACCGCTTGCACAACTTGGCTTCGCCGTAGCATTTGGTGTTCTACTCGACACAATTATTGTTCGTTCGATTCTTGTTCCTGCACTCGTGCATGAAATCGGTCCTAAAGTCTGGTGGCCATCCAAGCTTGCTAAGGAGTCGGTGATTTAATTCATGCGCGCTGGAATAGCAGGTTATGGATTAGCTGGTCGTGTTTTTCATGCACCGCTCCTGAAAGGCTGCGGTTATGAAGTGGCCTCAATCCTTACTGCGAATTCAGAACGAGTTGCGCAAGCAAAGAGTGATTTTCCGCAGGCACAGATATTCACTGACCTCAATGCATTCTTAGATTCGGGCCTTGATCTAGTTGTGATCGCATCAAGCAATGTAGCGCATCTGCCCCAAACGCGTGCAGCTCTCGAGCGGCAGATTCCTACAGTTGTAGATAAACCTATGGGCCGTACTGTGGCCGAAGTTAAAGAGATGATTGAACTTTCTGAGAAGAAGAGCACTCTTCTGACGACTTTTTTCAATCGTCGCTGGGATAGCGATAGTTTGACGATTAAAAAGTTACTGAGTACTGGCGAACTCGGCCAGCCATTCCGTTTCGATGGTCGATTTGAGCGCTTCCGTCCTGAACGTAATCTCGCATCGTGGCGTGAAAATCTCTCACCGGAGGAAGGTGGGGGATTACTCCTGGATCTACAATCACATTTGATCTCAACCGCACTGGATTACTTTGGACCAGCACAGGTTGTCAGTGCCAGCGTCCGTTCGATCCGCGGTGGAGCAGACGATGACGTGACCGTTGTTTTGAAACATGATTCAGGTGTTGATTCATATTTAGCAGCGTCGGCAGTCAGTGGCGCACCTGGTCCGCGGGTGCGATTGCTTGGAAGCAAAGGCGCACTTGTGATTAATGAGCTCGATCCACAAGAGGATGCACTTCGCGTAGGAGAGATTCCGTTTGGCGGTGCCTGGGCGAAGACGATGATTAACACTGCATCCCTTCACAAAGGTGGCGAAGTTTTCCCCGTTGATAGCGTCTCTGGAAACTACGCCGCCTTCTACACACTAGTGAAGGCGGCGATAGAGACTGGCTCTGCAGCTCCTGTCTCACTCGCAGATGCGCTTCGTGTTGCTGAAATTATTGAAGAGGCTCGTGCGATCAGTGTCCGATAGTGATCTGCCTGTTGTAATCATTGGTTCTGGACTGGCTGGTCTATCTGCTGCGCACATTTTGATTGAAGCAGGTGTGGAAGTTCGCGTGCTTGAAGCTTCATCAAGTATTGGCGGGAGAGTACAGACTGATGAAATTAATGGGTATCGCTTTGATCGCGGATTCCAATTGGTAAATGCGCGATACCCTGAAGTTGAGGCGCTGGATATTGTCAGTAAGTTGGATTTTCACTTCGCACCACGGGCAGTAGATATTGCCTTTGATGGAACAGCAGTCCGCCTGGGGGACCCACGAAAATATTTCTTTTCAGCCTTTCGTAGTCAATCGGGGAGCCTTAGAGAGAAAATCTCATTTCTTAAGTATCTTCTTTCGAAATCTACACATGGTTCTAACGTGGAAAGTGAGTTGGTCGCCGCGGGTTGCAACAATCTTTACACCAGAGTTCTTAAGCCATTTTTAACCGGAGTCTTCTTAACTCAGCCATCTCGCGTTGACTCCGTGAGCGGTCGAGAGATTATTAGGAGCTTTATCAGTGGAGCGCCAGGTCTGCCGGCCCGCGGTGCAGGAGAGCTCTCGCAAGTCATGGCGAGTGAGATCGGCAAGGTGGAAACTGGTGTTCAAGTAAATGCCATCACAGGTTTGGATCTCACTACGACGAAGGGAATAATTCAGGCCCGTGCAATCATCGTCGCCACTGATCAAACTACGGCGGCCCAGCTACTTGAGATTGAAGAAGTTGGCGAGAGCGTCAGTTGTACGACCTGGTATCACTCCACACCTGATGACTTTGCGTGCGATGCAACACTTCGCGTGGATGGATTGGCAAGGGGTCCGATTGTTAACTCAATTGCGATTTCAAAGCTTCTGCCATTAAGTGCACCTGCTGATCGAAATCTCTTTTCCAGTACATCACTTGGGCACGCATCCGAGTCCGAAATTAGAAGGCATCTCTCACTGATGTGGGGCGTTGATACAGCAGGGTGGGAACTTGTCGCGAAGTACGACATTAAGAATGCACTTCCATTATTTCCCCCTGGTCATTCACGTGCGCAATCACTCCAAGTAAGACCAGGCGTATGGCGTGCTGGAGATTATCTCAGTGCTGCATCACAGAACGGTGCACTTGCATCTGGGCGACTTGCAGCCCTCGAGTTACTTAATTCTCTATAAGAGCGTCAAGAGCGGATGTCACATGTGGGTAATCCCATGTGAATCCAGCATCAATGAGTTTTTGAGGCAAGACTTTCTTTGAGCCCAACACTTCGGATGAGAATCCACCAAGAACTATCTTGAGTGCAAATGCAGGGGCTGGAAAGAGCGCTGGCCGATGCATCGCACGAGCAAGAGCTGCCGTGAACTCCTGATTCGTTACTGGATTTGGTGATGTGAGATTGATTGGGCCCTCAATAGGCTTTTCTAAAGCGAATGTAATTGCGCGGATAACGTCGTGGAGAGTGATCCAAGACCACCATTGTTTTCCTGATCCAAGTTTTCCACCCAGACCGAATCTAAAGAGTGGAAGCATCTTTCCGAGCGCTCCACCTGTTGGGTCGAGTACTAATCCAGTTCGTAGCTTGACTGTGCGAACGGGTGCAGCGATATCGGCAGCACCTTCCCACTCACGACAAACTGCAGCTAGAAAATCATCACCGGCGCGATCGCTTTCAATCACTGCTCTGTTGCCTGATTCTCCATACCAACCAATAGCGCTGGCGCTGATAAATACCTGTGGTTTTACTTCAGCAACTGCCTTGGCTATCGCTTCAGTTCCAAGAAGACGAGAGTTAAGAATCTGTGCCTTGTACTTCTTGCTCCAACGCTTATCTCCAACACCAACACCAGCGAGGTGAATTACTGCATCGACTCCGGCAAGTGCATCGGTATCTACATAACCAGTTGTTGGATCCCATTGCACTTCATCGGGGGAGACGGGAAGACGACGCACTAGACGCTGAACAGTGTGTCCTTCACTTTTGAGATGTCCCACTAGGGCGCTTCCGATTAAACCGGATGCACCAGTAACAGCAATACGCTGTGGAAGTGCAGACATTAGAGACCTAGATCAGACTCAAATGAACCGCCCTCAAGACGATCTTTGAGTGTTACAAGGAAGCGTGCCGCATCCGCACCATCGACAACGCGATGATCATATGAAAGTGCGAGGTAGACCATGGAACGAATAGCAATCGTCTCGCCACCGTCTTCACCACGTACAACCATCGGACGCTTAACAATTGCACCAAGACCCAGGATTGCAACCTGAGGCTGATTGATGATTGGCGTATCAAAGAGGGCACCGCGTGAGCCTGTGTTGGTAATCGTAAATGTTCCACCACTGAGTTCGTCAGGATTTACCTTGTTGTTTCTAGTACGTTCTGCAAGGTCTGAGATCTTACGTGCGACACCGCCCATATTGAGATCGCCTGCATTAGAAATGACTGGAACCAATAATCCGCGCTCAGTGTCGACGGCAATACCAAGGTGCTCGGCACCATGATAGATAATCTGATCGCCCTCAACGGATGAATTAAGTACTGGATGTTGTTTGAGCGCTTCACACACTGCAACCGAGAAGAATGGAAGGAATGAGAGCTTCACACCTTCGCGAGCTTCAAAGGATGCCTTTGCGCGATCTCGAAGTCGTGCAATCTTTGTAACATCTACTTCAATGACTGTGGTCAGCTGTGCTGAAACTGCAAGTGACTCAACCATTCTGGCAGCAATTACTTTGCGAAGTCGTGACATCGTGACGGTGGTTCCGCGAAGTGGTGAAGCGGCAACCGGTGAAGTTGTACGTGGTGCAGAAGGCGCAGATGGTGCGACTACGGCAGCAGCTGCTGGCTTAGCAGCAGCTTCAACATCCTCACGACGAATACGTCCACCAATACCTGTACCGCGTACTGATGCAAGATTTACTCCGAGATCAGATGCAAGCTTTCGAACAATTGGAGTGACATAAGAATCTTGTGGCTGGGCAACTGGTGCTGCAGGTGCTGCAGGTGCGACCGGCGCAGCAACAACTGGAGCTGCAACAATTGGTGCTGCTACTGGTGGTGGAGTAGGAGATGCAGGTTCGGAAGGTGCAGCAGGTGCTGCAACTGCTCCAGCGCCACCGATTACTGCAAGACGAGCGCCAACTGGAACAGTTGAATCAACTGCGACATCGATTGAAATAAGCGTTCCTGCAACTGGAGATGGAATCTCGGTATCAACTTTATCTGTTGATACTTCAAGGAGTGCTTCATCTACTGCAACGCTATCTCCAACGCTCTTAAGCCAGCGAGTAACAGTTCCTTCGCTTACGCTCTCACCGAGAGCTGGCATTGTAATAATTGTTCCGCTTGCAGCGCTTGCAGCTGGCGCAGAAGGCGCCGCAACTGGTGCTGCAGGTGCTGCAGGTGCAACAACTGGCGCAGCAGCGACTGGTGGTGGAGTAGGAGCAGCCACTGGTGCAGCTGCGGGTGCTGCAACTGGGGCGGGTGCAGCAGCACCATCTTCAATGATTGCAAGATCTGCACCGACTGGAACAGTTGCATCAACTTGCACAAGAATCTTTGAAAGTGTTCCCGAAACTGGTGAAGGAATCTCGGTATCTACCTTGTCGGTTGATACTTCAAGGAGTGGTTCATCAACGTTGATGTGATCGCCTTCAGCCTTCAGCCAACGCGTGACTGTTCCTTCGCTTACGCTTTCGCCAAGTGCTGGCATCTTTACAGAGAATGTCATTGGTGTTCTCCCTTTATCCGTGTGCGTGAAGCGGTTTGCCGGCTAGAGCCATGTGCGCTTCGCCCATAGCTTCAGACATTGTTGGATGTGCA
>JACCDW012056439.1_pt1 | contig 29465 bp, 24 predicted proteins | sample 7449781 | NCBI WGS metagenome assembly JACCDW01 (sample SAMN15323449, study PRJNA562643) | freshwater metagenome | isolation source: river surface water | place: USA:Blue River Watershed | collected 2017-08-18
AATGGCAGTAGTTTGTTTACTTGCAATATCGTACACATACAAATTGTTTTCTCTAGCAAAAGCAATCTTTTTACCATCTGGCGAAAAAGTAGGCTCTTGTACTTGGAAATCAAATAACTTAGATACGTTTTTAGTAGCAGTATCATACAAATAATAATCGGCAGTAAATGAATGACGGAAAATTTGGTTCGAATTATTAGCTATCAAAATTAATTTCTCATCAGGAGAGAATGTGTAGCTGTCAATACCATCCGTTAATACGGAATGATTTTTAGTATCAATTAACGTACTTACTTTTTTTAAAGTAGCAAAGTCAAACAAATCAATTTGCATACTTCGCGTAGCAGCATCATAATTCAATACTGTATATTGATTGGTATTTTTCATGGACTGCAATTCGTCCATTCCTTTGGCTCTAAAAGCACCCGAATAAATTTCTTCAACAGTAATTTTTTGTTGTCCAAAAACTGCAATTGTGAACACAAAATACAGCACAAAAGATAAGTTTGATTTCATAGTTTAAATTTGGTTATAACAGACCCCAATTTTAGTGAAAAATTTGCAATTATTTCACATTTGAGTTGTTAAATGTTAAACCCAAAAACAAACCTATCATTTATTGAGCAGAATGAGTTACTAAAGAAAAGCTCGAAAAGTGTATCTTTGCTGGGAAATTATTATAATCAATTGAGAATGAACCAAGCCGTAAGTGGATTTTCTAAATTATCCAAAGAAGAAAAAATAGCCTGGATTGCCCAAACCTATTTTTCAACTCCAAAAGATGCTATTCAATTATTGAAAAACTATTGGAATTCAGATGAAAAAATCCAAAAACTACACGACGAATTCATCGAAAATACGATTTCTAATTTCTACATTCCTTTGGGTGTTGCGCCTAATTTTCTAATCAACGGAAAATACAAAACCATTCCGATGGCTATCGAAGAAAGTTCGGTAGTGGCAGCCGCTTCCAAAGCCGCTAAATTTTGGTCTACTCGTGGTGGATTTACCACCCGTGTAATTGACACGGAGAAAATAGGTCAAGTACATTTCATTTTCAAAGGGGAAGCTGAAAAATTACACACTTTCTTTGCTGAAATCAAATCCGTTTTATTTACAGAAACCGCGAGCATTACTAAAAACATGCAAGCTCGTGGCGGTGGTATCCTAGATATTGTTTTAAAAGACAAAACCGATTTAATTCCAAATTATTTTCAGCTTCATGTGAGTTTTGAGACTAAAGACAGTATGGGAGCTAATTTTATCAATTCGTGTTTGGAGCAATTTGCCAAAACCTTAAAAGAAAAAGCTAACCAATACGATTTGTTCTCGGAAACCGAAAAAGACATTCAAATCGTAATGAGCATTTTGTCTAATTACGTTCCCAATTGCATAGTTCGTGCCGAAGTTTCGTGCCCGATTGCCGACTTAGAAGAAAAACACATCCCGAATCCACAGGAGTTTGCCGAGAAATTTGTGCAAGCGGTTCGTATAGCCGAAGTAGAACCTTTCCGTGCCGTAACTCACAACAAAGGGATTATGAATGGAATTGATGCAGTAGTATTGGCAACCGGAAATGATTTTAGAGCCATCGAAGCAGGCGTTCATGCTTATGCATCTCGCAACGGACAGTATTCTAGTTTATCGCATGCCAAAATAGAAAATGGTGTTTTTAGCTTTTGGATGGAAATTCCCTTGGCTTTAGGTACTGTCGGCGGATTGACTTCTTTGCATCCATTGGTAAAATTATCTTTGGAAATGCTCGAAAAACCTTCTGCTCAAGAGTTGATGCAAATTGTAGCGGTAGCAGGTTTAGCGCAAAATTTTGCTGCCCTGCGTTCGTTAACTACGACAGGAATACAAGACGGACACATGAAAATGCATTTGAATAATATATTAAATCAATTTGACGCAACGGAAGATGAACGCGTGGCAATTAGAAAACACTTCAAACACCAAACCGTTTCGCATAGTGCGGTGGTCGATTTGATGAAACAACTGAGAAACTAATTAGCATGCAACAGAACTTCTACAGTAACGGAAAATTGTTAATCACAGGAGAATACCTCATTTTGGATGGTGCCAAAGGATTGGCTTTGCCCACTAAAATGGGACAAAATCTTATTGTGGAAGATACAAGTACAGGTGCTATTCATTGGAAAAGTTATGATTTTAATGGAAGTGTTTGGTTTGAAGATACTCTCTCGTTTGAAGAAATTCAAGACAATAACACTACTCCCGAATCAGTCAAAACCACACTCATCAAAATTTTGCAGGTCGCTGATGCGATGAATCCCGATGTATTTTCTAATTCAGGAGGTCTTAGCATAACTACACAATTGAGTTTTCCACGAAATTGGGGTTTAGGGAGTTCGTCAACCTTGATTAATAATATCGCGCAATGGTTTCAAATAAACGCTTTTGAATTGTTGCATCAAAGTTTTGGTGGCAGCGGCTATGATATTGCCTGTGCGCAAAACAACAATCCTATTACTTATTCTATTGCAAATGGGAAACCCAAAGTAGAAAAAGTAGCTTTTAAACCTGAATTTAGTCAAAACCTCTATTTTGTGTATTTGAACCAAAAGCGCAATAGTAAATCGGCCATAGCGGAATATCATTCCAATAAAACCTCCCAATTATCGAACTATATTGCTACGATTGATTCCTTAACTCAAGACATTCTTGCCGCAAAGAACATTGAAATTTTTGCGCAATTACTACACCAACACGAAAGCGTTTTAAGTGCGCTTTTAAAAACAGAAACAGTGAAAAATACCTTATTCCCAGACTTCGAAGGTGCTATAAAAAGTTTAGGCGCTTGGGGTGGCGATTTTGTTTTGGCAGTTTCAAAAGAAAACCCAAAACCGTATTTTGTTGCCAAAGGATATGAAACGGTGATTCCGTATTCAGAAATGATTTTGTGATTTTTAAAAACTACGATTTCTTAATCACTTTCAAATCTTTAAAATAACCGATAGTGCCTATTTCTACCCAAAGAGCAACGCTTCCCTTTTTAGAAGTTCCAAGCATTTTTTGCACGAAAAAAGAAGGTGCTTTTTGATTATTAATATACAACACCGCTTTTTCGCCTTCAATTTCAACACGCATAGTAATCCATTCGTTCAAGCCAATGTCGGCATAGGTTTCATATACGCCGTTAGCTTCTTTTCGGAGTCGGCTAAAAGTATATCCTGGATAGGAAAAATATTGCACGCTATGATTGCGTCGTAACTGGTCATCAGCTCTACCGTTACTCGGACGAAGATATATTCCTTCAAAGTTTTTATTATCTGAAGCTACACGATAGCCTAAGCCAATAAATCCGCGTGCAGCTGGAAATGGCGAATTCTCCATGATTTGACTAAGGACTTTAACTTCAATTGTCCCATTTTCCATTTCCAAATTAGCAATTTTAACATACGTTGGACCATCTACCGAAGCTTCCACATTAGTACTATCAAACGGAGAAGCAAGTAAATCGCGTTCTACTTGTAAAACAGGAACTCCGCCCATTTGTACAATTTTCGCTTTGGAATTGACTGATTCCATTTCCATTTGATTCCAAGTAAATTTTTGAGCCAATGCTCCTGTAGTTAGAAAAAGGAAACCCAATAAAAGTGATTTATATCGCATAACAAATCTATTTTTCGTTTACAAAAGGAACAATACTTGCCCATGTGGCATTAAAATTAACAATAAAAGCAGGATGTCCAGCATTTGGAATAATCGCTAATTGATAATTCGGAATCCATGACGCAGCTTGCAACACATTTTGAACCGAATTCCCTTCATCTCGGTCACCCGCCATCACTAGAACAGGACATTGAATCGTTCCTAATACTTTTTCGTCAATGGTAAGTTGACCATAACAATTAGCAATTTGTTGAAAAACCTCTTTTAAACGATTCGGCTCTGGCATCAAAGCTTTTTGTTGTTTCCAAAAATCAACATCTAATGCCATTGCTTGGTCAAAATTAAAATTAAAATCACGCAATCCAGGATGCAAAATACCAGCTCCAATAACGATCATTTTCTTTACTCGATCAGGGTATATTGACCCAAATTTGTAAGCCGTATAACCGCCATCGCTAAATCCAAGAAGCATTACTTTTTCTTGAGTAACAGCATCGATAACCGTGCGTACATCATACACTCTTTGTTCTAATGTAAGCGGTTCAGTCCCAATTTCTGATTTTCCATGACCACGAGTAGAAACAGCTATTACCTGAAAACTTACAGACAAACTATCGATGATTTTTGCCAATTCTACCGTAGAACCAAACATACCTCCGTGTAAAACCACAACAGGTTGTCCTTTACCATATATTTCGTAATAAATTTTGGCATCTTTGACTTGAACATAATGCCCTGCTTTAGGATTGTTTCCATATGGGATGGGGTGTGCGGGAACATCTTTACTTTGCATAAAATGGCGAAGTGGTTGTTGCGCCCAAATGGTATTGCAACACAGAACAAAAACTAAAAATACTAATGCTAACTTTTTCATAAGTTATTACCTTAATTCGTTTTATAAAATAAGCCTGCACCATAAGATGTTCCTAAGGTAGCTGGTTTTAGTTGTAAATAATAACGGCTAGTTTGATCTTCTTCAATGTCTAAACCACCTGTTTTTAAAATTTTAAAATCAGAAGTAAACTTCAATTTATTAGGATCAGCTGCAACTCCAAAATCTTGTGGTCCACCACCTTTGTTGACTAATTGATTGTAACCAATTAACAAAGAATTTTGAATGTTGTAGGCATTTTTGGCTTCTTTATCCAGAACCCATAACACATTAGTACCACTAACTACATTATTATAAAATTTAAAATCCTCGGTAGTTGACCATGTCCATACTGCTGCACCATAAATATTTAAAATTAAATTATGGTGTAAGGCTGATCTCTCCGCAGGTGAATTCCACATCACAACCGCATCTTTAACACCATAAAAAACACAATGATCGACTTCCAATTGGTTGCCATTTGCTAAAACTCCTAAGTGATTGGGTAATGCAAATTTATTCCCTAAAAACAAACATTGCGTAACCCTTAAGTCGGTTAAATTTTTACCTTCCCAAACAATAGGATAATTTCTAATCAAGACACCTTCAGCAGGTTTTTCGTGTACTGGTTCCCCTAAAATTCGTAGCCCCTGTATTGTTACATGACTGCTTTCAACTAATATTCCATAATTAGAGCCTCCTGTTACTTTTTGCTTTTCGTTTTTTTCAACTAAAAAAGGCATTGTAGAAACGATAATAGGCATTGAAGCTGGATTCCAATTTGAATTATCTGGAAGAATTTCGGCGCGAATAATTAAACGATTATGCTCTGAAAATTTCCAATTAACCGGATTAAAAGCTGCTGTTTCAGACAGACCATAAGTCCCCGCATTAAGAATCACTTCAACCGAACCTTCACCTACCATTTTATTGACACGTTTTGCCGCTTCTTGCAATGATTGTAAAGGATATTCTTTAGTTCCAATGCCAGCATCTTTACCAATATTAGAATTTACATATACAACAATTTTGTTCCCTTGGGATTGAGAAAAAACAGTAACAAAAGACAGCAATGAAAGAGCTATCCAAATTTTTTTTGAATTTTTCATAGAGTATGATAATTTTGATTAGCCAAATCATCTCGCTAATTATGATTTTCTACAAACTTACATCCTCTTAATGTATATTTGTAACCAACAACTCAAATACTAGTAACCTAGAGGTTACCACAATTTTATGAGATACATCGAAAACCCTTTTGATTGCCCAGTTACTCGAGCCATGTCTATTTTTGGAGGAAAATGGAAACCAATTATTTTGAATTGCATTGGCGAAAGCTCTTTACGATTTGGCAAATTAAACCAATTAATGCCTGCTATTTCAAATAAGGTATTATCTAATGAATTAAAAGAACTCGAATCACTTGGTTTGATTGAACGAAAAGAATCCAAAGAAGATGCTGCTAAAATAGAATACTCTTTATCTGATTCTGGAAAAAGTTTGATGCCAGTACTACACGAAATTGCCAGTTGGGGAAATTCAACTGAGGCTAAAAAGATTGTGTCAGAAATGAATAAATAACACATCAAAATTTAAGAGGCACCAAAGTTAGAGTACTTACACTTCCAGTTTAAACCAAAAAAAAGCCAAGACAATGTCTCGGCTTTTTTTATATTCTATAATTACTGCTTAGTAATTGAACTTGCTTCTATTGTCTTCAATAGTAGCATTGGCTTTCAAAGCAGGAAGAATTCTACCCGCATCCCCTGCAGTTTGTTGTTTTAATTTAGCTACATAAGTAGCGTGGTTTTTCAAGGCTGGTGCTTTTACAGTACTGTTGTTTTTTACTACATATACTCCAGTCACTCCTTCGATTGGCGCAGACACTTTATTAGCAGCTAAGGCAAAAGCTGCTCCTACTACTTTTGGTTCAGCACCTACTAATCCTAATACTGGATTTTCCATAGTAATATTTGCCGCTTGTTCTACTTTAGCGCCTGCTGATTTAGCAATCGCCTCTAATGAAGAACCTGTCATCTTTGCTTTGATTAACTCTGCTTTTTTCTTGTTTTTAAGAATTGGCTCCACATACGCTCTTGCTTGAGAAACCGGAATTAAACCTGAGTCATCAATAGATTTTACTCTAGCAATTACGTGCCCAATGTTAGCCAACTCAAATCTTTTGATTGATCCCACTTTTGCATCCTCTTCAAAAGCCCATCTTACAATAGCTCTTTGATTTCCTAAAGAAGCAAAGTTTTCTTCCATACCTGTTACAGTTACTGGTGCAGCTACCGTCAATTTCATGTCCTTAGCTAATTTAGCAAAATCTTTATTAGCAGCATCCATTTCAAACTGAGTCGCTTGTGTAAATATTTTATCAGAAGTTACTTCAGAAGGTTCTATTTTTTGAGCAACAGTTGCTAAACGCACACCGTCTTGTTTATCCGTAATTCTGATAATATGGAATCCAAAAGGAGTTTCTACTAGACCCACTTTTCCGATAGCATTTCCAAAAACGAAATCGTTGAATGGTTTCACCATTTCATTCGGACCAAAATAACCTAAATCACCACCTTGTTGCGCAGAAGAATCATCTGAGTTAGAAAACGCCATCATCATGAAACTATCTGGATTGGCATTCACTTGTGCTAAGATAGCTTGTGCTTTTGCCAAAGCTTGTTCTTTAGTTCTTTTCTCTCTTTTATTTGGCACTTGAGTTCCTTCATAACTAATTAAGATATGACTTGCTTTAGCATTTACTCCAGCTCTTTTGCCAAAAGATTTAGAAATACAATAGTAATTTCCAAATTTGTATGGTCCGTAAACGGCTCCAGGAGCTAAGTTAAACAATTGTTCAGCATCAACTGCTGGCAAACTTTTCTTAGCAATATAGGTTGAGTCGTAAGGCACATCTGAATTAGAGTTGACAAAATCAATCGCATTAACCGCTTTTCTAAAACCAGGAACAGTATCGTTCTTAGCTGTCTTAGCATTGTAAACAACACTACCATTTAGCAATGCAATGATTTTAGCTTTAACATCAGCTTCGTCTTGTGCTGAAGCCTTGTCTTCTAGCAAAACGTACTCAATCTCTCTTGATGGATCTGCTTTGTATTTTTTCTCGTTTTTCTTCATGAAATCAACAATCTCAGCATCCGTCACTTTTACTTGACTGTCTTTAATAGTAGAATATAATCCAGCAACATAAGCAAAATTCACTTTGTTGGCTTCCATTTCATATTTCAATTTCCCTTCCGCTTCAGTAGTATACAATCCTGATTTTACCAAAGTGCTATAGATTTGAAATTTAGCATTCAATTCAGCTGATTTCTCTCTTTCTTGTAAAACGGCTGCTTGTTCTGGATTGGCTTTGAAATATTCTTTGAATTTGGCCAAATCGAATAATCCAGCAGCATTTAAAAACAATGGATTGCTTCCAATATTTTGATCTGCTTTCAAAACTTCAATTAAGTTTTTTTCTCCTACTCTCAAGCCTAATTTTTCAAACTCAGAGGTTAATAAAGCAACTGAAACTTCTTGGTCCCAAACTTGATTTGCTGCTTGAGTAGACGTAATTCCTTGACCACTTTTTTCAACATTACTTACTTTAACTCTAAAGTCTTCAAAAGAAATATCTTTATCATTAATAGTTCCCACATCTTTTGTGTCTTGACCCAATCCACCTTTACCGATAAGATCTTGTATGATAAACGCAAATAAAGCTAGTGCAATCGCACCAATTAATAATGCAGAACGGTTTCTAATTTTTGCTAAAACTGCCATTTTTATTGTAATTAATTTTATATTCAGTTTGCGAAAATACAATTATCTAATTAATAATTATACTAGTAGCGGTTTATTTTGAAAGTTTTTTTGAATTTCTAAAAAAAATCAATCTCTTTGCGCTATTTTCACTATTTCTATTCTGTTTCCTACTTAATTTTATTGTTTTTATGTGCTTCAAATCGTTTGGCATATCGTCTTCTAAATGCAAACAAAAAAAAGGCTAATCCAGCAAAAACTAAAGTTAGTCCAGGATTTTCCGCTGGATCATTCCACTTTACAATAGAGTCAATGACAAGATAGATTCCTAAAACAAGGTATAAATAAGGAGTGTATTTAAGATAGTTCATGTATTTTTTATTTAATCGGCTGAGTCTACTTCGCCTGTTAATCGTTGTGAATTTATTACTTTAAAATCTTTACTAAAATCAATTCCTTGACCGTAAGAAATGCCTTTTGGAGAAATAAATTTAAATTTTCTCTCGGTAAAAAACCAAGCGTTTTTTTGATCGTAATACAGTTGCTGTGTTTCTAATATCTGACCGTCTTCAGAAACGATTTTAACTTTGCCCTGCAAATCAATAATTCCTGTTTGTTTGTAAGAAACTGCATAATTAGAAGTAACTACGGTTTTTTTCGCATTTTTGTCATATAAAGTAACATGAATCCCTCTTGGAAATTCGGTAAACGGAAAATCTACCACAGCATAATCTAGCATTTTTTTACTGATCAAGATCCCTGTAATTCGCCCCGAATCGGTATATTTTAAATTTACTTCATCTGCGTCACTGCTTGGAATAAAATCAGAAAAATTATCTTTTTGAATTTCTTTAAAATTACTTTCACAGCCAATAGCTACCATCACAAATGCAATCGCAACTAAATAACATACGCTATTTTTTATCAAAAAAATCATATCAAATTTAACGGAAACAGAAGTCTAATAGCTTTCAGATATTAATTGAATTTTCGCTTTTCAAACCATTTATCGTTTAACGACAAACTCAGACTAAAATTAGCATAGTTCTCTTGAATCAAATTAGATGAAGTTGTTCCTTTTTTACCTAATTCGAATCCAATATTTACATTAGAAAAAGACCCTGTAACGGGAAATCCTACACCAAGAGTTAAACCAAAATCTTTAATAGATTCTGTATTAACTACCAAACCTGTTTTTTCGTATTTAAGACCGGCTCTATATACTAATCGCTTAGCATAGCTAGTAAAGGAATTGTAATTAGGTATAAAATACCCACCTAAACTGTACTTTTGGTATTTTTCGTAAGATATATTATTAAAAGAATTATAAGTGTTTGCTAAAATTGCAGCGTCCCGTGTACTAAACTGAGCACCTACCAACCATTTTTTTGACTGTCCAACACCTGCTCCAAATGTAATTTTACTCGGTAATTTTAAATTAGCATTTGACACAACATCAGCTGCGGCATCTACAACCGAGGTGTTAAATTGCGCATCGATCAAAACTGTAGAAATGTTACTAGTGTTAGTAGATTTCAAATTGCTTTCAAGCGTATAATCCAAACTACTATATACATTAGTTTTTGCACCAATTTTAGTTTGAAACATCAATCCTGTATTAAAATTAAATCCAGATAGTACAACATCGTTGATTTCTCTAGTTCCAACAGGAATACCTGTCATAAATTCTAAACTAGTGGTAGCAATTTTTCCGAAATTATAATGAACATCAGCACCTAAACTTAAAGACGAAGATATTTTGTAACCTAAACCAAAAAAAACTTTATTAACACCACCTGTACCATTAAATCGTTTACTATTTTGAGTAGCATCTGCCGCAATTGACTCCACTTTATACCCTACCGATGAAAAAGGTATCAAACCAAATCCAACCCCAAGTTTACCCATTGGCAAACCAACAGCTAAATAATCCAATGCAACTCTTTGCACTCCTGCTGAGGCTGAAGTTGTTTTGAGTTGAGTTGTATTAAGACTTCCTCCCAATGCAAAAGTCGTCAACTTTAGATTAGCAAAACTTGCGGGATTGTCCAGATTTAAATGAATACTATCTTGTTCAATTCCTATACCTGCCATTGACCGCATTTCTGTCGTTCCTTTGTATCGAACATCACCAATTCCAAAAAACGAATATGGAGAAGCAGTTCCTTCTTGTGCAAAAGAGACGAATGAAAAAAGCAAACAAGTGCTTACTATAATTTTTTTAATCATTTTTGATTTTATATTGAAAGGTTTGGTTCAAACTCTCCAAAAGAAAATTTGAATTGGCAAATATGGTATTTTTTAATCGTTTAGCCAAAAATTCTGCGTCGCCACCCGTTAAAATTATGATAAAATTTGAGTAGCGTGTGCGATACTCTTCTATAAAGCCATCTATTTCATGTGCCAAACCATTTACTACACCCGAATGAATAGAATTTGCTGTGGAATTCCCAATGAAATAATCCGGACATTCTGATGCTAATAAAGGGAGTTTTGCCGTATAATTGTGTAACGATTCATACCTCAACCGCAAGCCCGGGGAAATGGCTCCTCCTAAATACACATCGTCTTGACTGATGAAATCATAAGTAACACAAGTTCCCACATCAATTACCAAGCGGTTTTGAGCTGGATAACACAAAGTAGCGCCTGCAGCCAAAACCATTCGATCAATTCCTAAGGTTTGCGGGGTCGCATAAGCATTCAAAAACGGAAAAGCATCCGTATGTGTTACAAAATGAATGGATACCTTACTAGCTAGACTTGAAAAAGCTTCCTCTCCTAATTTTCCAACACTAGCCACTACCAAATGAGTGGTGTCTGGGTATTGTATTAAAATATTTTCAATTGCATTTTGCAACGCATTCGGTTCAAAAAGGAATTGTTCCAAAAAGGTATCGTTCTCAAAAACAGCACCTTTAATTCGGGTATTGCCTACATCTATTGTTAGAATCATATTTTATAGTTTGACCATGCGAAGATACGAATTGATTTTTTTTACTATTTGTTTTGGATAAATTAAAAATGGTTCTATATTTGCACCCGCATAAGCAAGGTACCTTAGCTCAGATGGTAGAGCAATGGACTGAAAATCCATGTGTCCCTGGTTCGATCCCTGGAGGTACCACAAAACCCACTCAAACGAGTGGGTTTTTTGTTTTTATACCTCTGACAAAATTAGTTAGTAACTACCCTACCCTCCGCTAGCGCAAGCATCTTGCTCGTGCCTTGAGTAGCTTACATTATATATCGTCCCTACGGGACTTTTTTCAGCTATACAAGGCTTTTATTACCAAGATGCGACTCCTAACGGAGCCTGATTCTGTAAATAAATCTCCTCCGCTGACGCAAGCGTCTCGCTTATGCCTACTAAAAACGATAGCTCCCCTGCTACAGCGCGAAATGAAATTCGACGAAGTCAATCCTTTCGCGTGTGATAACCAAAATAACCATCATCTAAAATCTAGTTTCCCCAAGCACCTACTCTTATCCATTTTTCATTTCAATGATTTTACTATCAATCATTCATTATTCGTCCAATAAAAATAAAGGTTTTGTAATTTTTTCAAAATTTTATTATCAATATCGAATTACTATATTTGCTAATTTATTATATTTATGCAAAATTTATATATATGGAAATTGTATCCTGCCCAAAATGCCAAAATAACCACATTATTAAAAGTGGCATCATCAACAACAAACAAAGGTATTTATGTAAAAAATGTAACTATTTTTTTACTGTAAATAAAATGGGTAAAAAGATAGATGATTATTATGTAACAAAAGCATTGCAATTGTACTTAGAAGGATTGAGTTATCGTGAAATAGAACGCATTATTGGTGTTTCTCATGTTACCATTAGTAATTGGGTAAAAAGCTTTAACATAAAAAAACCATCTCATACTAACTACCACCCTACTTACAAGATATTTAATCATTTAGAATTAGTAGAATACTTAAAAAACAAAGAATTACTGTCTGGAGCCGGAATGATAATTACTGAACTAGGTGATAAATTTATGCTTATAAAATGGGAGCGCTTTAAAGATTAACTATACTACTTTACACTTATATATATAATAATTTTTTTAAACCTAAAAATAATAGAATTTGGCTCTATTAAAACTAACCATTTTACTAACCAAACCAAAAAATTATTATGAAAAAACGTTATTTACTCCTTTTAGTTGCAGTAGCTTCTTTTAAAGGATATTCACAAACACCCGCCGCACCTGCAGCAAACGACTACAGTATCTCCTGGTACGGATTTGTTAGAACTGATTATATGTGGGATACGAGAAAATCTGCTCAAGTAAGAGAAGATCATTTAAACTTATATCCTTTGGACAAATCTATAAATGCAGGTGATGGAAAAGATGCTAATGCAGTAGGACAATCTAACTTTTTATCTGTTGTATCACGATTAGGTGTTAAAGTAAAAGGACCTGATGTTTGGGGAGCTAAAGTTAGCGGAACCTTAGAAGGTGATTTCTTTGGAAATTTTGAAGGTTCATCGATAGGTATGCTACGTCTACGTCACGCTTATGCACAATTAGACTGGAAAAAAACTTCTTTAACAATGGGACAAACTTGGTACCCTACTTTTATTCCTGAAGTTTTCCCTGGAGTAGCAAACTTTAGTACTGGAATAATGTTTAATCCTTTTGGTTGGGCATCTCAGGTTAAATTAAAACAAAACTTAAACAAAGACGTATCGATTAGTTTTACAGCTTACAAAGAACGTGAATTTACTACTTCTGGCCCTGGAACTCAAAATTCAGCTTCTATCAACTCAGCTATTCCTTCTATTAATACTCAACTACAATACAAAGGCAAAAATTTATTTTTAGGAGCTGGTGTAGAAGTTAAATCGTTACAACCTCGAACAGATAATGGACTTACAGGCACTGCTAAATTAAGTACCACAGAAAAAGCAAATAGCACCAGTGTTTTTGGTTATGGAAAATATGCCAATGACAACATTACAATCAAAGCATACGGAATTTCAGGGGGTAACCTATTCAATATGGTGATGCTAGGTGGATACATTGGATCTACTGCTAACGGAATTGAATCGTATGAGGCTACAAAAACATCAGCATTTTGGATAGACATTGCTAGTAACGGGAAATCCGTTGCACCAGGTGTTTTCTTCGGAAGAACACAAAACAACGGGGCAGATAAAGCAGGAACAGTGGCTTACGGTAGAGGTATCGGAGTTGGTGGCGCTCGAATGGTGGATAATGTTTGGAGACTTTCTGGACGTATTGACTTTAAGAAAAATAAATTCAGAATCTCTCCTGAGTTAGAATTAACTTCTGCCGACTGGGGTGCTTCAGATGCTTATGGAAAAGCAACCGGTACTTTAACTAATGTAAGCAATTTTAGAACCATGATTTCATGTGTTTACACCTTTTAATGAATATTAATTAACCAAACCTATAAAAACAATTAAATTATGAATCAACACAAAAAAAGCTCCTTATGGACCGTAATTGGAGCGTCTTCAGTAGGTACCATGATCGAATGGTATGACTTTTACATCTTTGGTAGTTTAGCTACTATTATTTCAACTAAATTTTTTCCTTCAGACAATCCAACGGCTGCCTTCCTTTCTACCTTGGCAACATTTGCTGCAGGTTTTGTAGTGCGACCTTTTGGAGCATTATTCTTTGGTCGTCTTGGCGATTTGATTGGACGTAAATACACGTTTATGGTTACTTTAGTATTGATGGGTGGGGCTACTTTCTTAATCGGATGTATTCCAAGTTATGAAACAATTGGTTTCTTAGCACCAACATTAGTATTAATTTTACGTTTACTTCAAGGTCTTGCTCTTGGTGGAGAATACGGTGGAGCTGCCACTTATGTAGCAGAACACGCCGGTTCTGGTCAAAGAGGATATTGGACTTCTTGGATTCAAACTACTGCAACAATCGGTTTATTTGTTTCTCTTATGGTTATCATGGCAACAAAAAGTGCTATGACTAAAGAAGCTTTCGAAGACTGGGGATGGAGAGTTCCGTTTTGGGTTTCTATCTTAATGATCTTGGTTTCTTACTTAATCCGTAAAAACATGAGTGAATCTCCTGAATTTGCAAAAGTAAAAGCAGAAGGAAAAACATCTAAAAATCCATTAAAAGAAAGTTTTGGTCACAAATTAAATTTCAAATTTGTATTATTGGCTTTATTCGGAATCGTAATGGGTCAAGGTGTGGTTTGGTATACAGGACAATTTTACGCAATGAGTTTTATTGAAAAAGTAATGGGACTATCTGATCAAGTAGGAGACATTATGATGTATGCTATTTTAATGGCTACTCCTTTTTTCGTATTCTTTGGATGGATTTCTGATAAAATTGGTAGAAAATGGTTAATGCTTACAGGGATTTTGATTGCTGTTGTCGCTTACAGACCTATTTACAGAGCTATGTATGAAACTACTAGTATCAAAAACAAAACAGAAATTGAAGCTAAAACTATAGCATTAGCCGAAACAAAAGAAAATAAAGCAAAAGCTCTAGACTCTGTTTATACTACAACTAAAGAATATACAGATGGTGCGACTTGGAAAGAAGTAAAAACTGTAACTCTAGAGAATGGTGTAGCTAAAATTGGAGATGATGGCAAACCAAAAATAGAAATTAAGAAAACGATGGTCGTTAATGAATCCGATAAATGGACATTAATTGGATTAGTATTTTTTCAAATATTCTTAGTTACTATGGTTTACGGACCAACAGCCGCTTTCTTAGTAGAATTATTCCCTGCAAAAATTCGTTATACTTCTATGTCTTTACCGTACCACATTGGTAACGGAATTTTTGGAGGATTACTTCCTGCAGTGGCAACATCATTAGTAGCAGCAGCTACAAAAGCAAATGATGTCGCAGCCGAAGCTGGTCAAGCTGTAGCAGTAGCCGAACCGTATTTACAAGGACTTTGGTACCCAATCATTATTGGAGGTATCTGTTTTATAATCGGAGCTATATATGTAGATGGTAAAAGCACCTCTCACAAAGAATAAGTATAAAATACAACTTTAAAAATATCATTATGAACGCAATAAAAAAATTATTAGGCATCGTTTGGATCGGTTTAGGTCTTGCAGCTGGATATTATCTTTTGATTAACCAAGCTATTCCAAAATTTGAATCAGGAAAACCGGAGGATATGATTCCTGCTATTATTTATACCTTTATTCTTGCACCAATTATTGTGGGGGGATTAGGCATCTTCGGATACTATTCACTTACAGGAGAATATAGCGACAAATAATAAAAATTTCAATATTTCATATACAATCGCTGTCACTATTGGCAGCGTTTGTATATTTTTATAACTATGAAGAAAAGACACGAACAAAAGCTGGTTATTCTTTCAATGCTGATGCTATTAGCATTGAATCTGCCATTATTGCTATTGTTTGATAACTCACAACCATTTCTTGGATTTCCTGTGATTTACATTTATGTGTTTTCTGCTTGGTTATTTTCTATTGCCACCACTTACTTAATCATCAAAAGATATTATGAGTAGTGTAGGCCTTTTAATCATTTTAGCATTGTACATGCTTATCCTCTTTTATATTGCCTATTGGGCAGAAAAAAGAGACCACTCCAGATGGACTAATAATCCGTATATCTATTCTCTTTCATTAGCAGTATATTGTACTGCTTGGACCTACTACGGAAGCATAGGCGTTGCTGCCAATTCCGGATTAAGTTACCTTCCTATCTATTTAGGACCAATCATTATTATACCAACTTGGATGATTATTCTAAAAAAAATTATTCGAATTTCAAGGGTAAATAAAATTTCTAGTATTGCTGATTTCATTTCATTGAGATACGGTAATGACAGATTCTTAGGCGCATTAGTTACCATTGTTTGTATTTCAGGTATTGTGCCTTACATTGCTTTGCAACTGAAGTCCATCTCGGACACTTTCCATATTGTTACCAAAACCGAATCCAGTTCTAATATTTTTTACGACACCACTACTTATGCCTGTATCGCCTTGGCATTATTTGCTTCCTATTATGGAACCCGCTATGTCGATGCTTCTGAAAAAAGACGTGGTATTGTAACTGCAGTAGCTATGGAATCGGTTTTAAAACTCGTTTTCTTTTTAATCATCGGAATTTATGTTACTTACTTTGTCTTTGATGGTTTTGATGATATTTATGCTAAAGCTTCGGTTTTAGAAAATTTTGACAAGAAAAACTCAGTTGGAGGATTAACAGGCGGAATCAATTGGTTCTTCCTTTGTATTCTGTCCATGTTTGCGATTTTTCTTTTACCAAGACAATTCCATACTTCAATTGTAGAAAATAATAAAGAAACACACATTAGAACGGCTATGTGGCTGTTCCCATTGTACTTACTATTGTTCAATATTTTTGTATTTCCAATAGCTTGGGGAGGCAACATTTTATTTCAAGGGAAAGGACTGAATTCAGATACCTATTCGTTATTAATTCCGCAATTTTTCAACAACAATGCTCTTACCGTTTTAGTTTTTCTAGGTGGGTTCTCTGCGGCCATTTCTATGATTATTGTTTCGTCTATTGCATTAGCCACCATGCTAAGTAACAACTTGTTAATTCCTTATGGATTTGTGGGTTCGTTGCAAAACAAATCACAAGAAAAAAACAACAAACGCATTATTCGTAGTAGAAAAATCGGAATCTTTTTATTGATTATTTTGGCGTATGCCATTTACAGAATCTTTATTTTAGATTACTCCCTAGTTTCTATTGGACTCGTTTCATTTGTGGTGATTGCACAATTAGCTCCGGCTTTTTTTGGCGCTCTTTTTTGGAGACGAGGATCTAACAAGGGAGCTATTACGGGTATCCTTATTGGGTTTGCAATTTGTTGTTACACCCTTTTAGCTCCTTATGCATTGGGCATTACCGATTCTACCAGTTTGTTTATTCAAGAAGGCCCTTGGGGAATTGAATTACTTAAACCCTTTCAGCTTTTTGGATTGGATTATTTACAGCCAATTCCACACGCTTTATTTTGGAGTTTGTTTTTTAATGTAATGTGTTTTGCAGCTGTTTCTGTAAGTTTTAGAGGCAACTATAGAGAACGCAATTATGCCGAAATGTTTGTCGATATTGACAAATACATTACCAATCACGAAGATGCCTTTGTTTGGAAAGGAACGGCGTATGTATCCGATATTGAACGCGTTTTACAACGTTTTTTAGGAGAGGAAAGAACCAAACGTGCATTATCTATTTTCAACTTAAAATACAACATCGACAAGAATGTAGCTACCGCCGATGCGCGTTTTATCAAATTTGCCGAAAATTTATTAACGGGTCATATTGGTACGGCTTCTGCCAAAATATTAATTGCAAGTGTGGTGAAAGAAGACGAAATTAGTTTGCCGGAGGTATTGCGAATTTTGGAAGAATCCAAAGAAAATATCATCATCAATAAAAAGCTAACGGACACTTCGAATGAATTACAAAAAATATCCGAGCAATTAAAAGTAGCCAATGAGGAACTTGTAAAAAAAGACATTCAAAAAGACGAATTTTTAGACACCGTTACACACGAATTGCGTACACCGATAACTGCAATTAGAGCGGCAAGTGAGATTTTACATGACGATGAAGATGTCCCTTTTGAAATTCGCAAACAGTTCTTGCAAAACATCATTTCTGAATCCGATCGTTTGAATCGTTTGATTGATAAAATTTTGGATTTAGAAAAATTTGAAACGGGGAAACAAAAAATTTATCTTTCTAGAAATAATATTGCTTTAACGGTAGAAAAAACGTTAGGTACTGTAAAACAACTCATTAACAATAAAAAAATACAAGTAGCTTTTGAAGATGCTGGCAAAGAAATCAGAGCTTTTTATGACGAAGAACGCATCATTCAAGTGATTCATAATTTATTGTCCAATGCTATCAAATTTTCGTCTGAAACAAACGGCTTAATTAGTATTCAGATTACGGAAAATGAATCCAATGTTGCAGTTACAATTCACAACAACGGCAAAGGAATCAAAAAGGAAGATTTTGAAGCCATCTTCGATAAATTTTATCAGTCTAGAAATCAAAATGTCAAAAAACCTATTGGTAGCGGATTAGGATTGGCCATTTGCAAACAAATTATTGAGCATCATAAAGGCGCTATTTGGGCCGAAAACAATGTAAAAGAAGGAGCCACTTTTGTCTTCACATTACCCAACTACAACACAACAGAAAACAACTAAGAAGATGAAAAAGATAGTAATCGTAGACGACGAACCTAATATAGTAATGGCATTAGAATACACCTTCAAAAAAAACAATTTTGAAGTATTCATTGCGCGTGACGGAAAAGAGGCATTAGAAATTGTAGAAAAACAACTCCCAGATGTCATCATTCTCGATGTAATGATGCCAATGGTTGATGGATATGCTACTTTAGAAGAGATAAAAAAAGACGATCGTTTAGCGCATTGCAAAGTCATTTTTCTTTCGGCAAAAAACAAAGAAAAAGACATTGAGAAAGGGTTAGCATTAGGTGCAAATCTGTATGTCGTCAAGCCATTTTCAACTAAAAAATTAGTAGAACAAGTACATGAATTAATAGAAAGTTAGTCCAAATTGTATATATAAAATAGTTCCCATGAATTACAAAGATACCTACGCAGCAAGCACCGAAAATCCAGAAGCATTTTGGAAGAAACAAGCCGACAGTATTGATTGGTTTACAAAACCTGAAAGCATTTTATCTTCGGATGAAAATGGCTATCCCCTTTGGTACAAAGACGGAGAGTTAAACGTATGCTATTTAGCATTAGACAAACATATTGAAGATGGTTTTGGTGACCAAGTGGCCGTAATTTATGACTCACCAGTAACTCAAACCATTAAAAAATATACTTTTTTAGAAGTAAAAACCGAAGTGGCAAAACTCGCAGGAGGAATGCAATCTTTGGGATTGAAAAAAGGAGATACTGCCGTAATTTATATGCCCATGATTCCGCAAGCCGCATTTGCAATGTTGGCATGTGCTAGAATTGGAGTTACCCATTCAGTAGTTTTTGGAGGATTTGCTCCTCACGAATTGGCTATTCGAATTGACGATTGTAAACCAAGGGCTATTATCACCGCTTCTTCTGGAATTGAAATTGACCGATTGATTGCTTACAAACCATTGGTTGACGAAGCCATTCAATTAGCGGAACACAAACCTAAAAAAGTAATTATTCTGAACCGAAAATTAGGGGCTAAAGTTCCATTTAAAAAATACGATGTGGATTACGATGCTTTGGTATACGGATCTGAAGAAGCCGATTGTGTGCCGTTGAACTCCACACATCCTTTGTATGTTTTATATACTTCGGGTACAACTGGAAAACCAAAAGGTATTGTTCGTGATTCAGGTGGTTATGCAACTGCTCTGAAATATTCCATGCAAAATGTGTACAATGCCAAAGAAGGCGAAGTGTTTTGGGCTGCCTCAGATGTGGGTTGGGTTGTAGGTCATAGTTATATTGTATATGGGCCACTAATCAATAGAAATACAACTATTATTTTTGAAGGAAAACCAATCAAAACTCCCGATGCAAGTACTTTTTGGAGAATGATTGAAGAACATAAAGTAAGCGTAATGTTTACGGCTCCAACAGCCATTCGTGCCATCAAAAAAGAAGATCCAAACGGAGAATTCATCAAAAAATACGATTTAAGTTCGTTGAAAATTCAGTTTTTAGCGGGCGAACGTTGTGATGTAGCCACTTTAGAATGGTACCAAGAACACATTCCGGTTCCGGCAATTGACCACTGGTGGCAAACAGAAACGGGTTGGCCAATTGTAGCCAATATGATGGGAATTGAATATTTACCAATCAAACCAGGATCTGTTGGAAAAGCAGTTCCAGGATACGATATTAAAATTTTTAGTGAAAACGGAACTGAAGTAGGACCTAACGAAGAAGGATATGTAGTGATCAAATTGCCTCTACCTCCAGGAACCTTATTGGATTTATGGAAAGACAACCCGAGATTCAAAGCAGGTTATTTGGAGAAATTCCCAGGATACTATTTCTCAGGTGATGGCGGATTCAAAGATGACGATGATTATATTTTTATTACCGGTCGTGTGGATGACGTAATCAACGTAGCGGGTCATCGACTTTCTACTGCCGAAATGGAAGAAATTGTTGCCTCTCATTCGTCTGTAGCAGAATGTGCCGTTATTGGGATTAATGACGAGCTTAAAGGTCAAACGCCTTTGGCTTTGGTAGTAATCAAACACGGAGAAGACATTGAACACTTCCAATTGGAACAAGAAATTGTAAAATTAGTGCGTCAACAAATCGGTGCCGTAGCTTCTTTACGCAATGTAGTAATTGTGCAACGTTTACCCAAAACCCGTTCGGGTAAAATTCTTCGCAAACTAATGCGAAGTATCACTGACGGTGAAGAATACCAAATTCCATCTACTATTGATGACGAAGCTATTGTAGGCGAAATTATTGAAGTATTGAAAAAATACAAAATTGGAATTTACAGCAAATAAAAACTAAAGAACACATAACAGAATAACAACATATTAAATAGAATACCATGAGTTATTACAAAATTGAAAACCTAGAAGAATATTTCAAACACTACAAAAAATCAATTCGTGAGCCTAAAAAATTCTGGGACCGAATTGCCTCTGAAAACTTTACATGGTACCAAGAATGGGACAACGTAATTGATTTCAATATGGCTGAAGCCGAAATTAAATGGTTTACCAATGCCAAAGTAAATATTACGAAAAACTGTATTGACAGACACCTTGCCAAAAGAGGAGATAAAACGGCGATTATTTTTGAACCAAACGATCCGTCGGAAGCAGCACAACACATTTCATACAACGAATTGTACGAACGCGTCTCTAAAATGGCCAATGTCTTGCGTGACCAAGGCGTCAAAAAAGGAGATCGTGTCTGTATTTATTTGCCAATGATTCCTGAATTAGCCATCTCATTATTAGCTTGTGCTAGAATTGGAGCGATTCACTCTGTAGTTTTTGCTGGATTTTCTGCTTCAGCGGTTGCTTCAAGAATCAATGATTGCGAGTGTAAAATGGTCATCACTTCAGATGGAAGTTACCGCGGCAACAAAGCCATTGACTTAAAAGGCATTGTGGACGAAGCCTTAGAAAAATGTCCAACTGTTGAAAAAGTATTGGTTGCCAAAAGAACCAACACCAATGTGAATATGAAAGAAGGTCGTGACCAATGGTTACAACCCCTTTTAGACGATGCAATGAATACCAACGTTGCGGAAATTATGGATGCTGAAGATCCTTTATTTATACTTTACACTTCAGGTTCTACAGGGAAACCAAAAGGAATGGTGCATACTACAGCAGGATATATGGTGTATACCGCTTACACTTTCAAAAATGTATTTAGCTACGAAGAAAATGACATATTCTGGTGTACTGCTGATATTGGTTGGATTACAGGTCACTCGTACATTCTTTACGGACCTTTATTAAACGGAGCTACTACCGTAATTTTTGAAGGAGTTCCTTCGTATCCAGACTTCAGTCGTTTCTGGGAAGTAATTGAAAAACACCAAGTAACTCAATTTTATACAGCGCCAACGGCGATTCGTGCTTTAGCAAAAGAAAGTGTTGAATACGTTCAAAAATATCCTTTACAATCTTTAAAAGTAATTGGTTCCGTTGGTGAGCCAATCAATGAAGAAGCTTGGCACTGGTACAATGACCACGTAGGTGGCAAAAGATGTCCAGTAGTCGATACGTGGTGGCAAACCGAAACAGGGGGAATCATGATTTCGCCTATAGCCTTTGTAACGCCGACAAAACCAACTTATGCTTCGCTCCCATTACCAGGTATTCAACCGGTATTGATGGATGAAAAACGCAACGAAATTGAAGGCAATCAAGTGACTGGAAGTTTGTGCATTAAGTATCCTTGGCCAAGTATCGCGAGAACCATTTGGGGCGATCATCAACGTTATAAAGAAACCTATTTTAGTGCTTTCCCTGGAAAATACTTTACAGGAGACGGTGCTTTGCGTGACGAAGTGGGTTATTACAGAATTACAGGTCGTGTTGATGATGTGGTGATTGTTTCGGGACACAATTTAGGAACAGCACCTATTGAAGACGCTATCAACGAACACCCAGCAGTAGCCGAATCAGCTATTGTAGGTTTTCCACATGACATCAAAGGAAATGCTTTATACGGATTTGTAATCTTGAAAGAAACAGGAGAGTATCGTGATAGAGACAACTTAAGCAAAGAGATTAACCAACATATTTCAGACCATATTGGCCCTATTGCCAAATTGGATAAAATCCAATTCGTTTCGGGCTTACCAAAAACACGTTCTGGAAAAATCATGCGTAGAATTTTGCGTAAAATCGCCGAAGGTGACTTCTCTAATTTTGGAGATATTACCACTTTATTAAATCCAGAAATTGTGAATGAAATTAAAGATGGAAAAATTTAGTTTTTAGTTTATGTGTTAATTGTAGTTGAAAAAAGCTACTCCTTTCGGGAGTAGCTTTTTTGTTTTTTAAAGATATAAAGGACTTTTAATTAGTTCTAAAGTTCCACACCTGTCCTCTTGTCTCTCCTCCCTTATTATCCTTTACTACAACCTTCCAATAATAAAGTGTAGCCGCTTGTAATGAAGTTGCTGCAAAAGTAGGTGTAGCTATATTATCTCCAACTTTAACTGTTGGTGGATTGGCAGTTCCTAAGTATACATCATAAGTCAATACATCAGCAACATCAGCATCAGAGGCAAACCATTTTAAGGTAGCCGCTGTTCCGGTAATTGTAGTGTTACTTTCGGGTTGAATTAATTCAGGTAAAAATGGTAAATGATTGGCTACAGCCACCCCTTCAGTATAAAAACTATACGTTCCTGAATAAGCACTAGATGCATTTTTACTGTCTGTTGCTTTCACTCTCCAATAATACGCTTTCCCTTTATCTAAAGTAACCGATTGAGTGCGTGATGACACATCTGCTGTACTTACAATTTGAACAAACTGATTATCCGTTGCAATCTGAAGTTGGTATACAATAGGGTTGCTTTCGGCATCTGTTGAAGCGCTCCATTCAAAATTAACCACATTGTTAATGCACAACAAACTATTCGTTGGCGCAACTAACGACGGAACCGTTGGCGCAGTATTAGTTGGCTCTGGTGTTGGCGTAGGCCCATCCGAACCGCTTCCACCACACGAAATAAACAAAAAGGTTATACTCGCTAAATATATAATTTTTCTCATGTTTACTCTTTTACAATGGTTACACTTACTGGAGTCTCTAAATGTACTTTTGCAAAATACACCCCAGCCGATTCTTTTTCTAAATTCAGTGACACTTTTCCATTCAACACTGAATACACTCCTTTTGAAACTAATTGACCATTCAAATTGTACAATTCAATTGCTATCTCAGTTTGAAGAGTTGGTGCAGCTATTTCAATTAATCCATGCGTTGGATTTGGATAAGCCACAAAACCACTTAATGGATCCATGATGCTAGTTGCATAAATTCCCTCACAAGCTTTAGCCGTTTTTACCTCTAAAAAATCACCTTGTTGAACAGGAATTGTAAAATTAGTAGACGAAGTTTCGAATTGTGATGTCCCATTTACAAACACCTCAAAGGGAGCTGTTCCTTCCATAATTTGTACCGATGCAACATTAGAATTAACCGATGATTTTCCTGTCAATGAAGAACCTCTTGTAATCGTTAAACTATAACATTGCTCAAAATTAGTTTTACCTGGAATAGTGATGCAAACTGGATAAACCCCTGGAGCTAAGTTAGAAATAGTCAAACTATTATTAGTAAAATTATAATTAGTTCCATTGACAGTAGCTACATAGTTATAGGTTTGAGCCGCATTAATAACAATTGATCCATTATTTTTATTAGCGCAAGTTTCAGCTCTGGATTCTATATTAAAATTATCCGAGGGTAGTGCAAATGGTGCAGTAGCTCCAAAAGCTTGTTTGTTTCCATAAATTTTAAATTGTCCTGGTAAAACAGTAATAGCATCATTTGCATTGACCACATTTAAACTTGAATTATCCATTAAATTAAACCATTCTCCTGCATAAGGAAAACCCGTAGGCACACTTTTAGAAGTGACATCAAAATTAGCAACAATCACTACATCTTTTAAACTCGTATTAGGTAGATTAGCCTCTGTAATTTTAATGGTTTGCAATAATGAACTCGTATTAGTTATAGTTGCCGTCCCTGAGAAAACCGGTTCTTCTGTTTTTAAGCGAATCATTTTAGCCCAATCCGAATAAATTTTGAATCGATTAGCATTGGACAACCAATTATTCGTCCATTGCAATTGCGGTTTGGTATCTAACTTACAATCACCTGTTGCAGCATCTGAAGACGTGTTTACCGTTCCATTATTACAGGTAAAAATAGAATCGTCATATCCTAATTCACCAAAGTGCCAAATCATCTTTGGCCCTGGAACTAATAAAGAAACTGCTCCGATTGCTGACATTCTTGACAAAGCTGTATTTAACGTTTTCACATTGTGAGCTGAGTTAGCACTATTACCATATTGAATATTTTTATACATCAATCTTTCTTCGTCATGACTTTCGGCATACCCCATCAATCTATGATTAGTAAATCCTCTACTAGCACTATTCATTCGAGCAATATTAGCAGTGTATCCCATTGAAAGTTCGTTGTATTCTGTGTTCATTTTACCCCACAACATTATTCCTTTGCTAGGTGACTCTGTTATTCTATAATTTGCCCATTCTTTCTCTTCAGTATCCGTTCCTAAATGTTCAAAAATGGTATAATGTGTTGGGTCTAGACTCCAAGAATAATCGGCATAGGTTTTTAACACTGCAACACGATCTGCACGGTAAGCATTAGTACAGGCGTCATCTCCCGCGGTACATTCTTGTGTAAATCCTTTGGTTAAATCCCAACGGAAACCATCAATTTTGAATTCTTCAATCCAATGTTTCACTACACGTTTTGTATAGTTTTGGGTTCTCGATTGCTGATGATTAAAATCTTCTCCTACACTATAACTATGTTTTGCTACCGTATTAAAATACGGATTTTCAGTCGAAGGGCTCCCCCAACCGTCACCATCAGGATCATTCATCCACATTCTTAGCATTGGATTTCTGCCAAAAGCATGATTCAAGGCTACATCTAGAATGACCGCAATACCATTTTGATGGCATTTGTCAATCAATTCTTTTAACTTATCTGAAGTGCCATAAAATTTATCTAAAGCCATGTGAAAAGCGGTATTGTATCCCCAACTTTCATTTCCTTCAAACTCCATTACAGGAAGCAATTCGATAGCATTAATTTTTAAATTTTTAAAATAATCTAATTTATCAATTACCGCTTGAAAATTTCGACCTGCGTCAAAATCACGAACTAATAATTCATAGACTACTAATTTTTCCTTAGCTGGTTTAACAAAATTGGTTGTAGCATTACTCCAAGCATACGGAGTTTGCCCCGTTTGTAAAACAGTTACTTCACGTTCTTGTCCTATTGGATAAGCAGGTAAATTAGGATACGATGTAGATGGAATTGTCGGGTCATCGAAAGGAGACAAAACCAAAGTAGAATAAGGGTCGGCGGTTTTTACCATGGTTGGTGTACCAGCAATTGGCGTAGCATCTACCACCCAATATTGATAAGTATACTTTGTTCCTGTAGTCAAACCTGTCAATTCCAACCAGAATTTATCCGAATTGGTATCCTTTTTCATAGCATATGCATTAGTTGGTTGCCAATTATTAAAACTTCCTGCCACATATACAAAATCTTTAAAAGGAGCATCTATAACCAAAGTGGCTTTTGTCGCATCGTTAGGATCATAATTAATTCCATCAACTAAATTGGTTGGCAAAGCTTGACGATTATTCCCTGGATTAACAATCACCGAAAACTTTTTCGTAATGGTTGTAGTACCCTGAACTACTTCTAATTCGTAATTTTGATTACTGGTAATATTGGAATGTGTAAAAGAATAACTTGAAGTTGATGTGTTAGTATTCATACTCACTCCATTCGATTTCAAATTATAACTCGCATTACCATTGGTATTAGTAGCTGTAATTGTAAAATTAGAACCCGAATTAATAATAGTACTACTGTTTTGTGTTGGCGTAGTAAGATTGACTTGGAAAGAGCCTACCTCAACCAACATATCTTGCGACTTTTTATCGCCTGTACCATCTTTAGCTTTGATTAGGAAACCTATTTTCCCAATTCCTGTAGTGTTATAATAGGTTGTTGGAGTAAAGGTCTTGGTATAGGTGTCATTAGTTTGATTGTAAGTAAACTTGCTGGCTTCGTTAGAATTGTTCCAATCACCGTTTAATGGTGTTCCTTTTTGCGTAACTCCACTTAAATCAAAAGCCCAGGCCCACATGTACAATACATTTCCTGTAACTCCCCAAGCTGATTCATCAATACTATTCCCATTAATGGTTACAGTGATTGATGTGTTTTCCTCAAAAGATGCAGGGTTTACACTATATGTGGCCGTTTGCTGTTGAGCAAAAGAACTTATAGCAAGCAGAAATAAAAAGGATAGTAAAAAATTTTTCATCATTGTATGGTAGGTTAGTTAAAATAAAAAAAGCACTTAATTTGTAAAATTAAGTGCTTTTCATTTCAATTAAAATTTTATTGTGGCATTAATCGCAGATTATAGTTAGCAGAGTTTCTGATATCTAGAACTACTTTATAATTTCCAGCAGTAGGTACTTTCATGTTACCACCACCTAACTTAATTTTATATTGTCCACCTGTAGTTGCATTTTCAGTATTTCCAGATAATGTACCCATTTTAACTGACCAATCGTCTTTCAAACGAATTAAAAATTCATCAGCTGCCAAAGTTAAGTTAGCGGTGTACATTTGGTAATATGGAGAACTTGGAGTGGTATCGAATGTTAAAGGAGTACCTGAACCCCATCCATTAGGAGTAGCAGCGCCAATTATTGTAACTTGTCTTTGATCCATTGTGTAAGTACCAGCTGCCCAATTTACAGTAAAGAAATAGGTTCCTCCAGATGCGGGTTTAATATTATTACCTCCTAAAACACCTGAAAAAGCTCCTGAACCATTAGCTTCTCCTCTATCTCCTGACCAAGCAGGAACTGGTGAAAATTTAAATTCAGGTGTTGAATTAGCAAACCAAACAAATCCCTCGTAATTTCCATTATTACCAGCAGAAAATAATTTAGCTACATTAGCATTATCTGGCGACCAATCTGAACCATAGCCACTTGTCCCTTGATAATTCCCAGGCACATAAATTCTGGCAAACTCATCGTAAGTATCAAAAGCAGTTGCTGTAATTGTAATTTCATTTGAAACTACCGTATAAGCAGCAACAGTTGAAGAAGATTGATTTAAAGGACTACCTACAACTCGTACTTTGTAAGTTTGCGAAGCACCAATTGCCCCTCCAGCTCCTAGCAAAGCAGCATTCAATTGTCTATTTGTAATTGCTTTTTCTAAATTAATAGAAGTATCTATGCCGTAATCACCTAACGGAAAAGTTCCAGGTGCATTAAAATTACCAGTACTTTTAATAACTTGTAAAGTGTAACGCGCTGCAGCTGAATATCCAAAAGTTGAGGATGTCCATTTTACAGTAAATGCTGTTGCAGAAGCCGTAGATGCTGACAAAGCATAAGTCCCTCCAGTTGGTGCAGAAAGTACAATAGCATCTCCTGTTGCTACAACTGGATCAAGAAGATCATCCGAACAAGAAACTAAACTAGAAAGTATTCCTGCTACTAAAATTAAACTTAAATATATTTTTTTCATAATTATTAATTTATTTTCCAATGGCCTATTTTAATAGACCATTGGATTTTTTAAACATTAATATCCTGTATTTTGAGTCAAGTTAGAATTGGTATTCAATTCAGTTTGAGGAATTGGGTACACATTAAATTTTGAATCAATACTAGCCCCATTCAAAACATTACCTTTCCACTGCCATAATTTAGTACTTCCAGTAAATTTATTAGCACGAATTAAATCTTGTCTTCTGTGACCTTCCCAATACAACTCTCTAGCTCTTTCGTCTAAAACAAAATCTGGAGTAATATCTGAATCATTTGCTACAGCTACAGCTCCAGCTCTAGTTCTTAAAGCATTTACATACCCTCTAGCAACTGATTTTGATGCAGATGCAACATTATTAGCTGCTAATTCAGCATACATCAAATACGCATCAGCCAATCTAAACAATGGGAAATCAGTATCTGTATGTGTCAAATTACTTCCATTTGCTCCTGCTGAAGTTTTGTTTGAGAATTTTTTAACTTTTAAGCCTCCATTTCCAAAGAAATCAGAAACCGTACTTATCGTTAAAGTTGAAGTAGATCCAGCATCAAACATTGCTCTACGATCTGTTGTTCCAGATAAATCAGAGAACAAATTAGCAAATTCTTTTCGAGCTGCTAATCCATACCAACCCCCATCAACACCCATGTCTGAGTTCCATCCACCAGTTGATGCATGAATGATGAAAGTAGTTCCTCCCCAAGTTTTAGTGTTTACACCATTAAAACGAATTGGGAAAATGATTTCTGATTGCACAGCTGTTCTATCATTATCAGCCATAAACAAGTTACTGTAAGGAACATTCGCAATTGCGTAAGAAGATCCAATTACTGCATTAATAGCAGCAAGTGCCTCAGTATCCTTACTGGTCCCTGTATATACTTTAGCATTCAAATACAATTTAGCTAACAACATTTTAGCAGCTACTTTGTCAACTCTTCCATATTCGTTAGTTCTAGCATCTTTTAAATCAGCATCAATCGCATTCAGTTCTTTAACCAAAAAGTCAAAAACAAAGGCTCTGTCTTTTTCAACAGGTTTCGTTCCTACTAAATCTGCATCGGTAGCAAATGCAACTTTTCCAAACAAATCAATACCGTGGTAATACGATAATGCTCTCAAGAAACGAACCTCAGCTCTATATGTTTTTACTTCCGCTTTAACTGCATCGCTCACTCCTCTTGAAGCTAATTTTTCGTCAGTTGTAGCACGTAAAAATTCATTAGCGAGTCCTACTTGATAAAAAACTCTTGCATAAAATGCTTTTACAAAACGGTTATCTGCATTCCAAGTGTGGTTGTTCAACTCTGGTAG
>JACCDW011433244.1_pt1 | contig 29457 bp, 28 predicted proteins | sample 7449781 | NCBI WGS metagenome assembly JACCDW01 (sample SAMN15323449, study PRJNA562643) | freshwater metagenome | isolation source: river surface water | place: USA:Blue River Watershed | collected 2017-08-18
CTGGAACAAGTCGACCATCTATTGATCCTGGGATCCAAGATTGGCCTAAGGCGCTTACCACATCCACTGCAGCCTTAGCAAAGCGCACGTCAGAATCAGCATCAACCATGACCTTAGTCGTCGTGCCAAGCGTATCTACCACAAAATGCACAAAACATTTCCCAGATACACCCAGTTTGTATGCATCTTGTGGGTAGACGACATTGTTCTGAATTATAGAATTCATGTAATCGTTTCCACCGATAAAAATGGGGGATTTGAGATTGGCATAGGCCCCTGGTTGTTCAGAAACGGCCTCTGGAGCCATATAGAGCATTGCCTTGGTGGTATGATTGTATTTTTGAGTAAGTGTACCATTTAGCCTGAAATACTCCCATATGCCCGTTTTTTCATTTTTGCTATAGCAACCAGTAGCCAAAAGTGCTTTTGTTTGACTATAGTAATTCCAGACGCTGTCTTTCAGGTTATTATTAAAGAATCCGGACTCAATTAAGACACTCCCTTTGTAGCGTTTATAAGCTCCATGACGGATTGTATCGTTGTTTACGATATAGCCATAAAAGATAATTTTTCCATGATTAGGACTACCTGTTTTTACTTTAAACCGACGAGGCGATTGAGCAAGCAGGTTTACTGAATGCATCAAAAATAGACACAAAACAAAAAAGTCCAGCCGTTTAAGCTGGACTCTTCCTAATATTAATTGATTAGACTTCAACAAGCGTACCAACTTTTGAACCATTGACAAGGTTGACTAAATTTCCTTGGCGATTCATATCGAATACAATAATAGGTAATTTATTTTCTTTACAAAGGGTAATAGCAGTCAGGTCCATAACCTGCAGGTTTTTCTCGTATACCTCATCGAATGTAACCTGTTCATATTTTTGAGCTGACGGATCTTTTTCAGGATCGGCAGTATAAATTCCATCAACCCGAGTTCCTTTTAAAATGACATTTGCTTCAATTTCGATTGCTCTCAAAGTTGCGGCAGTGTCGGTTGTAAAGTAGGGGTTGCCAGTTCCAGCACCAAAAATCACGACGCGGCCTTTTTCGAGGTGACGAACGGCCTTACGTCTAATAAATGGTTCACAAATTTGTTCCATTTTGATAGCACTTTGGAGGCGAGTTTGCACGCCCAAACCTTCAAGAGCACTTTGAATGGCCATGCTATTAATAACGGTAGCAAGCATACCCATGTAATCGCCATGAACACGGTCCATGCCGCCACGTTCAGCTTGAATGCCTCTAAATATATTACCACCACCAATTACAATTGCCACTTGACAACCGGCTTCATAAACAGCTTTGATTTCACGAGCGTATTCCATCAGGCGGTCCTGATCAATTCCGAAACCCTTGGCACCCATTAGTGCTTCACCACTGAGCTTGAGTAAAATTCGCTTGTATTTCATGTGTTAGTTTTTTTGAGAAGGGACAAAAAAAATCCCCCGATAAACGGGGGATTTTAGAATTAAGCTAAAGAATAACGCTTCATTGATGCAACTGTCAGGTTTTTATCAACGCTTTGTAGATACTGACGAACAGTTAATTTGTTGTCGATAAAGTATTCCTGATTTAACAAAGTAGATTCTTTGTAGAATTTATTCAATTTACCTTGAGCAATTTTTTCAACCATGTCTTCAGGTTTACCTTCAGCGCGGGTTGTTTCGCGTGCAATTTCTAATTCACGATTGATAGTAGTTTGATCAACATCATCTTTATCAATAGCAACTGGATTCATAGCTGCAGCTTGCATAGCTAGGTTTTTAGCTACTTCGTCAGTAACTGCTAAGTTAAAGCCCAAAGCAACTGCTAAACGGTTACCAGGATGGATGTAGCCTACTACTTGTTCTGCAGTAACCACTTGGTAGTAGCCGATATCAATTTTCTCACCGATTTTACCAACTTGCTCCATGAATTTATCGCCTACAGTAATATCGTTATTGTAAGGCAATGCTTTTAGAGCATCGATGGTTTCAGGTTTGTTGTTTAAAGCGATTTCTGCTACACTTTCAGCGAAGCTAATGAAGTCTGCATTTTTTGCAACGAAGTCCGTTTCACAGTTCACACTAACAACTACTGCTGATTTGCGATCTGCTGAGGTACGAGCAAGAACTACGCCTTCTTTTGCGTCACGATCTTGACGGTTGGCAGCTACTTTTGCACCTTTTTTACGAAGGAAATCCACAGCGGCATCAAAATCGCCATTGGTTTCTTCGAGTGCTTTTTTACAATCCATCATGCCTGCACCGGTTTGCTGGCGGAGTTTGTTTACTTCTGCTGCTGTAATAGCCATTTTACTTTATTTTTTTTGTTTTATGAATATTGTTAACACTTATAAAAAAACGGTCATCCTGTTGCCAGAGTGACCGCTTTTCAAATAAGAGAATAAATTATTTTTTAGCAGTAACTCTGCGGCGTTTACGCGCTCCGCTGTTGTCTTCGTCTTCATCAACTTTTGCTGAAGCGTCAACATCTGCAGTTTCTTCTTCACCTTCGTGATGTTCGTCGCTCGAAGATTCCTTATCCATTTTACGTTCGCTCAAACCTTCTTTCACAGCATTCACCATGATGTCGATGATAAGTGAAATAGAGGTAGATGCGTCGTCGTTTGCTGGAATTGCATGGTCTACAACATTTGGATCTGAATTGGTATCAACAATCGCAATAGTTGGAATATTTAAACGATGCGCTTCAGCTACAGCGATATGTTCTTTCGTAATGTCAACGATGAATAATGCAGCTGGAAGGCGTGATAAGTCAGCGATAGAACCAAATTGAGTTTCCAATTTCGCACGTTCACGTGAAAACTGTAAACGTTCACGCTTAGAAACGTTACTAAATGTACCGTCAGCAAACATTTTGTCGATTTGACTCATGCGACGAACGGATTTACGGATAGTTGCAAAATTGGTCAACATACCACCTGGCCAACGCTCAGTAACATACGGCATGTTTACAGCTTTTACTTTCTCAGCAACAATATCCTTAGCTTGTTTCTTTGTAGCAACAAAAAGGATTTTTCTGCCTGAGCGAGCGATTTGCTTAATAGCATTTGCAGCTTCATCAATCTTTACTACAGTTTTGTTCAGATCAATGATGTGAATACCGTTCTTCTCGGCGTAGATGTATGGAGCCATTGCTGGGTTCCACTTACTCTTGAGATGGCCGAAATGTGAACCAGCTTCCAGTAATTCGTTGAAATTTGTTCTTGATGACATGTATATACTTCTTGATGCTGAATATTAACGTTTGCTGAACTGGAAGCGTGCACGAGCCTTCTTCTGACCGAATTTTTTACGCTCAACCATACGTGGATCACGGGTAATCAAACCAGCTGCACGTAAATCCTTTTTAAGCTCAGGATTAACTTCAACCAATGCCTTTGCGATTGCAAGACGAATGGCTTGTGCCTGACCGGTGATGCCGCCACCTTGTACATTTACTTTAACATCGTAATTCTCACGAACGTTGGCAACGTTCATCGATTGTGTTACGTAGTAGTGAAGAGTAGGGGTGGTGAAGTAATTTTTGAAATCCTTCCCGTTTACCACGATATTTCCGGTTCCAGCAGTTACATATGCACGAGCAACTGAGGTCTTCCTGCGGCCGGATGTATTGATAACTTCCATTGAAATTGTTAAGCTATTTATTTGATTTTACTGAGATCAACTTTAACTGGTTTCTGCGCATCATGTCCGTGCTCAGTACCAGCGAATATACGTACGTTGGTATTGAGTACACGACCTAGACGGTTCTTTGGTAACATACCATGAATCGCATGCGTCAGAATTTCAGCAGGCTTCTTCACCATCAACTCCTTCGGAGTAGTGATGCGTTGACCGCTTTGGTATCCGGTGTAACGGATGTATTCTTTGTCAGTCATTTTTTTGCCAGTGAAACGTACTTTATCAGCGTTGATAATAATTACGTTGCTGCCTGAATCACTGTGAGGAGTATAACTTGCCTTGTGTTTGCCACGGAGTAACATCGCTACCTTTGAAGCAAGGCGGCCAACTACTTCATTTTCGGCGTCAACAAGGAGCCATTCCTTCTCTGCACCTGCTTTGTTGACAAATTTGGTCTTGTAACTTAATGCGTCCACTTTACTGAAATTTTATGTAATTCCCTCAAATAGGGGGTGCAAATGTACGAATGTTTTTTCATGCCACAAACAAAACATGAAAAAAATAACGGGTATTTTATTGAATTTAAGCCGTTACCGCCATCCCAAACAATTTTAGAGCGTTGGAAGTGGTGGTTATCGACACGTTTTCAAACGTGGTGGATTTAATTTCAGCGACTTTCTTGGCAATTTCTAAAATATAGGAAGGTTCATTCCGTTTACCACGGAATGGCACCGGTGCCAAGTAGGGGGCATCGGTTTCTAATACTAAATGCTCCAAATCAATAGCCGCTACTACTTTGTCTAGTCCCGAATTCTTAAAAGTGACTACGCCGCCAATTCCTAATTTAAATCCACCCAAATCCAATACACTCTTGGCCTGCTCTATTGTTCCACTAAAACAATGAAAAATGCCCTTCGGTAAGGTTTTGAATGCAGACAATACGTCCATGGTCTCGTTAAAGGAGTTCCGAGTATGAATGACAATGGGATAATTATACGCTAATGCCCATTCTATTTGCTCCTTAAATGCTTCGCGCTGGTCTGCCAAAGTGGTTTTGTCCCAATACAAATCAATACCGATTTCACCAATAGCCACAAAGGGTCTTCGTTGTAACCACTCCTTCATCGTTTTTAAATCGGATCGCCAAGTCGGACCAACATGACAGGGATGCAATCCCATCATCGGAAAACAATGTTGAGGCCACGCCGCTTCCATCGCCAACATGGCTTCTATACTTTCAACATCAATGTTGGGTAAGAAAAATCGGGTTACGCCCTGATCAATGGCTTTGCGTACTAAGTGATCACGGTCGTTGTCAAATTCTTTGGCATACAAATGGGTATGCGTATCGGTCACCATGTTACTTTAAAGCGGAAAAAGTCATCCTTACTACTTCTTCTAATTCTTCACGATTAGCTCCGCTTTGACTCAATACTTTTAAGCCACACAAGGCATTGAAAAGGTATCCGCCATAGGTGCGCGGCTCTTGACTTAATTGCAATGAGGCATGCGACTGCCCATCTTCTAGCCATGATGTAAACAACTCTTCAATGTCTGCTTTATTGTTACATATAATACGCGATGTCTTGTCGCATCGTTTACTCATTTCAGCCGCCGCATTCACCATAAAACAGCCATTGTCATCGGGATGCGTTACTAAATGATTCACGACCTCCTTGAACAATAATTGAATCTTCTCAAAACCATTTAATGTGGTACGATTCACGTCTTCGTAGGCCGCTCGTTCTCGGTTCTTGTAGAACTCCAAACAAGCTAGATAAAGCGTGTGTTTGTCACTAAACGAATCGTACAAACTGCTTCTGCTTAATCCCGTTGCCTTTAAAATATCATCAATCGAGGTGCCATTGTACCCCTTCTGATGGAAAATTTCAGAGGCTGCTTTTAATACGTCTTCCCGCTTAAATTGTTTTGACTTTGGCATGAGGGTATTTTCTTCAAATATATAAATGCGGACTAATTATTCCAAACATTTAATACAGATCGAAGTTTCGATGCAGTTCTCGTTTAAACCATTTTTCATGGCCGTATTTTTTGGTGAGTGCTTGAATCAACTCAGCGCGAGAAGTGGCACTTTTTTTCTTTTTAATTTCTAAGTCCATTGGGGTAGGGGGCGTTAGAACAATTTTTTTGGCAAAGTAAACTAAACCGCCATCTTCAGTAGCTAAACCGAGTATCGTACCAGGAAGTCCACCAAAATTTTCTGGCCCTGTTGGTACCACTATATCATAGCTAAACCAAGCATAAATTCTCAAACTATCATTAATTTGCCAAACAGCCTTTCTACAATTGTAACCCGCAATCTTTCGGGTACTCGAAGTCAGTTTCCATTTTCTCTTGGTAAGGCTATCAGAGATATGTACCTCTTCCTCCCATATTTGACGGATCATGTATATTTTGCCAGTACTGAGATACTGGCGAACAGTGTTTTTATCTGTAGCCCAAGCATTATATTCCCTCAATTCACTATCCTGTGGTTTGTATAAAGAGGTTGTATCATTGAACCACAATTCAAATAAATCGACCTTAATTTTATCTTCCTCCTTGAGCCATTCTTTAATGTTCTCTGAATCCTTGAATTTTTTGTAGAGATTGGTTTTTCTTTCGAATACAATCATACCCTGCTTAATTTGTGCGTTACTGCTAAGGCTTAGTAATAGCAATACTAACACCGTAATGGCGATCGATGGTTTGTTAATCATTTTCTTCTTCTCCTTCCTCGCTAGTAACTTTTTGACTGGTGAATTTGTAGGTTAAGCGAAACAGGTAGTACCGCTTGATAATGGCCGTTTTGGTATCGGTAATGGTATTACTGTTATTGAATCGGTTATTACTAATGTTTTGGTTGAGCGCATCGTAAATTTCACCAGCAATTATTAATCTGCCATCTTTAAAAAAGGCCTTACTCACGCCGCCATTTACAATGAAATAGTTGAGGTTGTATCCTGGCATACGATTGCCGTTGTTCGTATAATTCCAATCGGTGTTAAAAGTGTATTTTTTAGGGAACTTAATCTTCATCTCACCGGATAGCGACCATGAATAATAAGGTTGATTTGAGAGGGCACTAATATTACTTGTAGGAATGTTGTAATTGTATTCACCCCTTATTTCTCCTTCAAAGGACTCGGCATTTTTACCGAGGGTCAATCGAGGACCGAAGTAAGTGTTTTTTGAAATGGTTTGTTGGTTGTTTACTACAGAAACGTACTTGTTTACGCCGGCATTAAGATTATACGAAATGTTGAGAAACTGCTTGAATATTGGGTGGGCATATCCAATCCACCCATTTCCTTGATAATTCCCATTCACGTTAACAGCTTGTGTGGTCGCTTTTCCTTGAATGTCGTATACGGTATTGTAAGAAATGTCATTATTGGTTAGGTTAAAATTGGCGCCAGACCAAAAATAGATTTCGCTTAAATTCTTGTAGAAATAATAGTAGAGTTCGCCATTATGTGTGTATGCCGGTTTTAACGATGGATTACCAATTCTAAGATTATTGGGATCGGAATTATCGACCACAGGTTGTAAATCACGAACTTCTGGAATACGTGCACTTGTGCGGTAATTGATTTGTAGGTTAGTGCTTTGTGAAAAGCGATAAACATAGGAAGCCCGCGGTAAAACGAAGTCAGCAAGGATTCTAAATTGTTGCCCATTGGTGCGATTCACATTGTCTTGTTGAATATGTTGGAATTGTGATCCGAAGGTGACTCTGAACTTTTTGACGTCGTACACCAAATCTAACCCAGGTCGACTATTGATGCGGGTATTGATAAAGTTATTACTTTGTGTTGTATTGAGTACATCGCTCACATCGCCAATATCAAAGGTATTACGGGTGCTTGTGGCATTTCTTATGCCTAGGACATAGGAGAGATTAATCTTGATTTTTTTGGTGAGTGGTTCAGTAAACGTCACATTGGCTGTATGCTCTTTGCGATTGGCAAATTCTTCTCTACGCTGAATAAAGGCAGTGTCTCTATATCCTGCTTGGTTGTAATAGTAATTCGTGTTTAAACTAGTAGTGGCTTCATTTTGATAGAAAGAAGGAAGGTAATTGAAGAACAAACGGCGGTCCTTCTTCATGAATTTTCTGACCAAACTTAAATTGAGAGAGGCATCTTGTTGCAGGTTGTTTGTGTTTTTAGTAATTAACGTAGAACGGGTTTGAAGACCTTCGGAACTGATGAATGCGTCGTTACTTGAACTTTGGTTTTCGTTCATTTGTTGACTAGCATTAGGTTTAATAGTAAGGGTAGTTAGACTATCAAATTTATGTTCAACTGAAAACCCAAATCGGTTAGATTGGTTGTGTTTATTTTCGGTATTAACTGACCGCGTGGAGTAAACGGTGTCAGTTAGAAAATACTGGGTGCTATTTTCGGTATTGGTTTTTAATCGGTTATCCTTAAACGTAAAATCTGCATTGGCCTTGGTGTTCTTGCCATAATGATCACTATAATAGACGCCTGTTTTAAGTGTGGTAGGAATACCTTCATTGCCATTGCCATTTGAACTCCATGTACCAGATTCTTCGTCATAACTCCACGGTTGTTCATTGGTTAATCCATACCGATCAACATCCTGCCAATCAAACGCTTGCTTGGGAGTATTTGCAGATAAGGCGAAAATGGATATTTTTTGTCCCCCCTTAAATTTATTTGCAAGTAGTTCGCCCTCGTAAAATCGTTGCGCATCAGTGGCTCCAGCAACCCTACCAAAATAGCCTTTTTTGGCATCTTCTTTAAGTTTTAGATTCACTACTTTGAGGGTTTCATCCTTGCCATCTTCACCAGATTCGTTCTTTTTTTCATACACCTGTATGTTTTCAACCGATCCAGCATTTAAGTTCTTTGTAGCTACTGTTGGATCTCCGCCAAAAAACTCATCACCATCTACTAATACTTGGTCCACCTCTTTTCCTTGCACCGTAATTTTGCCCTTACTGTCAACCCTGAAGCCGGGCAGTTTCTTTAATAAGTCTTCAACCGTTGCATCGGGTTTCGTTTTGAAGGAGTCGGCTGTAAATACCATGGTATCACCTTTGTAATACATTCTATCTCTAAAAGCCAGCACTTCTACTTCTAATAAAGTATTGGTTTTTGGGGGAAGAATAACATTTTTGAGATGATAGACCGAGTCGCTTGGAGAAGGAAAAACGAGGTAGGTTTTGTCGCTAAAGGCAGGGTGGGCGAGAATGACTTCATACGTGTCTTTTGGTACAGTTAACGACTGGAAGTCCCCTTTTTCATTGCTTCGTGTATGCCCCACTAGTGTAGAATCTGATAATTTCATAATCATTAAGAGCACATTTGGCGGAGGGGGGCCACTTGTGTCTTTTACATTTCCGTAGAAACGAATCGTTTGACCATTTACAATTCCGGATAGTAGTAAGCACATCAACAAGAGGCGCGAAGAATGTTGAAGTTTTATCAAGGGATGTTTTTTTTTCAGTGTTAATAATAATTAGAACACTGAATCCAGGCTAAAGCGAGACAAAACAAAACAACCCCGCCAAGCAGTAATTGTATTTTGAGTGTGGGCCGCTTTGGTGAACAGGATTACAGAGGCCTTTAGACTAAATTAGTGAGAATAACGCACACGCGATAAAAAGTTACCGATTATAGCTTAATTTAACACTTCAAGTGAGCCGAGTCCTTCACGCACAACCTCAAACTCTCCCTTACTGCAGTCAATAACGGTTGATGGAAATAAGTTTCCAAATCCGGCATCAACTACCATATCCACTTTATCGCCAAATTCTTCCCAGATAGCGGCGGGGTCGTTATGGTATTCGGTGATATGGTCTTTTGCATCGTGTAAACTGGTGGAGACCAAAGGGTGCCCCAATTTTTCTATAATCTCAGTGCAGACAAGGTTATTTGGGACACGAATGCCGACTGTTTTTCTATTTTGCTTTAGTACTTTGGGGACTTCACTACTAGCCTCTAAAATAAACGTATAAGGGCCGGGAAGTGCTTTTTTCATTACCCGAAACACATCATTTGCAATAGGTCGAGTAAATTCTGATAAGTGACTGAGGTTGGCACAAACAAAAGAGAAATTAGCCTTATCGGGTTTGATGCCTTTCATTTTGCACAGTTTTTCAAATGCTTTGTGATTAAATAAATCACAGCCGAGTGCGTAAATGGTATCAGTTGGGTAAATAATTAGGCCACCTGCTCTTAAACAGTCAACAATTTGGTGAATGGCATGATGATCAGGTTTTGTTTCGTTGACGCGAACAAGCATTTGACAAATGTACAAAACCTCAAGTTGTTCTAAAACAAAAGCACCCTGCCAGTTCTTACGCCGACAAGGTGCCACCCAAAATGAGAACAAAAATTCTCATTTCAAAGATACGAAGGCTTTAATGGTTTCCCAAGCGATTCGTCACCTTATCAGACAGATTCAGCATTTTCCCTATTGTTTTTTAGTATTTTTCACACGAGTATTATGGTTTGTACCTACTCTCCGCGCATTTCCTCGGGACGCAATTGAATGACTTTAGCTCGTTTTTCTCTCAAGAAGTGGCGAATCAATAAATCGGCATCTGGGTGCCATTGCCTGTATTGTACAATTTCCCTCAACGATTCTGGTTGCGTGAACTGAGCCGTTTGATCGAAATAACCAAAACCTGCGTATTTGAAGTTTTCAATTAGTACAACCGATTTTTCTTCTGGTCGTCTGCCCTTATCAAGAATGATGAAATCCGAATTAGCATAGGTATGCTGACGAATAATTTGGATAGCCCGTTTGTTATAGTCGTTTACCGATTCATCTCCAGCACAAATACCATTACAACTTTTTATCTGATGATTGAAACATATGGCATCTGATGAGGTCAAACCACAGTAACTCAAGCACAATTGATGCTGGTCAATCCAGTTATCTAACCGTGCTCTTGCAGAGGAATAAGTTGAAAAAGCGAGTAGCGGGTGTTCAGCTTCCTCATAAGGTCCTATTTTAAAACTGATTGCGCCATTTTCAGCATGAAACCAAGAGAGTGTGTGCGACACCTTTTCTGATTTACGCATGCGGTTATAGGTTGGTTGATGATGTTTAATTTCCTCCGCTTCTAATAACAAGGCGATTAATTCACTACCTGTTTCAACATAATCTACATTCGTTAATTCATGAAGTAATTGTTTATGCTTCTTCGTGTCTGAATTAAAGTGACTAATGGCTCGGTTGTACATATTGGTACTTTTGCCGATGTAGATAATTTTTTTCTCCTGGTTTCTGAAATAGTAAACACCACAGGACTCTGGTAGCTTTTTGAGAATATAGGACTTGATTTTATCTACACGACGCACCATCAATTCATCAACACCTTGATTTTTGAATTGCGGATGTATGGCTTTTAGTGCGAGCAAGCGATTAAAAAGTTCTGCAGTAGCAACAGCATCCCCTTCGGCCCGGTGTCTTCCAAATATTTCTATTCCCATAGCCGCACAGATGTGACCAAGGCTATAAGAAATTCGACCAGGAATAAGTTTACGAGCTAATCTTACTGTACACAAGGTATCCCTTTTGTATTGATAACCCAGTGAAGCAAATTCTTCTTTGATAAAACCATAATCGAATGAAACGTTGTGTGCAACGAAAATACGACCTTCGGTTAATTCTAGTATTTTCTTCGCCACCTCATAAAACTTGGGGGCATCTGCAACCATTTCATTGGTGATACCGGTTAGTCCTGAAAAATAATTGCTGATATGACATTCTGGATTTATAAGTGTTGTATACACATCCGTCACAGCTAGGCCATCGTGGCTAACAATGCAAATTTCGGTTATGCGACCTCTTCTGAAATCAAACTTTCCACCGCACGTTTCAATATCAATGATGGCAAACATCTTTACCTCAAATATAAGCAGGGGGAACTAAATGTTTAGGAATTATTCGAACCGAAGAGATTCAATTGGGTCTAATTGCGAGGCCCTTCTGGCTGGTAAATACCCGCTGACAAGACCCACTGTAACACAAATAGCGAGACCAGAAAGTATCCAAAACCAAGGAATAAAAAAACCAGAGTCGAAGGCCATACTAATGACATTGCCAATAATAATCCCAAGCACAATGCCGAGTAGGCCGCCTGTGATACAGATAACGACACTTTCAATCAGAAATTGGTTGCGAATAATAGCAGCTGTGGCGCCGATAGCCTTCCGGATACCAATTTCACGGGTACGTTCGGTTACACTCACGAACATGATATTCATTAATCCGATGGCTGCACCAAGCAGTGTAATAAGTCCGATAATTGTTGCACCAGCAGTCACATTACTCAAACTATCGATCATCATAGCCGCCAGATTATCTGATTTGATGATTTCAAAGTCATCTTTTGCAATTGCTGGTAGGTGGCGTATTTTTCGAAAAATGCCACGGGCTTCTTCAAGATAGGTATCTGGTGAAGCCATGCCAATAGACATAACATTTATTCGATAGATTGCTCCACCAGTGGGGTTGCCTGGGCTAGCGCTATTGAAATATTGTCTTGCACTGTGAATTGGTAGAATACAAACTTTATCGCCACCGAATGCGGCGCTGTTGCCCTTTGTTTTTAAGACCCCAATAATTCTGAAAAGTGCATTTCCAACACGTATTGTTTTATCAAGCGATTGTTCGGTTGGTTTAAACAACGCTTTCTCGACATCTTTTCCAATAATAACCACGTGTCCGGCACCGGCAATTTCTGCTGCTGTTAAATTACGTCCTTTTTCTAGCTCGTAACCGCCGGTTTGAATGTAATTTTCGTCGGTTCCAATCACTTGAATATTAGGATTGGTTTTTCGGTTATTCCATTTAACGCGCGCCGCACCTGTAGCAATGCTTGAAATGGAGGTCACAACCGGGAAGTTAAATTCCTTTCTAAACCGTAGAGCTTCTTTAAGCGTAATACTTCTATAATTTTTAGCGCCAGTACCGTCAACTCTAATTCGAGAGGAAGCGTTGCGGATGGTAAACGTATTAGCTCCCATGCGCGTGAAATTATTGTTTATTCCGTACTTGATTGCATCAATTGCAGAGAGGGTTCCTACTAGCGAGGTGATGCCAACACTGATAATCAGCATCGTTATCATCGCGCGAAGTTTATTCGCCTTAATGGATTGAAACGCAATTGAAATATTTTCTCTAAGAAAATTCACCACTACAAAGGTAGGATTCTATGCGTGCCTATTTTTTAACTATGATAAACGCACAGAGAACGGGATAAGCGGAATCAATAAATGGCCTTTTTAGCGGCCAAAAGCGTGTTTTGAAGCAGCGAGGCAATGGTCATAGGACCAACTCCGCCAGGCACCGGAGTTATATAACTGCATTTCGGGGCAACTTCATCAAATCGCACATCGCCCATTAAGCGAAACCCCTTCTTGGCGGTAGGATCTGCCACACGGGTGGTCCCCACATCGATTACAACAGCGCCATCTTTCACCATTTTGCTGGTTAGGAAGCCCGGTTTTCCGAGGGCACAAATGATAATATCCGCTTGTTGCGTTATGGCTTCAATGTTTTTTGTCTTCGAATGACAGAGTGTAACGGTACAGTTGCCCGGTGAGCTGTTCTTGGCGAGTAAAATGGACATCGGTGAACCGACAATATTGCTTCTTCCAATAACCACGCAATGTTTACCTTCTGTTTGAATTTGGTACCGTTTAAGTAGCTGTAAAATACCATTCGGAGTAGCACTGATATAGGAAGGAAGGTTTAAGACCATTCTGCCCACATTTACCGGATGAAAGCCATCTACGTCCTTAGCAGGATGAATAGCCTCTGTAATTTTGCGTTCATTGATGTGAGACGGTAATGGTAGTTGTACTATAAATCCATCTATTTCAGGATTATTATTCAGGGATTCTACAGTTTTTAATAACTCTTTTTCCGTTACTGTTTCATCTAAACGAACCAAGGAGGACCCAAAGCCTGATTTCTCGCAAGCCTTTATTTTATTAGCTACGTAGGTCTCACTGCCCCCGTCATTGCCTACCAATACTGCTGCTAAATGAGGGGCCCGTTGCCCAGATTGAACAATAAGTTTTACTTGTTCGCCAATCTCTTGCTGAATGGCTTCTGAAATACTTTTACCGTCAATTAGTTGCATCGCGCAAAGTTAATGAATTAAGCGCAAAATGTAAGATTTTGGCCTTATTCACCACGACCTGTCTGAAACTTCTTTTTTAACTTCATGATTTTGCTAGGAATAGCTATTAATTTTAAACAAACAACCTACCATGATCAGAAAGTATGTGCTGATTGGCTTAGTGATTTCATCGTTGAATTTCACGGCACAAGAACCTCCCATTCGATCTTACGATAAAGTAGATACCTACGGATTAGTGCATTCCGAGTGGGCGCTTGTCCATTTAAAAGGAAAGGTGGGCTTCATTGATAGTCGTGGTGTGGAGGTTGTTCCGCCTATTTATGACCACATTGATATGTATAGTTTGAAACACGATGGCTGGGCAATGGTAAAACAAGATGGCAAGTACGGTTTCATTGATCTGAAGGGTAAGGTGGTGGTGCCTGTTATTTATGAAAAAATCGACCATTTTGATTTGGTACTTCCAGGATTTGCTATGGTTGTGCGGGGCGGTAAAATGGGTTTCATCAATATGAAGGGGAAGGAAGTGATTGCGCCGAATTATGATTTGATAGAGCCTTTTGATGAGAAGAAAGTCGGTTACGCTCGTGTTAAATCAGGAGATAGTTATTTTTACATCGATCGAAAGGGCAAGGAGGTTATAAACCCTAAATAAATCTGCGGCAAGCTGAATTGGACAAGTTAATACTATCTTTATCAGCTACTACCTATTCTTATGAATCCCATTTTGAGAAATATTATTGCAGTTGTGATTGGTGTGCTACTCGGTGGAGTGCTGAACCTATTTATTGTTTCAATTGCAGGACAGGTAATTGCGCCGCCCGAGGGGACCGATTTAACAACGCCTGAAGGACTTCAAGCTGCTATGCCATTGATGGAGCCCCGCCATTTTCTGATGCCATGGCTGGCGCATGCACTTGGGACCTTGCTGGCAGCCTTTGTTGCAGCCAAAATTGCGGTGAGTCATCACCGTCGCATTGTCATCGGTATTGCCATTTGGAATTTATTGGGTGGTGTTATGATGGTTGCCATGTTGCCTAGCCCGATCTGGTTCAGTTTGGTGGATATTGGCTTAGCCTACCTGCCATTTGGATGGTTAGGAGGGAAATTGGCAAAAGGAAAAGATTTCTAAACAAAAACAGCCGCTAAAGAGCGGCTGTTTAATATGTTACTTTTTATTGTCCCGGTGCACCAAAGCCCTTTGGCATGCTTCGCATTAGTTTAGCCATGGCATTTTTATCGCTCATCATGCGCATCATTTTACGCGTTTCTTCAAATTGTTTGAGCAATTTGTTTACTTCCTGAATGCCTTGTCCGCTTCCTTTTGCAAGGCGTTGGCGGCGACTACCGTTTAACAATTCGGGTTTAGCACGTTCTTCAGGAGTCATACTTAATATAATAGCTTCAATGCCTTTAAATGCATTGTCGTCTATATCCATGTCTTTAACCGCCTTGCCCATTCCAGGAATCATGCCAACCAAATCTTTAATATTCCCCATTTTTTTAATTTGGTTGAGTTGATTGAGGAAGTCGTTAAAGTCAAATTTATTTGAGGCAATTTTCTTGCTGAGTTTGCGTGCTTCTTCTTCGTTGAATTGCTCTTGAGCACGTTCAACAAGCGTAACCACGTCACCCATACCAAGAATTCGGTCAGCCATCCGTTCAGGATAGAAAACGTCGATCGCGTCCATTTTTTCACCGGTGCCAATAAACTTGATGGGCTTATTAACTACACTTCGAATGGACAGTGCTGCTCCACCACGTGTATCACCGTCTAGTTTGGTGAGAATAACGCCATCAAAATCCAAGCGATCATTAAATGCTTTTGCAGTGTTCACGGCATCTTGACCGGTCATACTGTCTACCACAAATAATATTTCATCAGGCTTAATCGCTGCTTTGAGATTAGCAATCTCATTCATCATTTGCTCATCAATAGCCAAACGACCAGCGGTATCAATTAGAACAACTGAATTGCCATTTTCTCTAGCTTGTTTAATAGCGGCTTCAGCAATTTTTACTGGGTTCTTTTCCTCCTTGTTACTGAAAACATCAATTTCAGTTTGTTCACCTAGTACATGAAGTTGATCAATCGCAGCAGGGCGGTAAACGTCGCAAGCCACCATAAGCGGTTTTTTCCCTCTTTTGGTCTTTAAATGACTCGCTAGTTTTCCGGTAAAAGTAGTTTTACCAGAACCCTGGAGACCGCTCATTAAAATAACAGTAGGATTGCCCCCAAGGTAAATGTCTTCACGGGTACCACCCATTAAGGCAGCTAACTCATCGTGTGTAATTTTTACCAATAATTGTCCGGGAGAAATGGAATTCAACACATCCTGACCCAGAGCTTTTTCTTTAACCGAATCGGTAAATGCCTTAGCTACTTTATAATTGACGTCGGCATCAAGGAGGGCTTTACGCACTTCCTTCATGGTTTCTGCCACGTTTATTTCGGTTATTTTCCCTTGCCCTTTTAGGAGTTTAAAGGCTCTATCCAGCTTTTCCTGTAAATTATCGAACATCTATTGTTGCGTTGAAGGCATCAAATTTACGGAATTGGACGTAATTTTATCCCGTTGACGGATGAGCAATATATGCAGCGAGCAATTATGCTGGCAAAAAACGGTGGCGGTGCGGTTAGACCTAATCCACAAGTGGGTTGTGTAATTGTGTTAGCCGGGCAAATAATTGCAGAAGGCTGGCACCGCCAATTTGGCCAAGCCCATGCTGAAGTAAATGCCCTGGCACAACTACCTGAGGGCACTGATTTATCGCAAGCGACCGTTTATGTAACCTTAGAGCCCTGTTCACATTTTGGGAAAACCCCACCATGTGCTGATTTATTGATTTCAAAACAGCCGGGCAGGGTGGTAGTTGCCATGGAGGATCCTCATTTATTGGTAGCAGGAAAGGGCATTGAACGCTTAAAAGCGGCGGGCATCGCGGTTGAAGTTGGAGTAGAGGAACAAGCGGCAAGAGAATTGAATCCCCATTTCATCACCTATCATGAGGATCGGCGCCCCTATATAACATTAAAATGGGCTATGACAGCAGATGGCTTTATAAGTCGGCTACCTGTGCCTACGAACCGGGAGGACAACCTAATTACTGGCAAAGCCGCCCAAAAAGTGACCCACCAACTACGTGCCGAGCACATGGCCATTCTCGTTGGTCGACCAACTGTAGAAGCAGACAATCCCCTTTTAAACAACAGATTAGTTGAAGGTCCTAGTCCCTTACCCCTAATTATCGACCGAAAAGGGCAATTATCAGCTAATTATCGCCTAACCGACGGAAGCATTGAGGTATTGATTTACAATGAGTTGAAAAGTGAGAAGCAAGGTTTAACCGAATGGGTGAATGTAGGCGGGACCAATGATTTTTTAAAGGCGGTTTTAGACGATTTATATGCCAGGAAAATACAATCCCTTATGGTAGAAGGCGGTGCTACCTTATTGAATTTATTTTTGGCGGAGGGAATCTGGGATGAGTTGGTTATTTTTGTGAATCCCGATCTCAAGTTTGGTCATGGAATAGCTGCACCGAGTATAAATTTGCCGAAAGAAGGGGAGAAGGTGGGGTCAGACTATTTGTTCCGGATAAAAAAGAAACCTGTAGTTGGCTGAATTGGTGGGGACTTTAGAAGTTTTTACCAATTTTAATTCTTTTTCTTGTGTTAATCAGAAACTTGTGGTATATTTGCGTCCCTTTTTAAGGCAACAAACTATACATCATGTCACGTATTTGTCAGTTAACAGGTAAGAAAGCGATGGGCGGAAACCACGTATCTTTCTCAAACAGAAAGACTCGTCGCCAATTTAAAGTGAATTTGAAGCGTAAGCGTTTCTTCGTACCTGAAACAAATGAGTGGGTAACACTTCGTGTGTCTACCTCAGCTCTCAAGAATATCAACAAAAAAGGCATCTCAGCATGTCTCAAGGAAGCGCGTGAGAGCGGTGTCCTTGCTTAATAATTAATCCTGGAAGAAAATGGCAAAGAAAGGTAATAGAATTCAGGTCATCCTTGAGTGCACAGAGCACAAGGAGAGTGGTAAACCGGGAACATCTCGCTACATCACAACCAAGAACAAGAAAAATACCCCAGAGCGTATTGAACTTAAGAAATACAATTCGATTCTTAAGCGCATGACCGTTCACAAAGAAATCAAGTAATCATTTACGCGATTAAAAAAATTGAATCATGGCAAAGAAAGTAGTAGCAACGCTTAAATCCGGTAAAGGAAAAGATTTTACCCGTGTTATTAAGTTGGTGAAGTCACCAAAAACCGGTGCATATAATTTCAGGGAAGAGATTGTGCATAACGATCACATTGCAGACTTCCTGAAGTCTAAATAAGAACTATCGCAATGGCGACGAAAAGAATTCTTTCCGATAACGGGAAGAATTTTTTATTTTGTACTGTACTAAGCAACAACCTATGAGTTTTTTTTCAAAGTTATTTACCCGCGAGAACAAAGAAAGCCTTGATAAGGGTCTAGAAAAGACCAAGGAAAGTTTCTTTGGTAAAATAACCAAGGCCATTGCAGGAAAGAGCACTGTTGATGACGATGTTTTAGACAATCTTGAAGAAGTGCTCATTACAGGTGATGTTGGCGTTTCAACCACAGTTAAGATCATAAAACGCATACAAGACCGAGTTAAACGGGACAAGTACGTGTCAACTTCAGAATTGAATACGTTGCTTAGAAATGAAATTGCTAGTTTACTCGAAGAAAATAAATCTAGTGGGCAGTTGTTAGCTGGCCATTTTTCTGAACCGTTGCCTTCATCGCCTTATGTAATAATGGTTGTAGGGGTTAATGGTGTTGGAAAAACAACCACCATTGGCAAGCTTGCTCACCAATTTAAGTCTGCAGGAAAATCGGTTGTTCTTGGTGCTGCAGATACTTTTCGCGCTGCTGCCGTCGATCAACTAGTGATTTGGGGCGATAGAGTGGGCGTTCCAGTGGTTCAGCAAGGAATGGGAGCCGATCCGGCTAGTGTGGCATTTGATACACTTAGCAGCGCAAAATCAAAAGGGGCTGATGTGGTTATTATTGATACAGCAGGGCGCTTGCATAATAAAATCAACTTGATGAACGAGTTGACAAAGATACGCAACGTGATGCGCAAAGTAATTCCGGATGCACCACACGAAGTTTTGCTGGTTTTGGATGGCAGCACCGGCCAAAATGCTATTGAGCAATGCAAACAATTTACTGCAGCTACCGACGTGAATGCACTTGCCGTTACTAAACTCGATGGTACAGCTAAAGGTGGCGTTGTGATTGGCATTTCTGATGAGTTTAAAATTCCTGTAAAATACATTGGAGTTGGAGAAAAAATGACCGATCTTCAAGTATTCCACGCAGCTGAATTTGTTGATAGTCTTTTCCAGAAATAATTTGCGGTTAGCTATATTTATATGGCTAACGTTTCCTTTGTTGTTTTGGGCCCAACCCACCTCACATTTGGATTTGGACTTTGATCAAGCCGATACACTTCGTCGGCGTTATACCCCAAGAAAATCTGGTAAATACCTCTTCATTAGTTCTAAATTTGGTAGCGATGAAGTGGTAAGTGGTGCTCGTTTAGATTCCTTGTCAGAATTTCAGATTCAACGTATCGATTTGGTGTATTCGCTGTACCATAAAGCCGGCAATTTCAATCAGACCAAGCTAAACGATTTGCGTTGGGATCATCTGATAAAACAATACCCTTCGTTATTTACCTCTGGAAGTACTCATTTTCATAATGTATGTCAAGTAGAGGACAATGACTCGCTAGCGAAAAAATTGCAACATGGTTTTTATGTCTTTTTTGAAAACCGGGTTGAGCCGGCGAGCCGCAGGTCTGAAATTGAGGCCCTTATTCAGATGGCAACAAAGGCTGGGTTGGATGTTTCTGACAGTAGTGATGCCGACTTGAGTTCATCGAAGATAACGGGTGAAGAACCCTCTGAAAGCATTGATGTAAAAGTCGCAAAGGGCAAGTACTCAAAACGTATGCGCGCAAAAGATCCTCGTGCATGCCGTCAACCCTACTATGAGAATGGTTTAGACGATTTGAATAATTTTATTGATGCTCATTTGTATTTAAAATGGTGGCAGAAGTGGCGTTCTAAAAAATACGTCGGCACTATTCGATTAAAGATAAGTTATACTGGAGAAATAAAGCAAGCCACCGTTTCCTCCCCTTCAAAACGGTTTACAAAACGGTTAAAAAAAATGGTTTCAGAAATGAATAGCTGGAATCCTGCCGTGCGAAACGGCATTGCCATTAATTCGATCGTCAAAATCAAAATCCGTTATTTCGATGGCAAGTTTAGCGCTGAAAATGTAGAAGTACCGCGCAACTTACTTAAATGTCCCATTATTCCAGATGAAGAGTTGTTTGATTTTAGTTCACCTGTAGTCAGGACAAAATTTGGTGTTTTGCCTTTTGAAATGAGCGATGCCGATCTTCTTAAAAAGGTAATGAGCAGAATTCCCAATGCAGATAGTATTGGTATGGCGATTGATTTAACAGGGAGTATGGGGCCCTATATGGCCCAAGCACTTGAGTTAAGCACGGAGATTATTCAATCAGGAAAACCTTCCTTACTCGCCTTTGCCTTATTTAACGATGGAAACGGGTTGATGACTCGCGATAAGGTGATTGGAAATACTGGAGGCATTAATTTACTCACTCACGATATTACACCCGACCGTCTTGTGTCGCTTGCGATTAAAACGATGCAAGATGGCACCGGTGGCGATGCTCCTGAGAATAATGTTGAGGCCGTTCTTGCCTTGATAAAGAATTGTAAGGACTGTAAAACGCTCTTAGTCATTTGTGATAACCAGGCAACACCGAGAGATATGCGTTTAGCCAATCAAATAAACAAAACAGTGCACTGGATAATTTGTGGCACTGGACCTCTCAACCCAGATTATTTAACACTTGCCCGAAACAGTCGCGGTATACTACACACTTATGAAGCCACAGTTACAGGACTGCATATGCTTCAAGAAGGGGAAACGGTAAAGGTTGCAGGCGTGACTTATCGTTTGTCAGGAAATAAATTCAGAAGATTGACCAATTGAAAATTAGAACAGGAATAGTATTCTTTTGCCTATTACTAGTTGCTGTATTGAAATCACAGTCTCCAGCTGCAACGGGCGATTCATCCTTGGTTTATCAAAGAGCTGTAGATTACTTAAGATTGCATAAAGGACAGTCGGTATCTATTGCAATTATTAGGCCAGGAAGCATAAAGTGTTTTTACCTGCGTGAGGTAGGAGGAAGGGTACAGACAGTTAACGATTCATCGCGCGTGTATGAGCTTGGAGCCATTACTTCTGCCTATACCTCTTATATCTTAACCACCCTAATTGCAGAAGAGAAAATTAAAGTGAACGATGATATTCGTCTTTATCTCAGCGGCAGTTTTCCACATTTGCAGACTAATTTCAGCTATGTTGAGGTATATCACTTGGCGGCACACCTTTCTGGCTTACCGCGATTACCTCATGATTTTAAAACGGTAGTGGGATACGATTCATTAAATCCCTATCAACATTATCCCAAGCAGCAACTCCTTCAGACTTTAAAAGCAACCGTTTTAGAAAACAATCCAGGCGATGTAATGAATTATTCGGCGTATGGGCAAGCCTTGCTTGGATTGGTTTTAGAACGAGTAGGGGGGCAAGACTATGATGCCTTATTGAAGCAGCGCATCTGCCTTCCTTTTGGTTTAAAGCATACAGGCACGACTATACCAACCTTAAAGGGAATAAATGCATTTGGTGATTCGGTAAATTGTTGGCAGATGAATGCCTTTAATCCTGCAGGTGGACTAAAAAGTAATTTACCGGACGCAGCCAGATTTTTACAACACATGATGTCACGCGATACACGTGCGATACTGCTTATGCGTTCACCGGTTTATACAGGACGGCCAGCAATGACATTAGGATGGTACCGTAAGGAAAAGCAGGGAACTACCTTATTCTGCCACAGTGGTATTACCTATGGCTACAGTGGGTTTATGGGGTATATCGATGAAAGCAACTGTGGTGTTGTCGTACTAACTGATCACGCTGAGAGTGTAGAATCGTTGGCCCTTTCAATTTTGAGAAATCTTAAAAACTAGCGGAACACCTAAACCGCCGTTTTCTCTTGCTCTAATACAGCTAGGAGTATGCTGATGGCACGATTTAACTCCGTCCGCGTTATAGTTAGTGGTGGCGCAATTCTGAGTGCACTAGGGCAGAATAAGAACCAATCGGTCACCAACCCGTTTTCTAGACACTGTTTGTTTATTTTTTTGGCAAGCAATTCATCTCCGAATTCAATTGCACCTAAAGCCCCATGGATTCGGAGTTCTTTAATCAGCGGGTGTTTCAGTCGTTTTCGAATTATTGATTCAATACTTTTCGCTTTTTTCCAAAGTTCTTTTTCCAGAATGACTTGCAGTGTAGCATGAGCAGCCGCTACGGTTACAGCATTTCCTCCAAAAGTATTAATGTGGCCCAATGGAGGATTATGGGTTAAACACCACATGAGCTCGCGATTAGCAATAAAGGCGCCAATCGGCAAGCCACCCCCCATGCCTTTAGCAATGAGAAGGATGTCGGGAACGATTCCTAACTTTTGAAAACAGAAAAGAGCACCCGTTCTTCCGAAGCCACTTTGAATTTCATCAAAGATTAATACCGTACCAGTTGCACTGCATTTCATTCGAAGGGCACGAAGAAATTCGGAATCCCCCTGTCTGACACCTGCTTCGCCTTGAATAGGCTCGATAATTACAGCAGCTGTAGCGTCTGTTATACTTTCTAAGGAATCAATTGAATTAAAAGGTAAGTGCTGTATGCCAGGAAGTAATGGTCGATAAGCTGTTTTGAAAAACTCATCTCCCATCACGCTCAGAGCGCCGTGTGTGCTGCCATGATAAGCCTTTTGAAACGCGACAATGTTTGGGCGGCCAGTTGCTCGTTTAGCCAGTTTCAGTGCACCTTCTACCGCTTCACTACCCGAAGTGGTGAAGTAAATGTTATTGAGTGAGTCGGGGAGCTGCTTACAAAGCAGTTCTGCATAGCGTACTTGCGGCGACTGATTAAATTCACCGTACACTATTAAGTGCATGAATTGTGACGACTGTTTCTTTATCGCTGTTACAACCTTTGGATGACAGTGGCCTATGTTACTCACGGAAATTCCACTGATGAGGTCGATGTAAGTTTTACCATCGGCCCCATAAAGGATAGATCCTTTAGCAGAAACAATATTAACATCCACCCCCATCATTGGCAGATCGGAGGTTTGCGCCACATGTCTCAAAAATAGCTCACGTTGATTCATGCCGTTTCATTTGAATAAAGAGTTCGCGACCTGCTCTAGGTGCTATTGAATTAGTGCAGATTTCCATCCGTTTGATTTGAAGGAAGGGGGCACATAATTGTTTGTATTCGCTGGGATTACCTCCAAAAGGAGGATGCGTGGTGTTAAGAACATCGTTGAATAACAGTCCTACTAGCTGACCATTTACGTTTAACAGTTCTGACATTTTTTTGAAATAGTTACTGCGAAGTTCAGGGTGCAGGGCGCAGAAGAAGGTTTGTTCAATAATTAGATCGAACTGCCTTTCTAGTGAAAAAAAATCGATGAGTAGGAGGTGGTCGTGTGGAAATTCAGGACATCTTTTTTTTAGATTAGTCAGAGGTTCTTCCGCAATGTCACATACATAGACATGACTAAAACCTTTTTTATGGAGGTATTCAGCTTCGTAGCTATTTCCAGCACCTGGAATTAAGATGTGAAGATCTTTGTTATTTAATTGATCGAAATAGTTTTGTAAGGGGGGAGAAACGTGACCAATATCCCAACCTGTTTCTTGTTCGCGATAGCGATTGGTCCAATACTGATTATCGAGTGCAGGAATCATGTGTCAAGAATGTGTTTGAATCGAATCGACTCAACATTTTGACGATTACGTTTAATCACGGTTACTTCGTACCCATCTACCAGGCGTTTATCATTTACTGCAGGAATTCTACCAAACACTACATTGATGTAGCCCGATACGGTTTCGTATTGTGGGTTTTCAGGCAGGGCAATTGGCAGTACTTGATTAACATCACTTATTGGTGCATTTGCATTGACGATGAATTCAGTATCACTTTTCTTTTCTACGTTTGGTTTTTCTTCATCATGTTCATCCTGAATTTCGCCAACCAATTCCTCAATAATATCTTCCATGGTTACGATACCAGCGGTCGCACCAAACTCATTGGTGACAACGGCCATTTGAATATGTTGTTTCTGGAAATCCCTCAGCAGGTCATTGATTTTCATTGACTCTGGTATAAAGTGTACTGGGCGCATGATATCGCGAACAGATTTAAACTTTCCATCGATAACAGCCTTCAATAAGTCCTTTGAGTGTAAGATGCCTAGAATATTATCAATATCACCCAGATAAACCGGTAGGCGAGAGAAACCTTCATCAATGATTTGTCGAATGATTTCATTTCTACCTGCTTCTACATCGAGCGCCACGACACGTTTTTGTGGCACCATGACCTGTTTCACGATTCGGTCGTCGAAGTCGAATACATTTTGAATTAGCTCATTTTCGCTGGGTTTGATGGCCCCTCCTTCTTCACTCTCTGTTAGGATTAATCGCAGTTCTTCTTCACTATGAATTGTTTCTTCGTCTGTTGATTGCATGCCAAGCATGCGTAGTGCCAAGTTAGACGATTGGTTGAGGAACCATATAAAAGGCGAGCAGACAACGTAGAATACGCGCATAGGAAAGGAGATTAATAAGGCCGCTTGAAGGCTGTATTTAATTCCAATCATTTTAGGGATTTGTTCACCTAGCGTTACGTGGAAGAAGGTCAACAAGGCCAGTGCAATGGGTAAGGAAACCGAGTGGATGGTAACCGGGTCGTTGGCTTGTCCAAAATAAGCCAAAATACGTTCTATTAAAGCAGAGATGACCTCTTCACCAATTGCACCCAGAGCGAGTGAGGCAAGTGTAATTCCTAACTGTGTAGCTGATAGATAGGCATCGAGTTTATCGAGCATTTTTCGAGTTACCACGGCCCGTTTGCTTCCTTTTTGAATGCGGATATCGAGCTGAGATCCTCTTACTTTAACCAAGGCAAATTCAGCAGCAACGAAAAATCCGTTGAACAGAATCAGTAAAAACGTAATAAACAGGTCGGTGACCATATTGGCTGTATAAATATACGAAATGCAGCGAAATTATTCTGCTTCCTTTTTGCGCTTTAGTTCTTCTTCTTTTTGAGCAAGCAGTTTTTTGAGGAAGTAAATATCGTCCTCCAGTTGCGCTATGGTTTTTTGCGCTTCATTTTCAGCAGGGATGCGATTGACGTAGTACGGTTTTGTGAAATTTGGTCGTTGACCAGACTCGAAAAAACTGTAGAGAGGGACCCTAAGCGCTTTAGAGATAGCTTCGAGGTAGCGAAGTTCGAGTGTTTTGTTATTAAGCGCAGTAGCTAATTCTTCTTCAGTAAGGTTGAGGTACTCAGCCAATTCAGAGAAGGAATGGTGTTCCTTTTCAAGAAGTTCTGCAACTTTACTTTTTACGTCCATGTGCCTTTAGAAACAAAAAGCCGTCCGAAATTCGAACGGCTTTTGAGTCTCTTGAAAAATATTATGCTCCTTTTGAAGAGCTTTGTACCTTTTCGCGGATACGAGCTGCTTTACCAGTGCGTGAGCGCAGGTAGAACAATTTCGCGCGGCGAACGATACCAACTTTGTTTACTTCAATTTTTTCGATGAACGGTGAAGCAACAGGGAAAATCCTTTCAACACCAATACCGTTGCTCATTTTGCGAACAGTAAAGGTAGCAGTTGCACGTTCGTTTTTACGTTGAATAACAACGCCATTAAATTGCTGAATACGCTCTTTATCACCTTCCTTAATTTTGTAAGAAACAGTAACAGTGTCTCCCGCTTTAAATGACGGGTGAGCAGTTGTAGGAATTAATTGCGATTTTACGTAGTCTAACAGGGTACTCATTTTATTCTTTTGTTAGTTGTTAATGTTTCCAGCATACTTTACCTCGTGTAAACAGCGGCGTTGAAAACGGAACGCAAAGATAATCAGAAAATTGGAATTTCTTCAAAAAATTGGCAGTTGTCACATGAAATTCATTTGGCTAGAGTCGAAGTCAGAATTGAAGCCAAATTGGTTCGATTTATGATGCTATATGACTGAATATTAACACTATACAGTAAGCCATTGTGACATACTAGCGGAATTATTTGTACTATTCCCCATAAATTGCGACATTTGCGCCCCCTGCCCGGGTGTTGAAATTGGTAGACAAGCACGTTTGAGGGGCGTGTGCCGTAAGGCGTAAGGGTTCAAGTCCCTTTCCGGGTACAAAAACAGAGTGAGCAACAGAGCGAGAGCGAAGTTTTCACTCTGTTTTTTTTTAAATTATTCTGGTTTTCATTGTGAAAATTCGAATTTGTCAAGGTAAAAGTTAGAAAAACAGATTGAGCAACAGAGCGAGAGCGAAACCCCAGTTTCATTCTTGCTTTTTTTATTTCTTTTTCGCCTCCATTCATTGTTTCCAATAAAATAGGCGTGAAATAACGAGTGCGCAACTCAGTTCTGTTTTTACTTTTTTCACGCCCCCTTTTCTGTTTTTCTTCATTTGTGTTCTGTTACTAATAAAGAGCTGCTGGGTCGAATTCGAAAAACTTCTGGTTAATAAAAGTCTTGGTCCTAATATACTTGATTGTAATTCGCAGATGTTACATATAAACTTACCAAATGGTTGAATGTCGACGAGCAAATGCACTCTTCGGAATTATTTTAAGAAGTGCAATTGGAAGTAAAGGCTTTGGAAATAGGACAGTATAAAAGATTCTTTAAACTTCTGGTGGGCGATTTTCGCGAAAAAATGCAGTTTACCTCGTTTTTAACGGAAAATGGTTTGACTATTGTACTTAATTTATTAACTTAGGAAAATATAGTATAATAAGTACCGCGAATTAATCCCTAACTCTCTCTCATGAAAAGAAACTTTTACAATTTTATTTCGAATGCAAAACACCTAGTGCTTGCATTTGGTTTGACGGTCGTATCTACATCTTATGCTCAACAGACCTTCACACTCAACTACACAGGATCTGTTCAAACGTTAACATTGCCCGTTGGTAGTTGGAGCATTGAATGCTGGGGCGCCAACGGAGGCTCAATTACAACCTTGGGCGGTAATGGCATGGGCGGGTATTCTGGTGGTAAACTTCAAGTGACGTCGCCAGCAACACTTAATATTTATGTTGGTGGAAGAGGCGGACCAGCTACAGGCAATACATCATCAGCAGGTGCTGGTGGATGGAATGGCGGTGGCGGTGGTGCTGCTGTTGGCCGTTCAGGTGCTGGCGGCGGCGGTGGTACAGATGTTCGCCTTAATGGCAATGCGGCCTCAGATAGAATTATTGTAGCTGGTGGTGGAGGTGGGGCAGCCTATTATGGCTCAACTTTAATCAGTTCATCTGTTGCTGCTGGTGGCAACGGCGGATCAACAACTGGAGGGAATGGAAATATTATTGCTAGTTCAGGACTCATTACTATAAACGGTGGTGGTCAAGGGGCGAATGGTGCAACTCCTGGTTCTGCCAGTTTTATCACCTCTAACGGAACCACAAGTGGTGGCGGTGGCGGTGCATTTAGTGGAGGATCTATTGGGCAACAAGGTACTGGTGGTGGTGCCGGTGGTGCAGCGGGCACTAGTGGTAGCGGTTCAACGGGCAGTTCAGCTGGCGGCGGTGGCGGATATGCTGGAGGTGCCGGAGGCACACAATCTGGCAATACCGGCGTAGCAGGTGGAGGAGGATCGGGTTACATAGGTGGTGTAACTAATGGTGTAACCACCATGTTTGGTCAATCTAATTTTGTAGCTAACCCAGTAACCAATGGTCATGGTGTGGTTGTGATTACTGAACTTTGTTCTGTTCAAGCATTTGCAGCAACTGGGACCAACTCTTTGAACCCAGAAATTTGTCCCGGTGATTTCGTTGTACTTAGTTCGAACGCTGTTGGCAATTATTCCTGGAGCAATGGTGCTACTACTAATACTATTATGGTTTCACCAACAACGAGTACCTTTTACACTATAACAGGAACCGGTTCTTTAAATTGTACTGAAACTGGAACCATTACTGTTACAGTTAATTCAGGACCAACGCTAAATGTGGTAGCAACTAACACCTTGATTTGTGCAGGTGAAGCTGCTACTCTTACAGCAAGCGGCGCTGATAATTATCAATGGGCTGGTGGTCCAGCTACAGCGCAGTACACTGTATCACCGCTTACTTCGAGTGTATTTACTGTTACAGGTATGCACAATGTGAATACTTGTACAACCGAAATCACAATTCCTGTTGGCGTTGTAATACCTAATGTTGCTGCTCCAACCAGTACGCAAGTGTGTGCAGGAAATAGTGTAACATTAACAGCATCGGGAGCGAGCACTTATACATGGAGTGGTATTTCAACAGGGCCTTCTGGTGTATTCGTGTTTCAACCAATAGGAACCGCAACAGTTGTGCTTGGCGCAACAACGACATCTCTTACGGCCAGCTGTCCAACTACACATACCTTCATGGTAACCATGTTGCCATTGCCTACCTTAACTGCTACTGCAAAGAGGACGATGTCGTGTGTTAAAGAATCGAATACTCTAACGGTTAATGGCGCACTCACCTATACCTGGTCAGATACCAATACAGGAAGTGTGAATGTGGTGTCACCAAATTCAAGCACAGTATATACCGTCACAGGTACGGATGTTAATGGATGTAATGGCAGTACGCAGGTTTTTGCTTACGTAAATATTTGCTCAGGTATAGAAGATAAAACCGGTACTCAAACAACATTCGAAGTCTACCCGAATCCGAATGAAGGCCAATTTGTAATGAAATCAGATAAGGCGATGGAGTTGATTTTACTTAATCAACTGGGGCAACAATTACAAATAATTCGTCTCGATGAAACCAACAACTATTCACAAGAAATGAATGTGCAAACTGCTGGTGTTTATTTTGTGGTTCCAACCCAACCAGGTTCGGGGATACTGCGAAAGATCATCGTTCACTAAGAAAACTAAAAGGCTATCGAAAGATGGCCTTTTTTTTTGAGAGAATGAGTTAATGGTAAGTGGGAGAGCAATGAAATCAATGGTTAATGGTGAATGGAGTGACCGCTGCATGCAAAAAGAAATTGTTAATGGTTAATTGTTAATGGCATTAACAAAATATACGCTTCGAATTGAAAGTTGAAAATTGAGAATGCGTTTATCTAGACTTTGCGCACGTACCTTGAAGCGAAAGCAACGAGCAAAGTTGAGAACCAATTTCTTTCTGCTTCATGGGTTGCTTGTCTGCAGACTTTGTGTCCTAAATAATTGAGAGTTGAGATCGATGATGACAACTTACCCTGCAAAACATCAAAATAGTTCTATTTTTTTTGTCACTTTTGGCGGCCAAAAGTAACCAAAAGCCTGCGTCATTTTGAAGGACTTTGTGACGGAGGAGGTGTAAGACTTTCTAGAATAAACGAGCCTCCGTCACACCGCCGTCAAATGCTTCAGCCCTTCTGCATCCATAAAAGCATTTGCGGCTAAGTCTGCAAAATAACGCAAGGGATGACCCTGAAGACCAGGA
>JACCDW010019801.1_pt1 | contig 29424 bp, 32 predicted proteins | sample 7449781 | NCBI WGS metagenome assembly JACCDW01 (sample SAMN15323449, study PRJNA562643) | freshwater metagenome | isolation source: river surface water | place: USA:Blue River Watershed | collected 2017-08-18
ATTATCTTGAATAAGTGGATAGAACAAAACCTAAAAGAATTAAAACTAATCTGTAATAAGATTACAAGGTCTGATGATATCGATGACCTACTTCAACTATGTATAGAACAACTTCTCAAAAATCAGAAAGTATATTCCTTACCTGACCAAGAGAAGTTGTATTTTTTTGCTCGGATAGTTCGAAATAACTATTCATCAAGAAGTTCTCCTTACTATCACCAATACAAGAAACATCAGTACATAGAATTCAAGGATATTGAAATACCTGATGTTGAATACAAGGAATCACCCATAACGATTGAATGGGTCAATAACAAAATCAATCAGGATAAGAGAACGGATAAGTGGTATTTTGCTCGTCTATTTCAAATCTACCTTGAAGAAGATTGTTCAATCAAGAACACAGCAAAACGAACCACAATCCCACCCAACACAGTATCCAAAGACATAAACACATATCGTAGAGACCTCAGGTTATCACGACAAAAATTTTTAGATTATGGGATGTAATTGTAAATCAAAACAAGTACAATCAAGACCACAGATAATTAAGGAAGGTACGGTCAATATCGTATCACAACCATCCAAACCGAACTACACGAGAGAACAAATTGACCGTGCATTAAACTATGTTCGAGAAATAACAAACTCTCCAATGGAAAGAAAATGGACAATGGACTTTCATAACTCACAGTTTTCAGACCACCAAGTTCCAAACTGTGTAAACTGTTGGGAGAGAGTTAAAACAAGGATGGAACACCTAAACGAAAAACTAACAGAATATGAACAATACGAATCCAGTAGGACGACCTAAGATAACCCTAAATGATTTACCAACGAATTGGAAACTCATTTGTAAAGAGATGGGTCAAGAAGGACATTTTGATGTGGACCTGAGAGTGAAACTCGGAATCAATAAACAAACATTTTGGAGATTGATAGAAGAAGAACCAGATTTTTCGGAATCCGTTCAAGAGTTCAGAGAATTATCACACACATGGTGGTCTTCAATACCGAGAAAAGGATTCAAGAACGGTGAGTCAAAGAATCTGAATTCTAATCTTTATTCTCTGATAATGAGGAATAGATTTAAGGATGAGTGGAATGTGGAGAAGAAAGTTGATATCACAACTGGTGGAGATAAGATTGATTCCAATAACAAAGTTCAAATAGAAATCATTAGAACAAAAATTGAAGATGAAGAATCCAAGTCAAACCAATAGAAAGTTAATGACCTTTCCAATAAAGGATTATCCAAACATCCAGGTCAACTCAGGTACAATGGATAGAGACACGATGAAAGCGTGTTACCTTGAATTCAAAGGAACAATTCAGACAGATGGTGAGGATAAGATAAAAGACATTAACAGGGTCTGTAAAAACATTTCAAGGTCAATATCAAACTCAATCAATACAGATTTGTTTTATGATAAGTTTCTTTGTTCCAAAGATATTTCAGAATCATTTGTCTATACAGGTAAATCATATACAAAGATTGAATACACATTATTCTTGAAACAACCTCTACTCAAAGAACAATTGACCAGTGAACTAAACAAACTAACAGACAAGGTTTGGACCGAATCAATTCAAGACACATCATCAGTTAAGTTTTATAAAAACATCATATCAAAGAGAAAGTATAAGTGAAGATACAGACCACAAGAGTGTTTGAAGACCTATTAAATTCAGACAAGAGGATTAATGTATTTCAGGGTTCTTCTCGTGCATCCAAGACCTATAACATTCTTATATTTCTAATCTACAAACTATTACAAGAGGAAAACAAAACATTATCCATTGTAAGAAAAACATTACCCGCATTAAAGGGGAGCGTGCTTCGAGACCTCAAAGAAATTTTATTGAAGTTTGAGGTATTCGACTCAGAGAAATGGCATTCCGTTGATGGTTATTTTGAATTGGGGTCAAATATCATTGAGTGGTTTTCTGTTGATGATGAAACAAAAATCAGAGGTAGAAAAAGAGATTATCTTTTCATTAATGAGGCAACGGAACTATCCTATGATGAATACATCCAACTCGTACTCAGAACATCAGACACAATCGTGTTAGACCTCAACCCTTCATTATGGAAATCATGGATATATGATTTGGAAGGACAACCAGATGTGATGTATAACATCGTTACATTCAAGGACAATCCATTCTTACCACAGGTCCAAGTTGATGAGATATTGAAACTCAGAGACAAGGACGCCAACCTGTGGCGCATCTTTGGTATGGGTATGAAAGGTGTTCCCACCAAGATGGTATTCAATCACCATCAACTATATGTTGATTTACCAATGGGGTGTTCTTTCTTAGGTTATGGAATTGACTGGGGATACTCAGACCCATCAACACTCGTTGGTGTTTGGAAACTCGGTGATTCAATTTATTGTGAGGAGTTCTTGTATCTAAAAAATGTGACCATACCTGATTTCATTTATAGAATAAAAGATTTGGGGATTAACTTGAAAGATGATTTTATTGCAGATAGTGCTAACCCTCAGGCGATAGAGGAACTTAGAAGACAGGGGATAAATTGCAAACCTGTTAAGAAAAATTCGATACTTCATGGAATTGACTTAATAAAGCGCTCAAACTTTTATGTGAAGTTCGATTCATTTAACCTACAAAATGAATTACAATCCTACATATGGAAGACAGATAAAAACGGTAATAACCTTGATGAACCGCAACCAGGGTCTGACCACTTAATAGACGGCATCCGTTATGTGATGGAGATGAAGGTGGGAAGAAATCAATGGATTGGTATAATGTAAAAAAGATATTTATGTATATGAGTGGACTCGTTCTAAAATACGATGGGAGAAAAATAAACATCCAAGAACCAACAATTCAAATGTGGACGGATGTAATGAAGTTTAGGGAACTACTTGATGAAGAAGAACTCAACATCAGAATGTTGTCTTTAACAACAGGACTATCAGTTCAAGAGATTAAAGAATCAGATGCTCACTCGATGAGAATCGCAGCCGATACAGTTTATAAATTCTTGAATCAAGAATCTAAAAAACTATTTAAGGATATAGAACACAACGGAAAGAAGTATGTTCTTGTAGATGTACATAAGATGTCGTTTGGTCAATTCGTAGATATAGATACATTCTTACAGAAAGATGAGAATTATAGAGTATCAAATCTCAATGAGTTAGCGGCATACCTGTATACAGAACAAGGGAAGAAATATGGTGAAACAGATTTCAGACAACAGATAGAAGAATTTCGTACACTCCCAATCAAGTTCATTGAAGGGGCAATTTTTTTTTTGTTGAGTACAGGCGTAATCTCTCAACAACTTTCAGTTCTTTATTCCAAGAACAAACCGTTGTGGATGTGGATGATGATACGAGTTCGTTTGCAAAACATTGGGGATGGTATTCAGCAATATCTACACTTGCCGACAACAAAGTTTGGGTGGTTGACGATGTTACTAATCTTCCCCTTATATCTTGTCTCAATCACCTCGCATATCTTATGGACCTCAATCAACAGGCTGAAAAGCAAATTAAAGAAATGAACAAGTAAATGCCAGTAATTTCTCTCTTAGTATCATCAGGTTCAACAGCGAATGACGCTTGTTCCATAGCACCATACTTCAACATATATGTTGATGTTTTACCCAATCAATGTGACCCTTGTTTACCTTTAACTTGTTGGCCTTGTGTTAATACTACTCAAAGATTTTATTTAGATATTTCATTAACTCAGGTTGTTCCTGATGCGTGGTATTCAAGTGAAATTGCGACCAATGACTATCAGAGACAATACATCTCAAATGGATTTATTAGTGGAGGGACATATACCCAATGTTCTATTTTCCCTACTCCTACTCCAACAGAACCAGTCCTTGTAACACCAACACCTACACCAACGATAACTCAAACATCAACTCCTACCCCTACATCACAAACCCCAACTCCAACTCCTACACAAACAGGAACACCTAACATAACACCAACCCCATCATCAACAGGGATTCCACAACTTGGAATCAACTTCAAAACTATTGCTGATGATTTCAAATACTTAGCCAACAAACACAAACAAATCAATTCGTTTGGTATTGGTGATACAGACCAGTTGGGTTATCTAATTCAGTCAAGAGACAAACAAGAAAACCCATCAGATAACTCACCATACTTCCCATTACTTTATGTTGTTCCATCAAACATTAAGAATGAACTAAGATTTAAGACATGGACATTTAATGTCGTATCACTTGATATTGTGGAAAGAGATTTGGGGAACTCACTTGATACATTATCTGATACCTTACAAATCTTGAATGATGTTATAAGTCAATTCAGATTATCTGTAACAAACAATCAGGGTAATTTTAATACACTCTATTATCTTGATGATACGGTTCAATGTAACCCCTTCCAAGAGAAGTATCAGGACCTATGTAATGGGTGGAATGGATTACTACAAATCAAAACTAAGACCCCATTAGATAGATGTGCTGCTGCGTTCAATACATTTACAGGAACACCAATCTATCACGAAGGAATAAATCTTAAAACCTTCATTGATGATTTCCAATTGTTAGCAGACCATCACAAACAAATTAATTCATTCGGTTGGGGTGACTTCGATGATTTCTCTTACAATGTAGATTCAAGAGACAAACAAGATAACCCAACATATAACGCCCCATATTATCCTTATATGTTCGTGATTCCAAACAACGCAACACAAGAGTTTGGATTTATGACTTATGAGTTTAATATCATTATTGGAGATATTGTGGATAGAGATTTGAACAATATGATTGATGGATGGTCAGATACAAACCAAATCCTTGATGATATCATTTCCCAATTTAGATTGTCTGTAACTGACTCTCTTGGAAACTTCAATCAGGATTATTATCTCGATGATATGGTTGATTGTTCACCTTTCATTGAGAAGTATGATGATATGTTAATTGGTTGGACTGCAACTCTTAGAATACAAGTTAAGACACCTCTTGATAGATGTGATGCAGCGTTTGATACAATGACTGGTCCTGAACCAACACCAAATCCAACATTGACTCCAACACCAACAGGAACATTATTACCATCACCAACTCCAACTAATACTGAAACACCAACACCGACCCCAACAATCACAGATACACCTACATCTACACCAACTCCAACCCCTACAATTACTGCATCACAGACACCTACAATAACCGCATCTCCAACAGAGACATCAACACCAACGCCTACATTAACTGCATCCCCAACTCCAACAATCACTGCGAGTCCAACTCCAACAATTAATCCAACACCTACACCGACACCAACAGAAGTAACAACATCATCCATTTGGAACTTAGCGAACAGGAAGTGGGAGAACGATTCTGCAAATTGGGATACAGCATAAATAAAATAACAAACGAAATAACATATGGCTAATTTAACAGGTCAACAAATTAAAGACACATATTACGGACTACTCAACTTAAACACTGCGACAACAGGTATTACATCAACACCACAAGCAATCACAGATGGTCTTGGAAATAATACAGGACTTAAAATTGCAACCAACTTTTTATCAGGTCCAAACCTTTATAATCTTAATAGTCAATTTGTTTTTGATTATGGGGGTACTGGATTTGGTTCAGGTGCTGCAGCGAACCCTGCTAACCAAAACAGAATATCATATAATGTATTTTATGATACAGGTTTTAATGCATACTCAGCAATTACTTTGAATATGATTTCAGCAACAACTTCAAGTGATGTTATTAACTGGTCTTTCTATACCGCACAATATGTTCCGAACTTTGGAATAGCACCTAAGGATTTAATTGTTAGTGGAATAACAGTTCCATCAACAGGAGCACCAGGTATTAAAGTTGTAACATTACCTTCAACTTTGAGTTTCTCAGGGACAGGAGCAGGTTTTTATGTATATGCATATACATCTACGGGTAGTGGTCCGAACCCAACTACAAGATATGCGAACAGAGTTACAACTGCTGGTGTTCTTAGTGGATTAGATACTCTTGGTTATACTTTGAACGCAGCGGGAAACCAATTAGTTCAAACTTATAGAGTATCAGCACCTTCGAATGCTGGTGTAATTCTAACATCAATTCTTAGTAGTTATACCGCATCAGATGTTACTTCGAGTTTTGTTAATGCCAATGCTAACGCTTGGGGATTTGGATTAAACACAATTAGATAATGTTTGAACTATCCGAAATAGAATTACAGAGATTAGGGACTCTATTCGTTAACTTCTTCAAACAGAAGTTACAGGAGAAGATATATCCCTATGGTAATCCTCAAAGAGGTGTTGGAGATAAAGTTGCGTCAGGTCAATTATTAAATTCACTTACAGCAACAGTTGTTCCAAAACAAGGTGGAGGATTCGAACTTGTAATTACCTATATGGATTACTTCCAAAATGTGAATTTTGGTAGAAGACCAGGAAAGGGGATGGTGCCCATACCAGCACTTCTTGATTGGATAAAGGTTAGAAGAATTAAAGGGAGAAATGCAAAAGGAAAATTCATATCCAATCTATCATTAGCATTCGCTATCAGACAGAACATTTTTAAGTTTGGTATCCGTCCTTCTAATATTTATGATAAAGCGTATGACTCATTTGAAGCACTTTTGGAAAACCCTCCACAAGAATTCCAAGATGAATACAACGCACTCTATGAAGCAATCGGAAATGATGTGGAGAACTTTATGGAGCAAACAGTAAACAAAGAATTCCCATCAATCATAACAGAATGAGTTTAGATTTAACGATATTACAAAAACCATTAGATGTTACTGAGTCACATTCAGACCACACTTGGAATGTTGCCCTCAACGACTATTCAGCATATACAGACATTAGATTGGTTGTTGATGTATACAAGAATCCGTATCAAAATGATATTGGTCCAAATAACCAACAAGGAACGAACCAACAATTCGGAAAGTTTGGAAGATTATTAGTTCCATCAAATGAGTTTGGTAACTGTATCTTTAATGTTGAAACAGTTATCAGAAACTTCGTTCAAGCGAATCCAAGAAATATGGATATGGTCATGACTATGACCGCAGGAACAGCACAGAACGACCCCTATCTTGTTGAATACTATAACCAAGCAGGTCTAAACTTTACAGCGAACACATCACAAGCCACAATCGTTAATGAGAGACCCTCCACAGTATCGTTTTCTAACGGTTTTAACGGGGGTTTTCCTGGTTTTGATAACATATATCACATCAACGAATATCGTTTAATTTTCGGGGTGCAATACACTTCTGGTGGGACTTCACAAATCATCATCGATACTACAAATTATAATGTCTATTCAGGTTGGACAGGTCAGAGTATTTCACCATTCTCTGCTCAAACTCAACCTTATGGAGTTACAATTTATCCTGGCGTTCAGGACAACAAAAGATTTGCTATCTCATCGAATCCAAACTTCGAGTATTACTACTCTGGCACAAACTTATCTGGGCAATACAACTACTGGAATACAAAGGTGTTCGACTTCGCAATGAACACAGGGGTCTCCCCATTTAATCAGCCTGGTAGGTTTATGGGAACATTCGGTACAGATACAATCCCAATGACTTTATTCGGTGGACCAGTTATCCAAACAAGATATAGAACACACTACTACAAGTGTCCAATTGTTCTTGGATTTATGTATGGTGAAAATCAACTCTATAACAACTCAGTTCCTGTTCAGTCAATTTCTTACTTACAGAAAACACTTAATAACACACAATACAATTATGATGTTTTACAATCTGTTCCAATTGACTACACAACAAAACCATTTGGTTTGTACTCATGGTTAGGTCAAAGGATTGCTTACGCTGTATGGAAACAAAACCCATTAATCAGAACTCAGAGTGATGTCGCAATCTTCCTATCAAGTGGTGATTGTGACCCTTCATATGTTTCAGGAGTATCTGAGGTTGTTCAGTACAAAATGGTTGGAGAAGAATGCTTCAACGACCCTGTGAATTTTTTATTTCTCAATCGCAACGGCGTTTGGGATACATACACATTCACAAAGAAATACTCCAAGAAATATAATGTAGACAAGAAAGTTTATTCTCAATTCAAGACACTTAACACACAAGTTTGGAATAGACAATCATACGACTCACAGGAGACAGTATTTTGGGGTAACGCAGATGAGTTAGTTACTGTGGATTCAAACTTCGTTGAACAAAACGATGTGGATATCATTGAGGAATTATTGATGTCCCCTTATGTTTACATGATAATGGACAACTGGGTTCCTGAGGGTGACCAACAAAAAAATTATCCTTACTTAATACCTTGTGTAGTTCAAAATAAATCTGTTCAAGAATATATTCAAAAGTATGTTAGAATATTTCAATACACAATTGAACTTAAACAGACACCTTATAGAAGATTTGAATTACCAATATAATGAGTTTACAGATTAGAGCATTCGTTCAAGGAGAACCAAAGTTTTTAGATTTATACAAGGATGAACCAGTCCTATTGTCTTTATCATTCGCAGAAGTACAGGACATCACAAAAAAGAACTCAGCATTCTCAAAGGGATTCTCAGTTCCTGGTTCACAAAGAAACAATGAAATCTTCAACTTCTTCTATGACCTCAATTCTGTTCCTGTAACATTTGACCCCAACAATAAATTCGATGCTCAACTATTGTGGGATGGATATGAAATCCTACAAGGTCACATCAGATTAAATGGTGTATCAATATCAAATGATGAAATCATTTATCAGGTTACATTCTATAATCAAGTTGGGGACTTAGCAGCAAACATTGGAGACAAGTATCTTAGAAATCTTAATCTCTCAGGTCTATCACATCCATATCAAGATAGTGTAATCTTAGAATCAATTGTTGACCCGACATTATGGAATCTAACAGGTTCAACAAACTATTCATATCAGAATGGAAAAACATTTTGGGGTCTATACAACATTGGTTATGACTATCTGAGTGGAACAACACTTAATAGTGATGTATCACCACTCATTCAATTCTCACCATTGATATCAGGTACAACAGGTAATCAATTCGTTCCTCAATTTGGAAACTTCGATTTTTCAGGGACTCCTGTTAGAGATTACTATTACAAGCCGACATTACAAATCAAAACTCTATACGAAAAAATCTGTGAAGAAGCAGGTTATGAAATTCAGTCCAACTTTTTCAACACAGATTACTTCAAGAAGTATTATATGCCATTAAAATTCTTGGATGAAACTATCTATGCGAAACAATCATTACCTGCTTGTTTCAGTTATGGTCCACAGGATTTTAATTTAACAAGTGTATTAAATGATGTTTATACTGTTCCAAACTCAGCGACAACTTGTAACGCACTCGGTTTCCCTTTAACAAATACAGGGTTTACAATAGAGGAACAATACGCTGGTATCTATACATTTAGATTCACTTGGTCGATGATTGGTCAATGTGATTATTTTAGTTTTAATATACCACTCGTTAACCTCATGATTGTTGATGGTACAGGTGGTCAAAACTTTTATTCTAACTATTGGTGTGATTCAGAAAGACAGGTTGTGTCGTTAGAACAGACATTTAATTTCACAGGAACATCAACTGTTGGGTTCGTATTCAAGGGTGAGTATGCACAAATCTCAGGATTTACAGCACAGATTATCAACGCTCCAAGATTTATTCCAACAGGTTCAACGATTAACTACGCAGAAGAATTCCCTGATAATGACTACACACAAATCGATTTCCTTACATCTGTAAACAAGTATTTTAATCTTGTTGTTGTTCCAAATCCTGATAAGCCAAGAAGTTTAATTGTAGAACCTATCATCGATTATATTGGTAAGGGTAGAACACTTGATTGGACAACAAAGGTTGACTTCAATCAGATTCAATCTCTATATCCAACAACATCACTAATTAACGGAACACTTGATTATGAATTTAAGTTAGACCAAGATTATGCTAACCAAGATTTCAATTCTCGTGCAAACAGAATATTTGGAACAGATAAATTCAAACTGAATCTTCAATATAAAGATGAGGTTACCAAATTTACCTATCTATTCTCATCTCCAATTGATATTACAATCAACAACGCATTCGTTCCCCTAATCACAGTTGAGTCAATGTCCAAGTTGAAATCAATTGATAAGGATGGTCAGTCACAACAGACATTCGTTCCATTTAAGATATTACCAAAACTAATATTTAGAGGTCTTACAATTCCAAACGATAACTATGGATTTGTTGGGGGAACAGGAACAACGAGTGGTTCACTATTCTGTAAATCAGGAATAACATTCACTATATCAACACCGAAAACAATTGAATATTATGATTGTTTTGGAAACCAAAACTTCTTTATAGCAAATGCTGGTTCTAATACACTATTGGAATGTGCTGACCCTTCATCTCTTAGAATACCAGCACCACAAATAGTAGTGCCAATAACAATAACGAGTTCGGGAACAACTTGTGGAACGATTGTTCAAGACCCTGTATATCAGACCTATTGGATGGATAACAATCAGATAGATAGATTCACCAACCTTAATAGATTTACAACTTATCCATTCGCTTATAATAACTTCTCACACTACATTAATTTCAGAGGTGAGGATAAAACCAATATTACCCCTGCTGAATTCTCATTTGTATCTGAGGACTTATACGACATCTATTACAAGCCTTATGTTGAGGATTTGATTAACGAAGAAAACAAGATTTATTCTTGTAAGATTTATCTGTATCCACAAGAGATTCAACAACTCAGATGGAACGAAAAAATCCTAATTAACAACACCTATTTTAGAATCAACAGAATCACCAACTACAATATGACCGAACCAACAATATGTGATGTTGAGTTGGTTAAATTAACAAGGGAATACCCTGGTCATAGAGTTTTATATTATGATTTAATCCCTTGTGCAACAGGTGGAACAGAACTACATTCAAGTTCTGATTATATGTATAACTTATACGCATACGCAGGAAACTTCGTAAAACTATTTGATGATAATAACACCTATCTTGGATGTTATAATGTCTCAATAGGAACATATAATTCAGGTTATACTTACAACCATTACTATATCAATTCAGCATTTACATTTAACAATGTTGGAGTATATGCTGATTGTGGATGCACAGGAAGAACACCATTTGATTTAGTTCAAGAAGAACCAGGTGAACCAAGATTATTCTGGTATAGAGGAATAGAGTGTAATGGAACAGACGAGTATGTATTTACATCATCAGGTTCATCAATTGATTTAAGTGGAGGAACATTCACACTATACAACTCAACAATATTTGATGAGGTTTGTGTGAGTGGTGTTACAGGATATTTTGCACAAGATACTCTGTGGGAACAGGTGGGACAATTCAGTTCATGTACAGAGTGTTCTTGTGTTTATTGTTTCTCTTATTCAATGACCGCTAATACAACAGGTCTTGTATCTTGGTTGGATTGTGATGGAATTGTTTCAGATACATTCCTGTTAGCAGGTCAGACATATACAATCAGTTGTCCTGGTGCAAGGTCAGGCACAGTTTCAGGTGATGTTACACTTGATAAAGGACCAGTATGTTTTAATAGTTGTGTTACCCCAACTCCAACTCCGACAATTCCAGTCACTCCGACACCTACTCCAACATCACCAACTCCTACACCAACTGCAACCCCTGATTCAACACCTACACCAACACCATCAACAGGACTTGTCCCTTGTTACAACTACATCAACAATTCTGACTTCGCTTGGTTTGGTGATTATGTTGATTGCTTGGGTAATGTTGTTCTTAATTGGTATCTACCACCTTATGAATCAATATGTGCTCAGGATGGTTCACCAATAACCCAAAGTGGACAAGATTTAGTCCCAATATTTACTTGTTATGGATAATTTTAGTTGCTCACGATATAGTCACAATGACCCAAACTACGGTCCAAAAGTAATCTCAGGAACTACCTGTTCAGGAGTTACTTCATCATTCACATTGGTGTATGGTCAGTCAATCTGTATGTCCAATGCAGAACCACTTGATGCTTGTGATAATTTTGATATTGATGAGATATGTGGATTCCCAACACCGACTCCATCAGCAACTCCAATCATCACTCCAACACCAACAATTACTTCTACACAAACTCCTACATTCACACCAACACCTACCACTACAACCACATTAACATCAACACCAACTGAAACACCAACTCAGACACCAACTACAACTACAACTCTAACATCAACGCCAACTGAAACTGTTACTCCAACACAAACTCCTACAACAACAACTACATTAACGGCAACTCCATCAGAAACACCAACACATACTCCGACATCAACTTCAACACCACAACCTACTCCGACACAAACACCAACAGAAACACCAAATAGTGTTTGTCCAACATTATTTGAATTTAACGACCCATCACCAAATCCTCTTACAATTCCAAATCAAACAATGTTTAGATTGAGTAGTGCTTCAGGTTTACCGTTCAATTTTGGTTATACAGAATTCATATCAAACACACAACAAGTTTTTAGAGTTGGAACAGCACCTGATGGAAACAATTATCCTGTATTCTCAGGTTATGTTAACTCTGCAAACTATATTATGTCCCGTAATTTCTTATCAACAACTGACCAAGGCTTCTCAGTTCAAGAAATTCCATCTCCTATTAGTTATCCGTTAACAACAGGAACAACAATTACTGGTGATATTGCTTGGGGATTATACAATACAATTTCTTTTGATGGAATTCAATTCCCTCCTAATGGGGTTGTTGGTTTTCCGAACGGAATTGGAGGAGGTGACCAATATCTTACTTATCCTGAGATTTGTCCGACACCAACTCCAACACCATCAGTTACTGCCAGTCAAACACAAACACCTACACCTTCTATAACTGCGAGTCAAACACAAACACCTACACCTTCTATAACTTCGAGTCAAACACCAACAGTCACACCATCTATTACATCAAGTCAAACCCCTACACCTACCACAACAACGACATTAACTGCGACACCAACTCCTACAAGGACTCCTACGAGAACTCCTACACAAACAAGGACTTCAACACCAACTCCAACGACAACTACAACATTAACTGCAACGCCAACAAATACACCAACAAATACTTTAACTCCATCTAACACTCCAACACCATCAACGGTTTGGAATTATTATCAAATTGATATAGTGAGTCCAGGAGGTAGTTGTACAGGAGGTTCTGTCGCTAACATTAGAAGTTCAAGTTTATGGTTCAATGATGGAAGATGGTTCTGTTGTTCATATAATGGAAATAGTGGTTATAAGGGTAGATATAGGTCTACACAAACACCATCGGGAACATATCCTATTGTAAATAAAAACGGCGGAAACAGTGCATCCTGTTCTGCATTAACTTGTTAATATGAGTTGTATAACATATATCAATAATGACGCCAACGGAGTTCCTGTAACAGTATCGGGAACAACTTGTGGTGGTGTGATTGGGAACTTCATTGTAAATCCTGGTCAAGCAATCTGTATGGATAATGATTTTGAAATCATTACTTGTGGTAATGCTGATATTGGAGCAGAATGTCTCCCACCAGTAACTCCAACACAAACTCCAAGTCAAACAACAACTCCAACACCATCTGTAACTGTTGGATTAACACCTACCGCAACTCCTCAATCAACATCAACCCCAACGATAACACCAAGTCCAACAAGAACTTCAACACCAACACCTACATCAACACCACAAGTAACATCTACTCCAACATCAACACCTCAGGTAACATCAACACCAACATCTACAATCCCTGCAACTCCTTCAATAACATCATCACCAACACCTACCGAAAGTTGTCCTAATACAATTTATACTCATGGGGCAATTTTAGGTACTTGTAGTGATTATTGTAACAATGTTTATAATATCACAGTTCAGGATTGTTCAAGTGAACCTTATTCAAGTTTGACCATTGGTGATTTCATTTATGGTTATTCAGGTCAGAGTGGATATCTCGCATATTCTAATCAACCAACAGATACATCAACAGGTCCATACTTGATTGCTGATATAGATGGTTCAGGTGAAATACTTGGAATCTATGTTTGTTCAGGTGGAAGTTGTATACCTCAATAAAAATAATATTTATAGATATGGACTATACACCCAAAAACATTGCTCAGAACCTTAGTGACTTGAAGTTGATTTTTCCGAGCATTATGAACAACATAAAGTTCATTAAATTTTTTACCAAGAAAATAGAGAATGGCCAGTAAGAAAAAAATTGAAGTTGATGTTGATATAGATGTTAACGCAGAACCCTCGCTCAAACAACTCAGAGAACTCAAAAAACAACTTAGAGAAACCGCTGCTGGTTCAGCAGAGTTCAAGAAGATTGCAAATGAAATAGATGACCTTGAAGACAAACTCAAAGGTGCTAAGGCAGGTGCTGCAGATTGGATAGATACCCTTGAAAATGCTGGTGGTCCTCTTGGTCTATTAGGTAGAGGACTTAACTCTGTAAAGGTTGCATTCTCATCTTTCAACACAGCACTTAAAGCCTCAATCATTGGTATTATAGTATCCGCTCTTGGTGGACTTGTCGCTGCGTTTACTTCTAACGAAGTAGCGATGAAGAAACTACAACCAATCTTCATTGCGTTCGAGAAAATCTTAGGTGGTATATTCCGTGCGTTTGAACCAGTATTGGACATCTTCATTGAGATGGCTATGACCGCTCTCCCCTATGTTACAAAGGGGATTGGAATGTTCTATTCAGGTCTATTTGGTTTATTCACATTTATCAAAAATGTTGGTCAGGGTGTTATCAATATTCTCAAAGGAATATTCACACTTGATTTTGAACAAGCACAAGTAGGTTTTGACCAACTCAAAAACTCAGTTTCAGATGCTGCGGGTGCTGCTCAGGAGGCATACAAAAGATTTACAGATGGAACTAAGGAGTTAACAAAGACAGAGAAGGAAGAAATCGAAAAAAGAAATGCAGCAAAGAAAACTGAACAAGATGAACAGGACAAGAGGAATAAGGAAGCGTTAGAAAAACAAAAGAAAAATCTTGATGCACAGATTCAACTTGAAGTAAACAAGGACAATACATCAAAAGAAAATCTCAAAAAACTTCTTGATGAGAGAATGAAATTGGAGATGGCTGGTCAGAATATGACCGAAGCGGAGAAGGAACTTTTGAGACAAGAGTATGCTAAGAAATTAGATGACGCAATTAAAGAAGATGAGAATAAGAGACAAGAAAACGAGAAGAAGAAACTTGAAAGAAGAGCGAGAGAACTTGATGCTCTTATTCAACTTGAAATAGACAAAACAAATACTTCAACCGCTGAACTCCAAACACTCCTTGATGAGAGGATGAACATTGAGTTACAGAATGTTGAACTTACTGAAGCGGAGAAAAATGTAATCAGAGCAAAGTATGCGAAACAACTGGCTGACGCAATCAAATCTGATGAAGACAAAAGAAAGAAGGACAGACAAGATGCACTCGCTAATGAGTTAGCAGTCGTATCAAACGACATTGATAGACAACTTGAATTATACCAACAATTCCAAGCAGAGGTATTAGCGTCAGAACAATATACTGCTGGTGAGAAACTAAGAATAATTGGTGAGACCAATCAAAAGATATTAGGTTTACAACAACAAAGATTCGCTGAGGAAAGATTACAAAATGAGATTAACGCTCAGGAAGGTGACTTAACACAGATAGAACTTCTCAACAAAGAAAAAGGTATTCTCGACCAAGAGTTCGCATTCTTCAAAGACCTATTCGACAAGAAGAAGATTACTGAGATTCAGTATCTACAATTTGTTAAGGCTAATAACCAAGCACAGATGAATGTGGATAAGTCACTCTTAGATGCTAAGATGGCTAACTTCCAAGCGGTATCACAACTCTTATCTGCAACTGCATCACTTGTTGGGGAACAAACTAAGGCGGGTAAAGCACTCGCAATCGCTTCTGCAACCATCGACACATATGTTTCAGCAAACAAGGTATTAGCAGACCCAACACCAATGCCGACAGTTTTGAGATTCGCTCTCGCAGCAGCGGCAATTGTTCGTGGTCTCGTATCTGTTAAGAAAATTGTTGATACCAAATTACCTGTATCAGGTGGTGGAACAGCAGGTGCTCCTGGTGGACAACCAGCGAACCAACCTCCTGGTATAATCAATGTTGCTGCAAAGAAGATGGCTCAGGGTGGATTTGTATCAGGACCAGGAACATCAACATCAGATTCAATCCCCGCACTTCTTAGTGATGGGGAGTTCGTTGTTAACGCTCGTTCAACTCAGTTATTCAAACCATTGTTAACTGCAATCAATGACGCAGGAGCACTACCTCAATTCGCAGTAGGTGGAATGGTTAACAAACAGAATCAACCACAACAAGATAATAGTGCAAGGATTGCTGAGGTTATACAACAGACATTCCAAAATCAACCAATTAGAACATTCGTAACAGCGACAGATATATCAAATCAACAACAATTTGATAGAGTAATTAAATCTCGTTCGTTGATATAAAAATTGGAACATTTTATCAAAACAAATATTTATAAGTAATGAATCCTACTCGTATTATTGAACTTTTTATTGATGATGAGTTTGAGGAAAGTGGTATTGAAGCAATCTCACTTGTATCAAGACCTGCTCACGATGAGCAGTGGATTGCTTTTGGTCACGATGAAGAAGTTGAAAAGTTAGAACCCAAATACAATATTGTCGCAGATGACTTCTGTTCACACAACCCAAAATTAGACCAATTAGGAGAACCTTATTCTCAATTGATAGAAGAAGGTTGGGAAGTAATTAAAGTCGAAAAAATCACACCTATGATGGTTCAGAAGATGAACCAAGAGAGGTTCTCAGAACCAAACGAACCATCATTCTTAGATAACGACCAATTTAGAGTTAGATTCAAGTATGTAGGTCCGAGAGATGAGAAGAACAGACAGTTCTGTTCTGATATGTTATCCAAGAATAGAGTTTATAGACAAGAAGATATTGATGAGTTAACTGATTCAGTTGCTAATGAAGAATTTGGTTTCTATAACATCTTTTTGTGGAGAGGTTCATTTAACTGTCGCCACACTTGGGTTAGATTATTATATGCACCGACTGGTAAGATTAGAAATTCAGGTTCATCAAGTAAGGGGTTAGAAGATACAAGTGCACAATCATCAAATCTTCAACCTGATACAAGAACAGAAGCGACAATCAATTCACCGAATCCATCTAAACAATGGAAGCCAGGTATGCCAAGAACAGGTCCAAACTTGTTCGCAGAAAACGATGGATTGGAATCCGCATGTTGGCCAGGATATGAGGCAATCGGCACGAAAATACTTGATGGTAGAGAAGTTCCGAATTGTGTTCCTGAGAAATTAACGGAAGATGATTTCGCGGATGCAATTTCTGACTACCCTGAGGGTGTTAAGAACGCAGCAAAAAGTGCTGTTGAATATGCAGACAAAAACGGATGGGGTTCTTGTGGTACAGGTGTCGGAAAACAGAGAGCATCTCAACTCGCAAAAGGTGAGAACATCTCAGTGGATACATTAAAAAGAATGTATTCATATCTATCAAGACACAAAACAGATTTAACCAAATCAAAATCATATGATGATGGTTGTGGCAAATTGATGTATGACGCATGGGGTGGTGAAGCAGGACTCAGATGGTCAGAAAGAAAACTGAAACAATTGGAGAAGGAAAAAATGACCTTCGCAGTTGCGGATGAAGACAAACAAATCCTTGTGGGTGCAGCGATGGTGCCAAACAAAATGATTCACAGATACGATGACTTAGGGAATATGTACTATGTATATTTTTCCAAAGCGTCCATCCGTAAGATGGCAGACCGTTTCCTTAAACAGAAACGAACTGACGAGACATCGATAGAGCACAACGGCATCAAGTTGGGTGCAGACAAAGTTTACATTACAGAATCTTGGGTATCAGAAGACCCAATCAAAGACAAATCAAATATGTATGGTTTTGAATTACCAGCTGGAACATGGTTTGTTCAAATGCGAGTTGAGGACAAGAAGATATGGAAATTAGTAAAAGATAATATGTTAACTGGATTTTCTGTTGAAGGATTATTCGGTAACAAATCAGTTTTCTCAAAAGAAGACAAACAAATAAACCAAATAAAGCAAATACTTAAATCAATAACAGATGAATAGTAAGCAAGCATTAGACAAGATTATGAAAATCTTAAATCTAACTCCACAAAAATTTTATGAAGCAAAAACCGACCAAGGCATTGCAGTTAAAATTGATGGTGATTTAGAATTAGGTGCTCCAATCTATGTCGCAACGGATGAGGGTATGATACCCGCTCCCGCTGGAACGCACAAACTCGATGATGGTTCTGAAATCGAAGTTGATGAAGAAGGAAAAGTATCCAAAATTAAAATGGGTGCAATGCCTGACGCAAAACTCGAAGACAAGAAAGAGAAAGAATCTATCAAGGATGAGAATATGTCTGAGAATTTTGCTGATGTTAAGATGAAAGACGGAAAGGTAGTTAGAGTTGAAGGTGAAGAACCAACAGTTGGTTTGATGGTAAAACTCGTTAACTATGATGGAACTCTTACAGCTATAACAGATGGAGTTTACGAAGCTGAGAATGGAAAGAAAATCAACATTGTTGGTGGTTCTATTCAAGGTGTAGACGAAGCAGATGAATCAGCAGCGGAGAAATTCACTGAAGCAAAAACTGCTGATGGTGTAATCGTTGAATCTCCAACATTCGATGTTGGTGAAGATTTGATGGTTGTTAAAGATGGTGAGAAGTCACCAGCACCTGATGGCGAGCATCAAGTGGTTCTAAAAGATTCTGAGGGTAACGATGTTAAAATCAGAGTTATGACTAAGGATGGTAAAATCGTTGAGAGGGAAAATGTTGAGGAAATGGAAGATGATATGATGTCTGCGGAAGAAGTAGCAGAATTATTCTCACAAGCACTCAAAAAAATCGAATCAAAGATTGACCAAATCTCTGCTAAACAAAAAGAACTTGAAGGAAAATTCCAAAAGTTTTCAAGTGAACCAGCAGGTCAAAAAGTGTTCACACAAAAAACAATAAACGAAAACTTCTCGAAAACAGAAGATAAATTAGAGTCATTCAAGAGATTGAAAGCAGCTCTAAACAGAAACTAAACAAAAAATAAAATAGATAATAAAATGAAAAACAAATTATCCAAAATGAAATTCAACTACGATTTGTCGGGCTTGGCAAATTATGTAGACCAACTTTCATCTGATATCATTTCTGAGGCAGTGCTTACCCCGCAAACAATGAAGTATGTAAATACAATTCCGGGCATAAAGGGGACGCAAAATGTTAACTTACTTTCAGAAACATTAGTAGTACAAACAGGAACAACTTGTGGTTGGGAAAATTCTGGAACAACAACATTTACTGTTGCTCCATTAACAGTTCAAAGTTTGAAAGTTAACACTTCACTTTGTTTACAAACCTTAAATGAAGTATGGTTAGGGCAATATTTGAATGCGGGCAGCTATAATGAAAACGCTCCCTTCGAGCAGGCTATAATTGATTTGCAGACTCGTCAGATAAAGCGTTATAACGAGGACTTGCTATGGAATGCATCAAGTGGTTCTTCAACTTTCTCAGGATTCATCGAGTTGTTAAATAACACTGCTGGTGTTGTTAAATTAACTGGTCAAACAGCATTATGTTCTGTAACAGGAGCTACAATTCAAAACAAAGCAGAAAGAGTTCTTGAACAAGTAGATAACATTATCGAAGCGTTAGATAGAAATATCTATTCTCGCGAGGACATTGTTATTTTCATGTCTGAGCAACAATTCAAGTGCTACTTGAAGTCAATTCGTCAGGTGAATAACTTCCATTTCACTGAACCAACATTAGGTCAAGTGTATGAAACATTCCATCCTCAAACGCAGTATAAAGTTGTGGGCGTGCCGGGCTTGAATGGCTCGAACTTAATTGCAGCAGCACCACAGCAGTACTGGCTCGTTGGTGTGGACTTAATGAGCGACGAGGATACATATCGTAGCTGGTTTTCTATGGATTTCCAAGAAGTGCGCGTGATGGCCGCGTGGAAGCTGGGCACACAAATCGCGTTCCCTCAGTTCTTCGTAACTAACGGTCTTTAATATTCATAATGATTGGGGTTCGTCCCCAATCATTATTTCAATAAACTAAAAAATTAAATCAATATAAAATGAGTTGCAATGTAAGTAGCGGAATTGCGTTAGGTTGCCGCGATGTAGTGGGTGGCGTACAAACCATCTGGATTACAGACCAAGACAATCTTGCATCAATTACTAAAAACACAGGTGATACAATCACACAAATCAGTGGAACGGGCAGCTATTACGAATTTCAATTAATTCGCACTTCAAGTCAATACACAGAAACTGTGAATGCATCACTTGAAAATGGCACAGTTTTTTACACCCAAGAATTAGTAACTTTTTTCTCTAAGTTAGAACAATCAAAAAGAAACATTTTGAAAACACTTGCTCAATCTCCAAAACTATCAATCGTGATGGAAGATAACACAGGCAAGTACTTCCTACTTGGTGAAGTGTATGGCTCATTCGTGAGTGCTGGTTCATCAGTTACGGGTAAAGCACTGGGCGACGCTCAGGGGTATAATATTACCTTCCAAGCGTTGGAGCAGAATCCAATGTGTGAGTTGAGTGGTCCGATAACATCAGTTGTTGCTGGTATTACAGTAGTACCTGCTTAATAAATTTTCTATACAATCACAGGGGGGTTAATATCCCCTTGTGATTATTTTTTATCAAGATGATTCTTCTTAAAACAAACCAATTAAATAAGATGGTAGTCACTGTGTCTCAGAACGCAGAACTCGCCAATCCTGAATGGTTATTTTCATTCACTCATATCTTCTCAAAAAGAAGGGTAACAATGATTTTATCTAACATCTCAACACATAGAGTTAGATATGACGAGTTTGAATTTATTGAAGGACAAAATCCTGGTGAGATTGCATTCCCTTACACAGGACAATACAATTATGGTATATGGGAGCAACCCGCTGGTAGTGGTAATTTAGACCCTGCATTAGCGTATAACCTCGTTGAATCAGGTATCGCGTTGTTGATTGCTCAATCCGCAAACACTACGAATGATTACTACATTGAATTCATTTCCAATGATGAAGATGATTCCAATATTATATTTGCTCCTGATGAATTGAATCCACCATCACCAACTCCAAGTGTAACAGCATCTCAAACTGCTACACCAACAATAACTCCATCGAATACACCGACACAACAATTTACTCCGACACCAACTGTAACACCTTCTCAAACACCAACGAGAACAGGAACACCTACTCCTACTACTACAACTACATTAACTTCAACGCCAACAAATACACAAACACCTACACCTACTACTACAACCACATTAACTTCTACTTCTACACCTACTCCTACGAATACTGAAACACCTTCTAACACACCAACAAATACTCCAAGTATTACACCAACACAAACTCCTACTACAACAACTACCTTAACTGCAACTCCAACACAAACAGCAACCAATACTCCAAGTGTAACACAGACACAAACACCTACTACTACAACCACATTAACTGCTACACCTACACAAACACCAACTGTAACACAAACACAAACTCCTACTACAACAACTACTTTAACTGCCACACCTACACAAACACCAACCAGAACAGGAACACCTACGCCTACTACAACAACTACTTTAACTGCAACTCCAACACAAACACCAACTGTAACACAAACACAAACTCCTACTACAACAACTACCTTAACTGCAACTCCAACACAAACTCCTACAAGAACAGCGTCTGTTACACCAACTCAGACGCCAACTAACACATTAACACCTACTCCGAGTTCAACCCCTCCAGCAGGATTAGCAGAAGCGAACGCTTACTTATCTGCAATGATTAGTGCAGGTGGAACTGGTATTACTTCAACAGTATCTGCTGCAACTCAAACATTATTTACATCACTTTGGTCTAATAACTTGAATACAGAACTAATCGCGATGTATCCATTCTTAGGTGGTAATGCAAGTGCTTGTAAATTCAATGCGTTGAACCCTCTTGATACTAATGCAGCATATAGATTGGCTTTCAACGGAGGATGGACTTTCAATGCTTCAGGTGCTACTTCGAATGGTGATAACGCTTATGCTAACACATATCTATCAGGAAATACAATAATACCGAACGATAACCACTTATCTGTTTATATGAGAGATAACACGGCAATCAACTCAAAGACATATTTGGGTTATGCTGACGGTTCAACAAACTTCTTAATATCAAATGGTGGTGATAACAATTACCATTATTATTATGGATTAGATACTGCGGGTATTGTAACTTCAACATCAGCAACAACAAGTGGATTAAATTTAATTTCCACTACTGCAACAACTTTCCAAAATCTTTATAGAAACGGAAGTGTTGTTGTAACAAATAGTGGAGCAGCAACAGGTTCTACAAACCAAGAATTATTTATCGGGGCATTAAACAATGCAGGAACAATTATTCAGTATTATGGAAATCAGTATAGATTTGTAACAATTGGTTATGGACTTAGTGCAGCACAAGTTTCAACTCTTTCAACTATAATAAACACATTCCAAACTTCTCTTAGCAGAAATACTTATTAGATATGAGTAAATTGATTGCAGTATTAACAGTTGAACAAAAGGATTCTCTAATTGGAAAATTGGTTTGTCCTGATGTTTATTTTAATCCAATACAAGATGTAAATCTCGATTGGTTTATTTCCGTTGAGGAAATTGATAGTTCAATTTATCCTGAGAACGAATGGATAAAATCTTTACCGTTATCAGAATATCCTGGTCCACTCGAAGATGTATAAAAAAAGATATATTTATGAATATGAACGAATCTGTAAATGAAAATAATATCCTAAAAGTTTTTGATTTCGCACCCGCACAGGTGCCTCTAATTGAGGAGAACTTAATCGTAAACACAAGAACGCCATGGGTGTACTACGGGGTTGCGAACCTTGCACCTCAGGAACTTATTCGTTTATACAATACTTCTCCAACACATCGTGCATGTATTACTTCAAAGTGGTATGGAACGAGAGGAGAGGATATAAGATTAACATCGGGAGAAAATGATAGACTGGTAATGGTTAATTCTCTTGGAGACAAGATGTATGACCTATGGAATAAGACGATTCTCGACTTCCTGCTCTATGGCTCGTTCGCAATAAATTGTGTATGGCGTCGCGATAGGTCTATGGGATTCGAAATGTATTACATGGATATGTCTAAATTGAGAGCAGAAAAATCTGATTTCCACGACAGAATAAATAACTGGTACTATTGTGCGGATTGGGCATTCCCCAAGAAATTCGTTCCTCGTAAATTACCAGCGTTCAATCCAAATACAGAAGAACCAAGTCAGGTTTTTGTATATTCTACTCACTCAGCAGGAAACAACTATTATAGCACGCCTACCTTCTGGGGAGCAGCGACTGCAATTTCCACGCAGATTGAAATATTCAACTGGCATTTCAACAACATCGTTAACGGACTTAGCCCCTCACTTTTTGTTGGTATCAACTCAGGTGTGCCTGACCCTGAGCAGCGCGAACAAATCTATAACAACCTTCTCGCAAAATATGCAGGAAGTAACACATCAGGCAAATTATTCTTAACATTCAGCGACGGTAAGGACCAAGCCCCAACCATAGAACCCATACCACATAACGGTTCTGATTCAATGTGGACAGAACTTAATGATATGGTTCAACAAGCAATCTTAACTGCACATCAAATTTCATCTCCTGAGTTATTGGGAATTGTTACTCCTGGTCAGTTGGGCAATCCAGACCACCTTGAAGCACAGGACCACTTTTTCAATTTAGTAATCAAACCTTTACAGCGTGAAGTTAAAGGTGTGTTCGAACGATTATTATTACTTCGCGATGGTAAACCTGCGGAGATTGAAGTAGACCAATTTGAGATGGTTACGATTGCAGACAAAGCACCAATCAAGGTTGAGGAAATAGATGAGAAGAAAGATGTCTCAGTTGATGAGAATAAAATATTAGACGAAACAATTCAATAATGAGTCAAGCATTAATCCCGCAGAACATTCTGCTGATTTCAGAAAACAAGCTGAAAAATTTCAGCGACATCGACTCCAATGTAACAAGTTCAGTGCTCCTGCCTTTCATTGGTGTGGTGCAACAAACAAAATTAGAGTATATTATCGGCAGCCGCTACTATCGAACTCTTTTAACACAAGTATCAGGTTCAACTCTAACAGATATCAACAACAACTTCCTTCAATACTTCGTTCAACCGATGTTAATATGGGCTGCCTACGCTGAGTGCCTCCCATCGATTTTCATGCGTATCAAAAATAACGGCATCGTAAATGGTGCGGAAAATACAGTAACCATCAAAGAGATGGAGTATATGCAAACGAGAGCGGATGATAGAAGTCAATTTTTTGAACAGAGAATGATTGAAGAATTGGTATTCAATTCAAACAATTATCCTGAGGTATATTCTTGGACTACACGCGATGGCCTACAGCCACATCTCGGAAAGAACTACTTCTCTGGTGTCCACTTAAATAATGGTCAATGGTATAACTCTATTGAGAATGTAAGATTCCCTGGTATGGTTTACTACGCTGACCCAACTTACTATTGTTGTGGATTATAAATAAAATAAAACGAGTTAAAGATGCCAATACCAAAACCGAAAGAAGGAGAATTAGAACAGGATTACATTTCGAGATGTGTGAGAGCAATCTCAGATGAATTTCCTGATAATGCACAGAGAGTTGCGGTATGTTATTCTAAATTAAGAGAGAAAATGTCCAAAGAAGATTTGTTTGTTCTACAACCAAAAAAGAACGAGAACAGGGGAAACTATTTATCTCGTTGTTCAAAGAATGGAAAGATGAGAAGTCAGTTTCCAAACATGAAGGAAAGGATGGGATACTGTTTGAATTCGTTCAACAGTTACTATAAATATTGGGCCAAACTTGAAGAATTTGGAGAGATTCCAAAGGACTCCGCACTCGGTATGTGTATCACTAAAAAGAAAGCACAAGGTATTGATTACAAACAAGCGTACAGAGAATGTGCGTCAAAGGTTGTTGTTCCCTCAGGTCCAATAGTATTGGCTGAGGACCTCAACATATATGGTGTTAGACCTAAACACTTTGATATCTGCCCTGTTGCGGTCGAACTGTTCAAACACTTCATCGATATGGGACTGGATGAAGAAACAATTGGTATGGTTCGTTCCGCAGCACTTGTTGCAGACAGAGTGTTTGAAATTGAAAAACAAGTTATTGATAACGAATCGGTGAGTGAAGATGAAATGGTTGAAGCAATATCACTTGTGGAGGATTTCAAGGACATCATTCACGAAGTGGATGAGGAAACAGGAATGGTTCACGATGTATCATTTATGGATGGTCACATTGAAAAAATTAAATCATACATAGAAATGGAAGATGATTTAATTGTTGAACCTGTTGAATATTGATTTACCAAGATACAATCATATATTTATAAGTGAGGTGAGTTTGCAGGTTTATCCCATTTAACATCTTTTTTTTTCTCACCTCATTTATTTATTTTTATCCATTATAACGGGACTTTCTTTTTAGGAAGTCCCTTTTTTTTGTATCTCTACTTGATACTATACTCTACTTCACCTATATTTTATTTATAAAAAAAAACACATTATGGGACAAACAAAAAAACTATTGGACACTATCTTCGAATTGGACTTCGATGATACATCTTATCCTGATGACTTGGATATGGATTATGAGATTTGGTTAGAAGAAAAAAAAGAAGCTGAAAGAGCAGCATACGAACAACATTTATGTGACCTTTATAAAAACTATTAAAATGAGTAACACACAAATCCTGAGGGACTATTCGTCAATCGTAATCGCGAGACAAGCTGCGTTGAAAGCAACACAATCTCTTATCGAATCACATCAGTTAAAGATTTCTATGAAACAGTATGTAAGAATCTTCGATAGGTTCTATTCTTTCATAGAGACAGGAGACAGAACTTGGATTGATAAGATGGATGAATTTTTCAAGTTGGAAGACAACGAAAACTTTAATAAACTTTTCCCAAACGAAGAAAATGGAAATAAAGAAAATAAGTCCTGAACAAATAGTTCATGTGACTAATTTAATCAGAGAATTTTATTGTGAAGGTATTGATATACAAGAATACTATCTCAAAAAAAAATATGAGAGAGTTGATAATGATTTTAATACCGACCAATTATTCTCTGATTATTCCATTTCCCCTGAACACATGAATTTTGTTTTGGAAGAATTATCTGAGAAAGATTTCAAACATTTCACAACTCATATCGCAACCTTTCCAATTGAAAGTCAAATAGGTAGGAGATTGGTTATAGGTGTTAAAGAAACTAATACAAACAAGTATGTAGGTTTTATTAGGATTGCGTCACCTGTATCAAGTATCAAACCAAGAAACGATTTTTTTGGTGAGAGTTTGAAATTAGATGTCGTGAATAAACATATCTACAATGGACAAACCATTGTACCTGTTCAACCATTTGGATACAATTATTTAGGTGGTAAATTATTAGCACTTATCTGCCAGTCAAACGAGGTTAGGGAAATGTATAATACAAAATACAATACCAATGTTTTATTGTTTGAGACAACATCTCTTTATGGAAGTAGTAAGGGTTCATCAATGTATGATGGATTAGAACCTTATATCCTTAATATAGGGGTTACGGAATCCAAGAACTTGTTATTTCCTACGGATGATGTTTATGGTGAAATAAAGAACATATTCAAGTCACAATACGGTAAAGATGAATACAATGGTAATCTAACTAATCCAAAACAATCATCACCAAAAAAGAGGGAGTTTGACCGTATCATTCAACTTATTAAATTACATCTATCAGATTCAGATAAAAAAGAATTCTCTGAGTACTTGAAAACAAATGTTGAAACAAAACAACAAAAAAGATTCTATATATCTAAAATGGGTTTTGATAACATAAAAGAACATCTATTACATGGTGAACCATTAATAGAAAAGAATAGACAAAGATTCGATTTGGAAAATATTGTATTATATTGGAAAAACAAATCAATCAAAAGATTCAATAAATTAAATTCCACAGATACAATCAAGAGTGATTTGGAGTTCTATACAAAAGAAGTTATACAAGATGGAATTAAATTCAAAATAATTAGATAATATGGATAGAAAATATGAAATAGTCATAACTTTTATTTTACCCAATCAACAAGAAATTTATGTTCTATGGGATGTGGAGTTGTTTTTTAATCTGGTTGATAAAGATACCTTCAAAGAATTTCTATTGGATGGTGAGAAGACAGGTATAGGAATAAATCCGATATCTGTTTCCTGTGACTTGTATCTCAATCCCAAAATCCAAACATTGGAAACTCCTATGGGTGAAGAAATGATTTTAATGGGAAAGAAAATATTTCATGTTATTTCATTCTAATTAATCACCTTCGTAAAAAAAAACATATGAAACACATTAACGACAATAATCCGATGACTAAGATAAACTCTTTTGAGGATATGATTGACCTATTCCTTTCAATTGAAATGTATTATTGGGAAGACGAGGATGGAAGAATTCACTTAGACACGGAATCCATAGTAGAAGAATTCAATAGGAATCTTTATGGAATAGAATCTCTTTTAGATGACTACAATGAAAACCTGAAATAATTCAGGTTTTTTTTTGTGGGTATGAGAAATAGTTGTATCTTCGTTTCTCTAAAACATCAAGATACAATGAAACAAACATTCTACGGGGTTAACGAAATCCACACACTACAAGTTCCAAATGACGACACCAACCTCTATGTTGGTATGAATGTCCAATCCGACAAGAGAAAGAATTCAGAGGAAATCGTTATGATTTTCAGTGAAGAACAAGTTCTCGAAATGTATGAATACCTCGTTCATAGAATTATGGAGAAGAAAAAATAATTTTGGTGGTATCAATCAATTCCTTAACTTTGTAAAAAAAACAACACTATGACTGGTTCAAAACTTCAAGTACCTCTTACACAAAGAGAAATCGAAATTATCCAAGAATGGATTACTTACCTTCGTGATGTCGACCTCAAAAGAGGTTGGTCAGAAGAAGAAAATGACCTCGCAGACAGATTCAATGAGTCACACAGATTCATCGTAGAACTTAATTCCTAATCATCAAAATCAATAAACAATGAAAACATTAAATGAACTTTGGTCAGAAGTAGTAAATCATCCTGATTTCGTGGATGGTAGAATATGGGCTGTAGATGATGTATCCTCAAACATAGAATGTACTGTGGAGGATTATTTATCTGAATATGATACGGAATACACTGAGGAATCTCTAACAGAACTTTCAAACAGAATCGCAAGATTATGTAAACACGACTTTGCAAAAATCATCGAGCGTTGGGAAAGTTCTTGTTATGAGTATGAAGGTTGGTCAGGACAAGAAATTGTGGAAAACTATTTCTCCAAAGAAATGAATTTATCTGAAACTATTTCCTAACTTCGTGTAAAATCAATAAACAATGAACACACAAAACACATTCGGTAAAACTTTCACAATAGTATCTGACGAACAACTAATCAGAGAAAATAGTTTGGCAACAAATTCGAAAAAATTCGTTGAAGAATTTGTTACAAACTTGAACAAAGCAAAAGAAATTGCACGAGTTCAATCACCACAAGAATTCAAATATATGTCTGATTGGGCTGAACAATTCAACGACAATTACAATCTGACTTATAAGGTCAATCCTGTGACTCCATTATGTTACTTGTTTCATTACTGTAAAGACACAAATACTGATGGTGAGGACTTGTTTACCCAAATGGTTTTTTTACCAAAAAAATTCCAAATGATTTTCGGTAGACATTTTGTGAGTTTAAGATAATTTCCTAACTTCGTTAAAAATCAAGAACAATGAAAAAGATAAACCTGAAAAAAATGGAAGATGAGAAACATTCTCTGTATTGTGATTGGCAAATCCTGAAAGCAATGTTGACTCACTTCACGGAGACAAATCCCAAATTTGGTGAGAATCTCAATTTGACCATACGATACATTGAATTGGAAACTAAGGTCATGATTGCTGAACACGAGTTCACTATCTACAACAGAAAATATTGTTTGGAGAAAATGAAAATAGAATTTGCTGAATCAGAATAATTCCCTAATTTCGTAAAAAATAAAAATCAAGAAGCAATGAATGAAGAACTTTTATTATCGTATTG
>JACCDW011062960.1_pt1 | contig 29422 bp, 20 predicted proteins | sample 7449781 | NCBI WGS metagenome assembly JACCDW01 (sample SAMN15323449, study PRJNA562643) | freshwater metagenome | isolation source: river surface water | place: USA:Blue River Watershed | collected 2017-08-18
AGTGGTTGAAGGAGTAGTGGTTGAAGGAGTAGTGGTTGAAGGAGTAGTGGTTGAAGGAGTAGTGGTTGAAGGAGTAGTGGTTGAAAGAGTAGTGGTAGCAGGAGTAGTGTTTGAAGGAGTAGTGGTTGAAGGAGTAGTGGTAGCAGGAGTAGTGGTAGTAGAACCTTGCCACATTGAGCTTTGTGAAGGATAATAAGTTACCATAAGATATGAATTAGAAGCGTCATTTCTGTAAGTGATACTACCTTTAGTATCAGAAATAGGATTAGCACTATAAACAGGTACTTTAGAATTGTTTAAGATAGACAAAACAGTACCATTAATTCTAGCTTGACAACAATCGGCTCTATTATAAATAACTACTTTATAAATAGGAATATCTTTACCAAAATCCAATAGTATCCAAGGGGCATCATTACAAGAAGTATGAACAAAATTAGATTTGTTACTATCAACAAAATTCTTAACAGGATAGGTATCATTACCATAGCTACTAGATTTAGTAATAGTAGCAGTACTAGCAATATTTGCTCCAGTATCAGATGAAAATACTTCAATTTCAGCTAAATTCATACAACCAGTGGTAGGTTGAGTTAATCTAATATATCTACCAGAAACACCAGCAGTTTGAATAGGAGGCTGTTTAACATAAATTATTCTATCATTATTAGCAGTTTTGCTTGGAGAATAAGGATAAACTTTATTATTTTTAAGCCAGCAATTATCACCCTTAGCATTAGTTACATAAGCGGAACAATTTGAGTCAAGATCACAAATATTTTTACAATCAGCAGGTGTTAGAGTAGCACCAGAGAAACCAACAATATCATTACCACCAGAATCAGTTTTATCATATACAGTATAGGTATTAGAATTAAATGTAGATGGTTGTTTAATAAAAGTATTAACACCTTGAGCATATGATACAGGTCCACCATATGGGAACATTTTATTATTTTTAAGCCAACAATTAGTATCATTAGTTACAATACCAGCACAATAAGGGGTAGAATCACATTGTAATTTACAATAATCAAATGATTTATTAGAATAGCTAGTAATATCATTACCAGGTGTATTAAAATTATTCAAAACAGTATAATTATTATTTTTATAAATTTGAGTAATAGTATTATCAATGTATAAAATATAATCACCAGTTGTATTAGCAACACAAGCTTCATTTAAAGCCATATTTGAGCCAAGTTTAAGAGGTGGATTATAAATACCTAAAGTATTAAAATCATTAGTATTAACTTGTTCATAGTTAGAAGGACATGAATTTTTACCTTTAATACTATTATAAATATCCATTGTAGTAACAGGTTTAACAAAACCTTCAGAATCTACATATAATATAGCACCATTAGTATATCTAATGAATTTTTTAAGATAAGGATTAGAGGTTTTAGTAAGAGCGAATGCACCAGATGAATAAACAATATTGTATGTAGTATTACCAATTTTAGCAGTAATACTTGAAATTTTACTAATAACTTTAGAATCAAGATTAACCTTGATAGCAGCATAACCAGAGCCACCAGTATTATTAACTTGAGCATTAGTATTAATATAAAGACTTTTACCATCTAACATAAGTTGATTATTAATAACATTAAAATTAAATGGTTGCGATGATAAAACTAATTTACCTTGAGAAGCATCATATGACATATATTTAATTCCACCTGCAGTTCCATCATAAAAACCGATAAAATTACTGGTAGAAGATGTAATTTGAGGATTATTTGCTTGTCCATAATTTATAGTGGTAGACATCACAGCGAAAGTATCAAATGTTGATTTTGACCATCCAACTTTCATATCAGTAATATTAATTTTATATACAACTCCGCTAATATTAACACTAATATCAATTTCTCTAGGATTAGAATATGTACTATATTGAATTAATTCAAAGCCATCATCTGCAATTAGAATAGATTTAGTAAATTTTATAATCCCGTCTTTATTAACATATATTTTTTTATCATTAAAAGTAAGATATTTAGTAAATAAAGGACCAGATTCTGTACCAAATAATGTATCATAAGTATTATTTTTAGTCATAACAAGTTTGTTAGAAGAGGAATCAACTTTAAGATAATAAACGTTACCATCCCCGTCATTACGAGTAATTTGTATAAATGATTGTGAAGTAGGCATAGTTTCGAAACCTTCTACACATTTTCTTTTGTCGTTAAAATAATTACCAAAACTATCAAATTTGTTTTGCATAAAGAAAATGATAACAAGCATAAGAATTAATAAAATCATAAAATAATTACGTTGAAACATATTATGTATTTATATAATAATAAGAGTTAAAAAAAAAAGATTAAATTATTTTATATGAAAAAATTATTGCACATCATCAAAACCACTAGGAGAATTTGATTTGTAAAAAATATCCTTTTGCATATTACCATTGATAAATTTAAGTGGATTAGATTGAATTTTAGGACAAACACATCCAGGTAAACAAGGACATCCAACTCTCATAGGACAGATAGGATTAGGACAAGAAGCATTAGGATTTGATTTAGATATAATATTAGCATCAGTAATATTTGGTGGATAAATAAAGTTAGAGTTATCAAAACCCTCCCAGACATAAGTCATATTTGGTAAATTATTATTTTTATTAAAATTTTTCATACAACCACATGCAAAATTTTCAATTTTAGTATTCTGAGATTCATTAGTAGTATTATCACAAAAAGAGTAAAAAGGAATATAATCATTACAAGTTCCAGCATTACTATAAATGTATTGCACATACATAAAGTTTTCTCTATATTGTAAAAAATATATAACCACAACAAGTAAAAGAATCCACAAAATTATTTCATAAAAATCCATAATAAATATATAATAAGATTATACAAAAAAATAAATATAATGAAATAAATTTATATGAAAAATGAACAAAATAATTAGTAATTATGTACAAAAAGATATTGTATATTATTTAGTAGGATTAGAATTATATAAAAGAATTAGGAATCACAATTATACAAAAAAAATAAGTAATTATATAAATATAAGAACACACGATATAACACAATATATAAGGAATATAATCAAATAATTTCCTATGCATACAGTGTTTATTTTCTAATATTAAACTAAATGGAGAAGAGTTCTAATATTACAACAAGACCAACATCACCAATAAGCAAGACAAATCAAGGAAATAGTGTAGAGTTTACAACATTAAACAAATTAAGTATTAATTCAGCAAATTTAGAAAAGAGTAGAAATTATGTAATAAAAAATAATTACTGGAATGAAAGACATGAAAGAATATTAGAAGGTTTACAAAAGAATACGAATAAATTTTATAGAGAATACCAGAAAGCACATTTAGTATATAAAAAAAAGTTAAGATTATACAGAATTCCCATCATAATATTATCAAGTTTGGGTGGATTTCTATCAATTTCGAACAGTGGTTATATACCACCAGAATATAATAAATGGGTCTCATTATTAGTAGGTTTTGTAAATTTAGTAATGACTATGGTTTCACTAATAGAAAACTTTAAGAAGATAGATGTAAATGTAAATAAAACATATACAGCTTATTTAGAGTTTAAAAAACTACATGACGAAATATCATTAACTTTGAATACACCAAGAGAAGAAAGAGATAATAATGGTTATGATATGGTTTTAGTATTTTTTAATAGATATGAAGCTTATTTAGGTGATGCACCAATATTAGCAAAAGTAGTACATGATTATCTAGATGATAATTCTCCAGATAATTCAACACAAACACTGATGGCTAGTGGTTCAGAAGATTTATCTGAAACAACTAAGAATATAAGAAGTAGTAACAAAAGAAAAACATCTTATACAGACTTTGAAGAAGATTTAACAGATTATAGTTCAGTATTATCACATTATGAAGATTTAGATGATATAGAAGCACCATATTATAGAGCAGATAAAATTCGTAAATTATTTTCACAAGAACCCGCAGAAAAAATAGTGTCATTAAGTAATAAATTAGCAGAAGAAAACAATGAAAATAATGAAAACAAGAAACGAGTTACGAATAATATAAATATGGTAGATGATATGGAAAATAGTAAAGAAAAAATTAATCAAAAATCGAAAAAACTATCAGTATCTGATAGATTACAAAAAGTAAATAAATTTCAAGAACAAATAAATAAGATGAATGAAGAAATAAGACCAGATGATAAAATAATAAAATTTAATAATATTGAAAACAAGTTAATAAAAGGACCTGAAATACTAAATATTAAAATAAGTAATGAATTAGAAAAACATAAAGAAAAGTTAGATGAAGATGGAAGATTTATAATAAATTTAGTGTCAGATGAGGAGAATATTGATAATAAATCTTCAGAATAAATTAGTAATTATGATAAATAAATTTATTTTTCTGAATGTCTAAATTCTATTGTAGGACTAACTATAATTGTTTTAGATTGGGGACTATGATAAATACTAATTTCAGTGTCAGTAAATACATTTTTATGATTAAGAACAACACCAAGTCTATCTAGTTTAGACTTGATATCACTGTAATCAGAACATTCAGTTAATCTAAGAAATTTGTCTTTATTAAAAATAACTATAGGACCTAAATATCCAATAGATTTTTCAATATTAGATATCAAATGTGAACAAGAGTTAACAGAATGATTAATTTGCATTTTAATATTAGATAATTATATAAGAATAACATATAAAATATAAATCAAATTTTTTTATAAAATATAATTAAGACAGTATATAATGTATAAAGATTATTTGAAATTACCAGAAAATGAGTTAATAGATTATGATTTGATAGAAGAAAATAATTATTATGTATATAGTGAGTTAAAAGAGAAATTTAAGAATAAGAATGAAATAAAAATTATAGGAAAAGGACCAACAGCAAAATATATAGATGATGCTATAGGTATAAATCAAAGTATAATATTTACAAATAAAAAATATATGTTTTTTTCTGATTTTGCTGCAATATTTGGGATAGAAAAATATTATAAAGACATTGAATATATATTTTTCCCAGACTATCCTCAAGCTGGATGTTGTATGTTACCAGAAATTAATTACATAACAGTAATTAGACATTTAAAAAAAAATGGTTTTATAGGTAAGATATTAATTTATCAAACACATACAACATTAGCTAAAAGAAAAATAAGAGCTTTTAGATTTAAATATAATAATACCACAATAATACCAATAAAGTTTTTTTATATGTTTTTTGGAATAAAAAAATTCAATATGTATGGGGTTCAAAAGGGAGAAGGATATCATCCTGATTTGTATAATCTAGATTTTAGCATATCATATAATAGTTCTGAACATACAAAATATATTAAAGATGCTGAAAGATTTCTTAAAGATAATTTGAATAAATCAACATCTGTTTATAAAAAAAATAGTTTTTATTTAGATTTAATAAAAAAAACATATAACGAATTAATTAGTAAATATGGTATAGAAATAATTTATAATTAGACTAAAGTATATTACAAGTATACAAAAATAATTGATATTTTAAATCTATAATGAATTTATAGTAATATATATTCATTCAATTAAGATGATATTAAATCCTAATTATATAATAACTGGTGAGACAAATGTATCATCAGATAAAGGTGATGATATAGAGAGTGGCTCTATTTTATTAAATCAAACAACTGAATACAATTCCGATTCTGAGAAAACTATAAGATCAAGAAAATCAATATTAGAAAATTTTTCTAATATTAATGAATTTATTGTGAAAAATACATTTAGAAAAGGGAAAAAAGAAGAAAAGGGAAATAATGATTATGATATAGAAATAGGTTCATATATAGTAAAAGAAATAATTAAAAAAGTACCTAAAAATAAGTTTATGTTATTATTAGAAATTATATCTGGAATAGTATTAATATTTTTATTATGGTTAGCTTATAATTTTTGGATTCAAGAAATAAAATATGAATTTGAAGAAAAAACAAATTTACGAATATAAATTTTTTTTTTTATATTTTTAATGTTATAAAAGAGAAATATAAATGAATTTATCTATAAAAAGTCAAAATATGTCAAATATATTTAAATTAAATAAAAAAGAATCAGAAAAAGATGTTAATAATAATTTAGAAGAAGAATTAGAAAAAGAATTAGACTTTTTAGAAAAAAACAAAGCTATAATTGACATAAATTTATCAGAAGAACAAGATTTAATTGTGGAATCAACTAGTAATGTAATAGTAGATGCAGTAGCAGGTTCAGGTAAAACTACAACAATTTTACACATGGCATTAAAATATCCAAAATTGAATATTCTTCAAATAACGTACAATAATATGTTAAAACACGAAGTTAGAAAAAAAGTATCAAGACTAGCAATAGAAAACATGTCAATACATACATATCATAGTTTGGCAGTAAAATATTATAATGAATCAGCTTACACTGATGAAGAGATAAAAAAAATTTTAATTCACAACACGTCAATAAAAGATTCAAATACAAAACCAATTGATATATTACTAATTGATGAAACTCAAGACATGGCTCAAGATTATTATAATTTGGTAAAAAAATTTATATCAGATACAAAGTCTAACCCAAAAATAGTAGTAATGGGGGATAGATATCAAGGAATATATGAATTTAAAGGAGCAAACTCAAAATTTTTAACATTAGCAGATAGGATATGGGGTATAGAGTTTGAAAAATTAACTTTATCTATAAGTTATAGACTAACAAATCAAATAGCATGGTTTATTAATAAGGTAATGTTAGGAATAAATAGAATAAACACAATAAAATTAGGACCGCCAGTTGATTATTATATTGGTAACTCTTATGAGATATATAAAAAAATAGGTAAACAAATAAGATTATTGATAAAAAATGAAGGTATAAAAGACCAAGATATATTTATATTATCACCTAGCGTGAAATCATTAGAACCACCATTTAAAAAACTGGAAAACTATTTAGTAAAACACGGACATAAATGTACAACTCCAACATCAGATGATGCGAAACTAGATGAAAAAGTAATTTCAAATAAGATAGTATTTACAACATATCATCAGGCAAAAGGAAGAGAGAGAAAAGTTGTTATATTATATAATTTTGATGATTCCTACACACAATTTTTTATAAAAAAGACTGATCCAATAAGTTCTTGTCCAAACATATTATATGTAGGAGCAACACGAGCTTCATATAAATTAATATTAATACAAGATAATAAATATAAACCATTAAATTTTTTAAATCCAAAATATCTAAAACAATCACAAAATCTAAATATAATAGTTGTAAACGAACAAAATTTAAATACAATAAATATAATAAACAATAAAAGTCAAGAAATAAAAAAAACATCTGTTACAGATATGATTAAATTTTTATCACCACAAGCTATAGATTTATTAATAAATATAATAGATAACGAAAAAATATTTGAAACAAGAAGAAAAGCCATAAATCAAATAGATATTCCAAATAAAATAAAAATAATTAACACAGTTGGAAATAAAGAAATAGTGACATATGAAGATGTATCAGATTTAAATGGATTAGTTATACCAGCAATTTATGAAAAAATATTATTAAAAAAAGTATCAACCATTGAATCATATATAGAAGAACAAATAAAAGAAGAAAATCCAGTCTTAAAGGATTTAAAAAAATACATAAGAAAAATTAAAATTCCAGCAAATAATACAAAAGATTTTTTAAGAGTTGGTAATTTATATACAGCATTACAAAATAAATTATATGCGAAAATGGTACAAATAAAAAAATATGATTGGTTAGATTTAAATATGGTATTACAATGTCATAATAACATGAGTATGATATATGATGAAAATATAAAATTTGAGATACCAATAGTTTCAAATGAATCAGAGAATTGTTTAATATATGAACACAAGGAGTTTGGAGAAATACATATAACATCAAGATTAGATGCAATTGATGAAAAGAATGTATGGGAATTTAAATGTGTAGATTACTTAACTCTTGAACACAAATTACAATTATTAATTTATGCATGGGCTTATAATAAAACCAATATGAATTTAATTTATGGAAATAAAGAATTTCTATTGTTAAATATAAAAACAGCAGAATTATTATTATTAAAAATTAATCAATTTGTATTTGATGAAATTATAGAAATAATATTACAAGACAAATACAGTACAAAAAAAGTTTTAGATGATGAAGAATTTATAAAGATGGTTAATAAAAATTGATTTTATTATTTTATAATAATTTTAATAATAATGCAATATACAAGATTAAAATGAATAATATACTAATAATTATATTAGGGTGTAGTTTACTAAATATCTTGCATGACAGGATATTTACAACTGTAGAACATGTTAGTAAAATAACTGATTATCAAGGTGATGGAAAGATTTTGTCATCATCACAATTATCCAAAATAAACAAAGTTAATCAAATTAATTTAGTAAATCAATATCATATTGATTGGATTTTAACTGGTGGTATTAAAGAACAAAAGAAAGCTAATCAGAAAACAGAATCAGAAATAATGTATGAAGAGTTATTAAAATATAATTTTCCAAATTCGAATTATATATTTGATTATAATTCGACAAATACTGCTGAGAATTTTATATTTGTATCAAATTATTTACAGCAAGAGAAAGAACATACTTATAAAAATTATTCAAATATATATGTTGTAACATCAGATTTTCATCAACCACGTGCTAATATGATATTATCAAAAATTATACCAAATAATAATTTCACATGGGTGGTAGCACCTCTAGAGACAGAACACTTAAGATTTTGGGAGAAATACCATATTCCAAACGTTGACAGAGATGTCGAAAGAGCATTATTAAAAAATTTTGAAAATTCAAAAAAGTCAGAGATGATTAAAGATGAATTATAATTATTTTTATTTATCAGTTTTTATTTTTGTTATAAATATCTAATTGATAGTTAACTAGTTCTTTATATAACATATCAAAAGTTTTATCATCGATTTCATCATTAATTTTTATACCATGATAAATAGCAATAGCACAAAATAATTTTATAATATCTTTTCCTATTTTTCTATTATATGGGTCTTTATCGATACCAGATGTTTTTATTAGTACTTTTTTTATTTTATTATAATACTTTTTATCAATTTTATCATATTTATCTGGTTCATAAACAAATTTAGTTTTATTAAGTTTATTAACTACAGATTCAGATAAATAATCTGAACTCAATATATCATGTACAGGTTTATTAGGTTCAGAATTTTGCGAATCAGACCAACAAATAGTAAATCCAAGCATAAATAATCCGACAGTAATACTTCCTAATAATAAATTTTTACTTGATAAATCAATTATATTAAGTTTTTTCATAATTATTATATACAATAGCTAATAATAAAAGTTGATTTTATAAATATAAATTTATATCATTATAGACAATATTAAACATGGATGAAATAGTAGATTATTTAGAAGATGGTTATCAAGATTATTTAAATACGATACCTGATAATATATATCAAAAACAAAGAAACAATATAATTAACAAAGTTTTGGAAAATAGCGATAAAAAGATATTTGATTTAGTAAATAAAAAATTAAATATTAAATCATCAGAAATGATATCATGGTTAGTAAATGTTCATCATAAAAATTCTGCATATTATGGTTCAAAAAAAGTTAGTTTAAAAACAATTCAATTACTAGAAAATGAATTTCCAGAAGAATATTTAAAATATGTTAATGGTAAAATATCTAATCTTGAACAGATAAAAATATTTTTAAAGTGTGATATAGAAATATTAAAATATATTTATGAAGACAGTACTAATAAAGATATCGTTATTGACATCTCTTTGAGTAAAGCTTATCTTCAATCACCAAAAGATTTTAATTCACTAGAAACATTTGAATGGTTTTATAATAAATTCAGTAAAACTATTACTTTAAAAACAGACGAAAAATATGAAACAATGTATAATTATGTACAATCATCAACAAGTATGTTTGATGAAGACACAAAAATAAAACTAGATGGAACATCTTTAAAAAATTTTAGAAAATTACAAAAAATTTTAGAGATACCTGATAATGAACTTGAGAAATTGATGTTATATACCAGAAAATCAGGTTATTATGGAAAATCAATAACATTTGAGATGTTATGGGATAATGGTGGATATAATTTAATTTATTGGATAATAGATATGATAGGTCCATCAAAATTAATAAAAAAAGACAATATAGAAACAATAATATCAAAATGTGTGAGAAGAAAAAATTCAGAATTATTAAAATTATTACTAAACTATATGAACATATTAGGTTTAAAATTTAATCCACATGATTATACTTATAATTTAAAATCTATCATTTCAGAAGATTGGAGAAATGATTTTAATGAAGAGATAATATGGACATTAGTAGAGTTAGGTGTAGAACCATCAAAAAACACAAAGTATTATAATTATTATAAAAACATAAAAATACTAAATTAAAAATTAAGACATAAGTAAGTAAACAGCAGAGACAACAAGGGCAATAATAATAATCCATGAAATCTTGGAGTTAACTTTCATATTTTTTGTAAACATATTCATTAAGTAATAAACAACTGCTAGAATAAGGATAAAGATGATAATCCAAGTAGCTAAATCCATATCATACATAACATCGTTATCGTTTTGAACAATATATTTCATTTATATATAAGATTTTGAAAATTATTTTATATAAAAAATAATAAAAAAATATCTCTAAAGTTAGTAATTTTAATTTTTAGATTCTAGAGTTATATTACATGTATAATAACTAACAATATTAATTGCTATCATAATCAAAATAACTAGAATTATATACATAAGTAAATATGTATTATCAAAAACAGAATCTAATTCATTTATATCATTTTTAAGAATATATTTCATTATAAATATATTATTCCTTAGAAAAAAATATAACTTATCTTCTAAAAACAAGAGATAATGATGAACATAATACACAACATATGCATAATATAATACCAATAATAGCAAGAGAATTATCAGTACTAGGTTCATTTGAAGTATCAGTATTTGTATCAGTACTAGAAGCAGTAGTACTAGTTGGTATTAAAGTTGAGATTGTGGGGATAGATGGGGTTGATGTATTTGTTGTATTTGAAGTATTAGAGTTATTTGATGTAGATGGTGAAGTTGAAGCTTTTTGAGCAGCATCATCTTTAGCAGCATCAATTTGTGGACCACAATTATTTTGTAAATTGGGAGTAATATTAGCACTACCTCCAGCACTAACCCCTGATGTATCAACAATATTAGTACAAATAGTCATATTACAACTTGCAGTAGTTTTCTTTCCAGTACTATCAATTGTATAAGATGTAGGGTCCAAATATGCACCTGTATTTGCTTGACATCTATCCTTAAAACAAATTGAAGGGACATTTTGATATTGTGCTTCAGTAGGTTTTTTAGGAGCAAAACAAGCACATTCAGGAGCATAACTAGAAAGGTCTTTATATATATCTAAATTTTGTTTAGTCATTTGATTAAAAATGTTTTCACAATGTAAAGCCATAAAGTTATCACAAGCAGAAGAAGCAGGAGCCAAATCAGTAGGACATACTTTAGGATCAATAGCAATAGATTTAAAATCGAAACCATATTTAGCCATATCAGTTGTATATTTTGAATAATCAATTGTAGGGTCTAAAGGTACTCTTTCTTTAACAGTTTTGTCTTTATTAGAAGCTCTATTACAACAATAAAACATCATAGGATGTCCTTTAAGAGCATTAGTAATACCCTGAGAAATTTGTACAGGGTCACCATAATTTGCCTTAGGGTCATTAAATACACTAGGATAGTTTGTATATATATCTTTAAGTTTAGTAGTATCCGTAATAGTATTGGGTACACCTTGTTCAAGATTATTACCTTTAATTGTCAAGGGACTAGAAGATGGAAATAAACTAAATTCTTTGTAAGCTTGATAACATGCATCAGGGTATTTAGAATCAAGTTTTGAATTATATTCAGAACAAACAGCAGGTTTAACATCTTTGGTAGGAGGAAATTTTTTTCTATCTGAAGAAATAAAATTTTTCTCATCATAACTAGCAAATTTATATGCAGTATCTGTTTCATTTTTTTTACCTAATATTTTACCATCATAAATATTATCATTAGGTTTAAACCCAAGTTCTTCAAAACTTTGATATCCAACATAGTTATATAAAGCTTCACAAAAATCTCCGTCTTTACCTTTGTCACAGTTAATTACCTGAGCATTATTTAATTTTCTTTCAGTAGTAGTTGCAGGTTCTGCAAGAGTAGCATCAGCAGGATAAGAATTATAAGGTACTAAATTAAGTCTTTTAACACATTCATCTTTACTAGTAAAATTTAAACAACTTTTTCCATCAAGACTAATACATGAAAGAACACCAGTTTTATCATCATATTTAAGAGGATTTGTTCCTTTTCCTAAATTACAATTAAAACCAAAATCTCCATAAGATTTTAAAAATAAAGTTTTTTTATCTTTCTGCCAAGTATCATAATGAAAAAAATTATCAAAAGCTATTTTACAACCAGCATTTGTACTTTTACCATCTAAACATCTTTCATATCTTCCTGAATCGGGTTTTTTATAATCATCACTTTCTTTACTCATATTTGGACTAGTTGAACAACCATCACCACAAGCTTGTCTTACAACAGGTATATCTTTTCCATCAACTTTAACAGTTTGGTTATAAGTATATGGTCCTCTATCATAAACTACAACATTATTACCTGTTCCAGAGTAATGACCAGTACCATATTCTATACTAGCTCCTTTAAAACTTTCAACTTCTTTATAATTAAGTAGGTAAATTATAACTAAAAATACTAATAATATAATTATTGTAATTAATTTATCATCGAACATAATGTTTTTATATAATTATACTATAAAAATATTAAAAAAATAAAATAATAATTATATTTATTTTTGATATTATAAATACATCAGTTAAATAAAAATTAAACTACAAACTAATTAACAAACAATAGTCCTAAGTTCTTCTAGAACCATAAGTAAATTATTAGTAATTAACCAAGAGTTAGGATGAATTATTGGAATTCTAATATTGTTTTCTTTGTCTTTAGTAAAATCTGGTAAATTTCCTGAAATTAAAACAATATTAGGGGCTTTAATTGGATAATTAGCAAAATTTAAATGGATTGTAATACCTAAAAATGTTATTTCCCATTTTGTCAACTCATCTATTATATTTATATCATATATACCCTTTTTTTCTATTAACTTTAGTTCATTAGCTAATCTTTTGTTTTTAACTATTTTAGAACTAATACCACAAACTTTAATTTTAATTGGTATTTCTTTAGTAAAATAATTGGTTATTTGGTTACCACAAGAACATGTGTAATTTTTAACAAAAACTATAGATTTTAGTAGTAGTTTTGTATCATCAGGTATAACAAAGATACCAGATGTTTTTTTAAAAATATTTATATCTTCTGAAATTTGAAAAACTCCTACAACTGAAAAACCTTGTATAGTAGTTTTTCTATTGGAATAAGATAAAGACATTTCAAAACTATCTGAAAAATATATACCTTGTCCATATGCTGCACCGTTTGCTTGTAGAGCTGTACCAGATAAAACTTTTAAACCATTTTTTATAATAGGATACCATGAATGTAATTGTGAACCATGGAATAAAAACTGATGATTATTTTGAAATTTTTTTTCTGATTCTGCAGAGTGATTTACGTTAATAAAAACTATGCTTTTATCTTTAATAACATCATCTGTAGAAACAAGAGAAAAATAATTTGAAGATAATGAATTTTTAATAATAGCATAAGGGATTTCTCCAATATTTTTATAAAGACTTAAATCATTCTCGCTATTACTTAAATTTTCAAAAAGTTCAGGTATTCCAGGTTTTTTAAAATTTTCAGGTATTAAACTAATAAAATCATTAGGATTGTTGACACCAATAATTTTAGGAAGAGGTTTAAAGGCAATATCTACCTTTGGATGTGATGTACATGCTACCAAGGTTTGAATTAAAAAAGAAACAACTTTGGAATCAGATTTAAAATTGTCCGAAATTATATTATCTGTAGGGGCATGAAAATATTTAATTTTGCAAAATTCATTTGTACAAGTATTGATTACTTTAATTTTTTGGATTTCAGATTTTTTTCCACAAATTGTACAGTAATTATATAATCCTGATGTTAATATTTTATTAATCTGTAATAAAATTTCAGACATCATAATTTTATGTATATCTAATATTGGTAAAACAGATGAATTTTCAATACCTAAAATACTACTAATTAGTCTAAGTAAATGATTCCCCTCTATGTTTTCACCAGAAATATTTATACTCTGACTAGAAGTTTTATTTTGTAAATATAATATTGTGGCAGTATTATATTTAATTAAAAGCTTTGACCCGATATCATCATTTTCTAAAACAGTATATAAGTCATCAGGTAATAAAATATTATGATATTCTAAAAGTTCTTGAATCATATAAAATTAAGTAAATCATAAATAAAAGAATATATATATTGCAAGTTTCATTATTTTACAATTTTTTCATAGTAATAAAAATTGAACAATTTATAATATATCAAGATTATATGGAAAAAAATGGAAAATAATAATACTAAAATATCGGTACCAACATATATTTATAATCCAGCCATATTACTAGGAGGTGGTGGTAAAAATTTTGAAATTTTCAATAATGAATTAAAAGATTTGTGTTGCGATGAGTATTTATTTTATCTTGAACAAATACCAGATATACTTTTAAAAAAAGTAGATATTAATACTTTATTTTTACATTCTGCAAAAAACGATTCTGTTCTTTGCAAAAAATATTTGTCAGAACATTTTTTAGCTGAAAATAAATTTATAAATAGAATAGAAGAAATTTTTAATGAAGCCAAAAGAAATAAATCATATAAATTTGTTGAATACATTTTACTTAATTATGCAAATAAATTAAAAATTACCTCAAGTAAAATCTTATCACATAGTTACAAGATGTTTACATTTATTGTTTCAAAATGTGATATAGTATCTATAAAAAATGAAATATTGATATTGGTATTAAATTGTGGTTTAATTTTTCATTGTAAATACATGTACAAAAATTATAAATACAGTATTGAAGAAATAAAAGAAATATTTTTTAAACACAAGTGTCTACATTATGATTGTTACAAATGGATATTAAATATATTAGACGATAACATTGATATTGAAAAAAGGAATGAACTAATAATAACTTTGGCACAAAAAGCATTTATTGATCATAGAATCATTAAATATATACCAAATATAAGTGAATCGTTATTAGAAAAACAGCTTAAGCATGTTGTAAATTTAATTAGATTAGCAAAACAAAGTGATGAAGGAAAAAAATATGAAGAAACGCATAAAATATATAAAGATAGTTTTGAATATTATTATTTGAGATTAAAAAAATTAGTAAATAAAGAATCAATAGAGCTAATTCATTCACATGTATATAATAATCTTTCATTTAGGAAAACTAAAATATCAATTGAAGTATGTGAATTTTTAATAGATAATGGTTATGTAATTGATGATTACAAAATGAAGTATTACGATTATTATATTTATAAAAAAACGATTGAAGAAAGAGCAAATTATATAGAAAACATATGTAAAAATAGACTAAAAAATACAATTACGTTATAAAAATTGATAACATAAACAAATAAATTTATATATTATAAAAAAATCTAATGTATAAAAATAGTGTTGGAGTAATAGAAGTAAATCTAAATAGAAGAAGTATAATTATTCCTGAGCCAGTAAATATATTAAATATTGAAAAAACAGGTTTAATTTTATCAAATGATATTTATGAAAAATTCAAATGTAAAACCGAAATAGAAGGTGAATTAATAATCTGTAAAAACAAAAAGTTAGATACTTCTAATAATTTAAATGTTCATTTGGTAAAAGAAACATATGAAGAATATTTAGAAACAAAAGCAAAAAGAAATATTGAAAAAGACAGATGGATTTATAATATAGTTGATGGAATTTCTGAAAAGGAAAATATATTATATGAAGATTATAACTTTGTGCTAATACCAAATTATGTTTGGAATAAAAAATCAATTGAACAACTACATATTTTAGGAATTGTTCGTGATAAAAGTATACAAACAATGAGAGATTTAGATAGTAGTCATATAGATTTATTAAATCATATAAAAACAATATCTTTAGAAAAAATTAAATCCCTTTATAAAATTGATGAAAACAAAATAAATATATATGTTCATTATACTCCATCAGCCTATTTATTACATATTCATTTTGTTAATATAGAAAATTTAGAGGCGAATTCATCATTTGAATATTCTTATGGTCTAGACAATATAATATTTAATTTAGGATTATGTTCTGATTATTATAAATTAATAAATTTAACAAAAAGGCATATGCCTTAAATGTAGTAAAAAAGTTGATAATTTTATATATTATTTAAATAAATTATGTAATATTTGATGGATATAATTAAATTACTTGATGAAACAATACCAAGTAAATATCATGAAAAAGACATTAATAAAAAAATAAATTATAATAATGATGTTTATGAAAAAAAAAATTATAAAGAAAATAAACTAAAACATACTTATGAAAAGAAAAAAACAACGTATTTAGATAAACGACTGATGAGTTATTTGGATTTTAACAAATTAAAAGAAGAAAGTGATATAAAAGAGGCACTAATTCACGATGGAATTAGTTTCGATTTTGTTGAAACAAAAGTTAATGATGATGAAGTAATATATGAAAAATATTTTTATTCCTCACATGTTTACAATAACACATTTAAAATAACAAATAGAATTAATAAAGATATTTGTGAAGTTGAATGTGTTATAAAAGGAAGATTGGATAAAAAAAATAGAAGAGTTAAAAAAATAAAAAATGAAGAGGAGATACCACAAGAAACTAATTTAAATAAAATAGAAAATAATCAAGACGATGTAGAATGTCAATATAATTTTGATGAAAACAAAAATAGCATAAAAGAAGAAGTAAAACCAAATAAATTTAGAGTTATTAAAGATATTAATAACAATTGTTTAACAAATTTATCAAAAAAAGAATATGTGAAAACATGGATTACAACTTTGTATGAAGAATATTTAAAATTAAAAGATTCTGGAGGCGACTATATTGATTATCAACGTAAAAAAAGTATATGTTATGTTAGTCGTGAAAATAAATTTATAATAATATCTACTGAACCAATAATTCCCAATATAGTAAATGGAAAAAAAGAATTAACCAAGGAACAAATTATAAATTTTAAATTAAAAATATGTCCTATAGATATGTCTTATGGATATGATTTTAGAGAATTAGATAGTTCTTATGTAGAATATTTAAAAAAAGTCAAACAAGATACAATAAATTTTATAAAAGATGAATATAATTTAGAGTCTAAAGATGTTTATATGTGTATTCCAAATTTATCAAAAAAAAGTTATTTTAGGATTAATTTAAATCATGTTAGATGCAATAGGAATGTGGATAAATTAAATGACTGCTTTGGATTAGAAAGATTAATATATAATTTAGAATGTGAAGGAGAATATTATAAAAAGATAGTATTAAACAGACTAAAGGAAATAAATAATAAACAGGAAAAATCTTTAGAATTATTAAAGACATCAAAAATTAAAATATATGATGTATACGGTGATATTAATTTTTTACATGGTAAAAAACTAGAAAAAATAATTAAAAATGATTTCAGACTATCTTTTATACATAAAGATTCTTATTATAAATTTAAGTTAAAAGACGAAGATATATTTAAACAAATTCAAGAAAATCAAAATATCTTATTAGTTGAAAAACTATTAACCTGTGATACAATTGATGATAATCCTTATGAAAGTTATACCGCTACATTAATACTTAAAGGAATAATAAAATGTGAAGAGATTCCATTTGAAATAAGAGAATTATATCATCCTAAAAAAATGTTATATGACATTCCAAAAGTAAAAATATTAAAAAATATACTTAAAATAAAAGATACCTCTGATATATATTGTAATAATAAAGAAATTGTTAATGTGTTTAAAAAAATAAATATAGTTAAACACCTTGAAGACTTTAGTTTTAACATAAAAGGTAATTTAATAAATTACAAGAGATGGGATAACAAAGGATGTATTATCACACAATCAAATGATTGGAATGATTATAATGATACAAAAAAATTAAAACTAAATGTTTACCCATTTATATTAGAAGATGAAATAAAATTCTTAAAAAACATTAGATCACTAGGACAAGAACATATTGAATTAATTAAATTAATAAATAATCATATTGATAAATATGTTAAAACTAATTACAAATTATGTAATGATGAGGTTTTAAAATTTTTAAAAATACATATTGATTTGGAGATTTTAGAAATTAATGTATCACATGTGAATACAGATTTTAATATTGATTATGACACAAGTGAAGATTTAGATAATATAATATTTAATATGGACATTAAACCGAATTATTATCAAGAATTTCCTATAATAATGTTGATTTAAGATAATATAATTAAGTTTTTATAATAAAAATTAATTGATTAAATAATATATATATATATTATAAAATATATGGTAAAATCCGTAATTGAACATATTTTATTTGAAAATTATCCGAATGAATCTGGAGGTAATTATTTAGAAAAATCATTAAGAGAAATGGAAGAATTATTAAATAACCCAAAATATAATTTAAAAAATATATCAACAAATACAATAGGAGAAGATATCTATGATAATTTTCTAAATTTAATAACTGCAAGTAAAACTCAATTTTATTATGATGCAGAATTAGAAAGAAGTATTAGACAAGTTATAGGTTTAGCTATATGGGATAGAGGCTTGACAGAGGTATATCAGTTTTTTACCGATATAGATAGGGATAATTATGAGGATGAAAAAAAATGGAATGGAACAGCATTTGTTGTAACTAAACCTAGAACTATAAAAAATAGAGCTGGACATTTTAATGCTTGTGTGGAACAAATGAAATTAAAAGTAGGGTTAAGAGTAGGCGAAGAACAATATATAAATATGGGTGTAAAAGGTCATGCAATTGGTTTTTATTATAAAAGATGTGGTACAACAGATAATTATGCAGTATATATACTAAATACAGGAGATGGTATAAACTATCAAAATATTTTAAATGATGGTATAAATAATTCAGGAATAATATCACATATCGTAACTAAAGATAAGTTATGTAGATTTTTAACTTTTATGTTAATATTTGGTAACTATACAAGTGCTGATGATTTTTATAGAATTATTGTAAAAGATTTAGTAGACAATTATACAACAGCTAATAGTCCTTTAATAATATCAACTCCTACATATTTATATAGTATAAAATGCCCTATGCAAATAATTGGAGACTGTACAACAAAATCAATGGTATTACTAATAGAAATATTATTTAAACAGAAAATATATCAAATAGATTTAGTCAATAAAAAATATACCAAAGATGGCTCAACTAAATCATTTAATAAGGATTTATTTGATTTATCAAAAGAATATATAGTTTTTATGTATTTGTTAAAATTAGTATTATTATTAAAAGAATTAGAAACTGTACATACCTTAGAATTAGATAAATTAAAAAAACAATACATATACATTGGTAAATTAAACGACCAAGTCTTATTAATAAAAAAAGAGAGTCAATCAATGATAGACTTAATAGGAACAATGTCAATAGGACAAGCAGGTAAAGAGTTTAATATTAGAAAATTGAACGAATTAACTGAAGCATCTGTTAGAATATGTGAATTAATTCTAGAAAATGTTTTTACAATTGTTCAGGGAAATAAAATATTAACTTTGACATCATTATTACAACAAGATGGACTTTCTCAACCAAAAGTACTAAAAGATTCTTATGATGCAAGAAAAGTATATAATAAACTTCATTTATCACACCAAATTGGACAGGTGCGTAGAATTAAGGATTATATTTCAAGAGTAGAACCAAGTATAGTAGAAGGTGTAAATAAACTTAGTGAAGAAAAACCAGGTTCAAGTTTCTGTGAAAGATTAAATATGTTATTTACAAATATGGGTCAATATGTAGGTTTTTTATTAGAATTAAGAAATACAAATGATGATATATTTTATGTAAAAAACCATATTAATTTTTTAGTTCCATTATATTTTGAAATATTAAAAAAAGTATTTGAATATAAAAATGGTAGTTTACCTTATATAGAAGCATATGAGAGAAGTCTATGTGATAACATGATAAAAAATACTTATGGTAAAATTCAGTTATTACTATCAGATTTTTATCAAGAAGCCAGTGGACCAGCCAGTAAGATTTATAATATAGATACTACTAAATGGAATATACTAATGTTAAAAGAATATACTCAAATAATATTTATATCAACAAATTTAATACTAAATTTATTAAGAGCAAAAAAACCAGGAAATGCTCTGGTACCAATACCAGAAAATGGATCTGAAACTGTAAAGTATTTAAATTATTTTAATACATATATTGGTTCTTTTATAATTAGAACAAATTATGAATTACACATAGTAATGGAGTTTAAAAATTATTTAGTTTCCAATGAATTATATAAATATATATTAATACCAATAAATTCAAATAATAATTATGAACCAATAACAACCTTAGAAAAAGAACAAAATATTTTAGATTTTTATGAAGAAATAATTGATTTGAGAAACCAAGATAATGTCATTGAGGCTAAAGGTTTTAATATTAAAACATATTATCAAAATGAAACTATAAACATGGCATATCCAAATTTTATAACTAATTACTTAGTTTTAGAGCAAGTATCTGGAAAGAATATTGAACCAAATGCTGGTTTGATATCTCAAAATGGAAATAAGGTTAATACTAAAGTAGTTTATAATGCTATCGATAAATATATATTAAGAAAAAGGCAAGATTATACTATGGAAGGTATAGAAACATATAGTTACTATATTAATTATAGTAAAATAGCATATATGTTTGAAATACCTAGAGGTTTACAAGCATACCAAGTGTGTCTTAGACTAGGACGTGATTTATCTGAATTAAACTATGGAAATTCAATATTATATGCAAATTTACGCTTATATACTAGAAATATTGCTGTACAACATTATAATCATACTGTAATAGATTCAGAATTTACTTTGGATTTAAAACAATTAAAACCAAGAGGTTATTGGGGTTCATTAGAAAACGAAAATTTTGGATATTCTTATATTTATTATGACTATAATTTCTATACAAATTATGGTTCTATTAATAAAATAATGAAAAATATTAATAGTTTTATATATGGGAGTGATAAAAAATATTTATACAAACAAATCACTATTGGTAAAAATTCATTAAATAACAACATATATCCTTTTGCATCAAATTTATCATCTGAAACAGTGATTTGGGATAGAGATAATTTAAATATAGAAATATTAGAATCATATTTAACTAAGATAGAAAGCTTATTTGCAAGTTCTGTAGTATTAAAATCTGATTATAAAAATTATGAAGAGATAATACTAAACATTTTAGATATACTAAATATAATTGAGGATAAAATTATAATAGAAAAATGGTTAGAATATTTACAAAAAATTTATTATATTAATAGTCATTTGTTAAATAAAATAATAGATTTATTAGTATATTATCAATTAGCAAAACATTACAAATCCTTTGAAGATTTAAATACAAATGGTTTTGTTAGATTAGATAGAGAACACATAGAAAATTGTTACATTTTACTTAAAAAAATAGTAAAATTTACAAGAGGATTAGTAGTTAATAATTATAGAAACAGCTATATGTTAGATACTAGCAAAATACCTAATGAATGTTATAAAAGTAATAAAACTTTTGAAAAAATAATTGACACTTTACAAAATCATATTACATCATCTTTATTAATATTTGATTATAATAATTTATCAAAAAACCAAGGACAAACAACTGACAATGAACTGTCCGATTATTTAAAAGAACTAATTGAAACTGTTGAAATTGATTTTGTAATAAAACAAAAAAATCCTACTGAAGAAATACAAACACTAAAAGAGGGAATTCAAAATTATGATAATATTGATGTTTTAGTTAATAATTTATTTGATATGTATAAGCTTTTATTTACAAAAAAAGTAACTGATCACATATACAAACAAGATAATGATAATTTAATTATCGAATATGACATGAAAATATTTGGTACCAAAAATATATCTTATAATACAAATAATAATCAGGTTAAATATACATTGAATAGAACTAATGATTCTGTTTACAATCTGCTTTTTTATATGTCTAAAATTGAAATTAAAAGTGGTTTAATAGAAATTATAAATGAACAATTAAGATTATCAAGAAGCAGAGAAATTCCTCAGTTAACATATGAATTACAATTAAAAAATAAAGTAACATTTTTAAAGACCGATAGTTTATTACAAACATTTTTAAGAACAGATTATACTTTTATTAATGAAAAATCTTATATAGAGGAAACATCATTTGAACCAGAAACAATTTTACCAGAAACAAATTTACCAGCTCTATATGGTAAGCTTAGATATGTTTATAAAAACGAAGAAGACAAAATCACAATAAAAATATATCAACAGGGATACAAAATATTAATTGATAATAATGAAGTAATATTACTAAGTAACATGTTATTTGAGAATACATCTGTATTAACAATATATCACATACTACTTTCATTTTTAAATACTCATTATATAAATAGACCAGGAGATTTAGAAGGGAACAAAATGCAATATTCAACAGATAGTTTTAATGAAGTCATTGTTATAAATTTAGGAAATGATATATTAAAATACTGGTGTCCCCAAATAAACAAATATTTTATTTTTAATACGTCAACAAACACATTATATTACGGAGAGTGGGAAATCCAATTAAATAATGATATACCATACATTTTCTCAAGATATACTTTTAACACAAATATATTTGTTGGTAAAAATCAGGATAATAAATATGCTTTCATTGGTACATACATAAAAACATATACAAATAAAATAGATTATACAGGTATTTATGTTATGGAATATCAGTACAATGGAGTATTTGCAGAAAAGGATATATTAGTTTTAGGTTATTTTTTAAAAGAAAATCTGAATGCAGGAAATATTGAAGAAGCAAATACAATTATAGACATAATAATAAAAAATACAAATATGCATAATTGTAATTCAGATAAATGTGAATTAGATAATGTTAGAAGAAATAAATACTCAATAGATTTATATATATTAAAAAATTACAACACTGCTTATTTCAATTATTTCGGATTAATAATAGAAAAAATATTTGTTATAAACCTTAATAATGATATTATGGATAAAATCGAAGCTAATGTATCAGCAAGATTAATTGGTTATTATAGAAAAATGGATAAATATAATTTTTCAAAGGATGAATGGAGTATAGCTAATTCAGCATTAAATTATATGGAAGAAAAAATATATAAATCAAAACCTTCAGTATTTACACATCGAGATGTCAGAGCAGTTAATACCCTTGATGCTCTTATATATTGTTGTGTAGGTAGAGGTGCTATTAATTCACAATATTATTCCAGTTCATATTATTACAATGTGAAAACAAATTATGATAATAGTTTTGAAGGAGAAATGAAATTTAATTATGATTTGATAAATTTCGACAAAATAATAATTCCAAGAGAAAGATGGAATAATCTAGAACGATTAATTAAATTAGTTACAAATGGAAAACAAGAAATAATTGCATATCCAAAACAATCAGATTTAGATAATAAATCTTACCAATCAGATTATGAATCATATTTAGGAAATTTAAGTAGTGAAACAAAATACATATTAGACAAAGAAAACTTAATAGAATTAGGAAGAGAATTAAAAAGAGAATTAAAAGGGACTATTTTTATTTATAATAATCAAGTTAAAGATTTAAAAAAAAGAACTAATTTAACCTATAATATTACTTATAGTGTATTATCAAGCATAAGTGAGCAAGTATCATATGTATTTGTAAATATGTATTTAAATATAAAAAAAATATATATAGCAATAGATTTGGTAAATTCACTTTTAGCTATAGAAAACACCGAATATGATTGTACAGAAATATATAAATTGTTATCAATTCAACCAATGTATGTAGCTACAGATATAGATTCAAAACAAATAACAAAGACATTGATATATTTTGAATACATGGCAGGTTTTATAGTTAGAGAGTCACAATATAATTTTACATTGGAATTATTTAGAGAATTAAAGAGAGAATCAAGACAAAAAATTCATCAACTTTTGATGGGAGAAGGAAAATCATCAACAATATCTCCTGTATTAACATTATTATTATTAGAAGATATGTCTAATACTAGAGATAATAATAAACATATAGTACACGTAATGCCTACTTCTTTAGTACAACAATCTTATAGAGACATATTTAATAATATATTTTACTTTTTGAATAGAGAATTAGTACAAAAAATAGATAAAGACAGTAAATTAAATAATTTGTTTAACAAAAAAATAACTATAATATCAGATTATTTGATAAAAGTATTTAAAATAAAAAAAGCTATAAATATGCCATATAATAGAGATTATCTAGATCTAACACAAAATTGTTATTTAGTATTTGATGAAGTAGATGAAATAGCAGATCCATTAAAAAGTCAACTAAATATGTTAGATAGTACAACACAAAAAGAAAAAATAGATAACGAAGACATAACATTTAAATTTATTTTTGTTTTTATTTATTATTTATATTTCTCTAAAAAAACTCAAGAAATAAGAACGGAGCTTGTACAATATTCTTTTAGAGATAGTAATCCTCATCTTCTTTTAGATAGTAAAATATTAAACCCTAAAGCAAAAGATATTATATTTAGATTTTATAAAAGGGTTGTTGAATTAATATTTGGTAGCAAATATTTGGAGGCATATAATTTTATGCTACTAAATCAAAAGGATAAGGTTGCAGAAGGTTTAAATATTGAGTATTTAAATATAATTTATAATTTTGGTAAACTAATACCAGGAATATTAAAACAATTACATAGAAGACATTTTGGGTTAAGTTATAAAGATAAAGAAACAATATCTCCAATATATAATGCTGATGGTAAGATAAAGAGTGATGAAGAAATATCAAATTTGTTTGTGGCTGTACCATTTTTAGCAGATGAAAAACCATCAGAAAACTCAGAATTTACAGATTATTTGTATGTGTTAGCATTAACCACAATATCATACTTTGATGAACCAATAAAAAGATTGAGAAATATTGATATACAGTTGTATTTGAATTATATTATTAAACATTTCTACAGTCAAAAAGACTTGCCTCCAGAATATAATGAAGGAGCAATTAGATATAAGGATTTAACAGAAGGTATAGAAAAACCATTAATTTTAACAAGAGATCTAAAAATAACAAATTTTAGTAAAAATGATATTAAAATCATAAAAAACAATTTTCCTATGAAATTTTATTTAATAAATATAGTATTTAAAAAATTCGTTCGTGTAATTAAATTTGTCAACAACTTATCATTTTTAGATATATTATCATCAAATTTTTCAGACAAGAGAGTAGGTTTTACAGGAACACCATCAATAGAATTACCAAAAGAAACTATAGAAGATAGAGAATTAGAAAAAGTAGAAAAACAAGTAGGAGGAGATGGTGCTGTAGTAGCAAGTATTATAGGTTTAGGAAGACCACAAAACCAAATATTTGAATTAAATAGTTCAGAAGATATAATTAATAAAGCATTAAGAGAAGGATATCATGCAATAATAGACTGTGGTTCAGCATTTATAAATAACACAAGTGAATTTGTAGCAAAACAAATTATAGATAAAATAAATGAATTTAATAATGGTAAACTAGTTAATGAACATCATCAGATTAAATGTGTTGTATATGTAGACGATAATAATTTAAGTACTAGTATAGACTTGGATGGAAATCGTGTACCATATTCATCTTTAACAAATAGATTAATAGACAGATTTTATTTTTATGATCAAGGACATATAACTGGTATAGATATGAAAATATATACATTAGCAAGGGGTTTAGTAACAGTAAGCTCGTTTAATAGATTTAGAGACATTGCTCAAGGTATATTTAGATTAAGAAAAATAAATAAAGGTCAAACAGTAAATTTTGCAACTAATAGTAACTTGTTTAGGATAATTAGCGATAATGTAACATCATTAGTTAATTATTTAATAGATTCAGAACAAAGATATAATCGTAGTCAACATTCTCTTTTTGTAAAACAAAATATTCAGACAATATATAGAAATTATTTTGAACTATCTAGTCCACCAATATTAAAATTATCAATTCCACCAGAAGGTTTTGGTATTAATTTTGAGTATTTAAATATAAATATATTTAGACAACCAGTATATTTAAATCTTAAAGACAGAGAATTTTTAATGGTTGATTTATTAAATTTTTCTCAAAAAGAGTTTGATTACTTAGTAAAATCAAAAATAATAAGACAATCATCGGTAGTTGAATTAATAAATAGATTAATACACGAAAATAATTGGGATGATCCAAATGCATCAGAAGCATCAGGTCAGGTAGAAATTGAAGAACAAGAACAAGAAAAACAAACTCAAGAAGAACAAGATCAAGAAGAAGAACAAGAACAAGAACAAGAACAAGCATCATTCGCAATTTTTACTAATGCATTAGCTATAACTTCTCTTAAGAAGAAACAATCACTTGATATTACAAATTATTTCGAGTTTGCTAGTCTCGGTTCTATAAATCCTTATTATATAAATAAAAATATAATAATAAATCCAACACAAATGACTGATATTATTGGTTACTGTAATGCTAATCCAAGATTTAGATTAAATGATTATATATATGTTGATGATAAAACTAATATAGAATTAGCTAATAAATTAGCCATGGAAGGTATTAGATCTGATATTTGTAATTATAAAGAAATGATATTTAGAATATTAGCACCAAATATTTTTGTATGTAATCAGAGTGAAGGAAAAATGGAGGCTTTTATGGAAGTCTGGAAAAATATAGGAGCCAACAAATTTATAATAGACCACTATATTTTATTAAAACTTCATGAAGTTAATAAAATTATTGATATATCAGAACGAATCATTAATCCTAAATATAAGGTAAGAATTATATTACCTGGAAACATAGAATTATATTCAAATATACTACCTACACAAAAAGTAGAATTTGCTAAAGATATTTTAGATAATATTAGAAAAGTATACATAGAAAATAGAATATTAATAGGTATTTTATTAAAAGAAAAAGCAATAACTAGTATTGATGTATTAAGATTATTTAATAGATTGTATGAAATTGAAAATAAATATAAAGACACACTAGATTCTAAAATATACAATATTGTTTTTAAAGAAAATAATTTTGAAAACACCATTGTTAAAGAATATGTTGGTAAAATGAGATTAGAAAGATTTTTGAATATAATAACAATATTTAAATTTATAAGTGAAAACTATGATGAAATAGATAAAAAAGATATTAGTAATGATAGAAATCTTGTCGGATTAATTAATCAAATATTAAAATTAATGAAACAATGTGATACAAAAGATTTAAATAGAATTTTATCTCAAATATCTATGGATTTTAGTACTAAACAAAGTAAAATTGATTTTATTAAAGATTTTAGAATGATGTTGAGAAATACTTTTAAAAATTCTTTAGAAGTAATTAAACGTAAAAAAATAACAATAACTAGATTCTGGTTATTGTTAACTAAAATATTTAATGAATTGCCTCCCCCTACACAAGAATTATGTAATCCATATACTAGTTTTTCAATAGTTGAAAAGGATACTGAAGAATTATCTGCTGAGGATATAAATTTATTTGTTAAAAATATTAAAGGTTCTGTTCCTGCATAAAATTATTTTTTACACATCTTCATTATTTCATAGTAATCAATCAATTCAAAAAAATTATTTATTTCATTTATTTCATTTATTTCATTTATTTTATTGGTGTCATTAAATATTATTGAACTAATATTTGATTCTATATTTTTAGTATAAAGTAAATTATTAGATTTAACTATAAGTATAAAATGATAAACACGATTATAATTAATAAAATAATAAAAAGAAAATAATGACATGATTATTACATATAAAAATATTAATCCAAAAAATAATCCAATTGACACTGTATATGATATCATCATTGGTTCATTATATGGAAAATGGTAATCATCATAAAAAATATTTTTTTTCCTTCCACAAATACTACACAAATAATTAATTTTTTTTGAACAATCTTCGCAATATAGATAAATACAGTTTGTACATAATTTATTTGTAGGATTTTGAATATAACATATTAAACATTCTTTTATATCATTTTTATCATTATTATCTTTTACAAAGATAATATTGTCAGATATTTTTTTCATTTTATATAATAATAAATAATAAAATTTATATATAATGAAATATAGTTTTATTTATACTTATATTTATATATTTGGATTTTTTGTTAACGCAATAAAAAAAAATAATGATACACCTAATATAAAGGTTATTAGTATGAAACCATATATGAAAAAGTATTGTAGTACTAATAATTTATATACTGATTACGATAGATTTTATTGTCTTAATGCATTTTCAGATTATCCTATTAAAGAAACAACTTATGACAATGGAACATACTTACAAAATTATGAATATCATTATAGCCAATTTAAGCTTCATACTGAAAAAATAAATAATAAACATAAAGAACTATTATATTTACACCAGTTTGCAAAATTACTATAAATTATGTTGTGTATAAACCCAACAGAAAGACTAAATAAAAATTTAACCCATTTTAATTAATTAATGTTAACAAAAAATAAAATATTTTTATCGAAACAGAGGTTACATCCGTCCTATCAATAAAATAAATATTTTTATTTTTGCAACAAGTAATTTTTTTTTATTAATTATTCTTCATAAAAAATAAATAAAAATTACCAAAAAGGTTTTTCAACAAAATTTTATTTACTAAAATAATTTTATGACTAAATTATTTTAGTAAATAAAATAATATCGAATTTAAAAAATTCAAAATTTAAAAGACTCAAACATTCAAAACATTCAAAACATATAAATAAATTTACAATAAAAACTTAAATACACAATTTTATAATTACATTATCAAAATTAAAC
>JACCDW010229264.1_pt1 | contig 29412 bp, 29 predicted proteins | sample 7449781 | NCBI WGS metagenome assembly JACCDW01 (sample SAMN15323449, study PRJNA562643) | freshwater metagenome | isolation source: river surface water | place: USA:Blue River Watershed | collected 2017-08-18
CCTGATATTCATTATAACTTTTTACAGTATAATGATTTATAACTAATAATGGATATGGTATTGGATACAAAAATATATTGTCTCCAGGATGTTTTTTTCCCCTGTTGTTAATTTTTTCTAGATTTATTCCTCTTTTTTTTGATATATCGCTATTCATCTTGTTCCATTTTAAAAAATTTATACCGTTGTTGGTGAAATATTTTTTTACGTCAATAAATAATAATCTATGAATACCTGTAATATTTGGTATATTTTTATAATTTTTAACTTTAAAAAATGTTTTTCCTCCATAATTTGATGTGCTATAAATATCTGTTCCTTCTTTAAATACATCTACCACTTTATAATCTGGATTATTTATTATACCATTAGAACCAAAACATATCCAATTTACATAAACTGCATCTATATTTTTTAAATTATAAAATTCAACAATATCACATATTTTTTTATCTGGAACAGGACAATGTATAAATTCATCTATGTCTAAAATTGCACACCAATCATTTAAATGTTTTAAATGTGTTTTTTCATTAAAAAAATGTTTTACATGTATATGTCTGTCTTTGTCTGTATGATAAAATACTATATTCGGTTCATTATTATATTTATCTTTTATTTGTTTAAACTCATTTTCATCTTTTCGTATTTCATAACCACCTTCTAATTTACCATATCTAATCCATACATAAAAATATTTAAATCCTTGTTTTTTATGAAATTCTATCCATTCATTAAGATAGACTATTTCACAATATAATAATTGAGTTATTAATAACATTTATATTATACATATATATTTATAATTTTACATTTATAAAAATTATATTAATTTTTATCTAAAATCTATTTTTTAAGTTTAAATATTTTAATTTGTACTTAATATATTTATTTTTATAATTATTATCTATTGACTTTAATTTTTCATCCAAATTTACATTATTAGACACATTTTTGCTTAGAATAATTATATTTTCATTTGAACATTTAATATTGTCTTTTATTTCAAGACCTAAATCATTAAATAATATTTTATCTTCAGAATTTGTTATTATTATTACTGTTTTACTTTCATTCGATATTATTTCTTTTATTTTTTTTAAATCTAAATTTTTATTTTTATACTCATCTTTAATTACCAAGTTTCCATATAATATAAATTCACCAAAATCTCTACTTGATATATAACCTGCAATATCATTTATATCAAATAATACATAATGTTTATCCATATTATTGATACTATCAGTAAAATTAAGATATATATAAGAAGTATCATTACTAATAATCTCTTTAATTTTATATAAAGGTAAACTTTTATCATTTTTAGCATAAACTTTATCAAAAATATTTAATCTTTTTGTGTAATCTGGAAGAATAAATTTATTTGTTTTATTAATATTAATTAAAGTTTCCATCTGATATCTTTGTTTATATTTAGGATTAAGTTTTATTTTATTTTCATATTCTTTTAGACTTTTAATCATATAATGATTTATTATTAACAAAGAATGTTCAACAGGATACAAATGATAATTTACAGATGGTGGAAAATTTTTATTTCCAATATTAATTTTAACTATATCAAAACCTTTATTTAATGCTATTTCTTTATTTTTATTATTCCACTCATCAAATTCTACACCATTATTTGCATAATATTTATCAATAAAAATTAGTTTATGAAGTCCCGGTGTTTCAGGTATATTTTTATAATCTTTAACTTTAAAAAATGTTTTTCCTTGATAATTTGATGTGCTATAAATATCAGTTCCTTCTTTAAAAACATCTACTACTTTATAAGATGGATTATCTATTATACCATTAGAACCAAAACATACCCAATTTACATAAACTGCATCTATATTTTTTAAATTATAAAATTCAACAATATCACATATTTTCTTTCCTGGAACAGGACAATGTATAAATTCGTCAATATCCAAAATAGCACACCAATCATTTAAATGTTTTAAATGTGTTTTTTCATTAAAAAAATGTTTTACATGTATATATCTGTCTTTATCTGTATGATAAAATACTATATTAGGTTCATTACTGTATTTATCTTTTATATTGTTGAATTTATTATCATCCCTTTCTATTGTAGTTCCAAATTCAAGAGTACCATATCTTATCCATACATAAAAATATTCAAATCCTTGTTTTTTATGAAAATCTATCCATTCGTCAAGATAGACTATTTCATAATATAATAATTGAGTTATTAATAACATTTATATTATATATTATAAATATATTATTCTATAAATATAAATATATGAATACTATATTATTTAATAAACCATATTTTAATGATAAATGTTTAGAACATATTAAACAAACTTTTGAAAATAATACTCAATCTGGAGATGGAGTTTTTTCAAAAAAAATTTATGATTTTTTAAAAAATAAATATAACTTTAACAACGCTTTATTAACAACCTCTTGTACACATTCACTAGAAATGATGGCTATGTTGTTAAATATTAAAGATGGAGATGAAATTATTATACCATCATACACATTTGTTAGTACAGCTAATGCTTTTGTTAAATTTGGTGCAAATATAATATTTGTTGATAGCTGTGATGACAATCCTAACATTGACCCTGATAAAATCATTGATAAAATTACTGAAAAAACTAAAGCATTATGTATTGTTCATTATGCTGGTTGGGGATGTGATATGGATAAGATAGTCGATATCTGTGAAAAATATAATATTGTATTATTGGAAGATGCAGCACAAGCTATACATTCTTATTATAAAAATAAACCATTAGGTAGCTTTGGTGCTATGTCTGCATTTTCTTTTCATGAAACAAAAAATATTAATTGTGGTGAAGGAGGTCTTCTTGTAATTAATGATGATAAATTTATTGATAGAGCTGAAGTTATTAGAGAAAAAGGTACAAATAGAAACAAATTTTTTAAGGGAGAAGTTACTAAATACCAATGGATTGACAAGGGCTCTTCTTATTTATTATCTGATATTAATGCTGCATATTTATATTGTCAATTTGAAGAAATAGATTGTATCATGGAAAAAAGAAAAAATGTTTGGGAAAAATATTATGAAGAATTAAATAAAATCCAAAATAAAGATTTTATTACATGTAAAAAAATTAATAATTGTACAGGTAATTATCATATTTTTTATTTACTTTTTGAAAATAAAGATAATTTGTTTAATCTTAAAAAATATTTAACCACCAATAATATCATGACAACTACACATTATATACCTTTGCATCAATCTGAATATTATCTTAAATCTAATAATCCCCAAACATTGTTGAATGCTGAAAGATTTGGAAATACTCTTTTAAGATTACCTATTTTTTATAGTATTACTGATGATGATGTACAGTTTATTATTACTAAAATTATTAACTATTATTCTAATCTGTAAAATGATTATAGTATATATACTCATTTTCTTCATTATTTTTATTTTTAGACATTATTTTTAGATTTAAAACTTCCTTGTCATTAAAAACTACTTTATTTTCTTCTGAAAAACCATTTTTTTTATAAAAACCTATATTTTTTTCTTCACACAATAAATATATTGGTTTATCTTCTTTATTAATTAGTTCTTTTACAATTTTATATCCAATACCTTTACCTCTAAATTCTTCTAAAACTATTATGGTATCTATAATTGTGTAACTTTTAAAAATTCTTTTTACACCATATCCAATTAACCTATTTTCTTCATAATACAAATAATGAATATCATCTAAAATTATATTTTTTAAAAACCAATTATATTGAGATTCGTAATCATGATTCCAAAATGTTTTTTTTAATTCGATAATTTCTTTTAAATAATTTCTTTCTATTATTTCTTTTTTTGTAGTAAAAAACATATATTTATATTTTATATTAATTCCAATATTTTTAAATTTTTTCAGAAAAATTATTCTATCCTACAACTTCAACAACTTTTTCATATACATATTTAACTTGGTCATCTGTTAAAAGTGGATAAATTGGTAGGGTTATTATTTGTTCGTATATTTCTTCTGCCACTGGACATAACCCCTTTTTATATCCTAATTCTTCGTAATAAGGATGTAGGTATATAGGCATATAGTGTACATTAACACCAACTCCTTTTCCCTTTAATTCCTTAAATATTTCATCACGTGTTTTTCCTATTGATTTTGTATTAAATTTTAATACATAAATATGATATGCTGACATATATTTATTAACTATTGGAGTTACTTTATCTTTTATATTGACAAATAATTCGTCATATAATCGAGCTATTTGATTACGTCTGAATACAAATTCATCAAGTCTGGCTAATTGAGAAATACCAAGTGCACATAATACATCTGATATTCTATAATTAAAACCTAAATGCTGCATCTCGTAATAATGGGTGTTTTGTTTTTCTCTTTCTTTAAAATCTCTTGATATTCCATGGGTTCTAAATGCTTGAGCTCTTTTATAATATGTTTCATTATTTGTTATCATCATTCCTCCTTCACATGTTGTTATTGTTTTAACTGGGTGAAAGGATAATATTGTAATGTCTGCATATGAACCAACTTTTCTATCTTTATATACTGCTCCTATTGAATGAGCTGCGTCTTGTATTATCTTTAAATTATGTCTATCTGCAATTTCCTTTACCTCATCATAATCACATGGTTGACCACACATATCAACTATTACTATAGCTTTGGTTTTATCTGTTATTAATTTTTCTATTTTGGTATGATCTATACACATTGTTTCTTGGTTTACATCACAAAAAACTGGTGTCCCTTTTTGATAAAGTACACAATTTGCTGAAGCTACAAATGATATTGCAGGTACAATTACTTCGTCTCCTTCCTTTATATCTAGAGCAAATGTTGCTAAATGTAATGCTGCTGTACCACTGTTTACAGCTAGACCATATTTTACTCCTATATACTCGCATACTTTTTTTTCAAATTCAGGCACGTATTTTCCTGTAGTTAACATTTCATTTTCCTCAAAAACTTTAAGTACAGCATCAATATCTGTTTTCTCAATTGTTTGTTTTCCATAAGGTATCATTTTATTATTATAATATTATTATAATATTTTTAACTTAAATATTAAAAATTATATAAAAAAAATATTATTTACAATCATGTTCTACCATTTCTTTTAATAAATCTTCTATTTTTGTTTTTGCTACCCATCCTAATATATTATTTGCTTTTGTTGGATCACCTAATAATAAATCAACCTCTGCTGGTCTAAAATATTTTTCATCTACAAAAATTAATTCCCTACCTGTATTTTCATCATAACCTATTTCATTTATACCCTCGCCTTTCCATTTAATATTAAATCCCTTTAATCCAAAAGCAATTTCTATTAATCTTTTAATTGTATACATTTTTCCTGTAGCTAAGACAAAATCATCTGGTTTATCTTGTTGTAACATCATCCACATACCTTCTACATAATCTTTTGAACTACCTATATCTCTTTGTGAATCTAAATTACCCATTATTAATCGGTCAGTTTCACCTCTTAAAATCTTTCCTAATCCTAAAGTTATTTTTCTTTCAACAAAATTATGTCCACGTCTTACTCCACCATGATTAAACAAAATTCCATTACAAGCATACATTCCATAAGCTTCTCTATAATTTTTTGTTATCCAATATGCATAAAGTTTTGCTACACCATATGGACTTCTTGGATGAAATGGTGTCGTTTCTTTTTGAGGAATTTCTTGAACCTTTCCATAAAGCTCTGATGTAGACGCTTGGTAAAATTTTGTAATGTTTTCCAATTTGTTTGAACGGATTGCTTCTAGTAATTTAAGCGTACCAAAAGCATCTGCATCAGCAGTATATTCAGGCATCTCAAATGAAACTTTTACATGAGATTGAGCTGCTAAATTGTATACTTCTAATCTAGTCATTCCTGGATATTTTTCCTTTATATTAGCCAAACACATAAAAAGACATGTCCCGTCAGTTACATCTCCATAATGTAGTTTTAAATTTGGATTAGAAAATATATGCTCAATTCTTTGAGTATTTATATTAGATGCTCTTCTTATCAACCCATGTACTTTATAATCTTTTTCTAATAATAGTTCTGCTAAATATGAACCATCTTGACCAGTTATTCCTGTTATAAAAGCAATTTTCATTTATATATTAATAATTATTTATTATTATAATTCAATATAAATTTATATAATTTAGATTATTTTATATATGAAAATTCTTGTAACTGGTGGTACTGGTTTAGTAGGTTCTGCATTAAAATCTGTTTTATCTTGTTTTCCTAATTATAATTTTATATTCTTATCGAGTAAAGAATGTAATCTAACAAATTGGGAAGAAACTAAATTATTTTTTGAAATTACTAAACCAGATTATGTTATACACTTAGCTGCTAATGTTGGAGGTTTATTTAAAAATATTAAATATAAAGTTGATATGTTAGAAACTAATTTAGCTATAAATACTAATGTATTAAAAGCTTCACATTTAGTTGGAGTTAAAAAACTGGTTGCTTGTTTAAGCACTTGTATTTTCCCTGATAATATACAATATCCTATTAATGAATCAATGTTACATCAAGGTCCTCCTCATTGGTCTAATGATGCTTATGCTTACGCTAAAAGAATATTGGAAGTACAGTGTAAAGCATATCAGGAGCAATATGGTTGTAATTTTATATGTGTTATTCCAACAAATATATATGGAAAATATGATAATTTTAATTTGGATGATTCGCATGTAATTCCAGCTCTTATTCATAAATGTTATATGGCTAAAAAAACAGATACACCTTTCATTGTGGCTGGAACTGGTAAACCACTAAGACAATTTATTTATTCTGAAGATTTAGCTAAATTACTTGTGTACATATTGGAAAAATATGATGATAAAGAACCTATTATTTTATCAGTTAGTGAAAATGATGAGGTGTCTATTAAGTATGTGGCTGAAATTATTGCTAAATTATTTGATTATCAAGATATGATTGTATTTGACGAAAGTAAATCTGATGGTCAATATAAAAAAACAGCTGATAATAGTAAACTTATTAAATTACTTAGTGTAAATAATATCAATAATAATTTTATATTTACTAAAATAAATTTAGGTATTAAATTGACAATTGATTGGTTTACTATTAATTATGATAATTGTAGAAAATAAATAAATTCTTGTTACTAAATAATTTTATTTTGTTATAGATTTGTTTATATTCTTTGATTTGGAGTTGATATTTATGGAATAACCTTAACATTCAACATTCTTTATTATTCTTGAATTTGTAATTAAAAGTAAATAATTTTCTTTATTAGCAAAAGTTATAAATGGTTTATTTGGTTCTAATAATTTTTTTTTATTAGTTTCAGTATCTCTTGTAAGATTTTTTGTACTGTATTCTGCAGAATTTACATAATAAAATATTTTTTTCTTGTCAAGTATTGATATTTTATAATTTTGTTTTAGTCTCATATATAAATCCTTATCATCGTGTCCGTAATTTCCTGAAAAATATTCGTTATATCTTATCTTTGAATAAATCTTTCTTGAAAATATAAATGTATTTGGATGAATGCTTTCAATATATGTCTTATCATAATAACTTTTTCTATGTAATTGATATACATGTTCTTCATCTAAATTAAGTGTAAATAATTTTTCTATATTTTCTGAATCAAGAAATGAATCAATATCAGTTCTAAATAAATAATCTGTTTTTGTATTCTCTAGTGCAATATTACTAGCTTCAGGTTGATTCCATTTTATATCAACATTGATTCTATATAAAGTTATATTAATTTTATCAATATATTTTTGTATAATCTCAAATGCTGGTTTATCTTGAGAACCATCGTCTACTATTAGTACATTTATTTTTTTAAGGATTTCTTGTGAAAAATTAGATATATTTGATAATTGAAATTCTAATGCTTTATCTTGATTATAATATGGGAAAAATATGGTTAAATCTTTTATCATTAATTGTATAATATATATTATATATATTATAATATTTTTAGACATTCAGGAAGACCATCATCTGAGTTAAATAATTTTTGTCCTTTGTATCTACCACTTGGGTTTTCAAGAAAAAAATCATATACCGATAAAAATTGATGTCCTTCAGGATAATGTGATTTTAGTCCTGACCATACTGATTTTAATATTTTTCCATCTTTTTCAAAATTATTTATATTTATTTCTTGAATTTTATAATGTAAATAATTTGGAAAAAACAAACTTGAATTTTTTCTATTTATATTTGATGGTACTACTCCTCTCATTGATCTGGATGAACACATACTATCCAATAATCATATGTATTATCATTTTCTTCTTTTATATATTGTTTAATTTTTTCAAATAATACACCTCTCAATGATTGGTCATTTATTACTTCAAATTCAAAGTCAGAATCTTTATAATATTCAATATTAGGTTTTGTTAATAAACTTTTGGATTTAGCCAAATCTATAATCGAACCATCTAAAACCCGAAATTTTGTCAAATATAGAATAATATTTATCTAACCAATCATTTAATAAAATTGTATCATCTCTTGTTAACATTAAGCCTAATATTTTAAATTTATTGGAAACTTGTTCATTTGTATAATCTTTTGACATCCTATAATTTATATAATATATATATTATATTATATCATGAAAACATATTTTTATACATTTTGTGTAGATATAAAAAGATTTACACCTGTTGAATTACAAAAATCATTATTATTATTATTAAAATCAATTAAAAAATATATTAAAGACTATGAAATGATTTGTTATACTAATTTTAATTTAGATGAAAATATTACAAAAAATTTTAATATTAAATCAAGAAAATATTATGACAATACTAAAGATAAAATGTATACAAATGATTGGTTAAATTTATCATATAATAAAATTAATATTTATAAGGACTTGTATGATGAATTTAAAATTGACTATATATGGGTTGATTTAGATACTATAATTACTTATGATATATCATATTTAAATTTAATTACAAATTGTTTTGTGGAACACGGAGGCAAATGTATAAGTCTAAGACCATTAATTAAAGATAATTCCGAAATAATGGTACCAATGAATAGATATATTCAGGGAAATTTTTGGAAATTAAATATTAAATTATATAATGATTTAATGCAAACATTAGACGAAATTAAAAGTAAAAAAATGACATTAAGATTTGATTTACAAGATTTATATAATTATCATATTTATATTAAGAATGAAGGAAAATTAGATGGTTTTAATATTTTAGGTTATAACTATAAACCAGAAATAATAGTTGGAATTAGTGTTTGGAGTGAACGTGGTGATTTAAAATGTTTAACTAATACTGGTATAATAAATGCTATTAGTAATTTATATTACGAAAATGAAATTTTAAAAACAAAATTTTATCCTGAAAAAAATATTCATTTTTTTAGTTTTACATTTCTGACTTTAAGAGTAGTATGGGATAGCGATAATTTTAAAAAATTATTTTTTTAAATAAATAATATTTGTAATCTTTTATAACATTATTATTTGAATATTTTGTTACAAAACCAGTTTCTTTATGATTAGTTTCAATTGGAATATATTTACTAGATATTTTACTATCTGTAAAAAGATATTTTGAATTATAGATGCAAAGATAACCATTTACTTTTAATAATTTATCTATATCTGTTAAAGATTCATTAAAATTATTCATAGAATATAAACCCATACTTTCTGGCCAAACACATAAGACTGACATACAAAAAATTAAATCATAACTATTTTGTTTTAATAACTTTGAATCAGATATATATTTAATTTTGTTATTAGTATTTTTACCCGAATTTTGTAAAACAATATCTTTACAAATATCATATCCAGTAATATTTGAATTTGTAAAATATATATTACTTAATGCTTCACATTCTAAACCTGATGAACATCCAAATGATAAAATTTCTTTTACATTATTACCTAAAATATTTTTAATTTCAGAAAATATTTCAGGATATCTGTTCTTTTTAGTTGCATTACTAATTTGATTAACTTTGTTCATAAATATATTATATATATATAATATATTATATGAATATTTATGTTATACTGGGAAAAAACAGTGTTATATATAATCCAAAATCTCATGATTTATTATTTAAATATTTAGGTAGTACTAATTTATTAAGTCTTGATTATAACGAGACTATTAATTTTATAAATAATAATAATAATAATAACACAACAATTTTTTTTTATAATCAAAGTATTAATTTAATATATGACCTTAAGATTATTGAATATTTACAAAATTTAAAAGAAATTAAAAGTTTATTAGTTTTTTGTGTGTTTGATTTCTGGTACCACCCATGGAGAAATCATGAGATTTATAACAAATATATTAGAACAGTTTTTAAGGCAAAAAATCATAAAGTTTTGACTTTTTCTTTAAATATTGAACAATTAAATACTTTACATAATACTGATTATAAAGAATATGGAAATAATATTATGTTTAACACAAATTTATGGTCTTGTTATGAAAAATCTATTTTACAAATTAATCCAAATCCAATCAACAAAATTTTAATTTCTGGTTGTTTAGGTAAAAATTATCCAGAAAGAATTACTTTAACAAATTTAAGTAATAAATATTTATCAACTTTAAATTATAATTCTAAAGATATAGTTAATAATGATAATAATTATTCATTGAATCTTAATAAATATTTTGCATGTTTTACATCTAGTGTATATGTTACAGCATTTGGTTCTAGTACATTAATAAATACTAACATAATATTATTAAAAACATTTGAAATTTTGGCTTCAGGTTCTTTATTAGTTATGCCTTTAAGTGAGAAAAAATATTTGGAAGAAATAAATATTATTCATAATGTTAATTGTTATTTAATTAATTTTGATGAGGATTTGGACAAACAAATAAATTATATATTCGAAAATATAGAATATTATGATAATGTACGAAAAAATGGTCACGAGTTATCAAAAATTTTTACACCAGAAAATGTCTTTAATAAAATTAAAATGAAGTTAAATATTTAATTATAAACTTATACAAATAATACTCTTTTATGGAAAAAAATATTTTTATAGGAAAAAATAATTATATTAGTAAAAAAGCAATAATTTATGATAATGTAAAAATTGGTAACAATAATAAAATTTATGATGATGTTATTATTTATCCAAATACTATTATTGGTGATAATAATATTTTTTTTAATGGTAATATTATTGGTGAATATCCTGTACAATCAAATGGTTCATTTCAAGATTATGATTTTACAAAAACGTATGGAGTTATTATAGGTAATAACAACTTTTTTCATATAAAAAATATTGTGTTTTGTGGAACTGAAGTTAATACCACAATTGGTAATAATAATAAAATATTATGTGATTGTCATATAAATCATGATTGTTTTATTGGTGATAATGTTACTATGTATCCACGTTCAACACTTTGTGGATTTGTAAAGTGTCTAAATAATTCTAATATTGGTGGAGCTGCTTTTATACATCAAAAAAAAATAATTGGACAATATTCCATGATTGGGGCAAATAATTTTGTTGGAAAAAATGTATTTCCATATTATATTTTTATAAATAATAAATGTACTAGATTAAATACATTAAAAATTCCTAATTATATAAAAGAAAATGAAATTATGATACTTAATCTTATGAATGATTATTATAAAAAAAGAGATATTGACACAATTAAATTACCTATTGAGATAAAATATGATTTGGATATTTTTTTAGAATCATAATTTATAATGATTCATAATAATTTAGATAATAGATTTAATTATTTCTAAAAATTTATTTATACCTTTTTTATCAAAATAGAACATACCACTTTTACCTATACACATAGATGTTTCTAATTCGTACAAAATTGTTTCTTCATTTATTTTTGTTTCTATATATTTATCATTATCTTTTTTACAAATATTAAATACCAACAATTTAAATTTTTTATTTAAAAAATATTTTTTTAATGATGAATATAGTAATTTTATTTTTTCAATATCAACATTTTTATTAGTTAAATATAATGGTTGAATCATCACAAACACTACATTTTTATAATTATTAAATACATTTTTTAATCTATCAATACATCTTAATAAATATTGGTAATCATCATCTAATATTAAATTATGATGTTGATGGTCACAAATTTGTGATCCAAATAATTCGTTGGTCTTTGAGAAATAAAAATTATTTTTTGTGGTAATGTTACTATTTTTAATCGTTTTTATATAATTTTCTTTATTAGTAAATTGAACAAAATTATCATTAAATACATGATTAATATTTTCTATACAAGTAATCATCCAATCAAATGGATATGATTCATACTTTAGATTATTGTCTTGTAACAACATCGAAGTTAGACAATAATTACCAAGACTTATGTAAACAGTTTCGCTAGTATTATTTTTATTATGATTGTCTTCATTAAACATAATTATATTATGATTTATAATATAATTAGTTATAAAAATTATTTATTACTGTGCAAATATTTTCTATATCTTTTTCTGATAATTCTGGGTACATTGGAATTGTTAGTAATTTGTCTTTTAATGAATTCATAATAGGATAATTCCCATTTTTATGCAAATATGCTGTTTCTTCATAAAATGGTTTAGGATAATGTATTGCACACATTATATTATGATTTTCTAAATATTTTTTTAATTCGTCTCGATTATCAACTAATAATATAAATAAATGAATATTGGATATACATTTATCGATTGGTTTTAATATTCTTAAACCAGAATTTTCTTTTATTTTATTATAGTATAAGTTTGCGTTATAAATTCTTTTTTCATTCCATTTATCTAAATATTTTAATTTAATTGATAGTATACCACCTTGTATATTATCCATTCTTTCATTTGAACCTATTATTTCCCATTTGTATCTTTGTATAGAACCATAATTTCTATACGATTTACAATAATTAGAATATTCTTCATTATTTGTTATTATTGCTCCTGCTTCACCATAACCACCTAGATTTTTACTTGGGTAAAAAGAAAAACAACCTAAATCTCCATAAGAACCTAATTTTTTATCATTATATGTTGAACCATGTGCTTGGGCTGCATCTTCAATCAATTTAAAATTATATTTATTTTTTAATTCCATAAGTTTATTCATATCAACTGAATTACCATATAAATGTACAACAATAACAATTATTTCTGGTACACTTTCATACCAATATTCAGGTTCTGAATTATTTTTTTTAAGAGATTCCTCTAATTTATCTAAATCTAATAATAAATTATTATCGATATCTACTAATTCGTATGGAATATTTAGTTCTTCACATACTAAAGGTACAGCTACATATGTATTTGCTTGAGTTATAACTTTTGGTTTCTTAAGCTGTAGAGATTTAATTGCAATTTTAATTGCAGAACAACCATTACTTACACCAATACAATATTTACTATTATTATACAAAGCAAATTTATTTTCAAAATCTATTACATTTGAACCCATCACAAATTCATTTCTTTCTATAATTTCATCTAATTTATTTAATACTTCATTTTTTATTTCTTTAGTCTGTTCTTTTAAAGAAAAGTTTGGTATTATTTGTTTATCTAATTTTTTAATTTCTTGTATAAAGTTATCATAGTCTCTTATATATTCATCTTCATCATATTTATATGAACATAAAACTAAAATAATACAATTATGTGAAAAGTTTTTCATTTTAATCCAAGTGTATAATGGGATATGTATTCCCTCATTAGAATTTTCTAATAAAAATTCTTTTTCTTGGACTCCATCGTCTAATACCAATGTAAATGAACCTTGTACTGCTAATAATATTTGTTCACATTTCTTATGAGCATGATAACCTCGTTCTAAATTTTCTAAATCAGAAATATAAAATATTCTTTTAAGTTGAAAAGGTAAATCAAACTCAGAATCTATTGCAACCAAATTACCTCTTAAATCTTTTTTTAGTTTAAAATTTATTTTTTTATATTTTTCATTCATCTTTATATTATATATATATATATAATATAATTATGAATATTGATTATAAAAATATAAAAAATTTTTATTATGGTGGAGGTAGTGGTAAGCCTAATAATTTTGGAGACTGTGTAAATAAAGTTTTTTTTACTGAATTACTAAATGTAAATGATTTAAAATTCGAAAAAAATAATACAACATATCATTATATTACCACTGGAAGTATATTTACACACGTAAATAAATATTCTATTGTTTGGGGCACAGGTTGTATATCTGAAAATTGTGAAATTGGAGGTAATAATTTTAAAAGTAACTCTAATAAAGTTATTCAAAAACCCAATAAAATTTTTTCAGTTCGTGGTCCTAGAACTAGAAATAAACTTTTACAAATGGGTATTGAGTGTCCTGAAAATTATGGAGATCCATTATTATTATTTCCAATATTATATAATAATTTTGAAATTAAAACAACAATAAAATATGGTATAATACCACATTATGCTGACGCAAAAACAGAAACATTGTCAAATTTGGTTAATAATCTTAATCTTTCACAAACTGGAAATACTAAAATAATTAATATTATTATGATCGATAGTGAATATAAAAAATTTATAGACCAAATTTTATCATGTGAATATATTATTTCTTCATCTTTACATGGTGTTATGATGGGAATAATTTATAGAAAGAAAACAATTTTTGTTGAATTTAGTAATAGTGTTATTGGAAACAAATTTAAATTTTTTGATTTTTTCGAGTCAATTGGTATATCTTATGATGTTAAAAATATTCATGATATCACTATATTAAATAATGTTATAAAGGTTGATTATGATTTGGTTAAGAAACGAATTGAAAACATGATAGAATCTTGTCCATTTATATATGATAAACAAAATTTATTAAATAAATATTACGAATTTGAAAAAAAGATACTATAATATTTTATCCATAAATTTTTTTACAATATTTTAATTTATATTAAATATATATATATTAAAATGATAACTAAGATAATATTTATGGCATCCAATATAAAATATGGTAGTAGTAAACTAAGAGCTTCTCAAATATGTGAACATAATCAAAAAAAATGTGTAGAAAGTATTGTTTTATATCAAGATTCAATAGATACTAAAAATATTTTTAATACTAAAAAATTTTTTTTAAATTATAAAAATGCATTATTTATTTGGATTAAAACTATTAATAAACAAATTTATGACTTGATTCCTAAAAATAATATTCATGTGTTGGATATGGTTGATAATTATATTTTACAAAAGGATTATATTAATGAGATTATTAATAATAATATAATTAATGGTATTATTGTCAATAATAACTTTACTAAAAATGAAATTAAAAATAATTCAAAATTTAAAGGTGACGTATTTGTATTATATCATCATTATGATCCTGCTCTTGAAGAAGTTAATTTAATTGAACAGGATGAGTTAAAATTTGGATTTATGGGCTCATTACCTTCATTAAAATTCACAGATAATTTTTTACATTATAAAGAACTTGTTAAGCAATTTAAAATTGAAATGTTCAACACTGAGGATCTTAATTATTATACTGAACAATATCATAATGACCCAGATTTTTATATTCAATCTATTGAACAAAAAGATTTTTCTACTAATTTTACTATTAATTTTAACTGCCATATTAGTATAAGAATTATAGACTCTGATACATATAAATATAAAACAACTGCTAAAATTGCTACTGCAGCTGCTTTGGGTCATAATATTATTACAACTTATGAAGAATCAGTTAAAGATATTATTCCTATTGATTATCCTTTTTTGCTGTTCGATGATAACGTTGATAGTGTTAAAAATCTACTTAATACTATTATTTTGGATTACAATCAAGATAAGATTTTATGGAACAAAGGTTTAGAAATTATGAAAACTGTTAAATCTAGATTATCAATTAACAATATAGTAAAAGATTATAATAATTTATTTGACTTTTATTACAATTTACAAATTTCTCAACCGAATAATATCCAGATAACCAATTTTATACCAAGTAATACTAACACAATTAATATCAAACCCAATACTGTTCAAACAATTAATATTAAACCCAATACTGTTCAAACAATTAATATTAAACCCAATACTGTTCAAACAATTAATATTAAACCCAATAATTCTAAACAATTTTATGTTAGACCAAGTAATGTTAGACCAAATAATATTAAACCAAGTAATGTTAACCAAAATAATATTCAAGTAAATAATAATATTCAATCAAAGAGTAATAATATTGTTAAAGAAGGAACTTCTTTAAATCCAACAAATCAAACAAATCAAACAAATATTACTAATAGACCTATAAAAAAATTAATATGTTTTGTATCAACATTTATAGGTGATGTTCAAGATTTAGATATATCTAATAAATTTGTTAAAATAGATAAATATGATTATTTATTTTTTACTAATATACCAAAAAATATATTTCCTAAAACTCCTTGGGAAGTAATTGAAATTAATATGGAAGATTTTAAGTATCTTAATAATAATGTAAAAATTTCAAGATATTTTAAGTTTTGTCTTCAAGAATATATTAAAACCACATTAAAAAGAGATTATTCATTTATAGTTTATTGCGATAGTAATAAGTATCCATTAAGCACTGTAAGATGGGAAGTTATTATGAAAAAATTAATGTTTGCAAAAATTCCAATTATTCAATATCCTCATAGAAGATATAAAGAAGGAATTAATAAGGAATTAGAATGTATAGTAAAAGCAAAAAAAGATACTCAAAAAAATATGGATAAAACTAGAGAATATTTAATAAAAATAGATAATAGTGTTAATTTAAGTACTCCTGTTTTTTATGAAAATACTTTATTTATATATAAACTTGATTCACCTCAAGTATCAAAACAAATGAATGAATTTTGGAAATATTATGTAGATAGTCCAACATATCGAGACCAACCTTTATGGAATTTTTTGTATTTAAAAAACAAAATGTTGCCTATTACAGATATAAATTTACCAAATTATTTTGGACAAAAACCTAAAATAGAAAGAAGTATAGATGTTTATAATAAAATTAATTTATAATAGATATATATATCTGGAAAATGTATAATTATTGTATAGTGATTACGACTTGTAAACAATATTTTAGTAATATAACAAATTTAATTAACCAAATTAATGAATTAAAACTCCCTAAAGACAAAATATTAATAGTATCTGGACAGGAAAATGAGGAAGAAATTTTATTTAATGATAATATTAAAATAATAAAAGTTAAATACACAGGATTACATCACACAGGTGCTATATATATTAATGAAAACATTAAAGATTTTAATGATGTTAAATACTGGGTATTATTACCAGACACTATTAAATTTGGTAATAATTTTTTAAATAATATCCACAAGTATTACGATGATTTTTTACAGTCAGAAGAAATTCAAGTACTTGGGTTTATAAATCCAAGAATAAGAGCATCAATGGATATATGTATTGTACATACTAACCATATTATAAATTTTTCTGACTATTTAAGTAAAATTAAAACATATCAAGTTGACCCAATTAATTTATTAAAACTTAAAAAAGTCCTTATTTATGACGAAAACACAATTATTGGTACTGGTCCAATTACAAATAAAGGTACAAACTATGATAAAAAAATAGATGGTAAACTAATAAAGTTTGTAACTAATGAACTTAAATTATTAGAACAAAAAGTAATTGAAAATGGTAAAATTAATCAAGTATATTTTATTTTACTCGATTTATATAAATTTCAAAGAAATTTTAAAGGACCAGATACCAAACTTATTATGAATTTATAAATTTATAAATCCAATATTTTTTACAATTATAATTTTTATTTTCTTTCATAATAATAAATTGGATTATTATGAATATTATTATATTAATTATTGCTTCAGATGATAAGCCTGAATATGTTCTAATGCAAAAATTATGGAAAAGTTATATGAATACACATCCTAATATTAAATCATTTTTTATTAAAATGAAGCCTGATTTGAACACAAATATTATTTTAGATGAAGATAATAATACTATTTGGTCTAAAGGAAAAGAGAGTCTTATTCCTGGAGTATTAGATAAAACTATAAAATCTATAAAATACTTGTTAGAAAATAGACAAGTATTTAATTTTGATTTTATTTTTAGAACAAATTTATCATCAGTTGTTAATTTAAATTTATTATACGAAATGGTTTTAAAAAATTATATAAATATAGATTATGCTGGATTAATTGGATGTTATAGAAATATTAATTTTGCTTCGGGAGCAGGATTTTTGATGTCTGTTAAAATATGTGATTTACTAGTTTCTAAACAATCTTATTTAAATTACAAAATTATTGATGATGTTTCTATAGGGGAATTACTTGGTATTAAGAATAAAATTAAAATATGTCCATTAACACGATTTGATGCTTATAATTATGAATTAGAGTACATTAATCTAAACAATATTAGAAATTATTATCATTTTAGATGTAAGAGTGATTTATCTCATTGTAATACTATCAAATTTATGGAAAAAATCATAGATTTAATATATAATATTAAATTAAATATGAAACTTACTACTGTTTTAGCATCAGTAAATAATAATCCTGATTATTACTTATTCATTCCTAAACAAATACATTTTTGGAAAAAATTTAATATTAATTTTTTAGCAGTTTATGTTGGTAAATCTATCCCTAAAGAATTAAATATTTATAAGGATAATATTATATTATGGGATAAAAATACTGATTTAAATTCCACATTTGTAGCCCAAAACATTAGAATTTACTATCCAGCTTTATTAAACCTACCAGATGATGAATTAGTAATGATTACTGATATGGATATGTTACCAATGTCTGGTTCATATTATAAAGATGGATTAGAAAAATTTAATAAAGACGATTTTATTTATTATAGAAATATAGATGGTAATCAAGTATATATGTGTTATAATGCTGCACATCCACATACTTGGGCTAAAGTGTTTGATATCAATTCTGAAGAAGATGTTGAAAAAAGATTAGATACTACCTATAATAAATCTTATAATGGCAGACCTGGTTCAATTGGATGGTTTACTGACCAAGAAATTTTATATAAATATCTTATTAAATATCCCAAATTTAATGTGTTAAATAAACCAATTAAACGTCTTAGTCCTAATGATTTTGCAAAATTAATTAACCAGTCTAGCAATTTTATTAGCAAATATGATGACTGTCATTTTCATCGTAGTTTTTCAAAAAATATAAAGCTGTTAGAAAATGCTGAATTACAATTAGAACATATTTATAAAGATGACAAATAACTTTTGTTACCACTGTTAATTTTCATTTATTTTTTTCAAACTATTTAATATATTAAAATATACATTAAATGGCAGAAAAATTAGCTACTTTCAAAAAATCATCCAACTTGACTAACGTGACCAATCTACAAAATACTAAAATTATTAGTAAAATACATTTTATTACTTTCGGTGGACCTGATAATGACTTACATAATGCAGTTAATCGGATTTGTAAACAGGCGAAACAATTTGAATTATTTGAAACCATAACCGGCTATACTGAACAAGATCTTATTAATGATAAGGAGTTTTGGAATTCCCATGGTAATTTTATTACTAATAATAAAAGAGGATATGGGTATTGGATTTGGAAACCTTATTTAATATTGAAAAAACTTAGTCAAATAGCCGACAACGATATATTATTGTATCTTGATTGTGGATGTGAACTCAATGTTAAAGGGATTGGAAGATTTTATCAAATGATTGAGAAGACGTATGAGATGAAAATAATTGGTACAAGTACAGTATCTAATGATGTCTTCTGGTCTAAAAAAAGTTTAATCACACATTTACAAATGGATTCACATCCATTGTTAAAGCAAAAACATATGCAAGCTGGTGCTGTTATGATGAAAAAATGTGCCGAAATTATTAATCTTTATGATGAATTTTATAAAATAGCACATAATTATTCGTTTATAGACGATAGTCCTAGTACAATTCCAAATCCAAGAGGATTCCAAGAGCATAGACATGATCAGTCCATATTTAATCTTCTTGTTAAAAAATATAATCTTATAAATTATCATATGGACCCTACTGAGTGGGGATTTTTTTACAAATCCAGAGCTAACTACATCTCAAAAGCTATGGAATACCCCATCTGGACTTGTAGAAATAAATTTGGAAAATCATTATTAGAATAGTTAGCTTACTACTTTTTTGTTTTTATTAATGTTAATTATTTTATTATTAAAAATTTTTTAATTTTCAAGTTTAAAATGAAATAAAAAAATTTTACTATTTTTAAAATTTTTTTATCGACCTACACACACACAATTTTTTATTTTTTTGTGAGGAAGAAAAAATGAGGAAAAATGGTAAAATAAAATGGTAAAAGTAACAAGAGTACAAAATTAACTTACCAAAAAAATGGTAAGGCTTACCAAAAAAATGGTAAGTTATCAAAAAAATGTAAATATGATACCAAAAACAAACTTACCAAAAAAATGGTAAGCTTACCAAAAAAATGGTAAATTTTACCAAAAAAATGGTAAATTTTACCAAAAAAATGGTAAGTTAAAATTAAAATTAAAAATATATAAGACTAATATATTAATATACATGAATAATTTTATATGTGAAAAATGTAATAAGGTGTTCATTTATAAACATCATTTAGCTAGACACCAAAATAGTAAAAAGTATCCTTGTGAACAGTTCCTCACAACTTCCTCAAAATCCTCAAAAAAATCCTCAAAATCCTCACAAATTTCCTCACAAATCCTCACAAAATCCTCAAAATCCTCACAAATTTCCTCAAAATCCTCACAAATTTCCTCAATTTCCTCACAACTCCTCACAAATTCCTCACAAATAAGCGAGACGATACAAGATGACCTGGATTATTATAACAATAAAAATAAAGAGCATATATGTACTGGATGTGATAAAAAATTTTCTCGAATTGATAATTTAAAAAGACACATAAATCAGTTTTGTAAGGGTAATAAAAAAACAGTTATTTTAGAAAAAAATATTATTGATGAAAAATCTAAAAAAAATATTAATAATATTGATAATATTGATGATATTAATAATATTGATAATATTGATGATAACGATGACAACGATGACAACGATGATATTGATGATATTGATAATATTAATAATATCAAAGTAAAAATAGAGCAACCAGACCAACTAGTATTAAAAGATGATAAAAATGAAACAAAAATAACAAAAAAATATTCAACAGAGTTACAGAAGTATTTAAAAACCCATGAGCTAGATGAGAAAACTCAATCAGTATTAGATATTTTAGTAAGACAAAATGAAAAATTATTATCAGAATTAAGTTTAATTAAATATGATAATTCGTCTTTAAAAAATGAGATAAAAAAACTGAAACAAAACACAACAATAAATAATACCCTAAACAATCAAAATAATATAATATTTGCACATGGGAAAGAAGAATTTGATAAAATAGATTTGGAAGTAATAATGAAACATTTATCAACAGTAGACTTTAAAAATATAATTCCAAATATGACCAAACATCTTTATTTGAATGATTCAAAACCCCAATACAAGAACTTTTGTGTAGTAGATATATCTAGAAATAAAGCAAAATTTTATGATGGGAAAAAATGGATAATTGGTAAAGCAGATATTAAGATAGATAAAATTTTTGACAAAGTACAAAATGTATTAACAGAACCATTTGAAGGCGACCAATTAGAAAAAACAATACAATTTATAAAAGATAATCCTCATAAATTTAATAGAAAATGGATTGATTATTCAAAAAGATATTTGGATAATTTATATGATGAAGATGATAAAGAAGGTGTAGAAAACAGAAGACTAATATTAAATGAACTAAAGCATATATTTTTCAATAATAAAGATGATATATTAAAGATAAGTTTGGATGATTGTGATTCAAATAAAAAATAACGAAGATAATATTATTGTGTAAAAATTTTTTATAAACTGTTAAAAAACTTAGTTAAGCCATCTTCCAAAGAGGTTTTTGGTTTATAATCCAAATCACGTTTTGCTTTTGATATATCGGCATAAGTTATAGGAACATCACCTAATTGATCATCACAAATATCATAAATGGCTTTTTTTCCAGTAACTTTTTCACATGTTTTAATAAATTCATTTAGTGTTACAGGATTAGAATTTCCTAGATTATAAATATCACAATTAATATTATTTTTATTATCAAGAGCACAAATTATCCCAGAGACAATATCATCAATATAGGTATAATCTCTTGACGAAGTTCCATCTCCGTATTTTTTAAATTTAATTTCATTTTTAATAGAGTTAAGAAATAGATATGGTGCCATATCAGGTCTTCCTCTTGGTCCGTATACAGTAAAAAATCTTAATCCAATATTTTTAATTCCATGTAATTGATAATAATTTTTTGCATATATTTCCATACATAATTTTGAACAAGCATAAGGGCTATTACATTTATCTATTGGGTCTGATTCTGAAAATGGAACTTTAGTATTTGTTCCATATACTGACGAAGATGATGCATAAACAATAAGTTTCACATTGTTTATTCTTGATTCTTCTAATATATGAATAAAACCTCCAATATTAACTGATTGGTATAAACCAGGATTATTAATTGAATTTCGAACACCGGCCATTGCCGCCAAATGAATAATTTTTTCAGGTTTATATATTGATATAATTTTGGTATCACGAATATCATTATTAAAAAAAATAAAGTTGTTATACTTTTTCAATAAATTTAGGTTACTATTTTTTTTATCAACAGAATAATAATCATTTAAATTATCGATACCTATAACATAATCTCCTCTTTTTAATAAAAATTCTGATACATGTGAGCCGATAAAACCAGCACATCCAGTTACTAAAATCTTAGAAATATTTGGATTATTAAATTCTTCAAAATTTTTAATTTCTGATTTTTCATTTTCAACAAGAATCTCATTACAACAACCATTCTTTATACACCACTCGTGATTTTTACTACATTTTTTAACTGGAAAACAATGATGACATTGGTCTTTACTACAATCACCTAAAATACAAAACATTTAATTTATATATAATTATATAAAAAAATATAGTGATTTATATTTTTTTTACTTTTTAATTTTTCTGTGTCTTTGATATATTAAATATTAAATTACAAATAAAATTTAATAATAATTTATTGTTTTGATAATACCTTGTTCAAAACTAACTTTTGGATTATATCCTAACATATTAGAAGCTTTTGATATATCTGCATTTGAATGAGGTATATCACCAACTCTACTAGGACCGAAAACAGGTTCCAGATCATAACCTAGTGTATTTTTAATAGTATTAAACATTTCTAATATAGTAATTCTACCTCCAGCACCAATATTAAAAATTTGACCAAAAGAATTAGAATTTTGTGTTGTTAGAGCTAGATAATTTGCTTGAACTACATTATCAACATATGTAAAATCTCTTGAATATAAACCATCACCATTAATTGTAGGTCTTATTCCATTTTTTAAAGAACTAATAAATTTAGGAATAACTGCAGCATATGGACCATTAGGATCTTGTTTTGGACCAAATACATTAAAATATCTTAAACCTATGCATTCAAATCCATATAATTCCGTAAATATTCTCCCATAAAGTTCATCAATATACTTAGTAATAGCATAAGGAGATAATTGTTTACCAATTCTCTCTTCGATTTTAGGTAAATTTTGTTCATCACCATAAACAGATGATGATGATGCATATACAATTCGTTTTATTCCATATTCTTTAGCAACTACTAATATATTTAAAAAACCATTAACATTAGCATTGTGAGAAGATAATGGGTCTTCAATAGACCTTGGTACAGAGCCTAACGCAGCCTGATGACAAATAACATCAATATCTTTTAGTGCCTTCCTAACATTTTCCAAATTAGTAATATCCCCATACATAAATTCAAAATTGGAGTTTGATTCAAATTCATTAATGTTTTGTTTTTTTCCAGTTATCAAGTTATCAAATACTCTTACTTTATGACCTTGTTCTAATAAATATTTAGTAATATTTGAACCAATAAAACCAGCTCCTCCTGTAACTAATACTTTCATTTTCTTTATAAATAATTATAATATGTATTTTTTTAATCGAGGTTAATTTAATAGAGTTATTTTTTACGATAAAAATAGTTTAATATTATTTTATTAAAATTATCTGGGCAAAAATATTCATCATATAATTTTTTACAATTTTCTGATAATTCAATCAATTTGTTTTCAGAAATATTAACTAGATGCTCGTGTAATTTATCTAATTCTGATTCTTTCCATATTATAAAATATTTTGACCAATCAATATTATTAATATTAGGTAAAATCAACGTATCTGCTAATATCACAGGAATGGAACCATAACTAATAGATTCCCAAATTCTAATACTATTAGGACCAGAACCAGATGGACACAATGAAAATTTAGTATTATTTAAATTATCAATATATTCTAATTCATTTTCTGTATTGGTAGTTTTATTATTTCTATAAACCATACCTTGATAATGCCATTCTTTCCTTCTCTTTATATAACAATTATCATAAGTAAAATTGGTAAATATTTTATCTCTAATATTAGATAAATAACATTTTGAATCATATTGTCCAATAAAACTTGCAAGATATTTTTTATCTGTGATAAAAATAGGTTTTATATTGTTAATATTATTTATTGCTTGAGCAGGATATAAAGAAATAGCAATAATTTTTATACCATATTTTTCTTCAAGAATTTCGTATCCAGTATCTTTATGTGGGGTAAATACATGAGTAATACCAATATCTCTAACAATATCTAAAAATTTATAATAATGTATATGTTGCATTACAGTAAAACAAGTTTTAGAATTAACTTTATAATTAGATACAAAATTATATAATTTTTTATTTTTTCCATTAAAATTATCAATAAGAGTAGCCCATGGAAAGGCAAAATAATCAGCTGGTATATTGGAGTTTTCATTAAAAAGTTTAAATACTTGATACTCAGTTATAACTGGTTTCTGCCATTCGTTATCATAGCAATATAATTTGTAATCAGAAATGTTTTTAATATCTATTATCATAATTATTTATATAATAATATTATTTATAAAAATATGTACTAAATTCCTCAACTATAGAATGCATCTTTTTTTTCCATTCAATAAATGAATAATTTTCAAGATACCATTTGCGTCCATTAGATGAAATAGTTTCTCGATTTTCCCATGCATAATTAATTTTTTCTAAAACAAAATCTATGTCATTATTTTTTTCCCAAGGTATTTTTACAAAACAATCTTCAGGTACATCTGCATAAAATAATCCTACATCAGATGCTACAATAACTAGTCCACATAATAATGCATCAAGTGTAGCATAAGAATTTCCTTCAGAAACAGATATTTGTAAAAACATATCTGACTCTAAATATATTTGTTGTTTTCTTTTATTAAAATTTTCTAAAGATTCATTTTTATTAGGTGATATTTTAAGTTGGTTGAAAATAAAATTATTTGATTTTTCTTTTAATTTAGGTATTAAATTCTTACCTTTTTTTTCATGAGCCCAATTACCTAAAATTATTGGTTTATCAGAAAATTTTTTTTTATATAAATTATCATCAAATTCAGATGAGTGTGGTATATCTAATCTTTTAAATTTAGTATAATTTTTACTATAATATTTTGTAAAATCATCTGAACAAGATTTACTAATACTAATTATCCAAGTATTAATAGGATTTCTATAATCTAACATAGCATTTTGTCCATTACAGCATAGGTCTCGCCAATATTTATCCCAGTTTGGTGTTCTTTCTGATGTAGTTTTTGCACATCCATGGTGAACAAGTAGAATAGGATATTCGTTAGGTATATCACAAGACAGATGATTATCTGTAATGATAATAGGATTTGAACAATTTTTAAGAAATTCTAACATCTTATTTTTTTCTTTTGGACCTTGAAAAAATATTCTTTTAGGATAAATTAATTGCAACTGAGCATCATATCTAGCAACACCTCCAGTTTCAGGATATTTTCCACAACAATAAGAGATTATAGTACAATTCATTATATAAAATTATTTATATAATTAATAAATTAAAAAAGCGTAACAAAAGTATTCCATCGATAAGATAACCTTTCTTCGTAAAACAATTTATATTTAAAATGAATATCATTAATATAATTTTCAAATAAATATTTACAACTAAAATTACCTTCTCTTGTAATTACATTATTACCGAAAATATTTGGAAAAATAATATATTTTTCAATTTTATTTTTAATTGATTGTGTTTTTTCAGAATCAATATTAAATTGATGTTCAAGTGTTAAATGTGAACCACAATTAACTGGATAATTATCATTAAAAAATATATATTTAATATCTTTTTGTGCAGATTGTTCAAATCTGTCTACTGCATTTTGATGGTCATCAAAAAACACTAATATTTTTTTTCCACTGTATTTGCTTAAATCTAAATCTTTGAAATCAATAAAATTTTTTCCTATAAAATATTCTGTATTAGAATTTGGATCTTTATACATTCCTTTGAATTCTGTTGGATCCAAACATACAATATTGATATCATCACCTAATGTTTTTCTAATTATCTTAGTAGAAATACCTTTCCAAACTCCAGATTCTATAACCACATCAGGTTTAAGTTTTTTAAGTAAAAAATGAAAGGTAAATAAATCAGGAGTTTTCATACCACCATCATTTTTACTAAAAGTATTTTCATAGATTTTATCAAGAAAAAAATCTAAATCACCTGTATCAAAATCCATAATAATAGTAATATTAGTATTTGTTTATTAATAATTAATTAATTTTTTCAAAAGTTACATTTAGTTCATCATTTTTTAGTATTATATATCCATAAGATTTTAATTTATTAAAAATATTTTTTGTTAAATCGTTAATATCTTTATTTTTTATTTTTAAATCAAATTCCACAAGTAAATATTTTGGAAATATTTTATTTTCTAACATGTTTTTAATAACTTCAATTTCTGCACCTTCAATATCCATTTTCAATAAATCAATTTTATTATGATTTAATTTGTTCATAAGATTATCTAGTGTTGTTGTTTTAACAATTGTGTAATTATCAGTAAACATATTTTCAATAAGACTCTGTGATACATAATCTTGATTTGATTGTTTATAAAATTTTAATTCAGTTTCGCTACTCCACAATGCTATGTCTATATATTTAAATTTATCTAAATTTGGTTTTGTACCATTAATAATTTTATAATAATCTTTCTGTATATTTCCTGTAAATTTATAGTCTTTTGAATTGAAAAAATTAATTACTTCATTAAAATGTACTTTTGCTCTATCTGTAGGATCAACTAAAAAAATATTACAATTATATTTTTCGCTTAATAATATATCAAAAGATATATCTTCTCCAACACCAACACTATATACTATACTATTTTCATCTAATTGACATCTAACTGGTAAATACCATCCACCGTATTTTGTCCCTAATAATTCCATTAAATATATAATAATAAGTATATTTAATTAAAAAAATTTTAACAACAAATATTTATAATCTAAAAATTATGAGTAAGGATTAAAACCTAATTTTTCCTCTTTAAATGGATAATTGTATTTACTCATATAATTATTTAAAGGAGCTTTATATTTTGAATTTTTTAATTCTGGTTTTAACCATAAAAATTCCTGGATAACATTTTTATCTAAAAAAGGGAATCTTCCTTCCAAACCAAATCCACCAGTTAAACTTTCTTCTTTTGAAATATACAATTCTTGAACTCCATGATAAAAATTTTTCCAAACACAATTATAATCTTCTACATTTTTGGGAAATATTGAAATTAAATTTTGAGGGAATTTACCATTGAATCCACTCTGTGGACTTAGAGACTTTCCATTGACACAATAATCTGACATAATTTCGTCAGCCCCTGATCCAGATAAAACAATTTTAACTCGAGTTCCAAAATTTTCGTATATTTTTGTTAAACCAAGAGATGCATTATCATCATGAACATTCAATTTAATATCTAAAAGTCCGTTTTTATTATTAAAAACATAATATTCAAAATTTTCACATAATTCTATTAATTTAGACTTGTAATGTGGATTTTCCTTTTTATTTAAAGATATAATATCAGAAAAATTTGATATATTAGGTTTATTTATTTCTAATCTTTTATTAATAATTTCCATATCTTCTTGCCCTTTTACCGTAACAGTATTATACTTAACACCTAAATTATTAAGTACACAACAAATTGTTCCTGTATCATATCCTGAGGACATATTAACTAGAATTTCTTTATCTGTATTTGTTCTTTTTCTAATTGATTCTTCGAGTGCTTTATTAAAATCATCAAATGATTCTTTGTATTGATTCAAATCCCAAGTATACAATTCAAATAATATTTTTTTTTCAAATGTATTTAAATCAAACTCGATACAGCAATTAGGAGGGATTTTATATATTGAATCTAAACCCAAACCTTTTGATACGGATGGATATGAACTAACACAAAATTTATTATCTTTTGTTCCTAAATATAGAGGTTTTATTCCAAAAGTATCATGAACAAAAAATAGTTTTGCTAGATTAAAATCAGCTATAACAATAGCAAATTCTCCATCTAGTTTTTTTAAATTAGATATATCACCCTTATATAATTTGTAAATACATTCAATTTCAGAGTCATTTTGTTCTATTTCTTTGTGATTATATATTTCTCCATTAAAAATTACAACAATCGATTTATCGTCAGATACATAAGGTTGTGATACCATATTACCAGTTATACTAAGTAAATTATGTAGAAAAAGTATATTATTATTAATAATAATATTTTCTTTATCAGGACCTCTTCTTTGTCCATAAACATTGTTTAATTTTATATTTTCGATATCAGTAATGTTTGATACAATAAGATTACACATTTAATAATTTATATAAAATTATTAAATAAATTATAATTTATTTATTAACTTAAATTTTTTATTTTCAGTAATAATTAAATCTTCAATTTTATAGTTTTCTTTTCCCTCGTTAAACCATTTTGAAGGAAAATAGTATGTAGATTGTTCATTAAAATTATATATTTCATTAAAGTAACATGACAATAATGAAAAAGTAGAGTTCGCACAAATTCTTATGTTTGTATAACATAACATCATAAATTGTTCTTCATCATCTTTACTAAAATTTTCAATATTTATAATATTAATATTTTTTTC
>JACCDW011850033.1_pt1 | contig 29403 bp, 76 predicted proteins | sample 7449781 | NCBI WGS metagenome assembly JACCDW01 (sample SAMN15323449, study PRJNA562643) | freshwater metagenome | isolation source: river surface water | place: USA:Blue River Watershed | collected 2017-08-18
CATATCTAATATCATTCTTCAACTCCGAAATATTCTCGAATCTTTTCACTTATGGTATATCCAGTCCAGTCAGTTACTGATAGTTCAGCACATTCTTTCACAATCAGTTCGTATAACATTTCCATACGATGCTGACAGTCTTCACTTATATGTTTATGAAGACCGTGTTCTAACATTATTTGTTTTAGTCGTTCGTTCATTAGTCTGTCCAGTGTCTAGTATCGTAAAAGTGTAAAATAGCATCAAACCCTAATAATGCAATACTAAGGAATATACCACCGTGATCCTGTTTTGTAGTTAATCTAAAGTCAAAGCCAATTATGTCAGTAGTCTTGTCTAGCTGTAGTTCTAACATCTTGTATTGGCTGATCTCCCAATGCGGATTAGCAATACACTGCCAACGATCACTGTAAGGATTTCGTATGTTAAAAGTGAATGATAACATTATTCAACTCCGGGCATCATACGATCTTCTACATATGTTTTAGCAACTTGAAATGCTACTACTAAAGCTGCTAAAGGAATTAACAACCAAGCAATTAGTGATACAATTAGTTTCATTATTCAACTCCAAAATGTTGTTTGATATTATCAATACAATCGTCAGCACCGGCAAGATCAACCTGATCGCATAAGAACAAACATTGCTTTACAGTTTCTTTGATGCCATCCGATTGTCCAGAGCGATAACCCTCACTAAAATGTCGAGCTTCGATATCTTTCTCTAGCAGCTGAGCGAATCGTTCAAGACTATTCTTATAGATATGACCATTGTATGCTGAACTGTCTGGTAACTCAATACCAGCCTGTTCGGCAAGTTGTTTAATTCGTTCGTTCATTTTTTCACCTTACTAATCAAAAACGCAGGCTCATATTCTAATACTGTTTCAAATAGACCTATAAGTTTTTTATTATCATCCCAGAGTGCGATAGTAATTCCCTTAGTCCAAGAATCAGCACACTCCCATCCATCTCGATTGTGGAAATAATACTTACAGATCTCTTCTAGCAGCCAATCCACTTCCCATTCGTCATACCCTTTTCCATCTGCTGAATGGATATCACGATCAGTTTCGAACTCCGAGGCATCTTCATCTACATCATAACTGTCATGTTCTGGCCAGACATCAAATAGATAATAAACCTTCATTCTTCAACTCCAAAATGTTCTAACACTGCTATCGCATAGTGAGTAGGTGTTTGATTGATATCTGGTGGGACTTTTCGTTCAATAGCATTATCATACATTACTTTTACACATTCTCTGACAACCAACCGGGCGAACTTTTCAACAAAATCTCTTTGTACAGGATCAGGATTAACGATAGTGGCATTTTTGTTTTCTGCTTTGAATTCTTCTAAAGCCTGATCAAAAAGTTTTTCAATAGGTTCGTTCATCGTCTTTCCTTTTGTTTTGGAAACTTAGTACACCAAAGACATTTAGTACTTTCTTTACCGTAGAAGTAAAGATTAGTATCAAACAATTTTCTTCCGCAGCCCACGCACACATAGGTGCTCATAGGCACATCGTCATCTTGAGATTTTTTCTTGTCCTTTACCGTCTCGGATAACTTTAAGAAGCTCTCTTTGCTTAAACTTTTCCTCTGCGACTTTTCGTTTTTCATCATTCTTACCTATCATAAGATTGTCGTATTCGCGACTCCATTCTATGCCCCGCAGCCAACTACTAATGTCTTGCAGTGATCCTTGGAATACTTCTGCTTCTCTATTGTACACAGGCAAGTGTTCGTCTAAGGGTATAAGAGCAATAGTATCCCACTCCATACCACTGAACTTACTAGGAGCAAACTTCAAACCAATCTTGTTAGCTCGTTCTTCGGTAAGACGATAATCGCGAAGTAATTGCCAACCGGCTACCATACTTACAGTTTTCATAATGCGAAGAAAGTTTGTTGATAATGCCTAATTGTAAGGCATTAAGATTGAAATGTCAACTCCATTTGAGTTGATAGAATGTGTAGTCTACGTCTTTTAATTTGGCACGGATAACGTAAGTGTAACCAAAACTACTATAGTCTACCATTCTGTGCCAAATCGGTGATTCAATGGCGTGCTCCATTACCCAGGCACCCTGTTCACTGTTCTGCCATTTTATAATCGGATCAGCAGCATAGATATCTGGATCTTCTACATCTCCCAAGGTAAAACGATGTACAGTTACTTCGTGTATTCGATGTGCTCTGTCTTCGATTATCATAACTTCCTGTGAGTGTTTAGTAGGCTCTGGACCTAGGTATCCTGTTAAGTAAGTATGTTGATAACCAGTTACACTCATTACATTAACTGAGCTACGATTTGACTACGACGTTGAACATTAGGTTGTCCTAATACGACTAACGCATAGACCTTACTGCCTTTCTCTACCAACATCATAACACAACGGCCGGCACTGTTAGTAAAACCTGTTTTGCTTATTAATATGTTATCATACTTATACAGTTCAGGATTGGTGTTGTGAAATTTAATATGAACTGTGCGTTTGCCCTTAGGCACACTTAGGTCAAAGTTGCGTAACGCACCTATGTCCTGTATCACAGGATTGTTTTTAATACTGTTTAAGAACAAGACTAGCTCACTGGCTGTACTTACATTACCAGGTAGTAGTCCTGAACTGTCTACAATTTGTGTATGTACTAGCCCAATGTTTTTATTATAAGTGTTGGCATCAATTAAGAACTGTTGGAAGCCGCCTGGATGATTATTGGCCAGGACTTCAGCAGCTAAGTTGTCACTGTTCATAACCATGGCCTTGAGCAAGTCCATACGACTAACATACGTTCCTCTAGGAACCTTACCACCATTATGTCCCGAGACGTAGATTCGTTCATACAAGTTTGCTGAACTATTGATCACAGTGATAGCAGTAAACATCTTAGTAATACTGGCTATACTACGAACTTGATTACGATTGAATTCATCATTGAACTCTCCGTTATCATAATCGAATAGTGCATAGCTGCCTGTGGCATAGTAGCTGTAAGGAGTCTTTTTGACTAAGTGTGTCTTAGCTTTACGACTCTTCGTCTTCTTATGTTTTTTATGTGGTTTAGCATCTGCTGCACCAGCAAACACAAACGCCAATAGAGTGGCCAAAAGTATTTTTTTCATAGTAGAATACTTATCTTTGTAAAACTTTTGAAAAAGTATACTTTTTTATGGTCCTGTGCTTACAGACATTTCAAGGTCTGTTAATGAATTATCCGAGTCTTCTTGTGCCTTAACAAATTGTTTGAACAACTCGTAGTTGTTGCGAGCCTTATCCAAACCTGGATATTTAGCACACAGGTATTCAAGATTGCGTTCTTCAGTCATACGTTCATGTGCCCAGTCTAATGTAGCCTTAACCCAATCAGGTAAGTCTACAGTAGCATAGTTGGCCATAATAGGTATCCAACTATTTCCATCGTAGACTTCCATATTCTGATTACTGGGGTTATATCTTAACGATCCTGAACTAAGAGCTGTAGGATTGACGTAAGGCATACTGGCTGGATACCCTTGATTTACGTTAACATATGTACTATTACCAGTTATTCCTTTTATCATCATTTGCTAATTCCTCTGCGAATTTCAGTAAGAACATTGTTCTTTTGTTCTCACTATAAAAATCTAAATGTATTTCTGTTCTTTGACGACCTCGTTCTGGAGGTAAACTCAGTAGTATATCTATTTCATTTTTACCGTTCTTAACTTCTTCGTAGACAGCATACTCTCGATCGAAGTCTTTATTAACCTGCCAAACAGTGTGCTCACGTGCAGTGAATCCTAGTTTCTCTTTCATTTTTGTTCTTAAGAAATAGCTAGGTGGATATTCACGGTGCAGCTTTTCTCTTATCGCCCACCACGTTCTCCTGCCCATCTTTACTGGTTTCATTTTTAACTCCACAAATTGCTATTAAACCTTTGTTGTCCCATTCTTTACGTGCTGCCATACATTCAGCATGGTTCTCATACACCTTACTGTAAATAAATTTCATCTTAGGAGGAGGATCAGTCCACAATTGAACTACTAATATCCAAGGCATCAACATAATATCCATACTAACTCCATCTTAATATAAACCAATTACGACATTGTTCGTTTTTTAATTTCCACATATTAAATGCCATACGCTTGCCTAAATTATTGTTACGAACCCAATTATCTACATGTATCATCATGGATTCGTTCATAAGAGTAGAACTATGTAACTCTACCCAATAGCCTTTTTTATCAGGAAATTCTATTTTAAACTTCGTTAACTCCATTGTATACCTGCGAGTGTAGCATATTTCGCACGACTTTTACAAACTTTTAGAGTAAGTTTATTTTCAGCAACATCGTTATCTTCCATGGTCCAATTCCAGTGCCAGCCTTGACGACCTACATGTTTCTCTAACCACGGACGATAGAAGTCGTTAGGATCGGCACTATCAATTTCTACCCAAGTGGCTCCGCAGTCATACCATTTAGGATCACCATACCCTACTACAATTTTACCAACAGGCCATCGTAGTTTTACTTTTACTCCAGGCATATAATGCCACCAAAGTAATTCTAAAAACTTTCTAGGCTCTTCTATAAATCGGACGATTTCCCCACCGTAAACAAAACCATACATAATCTTTTTCATATCTAAAAAATATGCTTCTAACAACTATGAACCACCGAGATCCTTCGACATCGCCTGGTCCAAAATTTTTATTAAGCCACTCTAATACTTCAGGTCCTATACCAGTTGTTCTAACAATAATAAATTCGGTATCAGGATTCATTTCCGGACGGCTGCGTTCGACTTCGTATATCATAGCCACCTCAAGGCAAACCAATTAGCATCTTGTTCATGTGCGAAGTAATAGATTCTATGATATTCATCTTTGTCATAGGGAACATCCCAATCCCAATCACGTTCATCTACGTTCTTAGATAGCCATACAAGAAGATTCATAAAATGTGCCTGCCCTTTCCAAGGCACAGCCACTCCTTTATTACACCAATCTGCTTTCATGACCAATCATCTGTATAGTTGTCGGGCATACGATAGTTCCATTCTTTGCCTCCCATCTCTGCCCAATTCTTCCACTTTTCTATTTGATCTTTACAATGCTTTGACATGGCAATACTGCCTACTGTTACCATACATTGTTGGCATCGATAACTAATACCAGACTCTATATCAAACTCAGCGATGCCTCCACAGGGCAGGGACATTAGGTCAGCAGGATGCGGATATTCCATTTACATTCTCCCAAGTCTTAGTCATAGTTGCCCAACCTAATTTTGTCTGTGGTGCGTTTTTACGTGCCTGAATTAAAATGTATCCATCAGCAGTAAACCAACAGTCCCAATCTAAGTATCTTTTGTCATAAAGACTATCTTGTAAACGACGTAGATTACTACGAGGTGGATTTTCTATTATCCAATCCCTTACATTAATACCTTTGAGAGCGTGCCACATATCTTCTTGTTCTAAAGTTAATTTAGTAAATGGTTTGAACTCATAGGTATCGTATAGAATACGATCAGGATCCTTTTTAAGTATTTTGTTAAAGTCGTATTCTCTAATAATACAACGACGTCTTAGTACTCGTTTCATAGAAATTTTAGTATAAAAAATGTTGCCATCTTTTCATTATCTATATCTATTTGATAATGTATGGTTTTGCCATAACCGTCAACTATTTCGTAAGCTTCAATTTGCCAACCTTCGCCGATGTATAATACACTTATGCGAGCAGGAACTGTTTCGTCTATTCGCATATGATTTCCTGTGCCTAAATAAGCACCTACATGATCATCTAACCATTCACGAATTGTATCTAAGCTGTATTTTTGGTAAATGATTAACGATGTGATGTTAATAATCATTCTAAGATATCAAACTCATCTACAGGATACTGTAGACAAATCCAAGTCCATTGTTCAGGTGTAAATTCCATATAGTAAGTGTCTAAATTTACATCCTTGTATATTTTACAACGATATTGCTGTTCGAATGCTCGAGCAAACTGATCTTTACTAAGTCCAGGATTTTGGTCGCTGAACTCACTGAACAGAATCCATCCTGTATGTCTTAGTAAGTTTACTTTTATGCACTCCATCGCATTATAAACCAATCTCTATCTTTAATATCTCGAAAGTAAAATCGAGCATTATTGCAGTACCAACGTTGATTAGGAGTCCACACTCCAGGATTTTCTTTTGTACCACTAGGACCAAATGTGTCCAATACCCAAGCTAACATATCATTCCATTGCAGCTCATCTTTGTGCATCCAACCCACAGGCTGAACCACATAATACGTTACACCATTGTAATCAAATGTGTCCAGTTTTAATTTAAAAGGTCCAAGATCATCTCGTAGACGTTCTACCGCAGCCGCAGTCCAAATACTTTTACCCATAGTACGTCCTGTTAGAGTAAACAATACCAATTTTTGTGGTAGGTCCATTTAGATATTATAGCATCAGTTTTTCCTAGTGTACAGCAGTTCGATAAATATAATATCGTAAATGGGGTATTAAATGACAGGAGTTTTGGGCGCATACGCACTATCATCTAAGACAAATCAAGCATTATATATTAATAATAACGACGGTCCTGCTGTGGTCACTGTTAATATCAATAACAAAAACAACGAATCCATAACAGTAAGAATCGCTATTAGTAATACTGCAACTGCTCCTTTGGCAGCACATTATGTAGAATATGATGCGATAGTGGATTCGAGAGGTATTTTGGAACGATCTGGCTTAGTTGTAGGAACTGGACAATATGTGGTAGTTTGGGCCAGTGAACCTAATGTTACCGCACAAATTTGGGGTGTAGAATCTGGAGACGAAATTGAATTTCCGGTTAGTCTAACAGTGAATACTTCGGGCGAAGGACCCATTTGGTTTAGCCCTGCTGAATTACCAACAGTGTACGCCGACAATGCCAGCACTAGTATATCACTACAGGCCAGCGATCCATTACCAACAACTTATAGTTTAACTACAGGCTCCTTGCCTAGCGGACTAAGTCTTAACAGCAGCACGGGAGTAATATCAGGAACACCAAGTGCTGTAGGATATAATGTAGCAGGTGCAGCCAACACTTTTACTATCACAGCAACTAATAGTTTAACCAATGCCACAGCCAAGTCTTTTACTATAACACGTAAATGGTATGATGGATCTAACAGACTACAAGCAGCTCCGAGCGCACAGTATATTAGAGGTTTAGGCATTACCGCAGATGGTAATTTTTGGTTACAGCCCACTGGTTGTCCAAGACCCTTTATCAGTCATTGCTATAATAGTATAGAAAGCGGTGGTTGGCAATTAATTTTGAGATTTAAAACAGATTTTACCAATGCTACACAATATGGTCAGAATGAATTTATCATGTCCAGCTGGGAAGGTTGGAACTATGCTACACAAGAAGATATTGAAGCTACAGGTCTTAGTCCTGTAGGTACTGGTGACACCGATGCTTTCAGTCCTAGTTTTGCTTTTAGTCAATTTAGAGATGTTATGGTAATACCTAATGACTCTGCACAACTTAGTAAAAGATTAGGGTGGCGTCATACTGCTACTATTACTAACATGCTCAGTGTGACTGGGCAAAAGAACAGTGAAACATTAGGTAACAGTGTATTGTTTGGACAACCAAATAATTGGTTGGCTAGTCTTTATGTAAGAGCAGATACTACCATATACACTGGCGGCACTAGATACGGATTTAAAATACGTTCAGATACAGGTTCTGATAACAACACTAGAAATATGACTGGTGGGTTCGGAGGACAGAATAGATTTACTGATACTAATATTGCCGGACACTACTATGCCATGATTGGTTGTGGAAGAGAAAACAGTAACGGTAGCGAATGGGGTGGTGGTATAGGCGGTGTATATAATGGTGGCATACGTCACAGATGTAGCGGTCACTGGTGGGGATTTGGTGATGGAAGAAGTCCTGGAGCCTGGAGTGGAGGTGACAGAAGCGACGCTTTTTATGGTCACGCAGTGTATGTTAGAATGCCTTAAAGGATAATTTATGTCAAATGGAGTTTTAGGAACACAAAATTTATTGGCAGACATTGCACAAAACATCTATGTGAACAATAATTCAGATGTAGCAATGGTAACATTAAATGTCAGTAATAGAAATTACAATACGACTAATATCAGTGTGGCAATTAGTACACTGGGTCATACTGGGTTAACTAATGCAGAATGGATAGAATATGAAACAGAGATTCCAGGCAAATCTGTGTTTATGAAAACTGGTATAGCTATTAGTCCTACACAATATCTAGTAGTAAAGAGTAGCGAAAGTAATGTGTCTGCACAAGCTTGGGGAATAGAAACTGGCACTGTAGTAACAGGATTAACTATTGTGGCAAACACTTCAGGCGATGGTCCTGAGTTCATTGGGCCAACTGAATTTGTAGTTATTGCAGGAGATGCAAGTTAATGGCAAGAATAAGTCTAGCAACTGCAAATCCAAAAACAGTTACTACTACTTATGCAGTAACCAGTGGTAGTTTACCTTCAGGTATGACTTTAAATTCCACTACTGGTGTTATATCAGGAACACCTAGCACTACAGGCTATAACGTATCAGGTGTTACCAGTTCAGTTACTATTTCTGCTACAAACAGTTTAGGTAACATTAGTTCAAGATCTTTTAATATAACAAGAAGATGGTTAGATGGCAGCACATCTTCATTGGCAGCAGTGAGTGGTGCTAGTTTATTAAGTTTTAATCCAAGTGCTCCAGCAGGTCTCTATTATTTTAAAAATACAGATAATCAGATTGAAAGACTATATTACGACAGTGGTTACGTTTTAGTAGTTAGTAATAATGCATCTGAATTTGTCATCGATGGTAGTACAAATAGATATAAACCTAGATTCTATATAAACAGAGACGGTGATACTCCTTTAGGTATTCCAGATCCTAATAAGGATTTTATTGTTGGCAGTTTCATTGATAGTTTTACCTTTACCAGTGTAAGAGTATTTGGGTTTGGTTGGAATAGCACTAATGGCACAACTAGTTATACCAGTCCAGGAACTACTATTGATTGTAGATGGAATTTGACTACCACAGGGTTTAATAGATATTTAGAAGTTATACCAAGAGCCAGTGTAACAGTTACAGGCACAGGCAGTCTAAGTTCTTCAGCAGCATTTTTTGTATTAGATGGCATCAGAGCAGACTATGCCAGTGGAGGATTTACAGCCAACAGTAATCAAACTACTGTAGGTGCTGTGGGTGTGCAAGGTGCATCAGGCGATCCTACTACAGGATGTTATCTAGGTCACGGTAATACAGAAGGACAATTTGAAGGATGGTACAATTCATCAAACACTGCTGCGGATTGTCAAGGTTATACAACATGGGTGAGATAAATGGCTAGAGTGACTTTAACTACACAAAATCCAAAAACTGTTACTACTACCTATGCAGTGACCAGTGGTAGTTTACCTTCAGGTATGACTTTAAATTCCACTACTGGTCTTATATCAGGAACACCTAGCACCACAGGATATAACGTATCTGGTGTGACCAGCACATTTACTATTACTGCAACTAACAGTGCTGGCAGTGCAGCATCTAGATCTTTTAATATTGTGCGACGTTGGAATGATGGTAGCTCTGCTACATATGCAGCACCTAACGCTCTTAGCATAAAAAGTTTAACTGGTACAACAACACTTGGATATTATTGGATTAAACCTACAAGTTTTTCAGAAGCACGTCAAGTACATTGTGATATGAATAATAGCGGCGGTGGATGGATGTTAATGAGCTTTTGTGGTACTGATGTTAACAACGGAAGACATGTCGAAGACCCTTCCGTAGATGTTCCTTTTAATATGGACAGTACAAGTACATCTATCACTAACACCGCTCAAGCTTCGAATCGTGCTGGAAACATGGGGCAAGACTTTATTGATCAACTTGTGATAAATGGTCGCTCTAGAGCGATAGCAATTTTCAGAATTAGAGATAGTGGCGGTACATTTCAAAACTATCACCTGTTATGCGATGCAAATGCACGTTGGTACCCAGTAGCACAAAGAAATTCTATTGATGCAGAACGACGAGGATTTAATGGTAATACTTGGTTAAAAACTTCATTTCCAACCTATACCGCAGATGCAGGGAATAATGGCGCAGGAACACTAAGTGGTGCAACTACTACACATAATAATCAATCATGGCCTACATATCCAGGAAATATGGAAGTAGGTAATGCTCAGAATTGGGGCTATAGCATTAATAATTATTATACTGATGGCAATGGTAGAGGTTATGTACCTTACAATAGTTGTCATAGTAATGGTTGGAATCGCCCTGGAAGTTTTTGGTTGAAGGTAGCCTAAGTAAAAGGATAATATTATGAATGGTGTGTTAGGAACTTGGAATTTGTATGCTGGAGTACCCCAAGCAATTTATGTGAACAATTATGACAAAGTGGCTATGATAGCAGTTAGTGTACTGAATCGTCATAATATTGATTCTAGAATAAGCATAGCATTGAGCACAAGTGCTACAACTCCTACTAATGCAGAATACTTAGAATACGAAGCTATAGTTGGTCCTAAAGGTGTATTAGAAAGAACAGGTATTGCAGTTAGTCCAGGACAATACATTGTAGTAGAGTCAGAACTAGCAGAAAATAATGCAGTATGTTGGGGAGTACAACCAGGAACAATCAGTGTTTCTCCAATTATTATTACAACTAATAACGGTGTGTCACCAACATGGCTCACAGCGGCAACATTACCTGATCTAACCAGTTCAGGTTCTACTTCGATTATATTAACGGCATCATGACCAGACGATTAAAATATACTTTAACATCAGGTACTTTACCTTCAGGATTTAATTTGAGTGAAACTACTGGAGCGATCACAGGAGTCTCGACTGACAATTATACCATAGGGGGTGTAGCCTATAGCTTTACAGTTACAGCCAGTGATGGTACAAATAATACTAGTAGAGCGTTTAATATAACTAGAAAATGGTTTGATGGTAGTACAGCAGCATTGGCTGGTACTAGTGCATCAGCTATTAAACGTGAAACTGGACTTAACACTGATGGTGTATATTATATAAATCTTCCTACTGTAGGTCCTACAGAACATTATTGTTTAATGAATAGTGCATTCAGTGGAGGTGGGTGGATGATGGCTATGAAGGCAGCAGCCACAGGAACTACATTTAGATATGATGCTAATTATTGGAACACTGCAAACACACTTAATCCTACACAGTACAACAGAAGTGCTGGTGATGCCAAATTTCATGTTATGAATTACTTCCCTGCTACTGATATTGCAGCTCTATGGCCAGATATTACTACTAATGGAGGCAGTATACCAAGTAATCCATATAGTTGTTGGAGTTGGGTACAGCCAAACTTTACTGAAATATATCCTAATCCACAAACTAACCTGATACCTCTGACATGTATTGATTTTTTTGGTAGGAATGGAGGATTGGGTGTTGGTGAGTTTGGTACTACTGGAAACAATGGCGGTAAATTCGTAAGCCCGCACAGTACTTTTGGTGGATGGAGTGGTGCGTTTTCATCGCAGGCGGATATCAGATTTTATGGCTTTAACTTTAGAGGTTGGAACGGTGCAGGAGCCTGTAGATGGGGTTTTGGTTTTAATGAAAACGGCGAAGGACAATATTTTAGTCCTGGTTATTTAGGTGGAGGTGGTGCTCCAGGTAGTAATGATATAACCTGTGGTATAGGTCTGAGCTATGGTATCAATTGGAGTGCAGGTGACTTCATTGGTTGCTGTCAAAATGTTACAGGAATCAACAGACAGGCAAGAGTAGAAGTATATGTTAGATAAAGGATGGCATGACACTGCTAGAAGTCATTTAATCAAACTTGTAGCTACAGACGAACAGAGAGAACTTAGACAACAAATTTGTGAATCATGTGAACATTTTAAAATATTCATGTGTAAAGTATGCGGATGCTACATGCCTTTTAAAGTAAGAATACAAACTAGCGCATGTCCTAAAGGAAAATGGTAAAAAAATGAAATATACACTAACAAGCGGAACTCTTCCAACTGGATTATCTCTAAATGAACAAACTGGAGTGATCACAGGTGCACCCTCAGTAGCGTACACATCTGGAGGAACAACTTCTACCTTTACTGTCACAGCTAGTAATGGATTAAATTCTACAGCTAGAGTGTTCAACATTACACGTAAATGGTTCGATGGAAGTTCTGCTGCTCTGGCTGGAACTAGTGCTAATATAATTAAACGAGAAACAGGTACTACATCAGATGGTGTATATTATATCAACTTACCTACAGTGGGTCCAACTCAACTATATTGTAGAATGAGCAACATCTATGGAGGATATGGTTGGACTATGGTGATGAAAGCCACTAGAGGTACTACATTTTCCTATGCAAATGCTATATGGACTACAAACAATACACTCAATCCTACACAGTATAATACTAATGACGGAGATGCTAAGTTTGATTCATATAATTATTTTAGTTCAGATCAAATAATGTGTATATGGCCAGATATTCCTGCTAATACTAATAGCGGTGCTGGAGGTATGTTTGGTTTAGCGCCGGGCGTGTGGACTTGGTACGAGGATTTGTCGCTGACTAGTAGAGTATACGCAGATGACGGTCAACCAGGAAAAACTAACTTACTAAATCTATTCTCAAGAAACGAACAAAAAGATTATATACCTAACAGCATGGTTAGAAATTGGCCTGGTAAAGGCGGTAACACCGGACCATTCAGTAGTCAAAGCGGGTGGCAGTGGTATGGATTTAACTATCAAGGTAATAGTGCTAATAAAGTGCGTTGGGGATTTTCTTGGAACAACGAAGGAGATCAAAATACCAACGACAGCGGAGGTGGCATAGGACTAAATGGTAGTTCAGGCGGCGACTATGCCGGTGCCCAGGACTATACTGGTATTAATCGTACAGCTCGTTGGGAACTGTATCTTAAATAATCAACTCCACTTTAGAGTAAACCAATTAGCTTGTTTGTCTGTGGCAAAATAGATACGTCTAGTATAAGCATCGTAATGCCAACACCATTCTATATTATGACAGTTGTTGTCAAACTCTCTATGTCGCCAATCATCTTGTAATGCTTCGATCTCTTTGCTAGAACCAAAAGTTGTCCAGCACCACTCACGTATTTGAAAGAAGTTCTTGTCTCCATATCGTTTAAAGTCTACACAGTATTTGAATGTAGGGTGTCCTTTAAAACGTTTATCGGTCTTCTTAACTCTCATTACCACTCCACTTTAATATAAACCAATCACGTTGACTTTGCTTACGAAAACTCCACAGAGTTTCAGTCATACGTTTACCTGTGCCTTGTTCACTGTCTGCCCACTCATCCATTTCAGTTTGAGTCTTTTGCCATAAATCATCACTCCAATCTTCTGGACGTTCTACAATCACTCCAGGTAGTTTGAACATACCTACTTCACAGGTCTTCAACTTCATATACAGCGTAGTATCACGTTCGGGTAATTCAATACCTTCTAGCCGTTCAAATGCTTCTTCTAAGTTCATAATATAAATCCTGCTTGTTTTAATTCTACATGTGCTTGCTGAAATCTGTGATAAGTTACTTTGATATCAAGAACAGATCCGGGTTGATGTAAAGAATCTACACCGTCCTTGGCTTCTTTAAGGCCGTAACCGGTAAACTCTCTGAGAGTTTTAATCAGTTTGATTTTATCGGCACTGGGATGCGCACCAGTAATTCTAATTCGTCCGTCTACTTGTCCGTCATTCATCATGGCCTTAAACACTTCTAATTTAAGACGACGATCAATAGTGTTGGCAATAGTATCCCACATCTCCATGCCTTGTTCAGCACCATAATGTTTAGTTATAGCCTGTACAAAATTCAGACTATTGAACACCAGTGCTGGATCAAGATTTTCGAATTGTTCGGTCTTCAATTAAAATGCCTTCAGAGAATAGTTTGACTTTGTGATTGTTATAACAGTCTAAGCAAACAGAGTTATGGCGAGGACCGCCATGCCCACTGATAGCAGTATGGCATTCGCTACAGAGAATAAAAGCTGCTGTATAAATGTAACCGCGTGGTTGTTGTATGGCTTCATAGGTTCCGTTGTTCAGTGTATAGCCGATTACAGGTTCATTGGCCCAATTGATCTCACTTACTTTATTCTGTGTAGGCTTCCCAGCGAAAGTCGGCGGGGTCGTCGACGAGTTGTGATTCTTTGACTTCCGTCCATCGTCCATCAATTCTAATCTCCAGTTTAATTTTAGTTAACTCTTCGGCAACTTTACGGTCAATTTGATCCATCATACCATTACGTCTTAACACTTCTAGTTTGTGCCACTTCTTAAAGTCCTCTGTATTAATCATTTTAACAAAAGCATCTCGACGATTATCTAACTGACTGCGAGTAGCCTCACTATAACCTTTGGCACCCGATGCTCTATGCTTACAATGCACAGCAGAATTGGTTTTATTCTTCTTTTGTCCACCATTACCTGTGCCGCGAGTATAACTCCAATCGCAGTCATCTTTAGTAACAGAAAATAATAGTTGTCGTTCTTTAATCATCTAAGTATCCACACAATTATTGCTAAAGTTATCATGAACCAGAACACTGATTTGCTCCATATCCAATTAATGCTACTAAATGATAAACGCCAAAAAGGAAACACAGAACGGCAAATACATACAGATTCCATTTACTGGGCTTTCCTTCTGCTCTATTCGTAAGTATAGCACTAGTCAGCATTCCACTCAAGAAGAATTGACAAATGATTAGCACAATGTAAACAAATAACATTACAGTTTTCCTTCTCTTACAACTTCTCTAGTTTTATGCTGTCTAGCAATAAATTCGTTAGCCAGTTCTTCTGTATCAAACTTTTCTTCTAAGGTCCATCCGTGAAGTCCGTGAACAGTATAATATTCAAACCAAACTTCATATCGAATTTCGCCTAGTGTGTTTGTCTCTTTAATAATTTTATATTTTTGTCTAGCACCTCTATGTGACAGTATGGCAGCAATAATTACTAAGGCAGGAACTAGAAAAAATAACAATATATCACTCATTCATATTCCTTTGGTTCCTGTTTAAGAATAACTCTAGCCCATTCACGATTGAATCCATCGATCTCTTTTCGAAACTCATTATGAGCTTCCTTTACAGTACTACATGCTGTTAGAGTTAACGCAGTAATAACAAAAATTAACTTATACCCAGTCATATGTTTTCTCAAATATCTCTCGATCACAGATATACAGTTCTCCGTCAATGCCTTTCATCAAATAGTCTCCAGGCTTACCTTGTTTGTAATTGCCTTCTAGAGTATTCACTCTAAACTCTGTGTCAATTTGCTGAGCATGAACTACAATAGGTCGCTTCATACAACCACGCATGCCATCTACTTGTTCAAATGTATCAAAAGTTTTCATCAATTATCCTTATATGCTTCTAATGCTCTTAGTGCTTCATATTGTCCCCAAGTGAAACTGTAGAGCTTTTCACCACTGATGTTAACATCAAAGCCTTCACCATTATGCCATTCTATTAGTTCCATATAATCTTCGGATTTGGCAAATGGGCAGTAACTTTTGAGTTTTGTCCACTTGGCGGGTAGTTTATAAGTTTCTATCATAATCATTATTCAAATTGATCGCGGTATTCTTCTTCGCCAAACCACATGATAAATTGTTCTAAGAAGCCACGGTCTTCTTTAAGCCAATGGTTTATGGCTTCACGATCTTCATCATCTAACAACCAATATGCTTCTCTAAAGTAACTGGCTTGTTCGAGACTGGCTTCTTCTCGTTTATCTTCTGCAACTTCCCAATCGGATTCGTCTTCTGATTCTTCTAATTCATCTGCTAGAATCCAAGTATTCCAAGCACCTTGATGTGCTTCTTCATTCATGTTTTCAACTAAATTGAATATTTCTTCAAGTGTTTTCATTGGTTAACCTTTGGGTAAATTATATTCACGTTCATATTGCGAATTGACACTGTTATAAGGCTCTGGACCAGCATACTTCACTGAACTTTCCACAGGCAATCCAAAATTCTTTTTAATGTTCTTTTTGTCTGCTTGACTCATACAGACGTCAGCACACTCTTTGGCAGTCATTTGTATGGCTCTAACTATGGCATCCCTAGCATAGTCGTCTAACTCATCCCAACAGCCCTGTGCTGTCAACCCTGCTGAATAAATTATTTCTTCAATTGTAGAATTCTGCATTTTTTAAATTGTCCCAAGCAAGTCCATGCCAACGTTCTGTTTTAACAGACGGATTATATCTACGATCCCATTGGAGATACGATTTTGGTCCTCGTGCATGATCCATTTTAATTTCATAATCAGTTCCAGATGCATCTTTGTAGATAACACGCCATGGTCTTGTGTAATTTAATCTAAACTGTTCAACTTCGATTTGTCTAAACAATCTGCTCAAATCACAACTCTTCTGCATAGATTCAACAAAGATTATGCCTTTATTCTTGTTTATCGAACGTACTTTATAATACGGTTTAAGTTGTTTTCTCATTCTCTTTCCATTCATTATAGAACATTTACAATTAACTCCTTAGGTATATCGATACGCAACACTTTACACACAGTCTGCACATCCAGTTTGAACTTACGTGCAATTCTAGTAACATCTTCATCGTCTAGTTCATAGTAACCAAAATAGATATAATCTTCTACTAATTGGTCAGCAAACTTTTTAATCTGTTTACGCAGTTTAGGATCCATTAGACCTCCACATGCTTACACTTACCCCTAAAAGTAAACCCAGGGCAGGTACAAGTCTTTTCATCATCGTTAACAAAATAACTATTACCTTTGCTGCCTTTTACTTCACGCAGACTGGATGAAACTTTAACTTCAAATGGATTGTCTGTCAACTCGATGAACTTTCGTTTGCTACGATCAAACCCTTTTATTGGGTTTTTAAAATAGAAAGGCTCAGTTTCTCCTTCTCGAATATAGGCAACTAGATTATTACCATCCAGTAGATAGGTATGATTAGGAGTTGTCCAATCGGTTATTTCTTTGTATGCTTGCATTACCAAACCTCTCCACGTTCACGACGCACAATGGCTTCGTATTCAAAATTAGGTATTTGTTGAAAGAACTGCCCCTTACACATCTGTGGGTCATAGGGTCTAAAGCCAGGGCAAGTATTGGCTATTTGGTTAACTGTACTGCACCCTGTTAACAATAGTGCAACAATAACAAACGTGTAACGCATTATCAGTCCTACAGTTGTTAGTCATGAAGCTATTATATAATAGTCGGACATAAAAGTCAAATGGTTTTCAGATCGATTGACAACTGACACTGACCAGCATATAATCAGCTTGTTTTTAACAACAACCCTTATAGGCTAATGAAAACTGCAACTACAAACCAAAACATTCCTGTAACTTCTAAAACTAAAATTATGTCATCTAAAATTAGCAAAACTAAACTGAAAGAACAACGTATCAAAAAATTTCTTAGTAATTTTGCAACTCCATTCGACATGGAAGACAATGCCATTGACCTGCGCACCATGGCACTTAATTATAGCGATGGCATTATTCCTAGCAAAGATGTAACAGAAGCGGTTAATGCAGTTTTGGGTGCAGCACCTATGCCACGTAAAAGTGTAGACCCTAGAAAATTGCCTGTGCCTCAGTTTGCTTGGGCACCTGTGGATGATGTAGGTATCGATCCTAGGTTCCAAAGAGATATTGCACCTAACCATAGTGCAAAAATCGAAAATGATTTTCAAGCTGATATGATCATTGTGCCCTGTGCAGTTAAAGATCCAATAAGTGGTAAATTCCTACTTTGGGACGGCAATCATACTAGACAAGTATGCGAACGTATGGGCTGGAGTCATATTCCTGTTTGGTACACCGAAGCACAGATTGACGATGAACATAGTTTAGAAGAAGCTATTAAGATTCTAGTGCTCAAAGCTGGACGTAGTTTCCTTACTATTAACAAAAAGAATAAACGACCAGTTAGTCGTTATGACGAACACATGGTCAGTGTGGAATGTGGCGAACCTGAAAGCATGATTGTTCAAAATATCTGCGACGCCAACGATGTGCGGATTAAACGTAGCAGCAGTAGAGCTGGCGACATCAGCCATATTGAACACTTGTATGGTGCATATAATCTTGTACAGGCCAGTACAGGTATTAAAGGCATTTATCTCGCTAGAGCACTACGGTTCTGCCGCACAGTATGGCCCAAAGAAGAAATTCGTGCTATTGTGATGTTGGGCATGGCTAGACTGTATCAACAAACCGAAGTGCAAACAGGTAACTTGCTGTCTCAGGCATTTGACACTGAACTGGGCACCATGCTTAAGAAACTATATGGCCCTGCTGAAGCTGTACACGACGAAACCAGTGGCTTCAAGGCACAGTACATCAAACACTTTGGATCCTTGGCAGGACACCCTGAGGTGGTTACCAGCGGTCTTATCCTTACATACAACAAACATGGTAAGGGCGGACATAAACTGGCACAACCCGAAAGCACCTATCCAGTAAAATGATTAAAGATTATATTCTTTATCTAAGGACATGCCCGGGGGTCAAATCCCCTAGGCATTTTAAGATAGGCATTGCACAGTTGGCCACTGCTCGTACTAGGCTGGCCAGCTATCAAAATGCTGTGGGTCCTGTTCATGAAGAACGGTTCATACGTGTATGGGTCGGTGACGAAAATCAAATACGCATAGCCGAACGCAGTTTCAAACGTAACTTTCGTGATCTAATTGCCAGCGCCGAAGCAGGTATGAGTGAATGGATCTGTAATGTCAGCTTGGACGAACTGCTGGCATATGCAGAAGAGCTAAGGCAAGAACACTTCTTGAAGTTTACCGATGCACCCAAGCAGTTCTTACCCCTAACCATGCCCCTATGTGAAGATCTTGAAGCTTGGTATATAGAGTCTAAATTAAGCTAAAACAAAAAACTCTCAGTTAAATAAGTGCTCCAACTTGAGGAGGACTTATGGCAACTAAGAAGCCAGCAGCTAAACCTGCAACCAAAAAAGCCCCAGTGAAGAAACCTGTGGCAAAAACCAAAACAACTACTAAAAAATCCGCAGCCGTAAAGAAGCCAGCACCAAAGAAAACCCGTGCAGTAGCACAACCAGCAGAAGCAGAATTAGAATTTAAACCTATGAGCAGCTTTTTGTCCATGCATGCCGGTATGGATCCAGAACAACAAGCAGCTCTTATCGCTGAACAGACACGTCGCGCTTTTGATGTAGAAGCTTACGTACAGTTCAATGTAGCTCAAACACAGGTAGCTCGTAGTATCGTAGAAGAAAACGTTACTGATGCTATGCAGAGCTGGGCAATTAACGCTGGTGGTAATCGCGAAATGATCATGCGTACCACAGACGATGTATATCGTAATCGTCTTATGATGTTGAACTTGCTACAACCTGCAAACCCAGTAGAAGCAGCTTTCCAAGAGTCAATGATTAACAAGACTAAATTGGAATATCTACAACATCGTAATATTATGAATCGTCGTATGGTTGACATTGCTCACGATATGGCCATGGCTATTAAAGCGATTGGACAAGCATCAGAGAAGTTCTATAATGCTAACGAAGAAATGGCAGCATTTATCAATGACACCGCAGACGAAAATGCTGAATGGTTCGATGGCGAACTAAAGAAAATGATGCGTGAAGCTACCAATGTAACCAATGACCAGCGTATTGCGCATACCATGGAAGTCAGTCAATTGTTGGCTCAAGATGCACAGTCAGGTCGTGCTCGTATTAGAGAAGTAGCAGAGTTTGCTAATGGGCTGGGCGACAGCTTACAGGAACTACAGGAAAATGGTAACGAACTACGTGAAGAAGTGATCTCAATACGTGAAAAGATCGATGCTGGTCAGCGTAGAATCGCTGATACCATTGTTAGAAAATCCTAACAGTGTACTACTGAAAGCTTCAAACCCAGTTCCAGATATTTTTTTACCCTGGAAACAACGTAGCAGGGTTAAACGTATTCTAAATGCACTACGCATGATTAGAAGAACTAACCCTGCACTAGAGTTTGAATACTATAGACTACGCACAGATATATTTGTGCATATACCCAAACCCAATCATAGATTGATTTTTGATTTGGTTTGGCCCCAACACTTACCTTTTTGGCACACAATTAATGAACAAGATCTTAGAGACATGGCAAGGAATTAAACAGTTTTGGCTGAGAAGCTATACAACAGATCGCAAGGCCTTTTGGGCAGAAACAGTGAGCAGTGCTTGTGTGTTTACTAGTATGACTGCCATAGCTGTGACAGCACAACATCCACCCATGCACTTGATCTATCCCATTAGCTTTCTAGGTGCTGTGGTCAGTATATATGCTTGGCAACGTAGAGGTGCAGCTTGGCCCTTGGTTATGAGCTCATACTTTGCCATGCTGCATGTGTTTGGTTGGTGCAGAGCCATGAACCTAATCTAGGCGAAGCCTAGCGCCGCGCCACAGCCGGCACGCAAAATTAGACAAAACCTTAAATACAGTATGTGGGCACTTAACTGTTTCTTCTTCGCTGTGATATTCGCTGCTCTACGCACTGGCGATCTTGTAAGCATCATACCCATTAGTATAATCTATATAATACTACTTCACTGGCTAACAGAAAGCGAACATGATGGAACTGATTACTATACTGAAAGGCCCAGCAGCTATGATAATGACAATATTCATAGGATATTGGATGATACGCACAGTAATTTGGATAACTCAAAGACATGATGATTAATTGGTACATGCTCATACTGGTTATTGCACTATCAGCTGTATGGATCTCACTACCCATGGGCGGTGAATAATATGTGGGTACTACTGATTAGCTTGTATGTACATCAACCCTTGGGTCATACACAGAGCAAAGGCCTTATACATGCTCCACAACCTAGCTACGAACAATGCATAAAAGAACGCGATAGAATTAAAAATTCATGGTACACAGATGGATATACTGTTAGTCCACGATGTGTATATATTAAACATTATAGCACAAACAATGGAGCATATACTCGATGATACCCCTTAATGCACTACTAATGATACTGCGTAGACCACCTGCACCTGCGCAGAACGAACCCTTATCCGATTATAAAGACGTAAATATATACAGCACTACTAAAGGAGATGCAAAATGAGAAACGTAGGCGATCGTGTATTACACAAATGGCAATTGACAGGACAAACTGTATTTGGCACTGTACAAGAACAAACTATGAAAGAAGGCGAAACAGCTTGGCGTATTGTTTACGATACTCCACAACAACTACCTATGAGCGAACAAGCAGATACAGAAATTATAGTCAAGCAAAGCGATATAGATGCTTGGCCTGTAGTAGTATAAGACCCCGCTGTACACTCTTTATGATCTTTCCTGATTTACCTAAACATTATCAATGGATGCAAACAGCTCCAGAAATAGTACAGAATACTGTGGAGACCCCGCTGCGCGGTGTAGAGGAAGCGACAGGGTCTTCTAGCATTACTATAGAAGAATGGTGGATCAAACATGGATTAGCTACAGACCCCGCTGCGGGCCTGAAGATTTCTAGCACAGAACCTATAGATTGGTGGGCAAAGGATGCATGGGAATTTTATGCACTGTGCCTAGCTATGATTGGCTGGATCGCTTACTGGTATGGCGTACACTTGGGGGCTTGGTGAAAACCGTATTGGCATGGTGTGCTGTGGCTGTACACTTAATTGTGGAAGTACTGGCGGCTATTGGTTCAGCTCATTTGTGGTAAAACCATTTACACTATACCTGTCGTGACCCCAACCATTCTATTCTATCTACCCTAAGTGACCCTGGCCTGCACCATAGATCGAACCATAGGCCCAAATCATTCTACACAATTCTACACTTTTCAACACTTTTTAACACGATTCTGCAACTTTTTCACATCTAGATTAGGGATTCTGTTATGAATTTCACACTTTTTGACACAGTGTTATAAAAATCCTAACGATCGTGCGGATTATATAACATCTAGATTAGTAAGTACTTACTGATACTGTTATGAATCTGCTAACACAGTCTATTCTATGTTAGTAAGCACTTACTGTTATTGTTCTATTAATTGTGATTATTGTAAGTTAGTAAGTACTTACTCTACACAGAACCGTTGCGCACCCTCGCCGTCCATCCCCAGACTGCCTGTTCGAACGCACGGACCTAGGAGTTGTTGTTTTTGTTCGCTCTCTTAGTGTGTATATTATAGCACCTCTAGCCAAAAAGTCAACCAAAATATTACAGATTCGTGAAAAAACAACAGATTCTTTTTGGCTTGACATTTTGAGCAGTGATGCTATAATCATGACTTAGTTAAACAATTAAGGAGCTGTCATGGAGCTTGCAGAGATTATAACAGTGAATTATAGCGTAGACTACGACATGCTATACGACGAGGGCAAGAGCCCAGCAGAGTGCGCAGAACTGTTTACAGACTTGTTTGAGCGTACTATGAGTGATGTACTGCGTGGCACTGATAGGGATAACGTAGGAGGTGTGTACGTATACTATCGCGCAGGCGAACGTGTAGCATGGTTTGATTACGAGAACATGTGGGGAGGGCGTTATGAGTAAACTGTATACAGTAGCAGGTGCCAGTGTTCAAAATGGCGAATTCAAGTATAGATTTGCTAACAGTATGGATCGTGCTCGTGTATTAACAGGTGCAGGTCATACGTGGGTTAAACTGTTTCAATTGCCCCATCCAATGTACAAGGAAGATGCTGCTCGTTGGCTAGATGACAATCATCCCAAGTTAGTTGCAGAATCAGCAAGTTCTGAGAAGCTTATGGAACGAATTGCTAAAACAGTAACTCCTAAACGAGTGCCACGTAAGGGTTCAGACGAGGAGCGGGTTAATGCACAATTTGCAATATGGCGTGAGCGAGCAGTAAAAAAGTTTGATTTTCTTGTTGACTGATTGGTACTTTGGTGCTATACTACACAGACACTAACAAATTAGGAGGGCGAAATGGAACTAACTCAAAACTTTGTTAATCATGCAATCATGGAAGCCAAAGAAGCTGCCTATGCCGCAGCTGATGACTACTTCCGTCAGCGTCTAAATGGTGTGGACCAGTATGCCTGTGGTTTTGCTTGGGTTAACATCTGGGAGCATAATGGTGTTAAGATTAAGGGTAACACCAAGTTGGGCAAGATGCTTAAGGCTGCGGGTGTACGCCAGGACTATACTAAGGCGTTTCAGATCTGGAATCCAAGTGGTTTGGCTGTACAGAACGTGGACTGCAAGGAAGTAGGTGCGCAGGCTGCTGCGGATGTACTGAAGAAGTATGGATTCACTGCCTACGCAGGCTCACGTTTGGATTAATCGGATTGACAAGTGTAGGGCTAGGTGCTATACTAGCTCTACACTAACACTACATAGGAGCGAACTATGCGTGAAGACTTAGCCCGTATCACAGTCACCGTGGACCTTTGGGTAACCACTTCCAATTATCAAGAGATTGTAAGCGAAATGGATTACAATTTTATACATCCTTCTATTCTGGATATGGAAATTGTAGATGTAAACTATGAATAAGGTAGTTGTCTTCAAAAAACCCAGCGTCAGCCAGGGCATGTTGTATTTTCGCAACAATAAGTCCTCAGACTGGGATAATGGTTGACAAATTGGTTTGGTGGTGCTATACTATTGAAACTGCGTAACTACTTAGGAGCTGATATGACCCGTGAATACACTACAAAACTCTTGGACGCTATCGAAGAAGGCTTGCTTTCGCCGCAGGCTGTGGTAGAGATGGCCCTGACCTACATGAGCGAAAGCGATGTAGAGGACATGATGCGTGTGAACGACCTGCTCTACTACTTGGACGCAGAGGACGAAGAGGACGAAGACTCTGAGTGGGATGGCCAGCCCGATGAGGCACAGGAGTGGTACGACTACGATCCAGATTGCTAATTTTGGTTGACAAGATGTAGAGTTGGTGCTATACTAGCTCTACACTAACACTACAGGAGCAGACATGCGATACTACGACGAACTGGCCCGTTACGAGCGTGAGGGCTTTGAGATCATTGTGGATAAGACTTATGAAGACATACACCCCCAAGACTGTTTTGACGACTCCTGTCACGACATCCAACAGATCTGCCGTGACATCGACATGGGCAAGTACGAATGGTTCATGCTTAGAGTCCGGGCTTTGGTTGAAGGGCACGAGCTGGGATCGGCCTACCTCGGGGCTTGCTTATACGAAGACAGCCGCGAAGTCCTTAGTGACGGCACTGCCGAGGACCAAATCTACTTGGCTATAGAAGAGGCCAAGCGGGCAGTATGGCCCTTGATGCGTCGCCTGCAGGGCATTAATGAGACTATGGAACAGGAGGCAGTCTGTGGATAACTTTTTGGTTGACATTGAGTACGATCCAGTATATAATACGTACATGGCTTGCTACTCCAATGGTGTAGTGATCCAGCTAGGAGCTACCACGTATCACGATGCGGTACTGGAAGCTGATTCAATTGAACCCTATGACTATGAGGCTTGATATGAATATTCAAACTATTAATACCGCTATCATCAACGGTTCTTGGACCAATGCGGAACTGTTGAGCATGGGTGATGCTATCCGCTTTGCTCGTAAACGTTTGACAGAGCGCAACAAGGCCACACTAAGCTTGGGCGATACTGTGAACTTTACTAGTACTAAAACAGGCCGTAACATCACAGGCACTGTGGTCAAGATTGCTATCAAATACGTAACTGTTCGCACCCTTGAGGGATTGTGGAAGGTCCCTGCCAATATGCTTACAAGGGTCGACGATGACGTTTACGCTTAACTTTGTATTAAAGTGGGTGGCTTGTATAGTCACCCTACTAGGGGCTACGTGTACAGCTCTGCGCATAGACCCTATGAACATTTACTTGCTGAACGCGGGTGCTATACTATATCTTGCGTGGAGTATACGTATTCGTGAGTGGAACTTGATTGTAGTCAATGTGGTTCTTTTATTAATTTACATTGTGGGGTTATTCTATGGTTGAACGTTATGTTGCATGGTTTAGAGATCCACGTACTGGTGCCAGTGTGCGTGTCTACGTGGAAGCAGACAGCTTTCCAGCAGCCCAGAGCCTACTTGAAGGCCAATATGGTTCTAGCAACATCTGGGGCATAGGCAAGGCTTAACAGATTTGCAAGGTGTTGTTTTATAGCAACACCTATTTTTTTGGTTGACAGTTTGGTTGGGCGGTGCTATACTATTGAAACTGTGTAAAACAACTAGGAGCCAAAAATGCGTAACTATCCAAATATGTCGTACTGCATGTTCCAAAACACCCAAATGGCCATGGACCAGCTGGCAGAGTTTATGCAAGAAGCTGACATGGACGATGTGCTAGACATCAGCAAGGACGAGCTTAGAGCTATGCAGGAGCTTGTGGGCTACTGCGAACAGTACATCCGCCTAGCAGAGGACTTTGACAGCAAGCGGCAAGAGATGCTGGATGCACTAGAAGACGAAGACATGGAGGAATTCTAATGTACACGGTTGAAATTTACAAGAAGGATCGGCGCACCAAGAAGGGTGAGCGTCTGGTCCACAAGGCAGATTATGGCACTGACAACCTGTCCATTCTAGAGCACACCGTCAAGCATACGTGGCAAGCCAGCCAAGGCTACCGCTATGAGATACACGAAACCTATGTGACCCGCAAGAACGCAATGAATGGGCAGGAGTTTAAGGAGCGGTACGATACGCCCTACTACTGCTCTCCACGTAGTGAAACTTATTGGAGTGCCTAATGTTAACACCTAAACAACAATGGCTATTCAAACAGCTGGGCGAAGAGCTGGACGACGAGAAAGAAGTACGTCTGCGCCATCGCTTGTGCGTGGAGCAGTATGGAGCCGTTAAGAATTTTACAACATGGCTGACCAAGCGTATGTATCGCAAGTGGGAGCTGGATCGTTGTAATAACGCAACACCTTATCTAGGAGACTAATATGCTAAAACTGGTATTAGGCATGGGTAGTGTAGTTATGATGTTTGCAACTATTCTTGTTGCTTTTGTGCTAATGAGAATGTGGTTCAGTGCTGCTCAATATTTCCTATTTAAATAGGTTGACAGAACGGCGTTTTGGTGCTATTATATACACACTTAGACAACAACGAAGGAGAGCGAAATGGGTACAAGAGCATTGACGTTTGTGTACAGCGAGAACGATAAGCCTTTGATTAATCTTTATCGTCAGTATGATGGCTACCCAACTGGCCATGGTGCTGAGCTTGCAGAGTTCCTCAACGGCTTCAAAGTAGTCAACGGCATTGGTGCCGAAAAGACACGCATTGCCAATGGCATGGGCTGCTTGGCTGCTCAAATCGTAGCACACTTCAAAGACAGCGTGGGTGGCTTTTACATCCACAGCGTTGACTCCACTGACTGTGGCCAGGACTATGAGTACCACGTGTACCTGGGCGGTGTTGGCAAAGAGATTTGGGTCCGCGTCAAAGACCGTGGATGCAATATGTTTGGCTTGACACTTAGCGATATGGACAAGTGTATTTTTGATGGTCCTGTTAGTGAGTTTGTAACATTCTGTGGCGAAGACGCAACAGCATAAATTGGTTGACAAAGTGTGGAGCTGGTGTTATACTAGCTCTACACTAACAAAACAGGAGCGCGAAATGGCTAGATTTGCAATTGAGCAGTATGTGGATAACAAGAACCAGTGGGCTGGAATGTTCGGCGGCAAGAAGCTAAGTCTGTTAAACAAGGCGGATAGGCAAAAGATTGCAGATTCCTTGGACGCAGACCTTAGCCCAGAGAACTTGACCTGCGACGGTGAACTGCGTGGGCCTGCACTGCAAAAGCGTTACGACTTCCTCACCAAGGCTGCTCGGGAGTTGAAGAGCATTGACCCTGCTGTTGAAATGTACGGATTCTAAGGAGACTGATATGCCTAACTGGTGCGCCAATAGTGTTGTGCTCAAGCACAAAGACCCAGAGTTCATTGCTCGCGCTCGTCGTGCAGTAGAGAAGGATGGTCTGTTAAACGAATTCATTCCTGTGCCCAAGGATCTCAAAGAGACTATCAGCGGCTACATGGGTGATGAAGAAGAGCAGAAGCAACTGGAGATTCAGCAAGCTTACAACATCAAGAACTATGGTTACGCCAACTGGTATGACTACTGTGTAAACGAGTGGGGTACCAAATGGGATGTAACCGGAGAAGTACAGGATATCGACGGTGGCTTGATGTTGAATTTTGATTCAGCGTGGGCACCTCCTATCGCTGCTTATGAAAAACTTAAGAGCATGGGCTTTGACATTGAAGCCAACTACTACGAACCAGGCTGTGCGTTTGTAGGCGAATGGCTAGATGGTGAAGACTATTGCTATCAGATCGATGGTGACAGTGAGTGGGTTCGAGAGAACATTCCTGAGCATCTTGATGACGCTTATGCCATCAGCGAAAGTATGGCTCAATGGGAAGAAGAGGAAAATGAAGAAAATTGAACCAATAGTACAAAGAGTGCGCCCTAAAGAACCTAATTGGGACTTTACAGGGCTAGAAGCAGTAATTAAACAGTGGGCTAAGAGCAAATGAGCAAACTACAACTACTTCACAGACAGTGGGTAGTGTTTGATGCCCACAACGAGAATCATCGTAGATATTATGCAGACTTTTGCAAATATAGCACTTGGGGTCGTTGTCCTGTAAGATTCATTATGGATGATGACAGTAATGATTTAATAACTATGATTCAGCGTAAATTAGTAGAATACTATGTTATGCAGGAGTTTCCAATTTTGCCTAAACCAAAGCCAAAATTGGAAAAATATATGGTTGACACTGCACCAAAAACATAGTATAATTCGAACTGTAGTAAAAACTTTTAACACACACATATGGAGAGTAACATGACTAATCAAACTTTTACTGTAGCTGGTACTTCTAAACACAAAGGCGAATTCAAAGTTCGTTTCGCTAATGATTTGATGCGTACCAAGAACCTTACCAAGTCAGGCCACACTGACATCGTTCTAGTTGAGCTGCCCAAGGCCATGCACAAGCTGGATGCTATCAAGCACATCGCTACCTTGGATGAGTTCAACAATGTTGGCTCTAAGGCTGCGATCATGGACTACTTGGATCGTAAGGATGTGGCACCTAAGGCCAAGGCACCTGCGGTCAAGGCTAAGGCTAGTGACCCCGCTGCTAAGAAGGCTACCAAGGCCAAGGCACCTGTAGCTGCTGACGAAGACGCACCATTTTAATCGCGTGTGAGGCCTCCGTATCGTATAAATAATTCACTATGCGATACGGAGTTTCTTTTACTACAGACTACCTAGATGGCTCAGTAGTTATACGTGATTTTATGAGCGAACCAAAAGGCCGAATATTGGCCATCATACCAAGAGAAAGTAGATATGACGCAGAACAAGAAGCACAGAGAATCTGCGACTTACTTAATAAATCCTTAACACAATGAAGTTTGAACTGTACGAGATCTGGACCGAGGACTCTGACGGTCATCAAGAACTTGTGGACACCACATCAAGTATCGTAGAAGCTAAAAGAATTGCTGAACAAGCTCTTGACGATGGCGCAGAATATGTTACAATATATAGAGAAACAGACGATGGTGATCTTGAAGTAGTAGAAGAATTATAATGCCCGGGTGGTGGAATGGTAGACACAAGGGACTTAAAATCCCTCGCCCATAAGGCGTGCCGGTTCGAGTCCGGCTCCGGGTACCAATTATCTGACCATAGCTCAATCGGATAGAGCAACAGCCTTCTAAGCTGTAGGTTGGGGGTTCGATTCCCTCTGGTCAGGCCAAATAGGGCCTCTAGCTCATGTTGGTTAGAGCAGCGGACTCATAATCCGTTGGTGCGCGGTTCGACTCCGCGGGGGCCCACCACTCCTCTTCAGGTCGGTAAGTAAGCACTTACACACTAACATTTTGGTTGACTTTTTTGCGCACTAGTGTATAATACAAACACTTAAACAACAAGCAGGAGCGTAAAATGCGTGTAAAAAAAGCAACTAAAGCAGACGTTGCAACTATTGTAACGCTTATGCAAGCAGACTTAGCAAGTTATGTAAAACTAACTAACAGTGCGTTTACAGAGCAAGTAGATGGCGAAACTTACATAACACAATTACACTACGACGACATTGTGTACAATTACAATGCACTAGTGCAATTTATGCAAGACAAAGACACTGTAAAATTGTGCGACGCACTAATTAAGCAGGATACTTTTGTGCGCGAGCATTTTTATAAAGTTATACATTACGCAACAGACAATTATTTGTACTACTAA
>JACCDW010032735.1_pt1 | contig 29397 bp, 24 predicted proteins | sample 7449781 | NCBI WGS metagenome assembly JACCDW01 (sample SAMN15323449, study PRJNA562643) | freshwater metagenome | isolation source: river surface water | place: USA:Blue River Watershed | collected 2017-08-18
CAGATAAATAAAATTCTATAATTTGTAAATGAAAATCTTTAAGTTGTAGATGATTAGTTTTTATAGATTCTATAATTTCATCTGACATACAAAAAACTAAAACTTCAGTAATTTTTAAAACTAAGTTGTTGTTATTAATTTCAAAGAATAAAGAAGGATTTTTATTAAGATTGAATTTTTTGATTTCAGGTAAATACAAAGGTGTAAAATTTTGGAAAATGTAATTTTTAATATTTTTATATTCACAAATTTCAGGAAAGTTTTCGACTAGTGTTTTTATATCTGTATAAGAATCAAAATGGAATTCATTGGTATTTAATATTTTAGGATTAGCATATGAATTAACAATACAAATTTTATATTTTTCCTTTTTGTATAATTCTGTTATGTCATGGTTATAATTTGAGAGTTTATAAATTAGTTCATTTTTAAATTGAAGTTGAATATGACAAATTGGGCACTGATCGTAAATTAAACATTGCGCATGAAAATAAAAAGTACATCCGTTGGGACAAGAATAAATATTTTTATTACCATTACATTCATAACACGACATTGTATGCGGTATGTATACCAATTTGTAATTTAAAACTTTAAAAGATAAAAAATGAAAAAAGAGAGAGAAAGTGGAGGAGGGGGTTTTAAAAAGGGTAAAAAAAAATATTTTTTATATTCTTTTTTTATTCACCTTTTATTTATTCACCTTTTTTTTATTTCACCTTTTTTTTTATATCCACTTCATTTTTACTCTTCGCTTTCGCTGTCTTCACTTTGTTCATTTTCACTTTCGCTACTTTCACTACTTTCGTTATCGCTTTCTTCTTCTAGAAGAACTTTAACTTTTACTTTCTTTTCCTTTTTCTTTGTTGTTTCATATTCAAGATAAGTTTTAACATGTTCATCAATGTAAGTCATGTACATTTCTGAATTTTTAATACCCATTAATTTCATAAGTGATTCAATTGATTGTTTAACTTGGGATTCTGAAACTGTTTTAAGTTCATGATTTACAACAAGTGATTCACCAAAATTTACAATAAGTTCGTAAATAATGAACGAACACAAGTTAATAAATTCTTTTGAAAATTTACAAGTAGTACCCGTTTGATTTCTTACATGTCTGCAAATATCCATTACATAAATACCAAAACTTGTATTAAATAAAGTATCTACTTCTTGGTATTTATTAAATTCAATTTGTGTAGCTGCTACTTTTTGTGTTTTATTTCCTTCTTTCTTTAGTTCCTTTCTTTTATCTGCTGCTGCTTTATTGATTTTCTCACAAAGTAAAACGTAATTTTTTGCATGAAGAAAATCAGTTTGAATACTTACAAGTTTCAACATTGGGAACTTTGTGTAAACTTCTAAGTCGTTTTCATAATTAAGAAGATGTTTAATTTGAACGGTTTTAACTTCTGATGCTACACATTGTGATAAAGAATATTCAGCAACTTCAAGTAAAACTTTATCAAGAAATGCAGATAATAGATATCGTGTTTTTCTTGAAATTCTTACAGCAAGTTTATTAATTACTGATAATTCACGTGCCCATTCGTTATTTTCATATTCTCGTTTGAAATCTTCATAACTTTTATTTGTTGGAGTTTCATTGAAAAAGTTAGGATCATAAGAAAGATTAAATTTATAAAGGTCTTCTTTGGCTGCTTGTAATGATTTTTCTTTTGCTGCTTTGTATGCTGTATAATCAGTTTCAAAATTTGGCGAGTTTTTAAATTTATAAGAAGTAAATGCAGCAACTACTTTATTTTCTTCAAGTTTTTTATTAAAGTCCTTAAGACCATCATAAAACTTTTTATCAAACGATTCATTAAACTTTTTAAGATTAAATGTTTGATCTGAAGATTTTGCTTGATCTTTTGCTTCTCTAAGCTTTGTAAGATAAGTAGAAAGTTTTTGATCTTTATAGTTTGCTGAAATGTATTGCTCTTCGTATAGTTCTCGGTTATGATGTTTGATATGCTCATGAACACGGGATAATAAAGTATGAAGTGTTTTATTATCAATTTTTTTAATTGGAACTCCTTTTTTTTCTATTAGTGTTGTTTCAGGTTCAGGATTTTTTTTAGTAGGTTTTGGCATTTTTGTAAATCCTGGTTTTGCATCATGTAAAGCGTTTTGTGCAATAAATTCATTTTTGTTAATGCTTACATGGTTTAGTACCCAATTAACTCTAGCAGGTTTAAGGCCAATACCTCGAACTTGATATTTAGAAGGTTCGTTTAGTTTTGATACTCTTTTACTTTTCACAATTTTTCCTTTTGATGTTTTAGTTTTTTTATCAACAACCAAAACATAAGAATCGATTTCGGGAGTTAATGATGGAGTTAATGCAGGAGTTGTCATATTTTTCTTTACGGTTGAAAGATATATTTAATTTTTCTGTAAATCTTTATATAAAACAAAAATTCACTTTTTAAAATTATTGTGGTGTGGGGTAGAAAGAAAAAGTTAAAAGGGTAAAAAAGTAAAAAGAGTAAAATAAAAAAAAGAAAGAGGAAAAAGAAAGAGAGAAAGGATAGTAAAAAAAAATAAAATAAAAAAAGGGGGAAGTTAAAAAAAAACAAAAGTATTTTTTAACTTGCTTGGTTTAAAATTCTATCACTTTCATTTTGTAGAACTTCTTTTTTTTTCTTTTTTAAATTTTGGGTAGATGAAGGTAAAATTTCATTTAATAATTCTGGTGTTTTATTTTCTTCAGGTTCATCAGCCTTTTTTACTTCTTCTTCAGGTTGGTCAACTTTTTTTAGTTCTTCAGGTTGGTCAACTTTTTTAATTTCTTCAGGTTGAACTTCAGGTTTTACAATTTCATCATTTCCAAAATGAACTGTTTTTTGATGTTCATTATTTAAAGGTTCATAACAAACTTCAGGACGATAATCAGCCATATTTTTCATTTTTATTTTTTCTTGTATTTCTAGTTCGAATTTCTTATCTTTTTGTAATTTACTATTTTTGTAATACAAATAAATTACTATAATTGTCAAAATAAAAATTGTAATCAATGCAATTACAAAAGCAACAAAATATATATTTTTAGGTTGACTGTGTTGTACATTATCATCAAATTTATCAGCTTCATAATTAAATTTCACAGAATCGTTAGGGTTTTTTAAATCCGCCATTTAAGGTATTCATTTTATTTTTTAAATATTTATACACAAACTTTAAATATTAAAATATAAAAATGGATTTAATTGACAAATTAGAAGAATCAAAAAGTATTATGGAAATGTTTAAAAATTATATTAACCTTGTTGAAAATGTATATAAAGAAAATAATATAGGTGAAACAATACATTTAAAAAATTTTATTAAAGATTATGATAATAAAATAAAAAATATTTATGAAAGCGAACCTGAAAACTCAAATAAGAATAAAAATTTTATTATTGAAGAAAAATTTAAATTTGTTAGTAAAGTTTTAAGTTTGTTAGATGAATTAAAATATTGTATTGATTTCATAACATTACCATCTATGACAATGGATAATATAAACTCTACATCTCTTTCTTATACATATGTTTTAGAAGCAAATGACTCATTAACAAATTTATCAAGATCATGGAAAAAATTGTATAATCAAAAAATAGATTTTAAAATACAAGATTTAGATATTTCAGGTATTAGAGAAATTAATAAAGTTTTTCATAAGTATCCTAATACAATTGATTTATATGTTAATATAATTGAACTTTATAACCAAAAGTATCCAGATAAAAAAAATTTATTAAATGATATTTTAGAAGCTGATAAGAATTTTTATTTATCTGGTGTTACAGAAAATTATTTTTTAAATGATAAAAAATTACATATAATTAATCCAGCATTAAGTAACTTTGGTTTAATCCCTAATAGTAATTGTACAGATTTAAATACTTTATTGAGGAAAGTTTTTAAAAAGGATGATATTAATATTTTTTATAAAGATCTTGATGAGTTTAGTAAACAAATGGAAGTTAATATAATTAGTATAAAAAGTATTTCAAATAGTCCTGTTGAATTTCGTGTTTATGATTTGCTGGATATGAAAGTTAACACTGAAAGTATTACAGGAATAAATAAAAAGTTGGTTGATTCTTTTAAATTTATAAAAAATAGTGGAGACGCTGAATTTTTATTTGAGTATGATTTATTTGATAGTAATAGTAGTAATAAGTATTTGATAATTGAAACTTTAGATAATAAAACTTTCAGAACTAAAGTACCATGGAATTCAACAAATGAATTTTTAATACCGTATGGCATGATTAAGGAATTTATAAGTTATATTAAAGGTGAAAACAAACCTATGCGTATAACAAATTATAACACTTTATGTATCAAAGAAAGTAATAAAAATATGTTTTTGAAAACAGGTATTAATATACAAAATATTTTAAATGATTCGAGAGACATGGATAATAGTATTATAAAAAACGATGTTTACCTTAAAATTATTGGGTACATTAATGAGAAGTATAATTTTGAAACTGATGATTTATATGTTATTACCCATGATAAAGAAATTGCAAATATATTTAAAAATTCTTTATTGAAGTTGTACAAAAATACAGGGAATGATTTTGGTAATAGTAGGTTTCCTGAATATGAATTAATTTGTAGTTATTTGATGCATATACAAAACGAAACAACTAAATTTATGAAAGAATTACATGAAAATTATACAGATGTAAAAAAAACAGATAATTTAAAAAATGATGTTGATACTTGTTTATTTAATACTATTGACAAAGTTATAACTAAAGATAACATGTTTAGCATTATAAATTATAAGTATACAATTTTAAATTTTACTTTGTAAAGGGAGAAAAAGAGAGAAAAGGGAAAAGGGAGAGAAAAAGGGAGAGAAAAAGGGAGAAAAAGGGAGAAAAAGAGAGAAAAAGGGAAAAGGGGTAAAGGTATAAATAATTTTTTTTACAAGTATGAAAAAGAGAGGGGAGGGGTGAAGTTAAAAGTAAAAAAAATTGGGGGAAATTTTTAATTAGTTTGGATAGGAGTTAAAGTTTTTATTTCTACAGCACCATCATCGAGTACTGATTTTGTCATAAAAAGTTTTTGTTCGTCCATAAATAAAGTTATATCTGAGTCTAATTTAAATGAACTTATACAATTTAGGTATATCGTGTTCATTATAATTATAAAAAGTTCGTCTTCTTCAAGTTTTGATACTAGGTTTACTTTTGATGAGTTACTAAATTCTTTTACTACTGTCGATGAATTTAGTATATTATATTCAAATGTTAAATTTTCAGTGTTTCCATATTGTCGTATTTTTATAGTTTTTGAATCTTCGATGTTTATTGATGAAGTTATTGATTTAAAAGATTTAGCTGGCAATGTCATATTAATTTTATAATCGTCTTCTTCATTAAAAAAAGTATCAATTTCAGAAGTTAGTTTTTCAAATTTGTAAATTATAGGTCTGGTATGTTTTGTTGTTGTTTCTAAAGTTGTTTCTTTTATAATAATGTCAAGTTTACCAGAGTTTTGACCAACAACAAAAGAAATTTTTGAAGTATTTGAATCAATACTTTTAACAACACTTTCAAAATTTGAGAAAGTAATACCTATTGTTGTTTCTGGGGTTTTACAATAATATTTTCCTACATGATTAGCATTAATAATAACCTTGATATGGGTATTTGTTTTATCATTTTTTTTAGTATAAAATATTATAGAATCTGAATTAAAAATAATTTGGATGTTTTGACCTTTAATAGATTTGAATACATTATATATTTTTTTAATTGTTCCTGGTATATTATACGTAAATTCTACTTCATTTAAAGGGTCAAATTCAGGTTCAGTTACAATACCAAATTTATCGGATTCTTGTACTTCTATCTTTTTTTTAGGTCTACCAACTTTATTTTTTTTCTTTTCTACAGGTTGTTTTTTTGGTTTAATTTTAATTGAAGTTTCGGTATCTGAAATATCTGTAGACATTTTTTAATATATTTATTTTTTTTGTAATAGTTTATAAAAAAGAATTAATTTATTTTTTTAAAAGTGAAAGGAAAGAGAAAAAAAGAATAAAAAAATTAATATCTTTTTTTGCGTCTTTCACTCTTTTTACTTTTTACTTTCTTTTTTGAAAACGTAAATATGATATAATGAACAAAATTTTTTATCATCTTCATTTAATGATTTTTTATAATTATCAAAATATGTACTAAAACTTAAATCAGAAATAAGTTTTATATTGTATTTTGAAAATTCCGCTGATAATTTTTTTATATTTACCGGGGTTTCAGTGTAATAAGTATTGTCTGAAAACGGTAGTAAAATATCAATTTGGTTTAATTTCTTTTTTATAATACTATATTTAAGTATGTCATTTGTAGTAGTAATATCCCATTTATCAGGAAGTTTATCAATTTCAGTACTATCTAATGAGGTACATGTAAAAATACCTGTAGATGAAATTAATGAATTTATAAATTTACAAAAGTTTGATGTATCTTTTTCATTTGAAGTAAAATAATGAACTGCTAAATTACAATTTATGTATTTAACATTTTTTTTATTAGTTAAGTAAGGTTTAATGTTTTCATATATTGAAGAATTTGTAATATCAGCTTTTAAAAGTTTTACATCAAGTTTAAAGTTTTTAATTGTATCAAATTTTCTATTGATTAATTCTAAAATTGCTTCATCATCATTTTCAACAAATAAAATATTTTTAGAATTAGAATAACAATATTTTAAAATGTCTTGTCCTTTACCACTTGCAAGATCTACAGTTTGTGAATCTTGTGTATATTGTTTTATTATTTCAGATTTAACATAATTATTAAATGCACGAGAATCTTTATATAGGTTGTTTTCATCAACTTTAAAATAATTTGAAGGATAATAAGACTCAATTATTAAAGGTGATATGTATGATGTAAAAGTTTTTTCAGCTATTTCAAAATCATTCCCAAAATAATTACTATTTTCAACATCTATTTTTCTATCATGTCTTATTTTATAAAGTACCCACTCTTCAGTAAAAGATTCACTTTCGCTTTCACTGCTTTCGCTTTCACTGCTTTCGCTTTCACTTTCACTTTCAGCAGAACCTTCTTTTATTTCATTTATTTCATTTAGTTCATGTCCTGATTTTTTCATAAAATTTATTTCTCTTTGATTTGCTAATTCACATATTTGGTTATCAAGGTCAGGTATATCCGAATGGAATAAATAAGCATATTGGTTTATGCTTGGTGAAAATTGTATTGGTATGTATTCATTTCTTGAAGGTTTAAAAAGTTGGTAATAAAATGGTATTTTTTCAATACAAGAATTTCTTAAAATGGTTGTATTTATTCCATTGAATAATAAGTAAAGATATTTTTTTTTTAAAATAAAAGGTTTTTTGTTAAGTTGAGATTCTGGACATTTTCTAACTAAGAAATCGATAGTATTAATGTATTTGTACTTATATAGGTTACTTGTAAAATATTTAGAATCTTCTGTTAATACGTATCCATCTGTTAAAAAGGGCTTTGAATGTTTTGAAAATGTAAAAATTTCATCTCTAAATTTAGTACTTGACATTTTGTAAAATTCTTTAGTTTTAAAAATTGGTGAAATTTCTGGTATTTTATCAAAGTATGTAAGTCTAGAACTAAAATTATTATCTTTTATTATTTCTGAATCATAAACTAAGACATCGTAAATATAAAATAAGTCTTGGTATAATTCACCTTCTAATAAGAATGTACCTTTTGAATTTACAGGAAATGTTTTAACCTCAAAATTTATTAAGCTACATACAGAGTTTTTAATTAATGCAAATGTTCTAACACCATCGACTTTATCAGTTATAAAATAATCAGAAAAATCTATAGTTTTAAAAATGTTTTTTGTGATAGGTATAATTTTAGGACCGATTTGTTTTATTGTTGATTTTTTTTGTATTGATAACAGGTTACAAATTTGAGTAAGTGTGGAGTTGTATATATCTGTATCAGGTTCTATAAGTTGTATTATGTCTTTTATATGGATAGTTGAAAGTTCTGAAATGTTATTACATTCTAATTCTAATTCATATTGTGAAGATGGTATTAATGTTTCAAATGGAAAGGAAAATAATTGGTCTTTTTCTTTTTTAAGAATTTCAAAATTATTAGGATTTGGTATTGACTTTATAATAGTTAGGTCGATATTCCAAATTTGGTATATGATTGTTAAACGGTATTTAATTCTAGCAATATCAAAACTATCGGTGAATTCTGGTATTGGTGTTTCAGATGAAATATTTATTCTGCAGTCAAGTGAATTTATACGTGTATCATATTTTTTAATTTTAGTTTTTAAAGTGTATTTTTTATTTTGTGGTTGTTGAATATTGTTAATGAAATGTAAAGTTTTTATCTTTTTTTTTAAACCATCGGATTTTATAAAATCTATTGTTTGCGTTGTAAAATTTGAATACTGAGACGATAAAGACATTACTTTTTTATAATCAGGGTTTTGTATTTTTATTTCAAATTCTGGAGGTGGATTTAAAGATTGAGCTAAGGTAACAAGGTTATCCATTAAAAAAGACGGTAGGGTTATATTATATATGTTTTTCATTTTTTAATTAAAAGCTTAAAAAGTTGGAGAGATATGAAAAAGTTGAGGTTTTACAAAAGTTAAAAAAGTTGAGGTTTTACAAAAGTTAAAATTTTTGAGGTTTTATAAGTTTATAAAAAATCAAAGTTCTCCAAAAAAATAAAAAATCAAAGTTCTCCAAAAAAAATATAATTCTTAAAAGTTTTCATACCAAAATATTTTTTAACTATATTCATCACTAATCTTATTAATGTTATAATGTGGTGTTTTATATTGTGCTGGTACTTGTTCATATTTATCAGCGTCAACAGTTTCAATCATTTGTATTTTATGTTTTTCATCAAGATTAGTATTTAATCCATATATTTCTTCTGGTCCTGTTGTTACAAGTGGTACTTTTTCTAAGAGTTGAATTTTCATTTTTTTAAAGTTTGTTTTATACAGCGCATTTAATAACCTTTTTTTTAATTCAATTGTATCATTATCTGATAATGCTTGTTTTTTTGTTTTAAGTCTATCACATAAATCTAAAACATTACTAGTACTTAATTTTTTAAGGTCTTCTGTTGTTGATTTTTCAATTTCTTCATGTTTATTTCTAAATTCATCAAAATCAGATTTTAATTTTTTATACGAATCATTAAAAATAAAATTTAACTCTTGATGTGAAGCATGTTTATGCATTTCTTCATATAAGTACCTAATATAAAAAGCGTTTTGTTGACAATAAATATCCTCATTATAACCTTTTGGTTTATCTTTTTCAGCTGGTGCATTAATATACAGATTTTTTATTTTATTTAGATAACGTTTAAATGCATTGTTACTAAAAGAATTATCATTTAAAATATATCTTGTAACTACTGGGTGATCATTCATAATTTGTTTATAACCATAGTCAGCAATTTTATCGAACTTTTGGGAATAACTGTAATTTTGAAATTCTGATTCTTTCGATAAATTTTTTACTATTTTATAAATGTCATTCATATCTTTAATTAATTGTTCTTCAGTTTTTTTCTGTATTTCTTTCCATTTCATATAATCTTCAGCTGAAGGTTTAGTTTCAGGATTTTCAAGGGTCTCAGGTACTACTTTTTTTTTATTTAATTTATTCTTTCTTGCGTTTAATCCCATTTTTGAATAAAAAATATATTGAGTATTCTATTACAAATTTATATAAAAAAAATAAAGGTATAAAAAATTATTCAAAATTTATTTCAGCTAAAATAGGTAAATTTAAAATTGATGTCTCTGGTGTATTTCCAGTTTTTTCAATATACGGTTCATAAGATACTTGAAATTCTTCTTGGGGTAGTTCTTCTTGATTTTTTAAAACGTTTATTAATCCTCTACCAAACCAAGAAGATCCTATAATATTATTTAAAGGTGCTGATCCATCAAAAGTTACAATATCATCATTTTCAATATCAGAATTTTCGTTTGATAAATCACTTAAATCATCTGCAATTTCACTATCAATTTCGTTATCTTCACTTACCTCACTTTCATTATTATCACCACCCTTATTATCTTCACTTACCTCACTTTTATTATCTTCACTTATCTCACTTTTATTATCTTCACTTTCAATTAAATCTTCAAAAAATTCCATATTTATATTTTCTTTAATATAATTCTTTTTTTAAAAGTTATTTAATTTTTTTTAATCAAGTTATTAATTTCATTTGTTTTATTTATAATACAATTTTCTATATATGTATAAATTTGTTTTATACAATTTTCAGATAAATCATTTCCCTTTACAAGGACACCATTATTTTTAGTTATTATTTTATTTTCTTCAGTTCCTGAACTAATAATTATTTGTAAAACATTTTTTCTTTCTTGTAGAGATAACTGGTTTAGATTATTATAAATAAAAATTTGCTGATCTTGTAACGACATATTATTTTTATATATATCCTTTTTTTTATATATATCCTTTTTATTCTTCATTTAATGATTTTTTTGATGCGTTATAAATATGTTTAAAATACATACTATCCATTATATTTTCAGATTCTGGAAAATTTGAGTAATAATTATAAAGATTTAAAATGTTTTCCATATTAGAAATTATGGTATTTAAATAATGATCAGCTATTTTTATTGTTGATTGTGAGATATTTGTTATAAATAAATTTTTTTGTATTTCTTGGTCATTTGAAGGAAATGTATAAAAATTGTCATTTGCATCAAAATAAATAAATGGTGATGTATCAATTAAATTTATTAATGATAAAACTGACATGTCTGCAATATTTGAACCATTTGATTTTTTGTAATAGTCTTCAAGTTCATCTATATTTATTTTAGTATAAATTTTTTTATATTTGGGTTCGATAATGTGATTATCAATTTTATATTTTATTAAAAATACTGAAGTTTTATAAATTTTATTAAGCTTTTGATTTGTTTTAATTTGTTCAATTATCTCGTTATGTTTAGTTTCAAGTGATTTTATTTTTTCAAATAATGAATTTAATAGTTGTGTTTCATCTTCAGAAATAAATTTAAAGTTTGATGTAAAAATTACACCAGTTTCAAAAGGTTTAATAAAAGGAATTCCTGAAATTGTAACTTTGGATTTATATAGGCTGTATTTACATTGTGTTACAATTATTGGTATATTAACATCTACTTTTTTGACTCCAATAAATTGATATGCTGCATTAATTTGGTTTTTTGCATTAATACCAAAATCTTTTTTTAATGAAATTACTGCGTTTGGATGTTCTGCAATTATGCCGTTGATAGAAATACTTTTTATTGTACAACCAAACAAAATTTCACCTGTAATGTAATATTCACCTGTTACTTCACATTTTATATCTACTTTTATAGTACCATCATTTTTATTATCTATACATCTTAAGTTAGATCGAGTTATAATTTTGTCGACTGATAGTATGTATAAATTAGTGTAACATTTATTTTTAAATTTATCATTAAGTTTTTCTAATAGGAAAGTGTCTGTATCTGCCATATAAAATTCAGATCCTTCAGTTATATCGTATGAAATATTAAGGATTTTTTTGACTTTCATTTATATTTCTGCTATGATATTAAAATAAAATTCAATATTTAAAATAAAAAAAGGGACATATCATTTTTTTTATTTTTCCCCTAGTCTCTCTCTCACTCTTTCTTTATGTTTATTTTCCAACTCTCTTTTTTTTCTTTTTATAAAAAATGAAAATAAATATATTAAAGTGTGTGTGTAAAAGTATGAATGAAAATGAAATAAGGGATATGAATGAAAAGATTAAAAATATGTTAGTAAAATTTATACCGTTGATTGAAGAAAATAAAAAATTGTTGTTTATTAACAGGATAAAACTTTTTATAGGAGTTTATGATTTACCTGGTATAAATCTGGGAAGCATAAAAATAAATTTGATACCTTTTGAAAATTGTTTATATTGTGAAGGTTGTGATAAATGTATTGAAATAAATAAAAATAAGACGTTTGAAATTTCGTATACTTGTTATGGTAAGGAAGTTATTTTTGGTTGTTACAAAAAAGGATTTATTGAATGTGATGATAAATACAATTTATATACTGATAGAAATAAGGTTTTACAAATTAAGATAAAAAAATACGAAAGTTATGATGAAAGTTATATTGAAATTAAAAAAAGAATAAATGAAAAAAAAATACCTGAATGGTTTGGGTTAAGTGTTATGTTTAAAATACATGAACATAATTGGACATTTGAAGATTTTAAAATAATGATAAGTGAAATTTAAAAAAGTGAAATTTAATATTTTTTTTAATATAATGGATAACTTTATTTTTGCTTTAATTATTGTTATAGTTGTTTTAAGTTTCGTATTAATATTTTGTAGAAAAAAAGACCCGTTTATTTCTGAAGCAGGCGATAGAACAGACCCACCAACAAGATTATATAAAAATATGGATATTAGATATAACCCTTATCAAAAAAAAGAATATGAAAACGATGAAGAATTATTAGCAGAAGAACCAGATAGTGTTTTTTTAAAAAAATTAATAACTGAATTACCAGAAAAAGATAAATTTATAGGGCATTTAACCCAGAAAGGTTTAAATGAAACTGAAAATGATAATAAGATTTTAGTTAAAGGAAATTACATGGGTAATACTTTTGTTTTTGATGATATGTTTGGTAGAGTGAAAGGAAGAAATAAAGTTAAAAAAAATAGTATAAATATGAATGTTAAAAAAGAAGTTACTACAGATGGATATAGTTAAAGAGAGAAAAGGGTTGTGTGAAGGTTAAAAAAAGTATGTGCTATTTGTATTGAGCTGCATACATATAACTAGATTGTAATTTTTTTTTATTTTTTGTTAGATACTTTTTATAAAGTTTATCCCATTCTTCAGACCATTCACCTTTTTTATATCCCGACATTTTTATAATATAATTGCTGCTACATATATAAGGTCTAGTTGTCATAGTTGGATATAAATAAAGTGCCATACATATAACATTAGGTAACATAACCCATTCATATGCATCAACAAAATAATAAAACCATCCTAAAATTTCTTTAGTAGAAAAATTATTTAACTGTGCATAATTAGATAAAATCATTAATCTTTCTATATGGTGACAATATCCGTACTTATATTGTTTGTTTATTACAGGTGTTAAAACGGGATGTTGTAAATTTTTCCAAGATTTTAAAAGGGTTGTAGGTAAAACGGTTTTTGAATACGTTGTTAAATTTGGTTGTGTGAAATAAATGTATCTGCAAAAACTTCGCCATCCTATAAGTTGTCTTATAAATCCTTCAATGTCATTTATGTGGTATTGGTCAGCGACTGATATTATTTTTTTTAAAATGTATTTTGGTGTAATAAGTCCAATATTTAATAAAGCACTTAAAACACTATGATTTCCAAAAATAATTTTATCGTTAAATGCATCTTCGTAGGTTCCAAAATTATGTAGGTTGTATTTTATAAAATGTGTTAACCAATCTTTAGCTAATTTATGAGTATATGGATAAGGGAAAATTTCACCATAAAATTCATTACTAGATAATTTTTTTAAAGGGTATGTAATTTTTGGTAAAGGTGTTTCTGTGTAATCTTTTGGGAATCTTTGTTTATTAAATTCGTCATATGAAGTTTTTGATTTATTTTTTGGTAAGGAAATGTTAAGCCTTTTTAAATTCCATTCATAAAATGTTTTATGTTTACCATTTGGATATAATTTTTTGAAATCTTGTAAGTCTTGTATTGATTCTAAAAAAAGAGGAGTTGGATAAAAAGTAGGATTGTAAGATTTATATAAATGGTAAATTTCATGGTCAACAGGGTCAAAAGTTGAAAAATTAAGTGAAGATGATAGTGAAGATACTATTTTTACCGGTATTTTTAGGGTTGATATTATGTATGTTTTATAATAAGCAGTTGCATTTAATAATAAGTTTGCTTTTGAAGCATGACAGTTTAAAAATATTTTAGGGTGATTGTATATAATTATTTGAGTAGGATTAAAAGGAAAATAAGAAACTTCTACTAACTGAGTAGGTAATAAAATTAATATTGTCATTGTAAAAGAGAAAAGATAAGAGTAAGGTGGTATATGTAAAAAAAGGAAAAAGTAAGATAAAAAAAAAGTGAGTTAAAAAAATGATTTTTTAAATATCATATACCATATCATGGTTAGTTTTGACTGTGTTGAATCATTTGCAGATTTTATAAAAATTTATGAAAACACTTTAAATATTAATGATATAAAAACTATTACAAGAAAAAGTTTATGTAAATATTTTATTAGTAAAGGTCAAACTTTTGAAAGTAAATGTTTAGTTATTTCACCTTCAAATTTTAATATTACTAAAATACCAAATGAACACTTTTTAGAATTTACTGATGATAAACAGCTTTTAATAAAACTTATTAAACAAGGTATTAGAGTTAATGCTTATGTCGTTGCTAAATATTGCGATGATTATGAAATTATGAAAGTAATAAGTAAAAGTACAAATTGTGCAAAAAAATTTGAATCTATTATAAGATGTAAAAGTTATAAAATTATTAAGATGATGCAAAAAAATGGTTGGTATATAAATTATGAAATTCTATTTGAAGAGGCTTGTTTTAAAGGAAATCTTGAAATTATGAAAGAATGTAAAAAATATTATAAAAAAAAGAATTTGTCTGATATTTTTGAAATTATTTGCGCAAATAATATTTATGATTCTGTAAAATTTTTCATTGATTATTTATTAATAGATATTGTTAATAGTGAAAAGTGTTATTTATATGATTCTTGTAATCTTGGTTATAAAGATGATTATAAAGTTGCAAGACTTTTATTAAAACATGGATGTTCAATAGGTGAACATGATATTATTTATGAAGTTTTGAGAAATGGTAATTTTGATATGGTTATAACACTTATTAAAGCTGGTTGTAAAATTTCAAATGATAGTATTGAGTTGGCTTGTTTCTTTAATGATACTGAAATTATTGAAGCTTTTATACAAAAAGGATATAAAAGTAAAGTTTATAAATATTGTGAGTTTTATAATAGATTATTTAAATTAGATTATTTAAATTAGGGTTAGGTTTTTTTTTACAAATTGTTTTTTTATAAATATTATAAAATGGATAATATTAATTTTAAGTTAAAAATTTTAATTTGTTTTAAAAATGTTATTGTATGTTTATTAATTGGTATAATTTTATTAATTCCTAATTATTATTGGGATTTTGATATATCAATGATTTTTATTGAATGTATAAATTTGACTTTTAATTTGTTAATAATTTTATGGGTGAAAAAAAAGATAAAAGATAAAGTTATAATGAATATACTTGAAAATGAAAATGAAATGTTAAGGTATATTAAAATTTTTAAAAATATAAAAAGTGTGTTAAAAGTTATTAAATGGACTGTTTGTATAAGTTGGATAAATTTGGTAATTACTTATTGTAAGTATTTATGGTATGAATATTTTGTTAGTATTTTTAGTATTGGGGTTGTTGTTAATGTTTTGGTATTAACTGAAATTGTTATATTTATTAATAACTTAAAATTATTTAGTCATCAAACTTTACATTAAATAAAAGATAAGTATACTTATTATAAATGTTACAAATAAATTTATTTATTGGGATTTTATCCGGGATTTTATCCGGGTTTATTTTAATGATACCACATTATTTATATAATGATACTTATATTAGTGTTGGATGTTGTTTAAGTTTAACAGTTTTAATTTTAGGAATTTTAGTGGTTTTAAATATTTATAAAATAAGAATTTTTAAATTTATTGATGATGATATAAAACTTATAAAAACAATTTTGGTTTATATAAAAATCAAAAGAATTTATAAGTTTGTTTTATTTGTATGGGGTGTAAGTTGTTTAAATATTTTGATTTGGTTAAGTAAAAATTTATGGTATAAGTATTATTTTATAATTGTTACTTTAGGAATTTCCATAACATGTTTTACTTTAATACAAGTAAGTTTAGCAATTAAAGAAGTGAAAAGTGAAAGGATGAGATAAAAAAATAAAAAATTTTTTTTTAAGTTTGAATAATCAATTTTGATTTTATAGGTTTATAAACTTTTTCTGGTTCATTATCTTTAATAAGAATTTTTAAAAATTCTTCTTCAATATCAAAATCAAGTGGTATATCTTTTTTTAAAAATTCTTTTAAATAGTATTCTGATGTATCATCAAATGTTTTATGTTCTTTTTTATAATCATCATATTCAGTTACAATTTCATTTTGTGTTTTTTTATTAATCATATATTTTTCTTTTGTAAGGTTATACAAATTAATAATATTTTGGTTGTTACTTAAATCGATTGATTTTAATAAAGTTGCATGGAATTCATCAGGAATTTTATTATCTTTAATTTCTTCAATAGTAGAATATGATGATTGATTAAAGAATTTATTAAGTATAATATTAAATTCATCTTGTGAGTATGTTTGATTTAAAACAGGTTCGTTTAAAACAGATTCGTTTAAAACAGATTCGTTTAATTGTTCATTATTTTCGTTCAAAACAGGTTCGTTTAAAACAGGTTCATTTAATTGTTCATTATTTTCGTTTAAAACAGGTTCATTATTTTCATTTAATGTTTCATTTCCAATTTTATTTAATATTTCATAAATATTATTTTCATTTTCATTTTCAAAAAGTACTACTTTTTCGTCTTTTTTATTTGTATCATAAATAACTTTTTCCTTTCTAATAAGGTATTCATCAATGAGTTTATTAAAATCAATATTCATTATAAATATATACAAATAGTGTTTTTTATTTGTACAATTTTTATATTATTGGTTGTTGTTCGTAATGTTGATAAAACCATTTGATATTACTTTTTTTTATACGTTCTTTTAATTCGTTTCTTATTAATTTGGCTTTTATTAATTGACATAAGTTATCAACGTTTTCATTATCATCTATAATTATGTCTAGGTCTTTAATAAGTTTAAGTAATTGAGCTTTACTTTTACTTTTACAAGATGTACCTTTTTCTATTTTTCTTGCATCTTTAAAATGTTTTATATCTTGTAAAGGAGGACGTAATTTAAATCTTACATGTGTACCATTTTCACTTTTAACATCAAATCCAATAATTAGGTCATTTTCTATATATGAAATTTCTGAGTTTAAATATTCAGGCATCTCAACCCAACCTTTAACAGGGTTAAAAATTCTAGGAAATTTACTTATGTAATGTCCAACTGGTAAAAATTGTGCTGAAATTTTAGTTTGGTTTTTTGATTTTTTTTTAGTATTGTGAAAAAGTAAAAGTGATTGTTCAATTGTTTTATAATAATTTTCTATAAAATCTTGAGGGATCCAATTATTAGAAGTTCGATTATATGTAGATTTTAAAAGGTTGATTATACCAGAAGTTGCTAAATCACTTGAAGAATCTGGTGAAATGTCTTGTATTTCATCTTGTCGTTTTTCGTATTTGTTTAATATTTTTAGTTTTATATCAGTTGAGTTTACAGGTATTACATATTTTTCATACATTTTAGCAACTACTGGTTTACAAGTATGAGCCCAAATAACTAAATTTAAAAGGTCATAGTAATAAAGCATTTTAAAATAAAAGTCGTGATATACAGATTTTATAATTTCTGGATTTGTCCAAACATTAAATATATATTCAATACATTCTTCAAGAAATTTTATATGAAAAAGTGTACCATATTCACAAACTACAGATTCCATATATTCAATCGAAACATCTACAAACCTACGATAAAATAAATTACGTTTTTCAATGTAATCGAAATCTACTTTTTTTTCAGCAACAAAAGTATTAAGAGAAATAAAAGGTTCGGGGGTTTCAACTTTTCTATATGGTATTTCAAATGTTAAAGGTTTTCCAAAAGGAATTAAAAAATACCATTGTGTTAAATTTTCAACAATTGGGATAATGGTGTATAATTTATTTTCAGGTGGAATACAAATAATTTTTTCATCAGGGGAAAATATGGAAGTTAACGGGTCATTTGATGATAAAGTTATATTTGTGTATTCAGGGTTTATACAAAGTTGGGAAATTGCAATATTAAAATTTTGTTCAGAAAACAGATTAACATTATATGAAGTGTATGATTGAAGAGATTTAATTTTTTCAAAAAGATCGGTGTGGTTCCAAACTGTAGAAATTTCTACAAACATTCTTTTTATAATTATTTTGATTGCTGTTATTTCTTCTTTGGCGTAATAAGGGTTAAATTCAGAAAGGTTAAGTTTTTCAAGTGGTAGGTTTTCGTAAACTGGTGTATTATATGGAAGATGTGCAAGAGGATCATTATTTTGGGAAATGGTGTCAAGGGGTTTTTTATTGATATAATTTAACATATTATCAATTGCATTTTGATGTAAGATTTTTTCAATTTGTTGAATTGTTTTGAAAACTTGTATTTTTTCTTTATATTTGTTTTCTTCATAAGATAAAGCATTACCGGGTAATGAAGAAACTAAAATATAAATGTGAACAACTCTATTTTTTTCGGGTAATAAGATATGGCTGTTTCTTCTTACTGCTCTTCCTCTAATTTGGATAAATGTAGGTATGTTATCAGGTCGATTCATGAATATAACATTTTGAACAGCTTTAAGATCGTATGATTCTTTTATTACTTTACTACCAAGTAAAATATAAATTTGATGACCAAAAGTATTTTCAGGAGAACTGAATTTATCAATTATTGAATCTAATTTATGCTTTGGTATTAATCCGTGAACTACTGCATATTTTGCAGGTATAAAATTATGGGTAGTGGTACCTGAATGATCAGATTTTTTTAACCCGCATTCCATACATATGGTATTAGAATGTGGTGTATCAGTGTATGATATGAAACCATTTAATTTTAAAACTTCTTCATTTAGAAGGATACCAAAAGTGTTAACGTAATTGTTGTAAACTAAAATTTTGCCTTGTTTGTTTTTTATAATGTTTGCGATTATGTTAAGAAGTTGATAATTTTTTGATGAATAATTTTTTAGATTTGGAACTTTAAGAAAATCACCAGTTATAATTTTTGTAGAATTTAAAAGGTCGGTATCAATGGGTTTATTTTCTGGAAATGCAATATCTAAAACGTGGTGTGATTCAATGTTTAATAAGTTATTTTGTGTTAATGCTTTTTTATATTGAGATATTTGGTAATCACTCATTGGACATTTTATAAATTTTAATAAGTCAATACCAGGAATGTAAGAACCTTCTTGAATTATTGCAGGATATGAAATATTTGTAATGTCTTCAACATAAGAAAACATATTTTTAGTTATTTGAACAAGGGATGTAATTCCTTGAGGTGTTAATGTTTCTTGAGGTGTGAAGAAATCAGATTTTTGATAATTTTTATCAGGATGATGGATGTTAAGAAGGTCTATAATTTCAGTAGGTGAATTTAACATTATTGTTGCTGACATTGTTAAAAAATAAATATCTGGTGATTGTTGAAGTATAAATTTTATAGTGTCACCATAGTTATTTTTTTCAATACTGTTATAAGTGTTGTGGAATTCATCACAAATTATAAGAGAGTTTGAAGTAAATTGTTTTAAAAATTCGGGATCATTTTTTAAATTAACAAGTTCTTTATATCCATAAAATTTAAAGAAGCCTATGTTTTTTCTATTTGAAAATCTTTTTTTAAGTTTTATTAAAAAACGTTTATAAATTTCAATGTCACGAAGATTATTAAGAGTTGCAAGACTTTTATATTTTTTTAGTTTTTGTATTTCTTCAAGAGTGATAAACCCAAATTCTGGACGGGATAAAAGTTCTTTATAAAATACTGATTTACTAAAACCAAGAATAAAAACAGTTCCGATATTTTCATATTTATTATCTTTCATAAGGACAAAAGATTTTATAAATTCAGATGCAATTTTTAAAGCAGCAATTGTTTTACCTTGCCCGGTTTGCCAAAGAATATGAAGTTTTTTAAATTCTGAATGTGGATTTAAAAACCTAGATACGAATAATTGAGGCGATGTATAATTTATTATAGTATGTAATTCAGTTGGTAAAGTTGTATTTATTTCATCGGGGTTAATTGTAGATTTTTGTTGCCATCGTTTTAGGTGTGCATATTCTTTATATTTATAAAAGTTATATTTAATAGGGGTATCATCATTAAACATTTTATGTAGGTATATATTATATTTATTTTTAAATTAATAAGTGATGGTAAAAGGTATGAAATGAAAAGAGGAGGGGAGAGAGAAAAGAGAGGGAGAGAGAAGTAGATGGATGAAAAAAGAAAAAGGGATAAAAGGGGGGTAAAAAGAAAAAGGGATAAAAGTGATAAAGGGGGTATAAAAAAAATTACCAGTGTTCGGAAAATGTTTGTTTACACTTATCCAAATCATCAAGTGAAATACTTTTCTTTTTTATAAGTTCTTTCACAAACTTTATTATTTCTGGTTTATTGCAAAACTTCGGGTTACGAAGTTGATGAATTGCATGTATTTTATATACTTCAGTTGATGAAATATTAAAGTTGATCCACAAAAGAAAGTTTCTAACTTCTTCAATGTATGTAGCAATGTCTTGAGACTCTGCAAGTTCAACTTTTATTAGTTTGTAGTTTTTTGAAGTTTCAAGGGAGTCAGGTATATTTTCGATAGTCTCGAATAAAACCCCCTTTTTTTCAGATACGATTTTTGTTTTAATCATATTTTGTATATTGCAATTTAAAAATCATTTTTTTTTATTTAAAAAAAAACTTACCAATCCATAAAAACAAGACTGCAATAATTGAAATCTTCTTCTGTGAAGAATTGTTTTTTCATCATTTCTCTCATATCGTCGATTATACTGGTAACACCATAACGACTAAAAGTGAGAAACATGTTATACACCATGTGTATTTTATAGACTTCATGAGAAGTTAAATTTCTTTCATTGATACCAAGAATTTGGTTTTTGTGGTGTAAAGATTCAATGAAAATTATGAAATCTTCAGCAACAGGTCCAACTTTTCGGTACAAAAATCCACAACTGAGAATTTCAATTTCTGTCAGAAGGTAATTTTTGTAACTTGGATAATCTGTAACTTCAGAAAGTTCAGACCCAATAGAATAATTTTCAGTTTGTTTTAAAACTTTAATCATTATTGTAAATACAAATTTAAAAATCATTTTTTTTAATTATAGAATCTGAAGAATTTGTAAAACCTTAGAATCTTAACTTTTTTGTAAACCCTTAAAATCTTAACTTTTTTATACACCTTTGCACATTTAAAACGCTGATTATAGTATAATAGTTGTAAGTTTTTGTTTTCTTGCTTTACGAATTGTGCTCCAAGTTCCAGAACGCAATTCTTCCTTATTTTTATCAATTGGACATGCTATTAATATTGATGAATTTTTTATTATATCTAAATTTCTTTGTAAATATGGTTTTTCATCCATAAGCGAATCACCTTGATTAAATGCTCTTAATTTTGAATCGTTTGGTGGAAAAATACATATTTTAATTTTCTTATTTGGATGTTCATTTCTATAATTCATACATAGATTATGAAAATCTGTATCTGAACCTATACAATCTCCATGCGATACAATTAAATTATCATATTTATCAAGTATTGAAATTATTTGAACTTTTTGTTCAGAGTTTAGTCCATAACGATTACCAGTAAAACCTATTTTAATTAATTCTTCCATTATTATTAAATATGAGATATAATTATTAATATTTATTAAATCAATTTTTTTATTAGAATTTTAAATGTTAAGTAGTGTAAATTTAAATCGGCGTTTTAAATGTGTAAAAATCTGAAACCCTTGGAATCTTAACTTTTTACATCTCTCGTATCTTTATTTCTTTTATAATTAAAAAAAATGATTAATTGTTTGGTATTTGCTAAGTCATTCAAAAATGATTTTTCATCCTTTGATAACTTCGTTGATGTGCCAAGATGGGATTACTTCTGTTCCGGAAGAAATACCAACTGAAGCAAACAGAGCCTACAAAAGACTTAATTTGTTGGGTCTCGAACTTGTATCTTGTGGTGATTATTTTCAAGCGATGGACTCTCCCTGTGAAAAACTTAGATCTTTATGGATTTATGTTAGGGACATTCGCAAGAATTTGAAAACCTGGGATCCTTGTGAGGTTCGAAACGGATTGAGAAGAGGGTTAACAGTTGATGAGTTGTGTAAAGTACATACAATTTATCATTTGTTTGCCAGGATTGTAGACGAACAAATACAAGATCAGGATTATACAGATATTGTTTATGAATTTGTTTTTGATAACAAGTCTGTAAATATTGATGTTGATCTTGAACTTTTACAGGTTCTGTTTCCAAGTTGGTAAGTGACCCAAGAGAAAAAAAACACAAAAAAAAAATAAAAAAAATATAAACATACCCACACACAAAAAGAAAGGTGTACCAAGAAAGACAGCAATGTTTTTCTTACCTTTTTTTTTAATAAAAAAAAAATGAATTTTTAGGTGCTTATTTGCACAACAATGGATAATTCTCATCTAATGTTACTTGCTCAGCAAAATCTTTATACGCCAGTTGAACCCAGTACTATTGAATATTCGAAACACCCACGTTTTGGCAAACAACGCTATAACATGGTTTGGATTGAAATTAGTCGTATTGGATCTAACTACGCTATGATGGATTCTGCTTTTCGCGAACCGCTCGAAGGATTTTGGGTATTTGTGACTTCACTTGTAAGACGTGTTGAAACTTTTGTATCTGTTCCAGGTTCTGGAGAGTATGAAGGGATTACGGTAGATGAACTTTTTAAGGTTCATGCTATTTACGTCTTGTTTGAGAAGATTACAAAGTCTGCTACAATTGATCCGGAAGATTTGTTTTATGTTGATAATTACGTATTTGAAATGCGTGATCTCGATGTGAACACTGACCCGGAAAAGTTCAGGCAGATGGTCAACGGGTATTTTATTCCGTGGTGATCAGATAGCAAAACAAGCTATAAAAAAAATAAAAAAAAATACATAAACATACACAAAAAAAAAGAAGGGTGTACCAGGAAAGGCAGCAATGTTTTTCTTACCTTTTTTGTTTTTTTAGATAGTGATGAAAAAAATTAAAAAAAAATGAATTTTTAGGCGCTATTTGTATTGCGCATCAAATGAATAGTAATTCTTTGAAAGTTCTTATGAATGTTCCATATTCTGGTAAACCTGAGTTTGTTGAAGTTGTGTATTCATCATCCCCAGACGGCAAACACCGTTTAGGTTTGATATTTACAGAAATTAATCAAATTCCAGTTTTATTCAGGGCTATGAATGTTCCTAAGAAAGGCGTAATTGCAAAGTTGAAAAATTTTGCTTTGGAGATGTATAACGATGGTCTCAGCTGGGTAGATTTAGCAAATAAAAATTATGCTAAATTCTCAGTTGAAAACATGTTAAAGATTCACGCGATTTATTTACTATTTGCAAAAATAGTAAAGTTTGGAATTAAACAGGGTGAACTACAATACGTTAAGAAAGTCGTTTTCGACAATCTTGCTATTGATCCTGATAATTTCAGACGTATGGTTATAGGTACAGATTTATTCTGGGACTAAATACCATATAGCAAAACAAGCTATTCAAAAATACAAATCGCTTCCCTCGCTCGCTCTCGCTCTCGCTCTCGCTCTCGCTCTCGCTCTCGCCTCGCTCTCGCCTCGCTCTCGCCCTCGCTCTCGCCTCGCTCTCGCTCTCGCTCTCGCCTCGCTAGTGTGTTGTGTCTCATCTAAAATACAAAAATCAAAAAAAGATGTTTATCTTATTTGTGTCGTGTGTTTTCCGGTCTGTGTGTAACAAGGACCAAAAGTATAGAACTAATTTCTGTGCTAAGCTATTGTTACAACTGGGTTTGTAGTAGAACTTTTACGAGTTTTCCCAGCAAGAAAAGTTTAAGTGTGTGTAAAAGCATACTTTACTTTTTTTTGATTTTATAATGAAAACTATGAAAATTTTTATACATCCTCTTTTTTCTTTTTTTTCCTCTTTTTTTACTCTAAAAAATACTTACACATCAAAAAAAATAACTTTTTCTCTCTCTACAACATGTCTAATTCATCATTTGTTTTCTTAATTTCATCTTTAACGAAAACTTCATTGATACAAATTTTATTATAGGTTGTGCCTACACTTGGAACAGTTCCAAGAATAATAAAACTTGAAATTCCTGTTAAATGGTCAGTCATTCCATTTATACTACTATCTTGAATAACTTGAACAGGCATTTGAAAACTTAGTTTTAAAGTTACATTACTTTTTTCTCTTGTAAATAATCCTGTTCGTTGAATAGAACTTATATTACCTGTATAACTCATTTCATCGGCATATATAGTTAAATGTATTCTATTGATTCCTGATAAAGTATTTGACATTTCTGATATAATTTTTTCACGTGCACAAGTAATACCAAAAATTTCTTCCATTTCTTTTATAGAATCTGTTTGAGTTCTATACGGATCAATAAAAGGATTATCGAGTATGTCTGATAAATTTGTACCTTGTGTAATAATTCCATAAATTTTTTGGATTTTATAAGATCCATCTGGTTGTAAAATACTTTTTGATATGTCTATTAAATTTGCTGATATAATATTTTTAACACCTCGAATAATTGTATTTTTTAATAAATTAATTGTTGGAATAATAACAACATTTAAATAGTCAACTGTCATTTTATGCATAGAAGTTTTAAAGTAAACACGAATAAAAATTTCTTTACTATTTTCTGCTGTATGAATAAAATATAATTGAGGATGTTTCTTTTTTAAAACTGATATTATAGTTTCTAATTTTATAGTTTTTAAAATCATGTCTTCAAGTGAAATACTTAATCTTATACACCATTTAGCAAGATCATTAGGAGGAATTTGACCAGTATGAGTTTCGTATTTTTTTATCAGGTCTTTTTCATGAATAAAATTTTTATGTACAGGGTTTCCGTATTCTTCATAAAATACTTGAATACTTTTTATGAATTTTTGTAGGTCAACCATTTCAATATGATTCGCAATTTCTTGAACTTTTGATTTGTCTTTTTCATATTCAGGTTTTACCATAATTGTCATATGTGGGTTTTTAAGTTCTGTTTTTGCTCCTAAAATTTCTTGATATCTAACAATTGTAGAAGTTTTACCTATTACTTGTGCTCCTACTCTATGTTTAGAATCTAAAACATATTGTGTTAAAGGTTCTGAAATACATTGAGCTGCTAAAATTCCTGCTGTGTTTCCGTATTCTATTAATGACATTTTGAAGGTATAATAAATTTGGGTGCATATAAGATTTAATTGATCAAGTGTAAAATCTTGTATTTTGTATATACATAAATAAGACCTGATTAGTATACACAAGTTTTCACATGAATATTTTATATAGTCAGGTATTTTTCTCTTTTGAGATCTTTGAATTTCATTAGTGAATACATAACCTATAGAATCACATAATGATTTTACTTTTAAAATTGCTTCTATAATAAATTGAGCTTTTGATTTTATTGAATTGGTATTAACTGGTTGGATGTCTTCAATAATTCTTGTTATATTAACCGGTGTGTAAATGTAATCTGAAATCAAATTATCTTTAGGGTTGTTGTCTTCAAGTTCCATAGCTTTTTTTCTAAAATTTTCACGGTCTTGGGTAAGTTGTTCAAATTCAGATAATACAAATTCGTTACCTGGGAATATTTTGGTCATGTTATATTTTTCAAATTCTTGATCAGAAATAAGAACAGTTGGAAATAAAACTTTTTCAAGTTTTGCGGGATTAAGTCCAAATTCACCGTATAAAATTTGTACAACATTCTGAAGTTTGTTAACACTTCGAGTATTACTTACAATCATTGTTTCAAGATTTTTATTTGAAATACGATTAGCATGTCCTGAAGTTGAAGTAGTCATAGCGTTATTAATTGCTGCATTTCTTGCTTCAGCTGCTGCGTAAATGTATTGCGAATTATCTGTACCTATACTAAATGAGTTAGGAACAAACCCATTAGATTCAGGGTTATAATCAAATCGTGTAAAATATGGATTATTACGACCGTATCCAGATTGATAATCTATAAATCGCTTACCATTAATTGTAGTTGAACCTATTGCACCGTTGATAGAAATAAAATTTGTAATTTGTCCTTTTGAACCGTAATTAATAAGTTTGAATATTCCGTTATTTGGTGAAATTGTTGAAATAATTGGATTAACAAAATCATCAGCTACGGATAAAACTGTAGATTGTTCAGCTTCATAAAAATCTTTAAGATGGATTCCTATAGGTGAAATAAGTTTATTTGAATTTAATTTTTGTGTTATTAAAAGTGATTGAGCTATCATATTTTCAATTTTAATTTTAATTTCATCTTTAGCTGATTGTGGTACAATAATGTCTTTTATTCCGATTGTATACGATTGGTAGTACATATATTTTAATGCGACCTGTTGAAATGAAAACACTGTATCAAGTGCAAGATTCACAGAATATTTATTAGCTATTATGTGATAAATTGAGTTTGCGACTTCTTTACCTGATGTACCTTTATCAATAATTCCGGAAATGTGTTGACCTTTTTGAATGATAACTTTTGTATCTTGTGGATTGTAGGAGATCATGTTTGAATATTGTTCTTTGTAAAATGTTGATTTTTTTGTTAGTGTTATATCTGGAAGTAATAATGAAGATATTAGGTATGATTTATTTGTTGTATCAATTTTAGAATAATCTACAGGAATATTAATGTTAGATAAAATTTGAAGAACGTGAAATTTATTAAGTGATATGCTTGATCTTGTAAGTTCAGCAATACCAAGTAATGAATCTTGAAAGTTTCCAACCATAGGAACCATTTTTTGAGGTGAAATCATCCACCTAGCAACTTTAGATATGTGCATACATTCGGATCTAGATTGAATATTTTGTAAAACTATAGCATTCATGTTATCACCGTCAAAATCTGCATTAAAATAACCACAAACCAAAACATTTATTCTAAGTGAATCACCTGATACTACTTTTACTTTCATTCCTGCAATGTTACTAAATAAAAGTGTAGGCTGTCGATTGAAAAGGACGTAGTCACCGTCTATAAGATGTCTATAAATTATGTCTCCAGGTTGTAAAGTATAATCTGGTTCGATGTAATCACGGTTACATATACGATTATTAGATTTTTTTTGTATACGAGAACATCCAGGATAAGTTTTTTTATTGTTAAAATATGTTGTAAGTCGTGCTATGTTTTCTGGTGTAACTGTTTCAGGTATTTCCATAATAGCAGCATGTTTTTTAGGTATTCCAACTTGATTAATTTGTAATGAACAATCACCGATAATAACTGAACGTATCATATATTCAACACGTTTACCCATAAGATTTCTACGAATACGACCAGTTTTTTTAGGGAAATGTTCAACAATTGAAACAGGTGTTTTATTTGTATTGGTTAACATTTTTATAGAACCTGTTGAACCTCCTTTTATCATTGTGTTTACAGTGAGTTCAAGAAGTGAACAAGAATCTTTAAAATTTTTGTAAAGTGATGGATCTGATGGTATGTTATCAGGAATTAAAAGGTTTGTTTCAACTATGGTTTTAATAAGTGTTGTTGTGTCTGAGTTAGTGTTATGTAAAGATCCAATCCTACGAGTGTCTGGACGAATTGTATTAGGTGAAACAATAAGGGTTTTAATTATAAAGTTTTTTGGATGGCATCGTAAAGGTTTACCAAGGTCGATAATTTGAGAATCTTTAACTTTTTCAATGATAGAGATAATTTGGAGATTGTCAAGTTCAATTTGTTCAGGTGTTTGTTTTTTATTGATTGGTTCTTTTATTCGTAAAAATGTTAAATGTCTTTTTTTATCTTTAATAACTTGTAAATGTTCTTGAAGGCAATGAGGACATTTTTTAACATTTTTTGCATTTTTTATCATTTCAGTTAATTTTTTATTTGCTGGTAAATTTGGTATAGGTGTTATAAATTCTGAACAATGATAACATAAAACTTTAAGCCATTTTAAAAGTTCTTCACGGTATAAAGGTGATTTAACTGGAAATTTAAGATTTATAGAACCGAAATGACCAGGGCAAATATTTCTTTTGTTTTCGCAAGTTTTGCAAATCCAATTATAGTCAGTTGTTCCCATATGTGAATCATAAATACCATTTTCAACAGGTTTATCATTTTTCATATTTTCTTTATTAATAATGTTTACGCATGATTTGGTTTTTATTTCTTCTTCCGATAAAGTATAAAATGATAGTTCATAAAATTGATTTGACGGTATCATTATAATAAGGAAGAGTGGGAATATATATAAAACATTTTTCAATTTTAATATTAATTAAAAAAAAGAAAGAGAAGAGTGAAGGGAAAGAGTTGAGGAGAGATGTAAAGGGGGAAAAAAGTTGAAAGAGTGAAAAAAAGAAAGAATAAAAAATTATTGTTCTTCTAATTCTTTAAGAACGTTAACCTTTTCTTCAATTATATTATTTTGGGTTTCATTTAGAATAAATATGTTTATCCCTGATAATTTAAATATCTGTTTTAATTCTGAAATAGGAATATCGATTAAAGTAATATCTTTAATTATTAAAATATAAATAACTTCTTTCAAAAAGTATTTTTCTGTTGTTTCTATTTGAGATTTTAATTTTTGTAATATTTCAGAATAATCAAATTTTATTTTATCAATAATTTTACAACATATAACATAACTAGAATTTATGATATCGTACCCTCCTGTATAATCTGAATTACAATTATTGATATTAAAATTAGTAAAGATATTTGGAAATTTATGAGTAAAATTATATTTAAAATAATCGATAAAATTGTTCATTAATTGTCTTGTAAGGTCATTATCAATATTATAAAGATTTTCATTAATAAATTTATTAAAATCTTGAAAATTAAATTCATAACCTAATCTTGTTATTAAATTTTCTATTTCTTCATCTATTGTTATAACATGTTTTTTGTCTTTAATAAATTTATCAATTTCATTTTCTAAAATGTCTCGTTTTTCTTGGTTAATTTCTATAACTAAATGTATAGTTTCATCACTAAATAAAATTACATCCCAACCAAATTTATGATCAAAAATTATTTTTTCTGAATAATTTGGAATGTAATTATGGAATGAAATATTAAATAAATCTGGATTGTATTGTTTGAGGGTATTGTAAATATCAATTATTTTAGTTTGTAATCCAAATTTGATAAGTGATTTTTTTGTATCATTGTTTAAAAATGAAGCTTGTATTTTATTTATTTCTGGTGTTTTTTGTATTACAGGGAAATTATTAGTAGTAGAAATTTCAAAACTATCAA
>JACCDW012052604.1_pt1 | contig 29369 bp, 15 predicted proteins | sample 7449781 | NCBI WGS metagenome assembly JACCDW01 (sample SAMN15323449, study PRJNA562643) | freshwater metagenome | isolation source: river surface water | place: USA:Blue River Watershed | collected 2017-08-18
GTTACAAATTGTTGAAAAGGACTAATTGAATTGGCTACAAAAAAGCCCCCCATCAATCCTCCGGCAAAACCTGCCAAACTCCAAAAACCATGGAAGGTGGAAGTGATACTTTTATCATACAATTTTGACAAGGCAGCTGCTTGTGTATTAACAGATACATTAAATAAATTACCTGCCATACCAAAGAAAAATAAACAAATAGCCAAGAGGGTAATATTGTTTGCCAAACCCAAACTAATTAAGGCAATGGGATAAATACAAGCCGCAATACTCACCATTCTTTTACTCCCATGTTTGGCTGTTAAGCTCCCGGAAATAGGGATACCTAAAAAGGATCCTATGGGCAGAAAAAAGAGGAGTCCCCCAAAGGCACCGTCACTTAAACCCAACTGCATTTTAATATCTGGTATCCGACTAGCCCAACTCGCAAAACAAATGCCTGTTAGAAAGAAATATCCTGAAAGGATGATTCTGTTGGTTTTTAATGAAATCAGGTTGCCTGTCATGGCGCAAAGATGGGGATTTTCTAGGAATTGGGCTATATTTGCAGTCCTAACTTATTTCAATAGTTTACTATGTATCGTACACACCATTGTGGAGCATTAAATATCCAATTCGTAGGTCAAAAAGTAACCCTAGCCGGATGGGTACAAACCATTCGTAAATTTGGCGCCATCACTTTTGTGGACTTACGTGATCGTTATGGTATTACTCAATTATTAATGGGAGAAGAATTACAAGCACAATTAGATGCGCAACCACTAGGTCGTGAGTTTGTTTTGCAAGTGCAAGGTGAAGTGATTGAGCGTTCAAGTAAGAATGCTAATATCCCTACAGGTGAAATTGAAATCAAAGTAACTGAATTTAAAATATTGAACGCCTCTATCGTACCTCCCTTTACCATTCAAGATGACACAGATGGAGGAGATGATATTAGAATGAAATACCGTTTCTTGGATTTAAGAAGAAATGCAGTTAAAAAGAATTTGGAATTAAGGTATAATGTCAATCGTGCAACCCGAAATTACCTGCATGAAAAAGGTTTCATGGATATCGAAACTCCATTTTTAATTAAATCTACTCCCGAAGGAGCACGTGACTTTGTGGTTCCTAGCAGGATGAATGCAGGAGAATTTTATGCCCTACCCCAGTCACCTCAAACCTTTAAACAATTATTAATGGTGAGTGGCTATGATCGCTATTATCAAATCGTAAAATGTTTTAGAGATGAGGATTTAAGAGCCGATCGTCAACCTGAGTTTACACAGATCGACTGCGAGATGAGCTTTGTAGAACAAGAGGACATTCTAAATATGTTTGAAGGATTAATTAAAAGCATATTTAAGGATGTTAAGAATATAGATTACACCGAGACCGTTCAAAGGATGACTTGGGAGGATGCGATGTGGAATTATGGAAACGACAAGCCAGATATTCGCTTTGGCATGGAACTGTGCAACTTGAAAAAACCAGGACATGTATTTTCCGATAAGCAAGACCAAGCAGCATTAATCAACGGTGTTGATTTTAAAGTATTTGATGAAGCGGAAACTGTGATTGCCATTGCAGCTCCAGGCTGTAGTGAATTTACACGTAAGCAAACCGATGAATTAACGGAGTGGGTAAAGCGTCCACAAATTGGCATGAAGGGATTGGTATTTATTAAATGTAATACAGATGGCACTTTCAAAAGCAGCGTTGATAAATTCTATTCAGAAGATAAATTAAAAGCCATCGCTACTGCAGCCAATGCAAAAGCAGGTGACTTAGTTTTAATTTTAGCTGGTGCAGAAGAAAGAACAAGAAAAGCAATCAGTGAATTGAGATTAGAACTAGGCAAGCAATTAGGTTTTAGAAAAGAAGATGAATTTAAATTGTTATGGGTATTAGACTTCCCTTTATTCGAATATGATGAGGAGGGCAATCGTTGGGTAGCTAGACACCATCCGTTTACTTCGCCTAAACCGGATCATATCGATATTATGATTAATAATGCGCCTGAAATTAAGGACGCAGCAAAATATTTAGAACATCCTTATGCCAATATCAAAGCCAATGCGTATGATATGGTATTGAACGGAAATGAAATTGGAGGTGGTTCAATCAGAATCTTCCAAAGAAATTTACAAGAAAAAATGTTTGCTGCTCTAGGTATGTCTCCCGAGGAAGCACAGCATAAGTTTGGCTTCTTGTTGGGCGCCTTTGAATATGGCGCTCCTCCACATGGTGGTATCGCCTTTGGATTTGACCGTTTATGTGCTTTGCTAGGTGGAAGTGAAAGTATCAGAGACTTTATCGCCTTCCCTAAAAACAATAGCGGACGTGATGTAATGTTAGATGCGCCAAGCAGTATAGACGATAAGCAATTTGAAGAGTTACACATTAAATTAAACTTAAAATAAGCGATGCAACAGAACATGAAATTGTATACGGTTTTAACTTATATATTAATTCCGATTGCACTTTTTTTTGGTTTTTTAGACGTTTTATTTTTAGTTTCTGCTATCGCAAATCCAGGGGCCTTGATTTTTGTATTCGTTATAGCTTGTTTAGTCATATATACATTTACGAGTTTTAAATTTTATAGACAAGCAGTTCAAAGAGAACAAATCCTTTCCAAGAGTTTGAAAGATTGGATTAAAGTAAATGCTTTTGTGAGCGTCTTCTTATGCAGTTTGTTTTGTTTAAACGCATTTAGTGTATTAAGCTCAAGCAATGCGACTCTATTAAAATATATAGACGACTATATTTTACAACAACCAGGTTTCCCGAAAGAAATTACTGGAAATTTAATATTGTCTATGCTCAAAGCCGTATCGATCCTTTTTTTAGTAACTGGAGCAGTAGGATTAATGCATATTCGCATTACCCTAAGACTGGTGAAGCAGTATGATTATTTATTTGAATAATGAAACACACTATTCCTTTAGCTGAACGGTTACGTCCACAAACCCTGAAGGACCTAGTAGGACAAGAACATTTGTCCGGGGAAAATAGTGTTTTACAAAAAGCCATCCAAAAAGGAAAAGTGCCATCCATGATTTTATGGGGCCCTCCTGGTGTTGGCAAAACCACTTTAGCCAATATCATTGCCAGTACATTTAATAGCGCCTATTTCCAACTCAGCGCCATTAGCAGTGGTGTAAAAGAATTAAGAGAGGTCATTGAAGAAGCAAAGACAAAAGAGGGCGCTATTTTATTCATAGATGAAATTCACCGATTTAATAAAGGCCAACAAGATGCTTTATTGGGTGCGGTAGAAAAAGGGATCATCACCCTAATTGGGGCTACAACGGAAAATCCAAGCTTTGAAGTGAACAGCGCCTTATTAAGTAGATGCCAAGTGTTTATTCTGAAAGCATTAGACAAAGACGATTTAAATCAACTAGTTCAGCAAGCCATTGCGAAGGATGAATTATTTAACAAATACCCAATAGAGCTAAAAGAAACAGAAGCTTTATTTCAATTGTCGGGGGGAGATGGTAGAAAACTGTTGAATCTATTAGAGCTATCCACTGAGGCGCTCATTGCTACATCAGAAAACAATACCCCACTTCAGCTCACCAACGACTGGGTGATGCAAGTAGCACAAACCCATATTGCCTTGTATGATAAAAATGGGGAGCAACATTATGATATTGTTTCAGCTTTCATAAAAAGTATGCGAGGATCGGATCCAAATGGGGCTATTTATTGGCTTGCGCGGATGATAGAAGGCGGAGAAGATGTTAAATTCATAGCTAGGCGTATGCTTATTTTTGCAAGTGAAGATATTGGCAATGCAAATCCTAATGCACTGCTATTAGCGAACAATTGCTTTGACGCTGTGAATAAAATTGGTTATCCAGAAAGTAGAATCATTTTATCCCAATGTGCAATTTATTTAGCCAGTTCCGCGAAAAGCAATGCCTCCTACGAAGCCATTTCTAAAGCTTTATCCATAGTTCGGAAAACGGGTAACCTACCTGTACCTTTGCACTTACGCAATGCCCCTACTCAATTGATGAAGGATTTGAATTATGGAAAGGATTATCAATACTCCCATTTAGGTGAAAATAATTTCTTAGAACAAGAGTATCTGCCAGAAGAGATTAAAGGAACTTCCTTTTATATCCCTCAAAATAATATAAGAGAGGAAGAATTAAAGAAATTCTTACAAGCGCGTTGGAAAGGGAAGTATGGATATTAGCAATTACGGGGTCTTTACATAAATGTAGAGTCCGTCATTTCCTTCTCTCACTAATTATTTACTAAGCAATTTTTTCTGGGACAGCGCGGCCTACAATACCAGCAGCAGCACCACGGTCACCACCCTCATGGTATTCCGCATCTTCATTTACATCCCATAAATCATAAATTTCAGTTCCGGCAATGATATTTTTTGCAGCTAACATCGCAGTCATCATACTATGGTCCTGATTATTGTACTTATGCATTCCATTACGGCCTACTAAGTACAAACCTGTATACTCCTTTAATGCTTCCCTTACCACATTTAAATGATCCTTGTATTCATGATCATATACTGGGTAGGCCTTAGGCTGTCTAACTACATAGCCGTCTACTACTGCCGATGGTTTTGTCAAGCCAATTTGATTAATCTCTTTGATACCCAAAGCAATTAGTTCTTCATTACTGCTAGTCCATAAGCCATCCCCTTCAAAACAGAAATACTCTAAACCATAACAAGCCATTGCTGGATCTGGAACCATATATGGACTCCAAGATTTAAAGTTTTGAATGCGCCCTACTTTTACATTGGGCTCATGAATATAAATCCAATTATCATTAAACGCATCTTGATCCTTGCAAATTAAAACAACTGTTAAAAAATCACGGTATTTTAATTGACTAGCAGCATGCAATGCAGTTGCAGGAAAAGCAGGTGTGACAGCAGGAATGAGTTCACGCATGGGTGCCGAAGACAATACATAATCAAACCCTTCTAATACAGCACCTGAATGCACAAACACTTTCCAATTTGCTCCTACCTTTTCTATTTGTTTAATCCCCGCATTCATTTCAATTTTTACACCCAATGCCTTAGATTTTACAACACATTCTTCCCACATCATACCAGGTCCAAGTTTTGGATAGCGAAATGAATCAATTAAAGTTTTAATGATCTCTCCTTTACTCTTTTTGCCACTTGGCTTAAATAAAGCATTCCATATAGCACTACTTAAAGACAATCCCTTAATTCGCTGTGCTGCCCAATCTGCCGATATTTCTTTACATGGAATCCCCCATACTTTTTCAGTATAGGTTTTAAAAAAAATATTAAACAGTCGTTTACCGAATTGATTGGTTACCCAATCTTCGAAATTTTGCGGATTTTTAACGGGGAAAAATTTTGCATTTACATAACTCATTACACATAAAAAACTTTCCCAAATTCCCAACTTCATTAATGCTTCAAATGCCGCTAAAGGATAAGAGAAGAATTTCTTATTGTAAAAAATACGAGAGCTTCTGGGGCGATCCAATAATTCGTCTGCCAATATCTCGGTCCAGAAATCTTCCACTTCCTTTGACTTTGAGAAAAAACGGTGCCCCCCAATATCAAAATGAAAGCCTTTATATGACTCTGTTCTTGAAATACCCCCAACATATTGAGGATCTTTTTCAAATACAGTCACATCAAATTGTGCCTTACCTAATAAATAGGCTGCAGTAAGACCTGCTGGGCCAGCACCAATTATGGCTACTTTTTTAGTCATGGAAGTGATTAATTTGGGCGAAATTGCAAAAATATTTTGGGATTGCCATCATAAATTGGAAAGAGTTTAGGTTTAGCCTTAATTTTGTGTCTATGTCAACCCTATCAAACATCCAGTGGAGCACAAAACACTTCTCAGAACTATCGGTAAACGAGCTTTATGCCATTTTAAGATTAAGAAGTGAAGTATTTGTTGTAGAACAAAACTGTGTCTTTTTAGACATGGATAACAACGACCAAATCGCCTACCATACCATGGGATGGCTGGGGGACGAATTAGTGGCCTCTACCCGCTTATTTGACAAAGACCAGAGTTACCCAGGCTACCAAAGTATTGGACGTGTAGTGGGTTCTCCAAGACATAGAGGGATAGGTGCTGGAAAAGCCCTTATGCAATACTCCATTGGGGAATGTGAAAGACTATTTGGGAAACACCCCATTAAAATTGGAGCCCAATTGTACCTTAAGAAATTTTATGGCGAATTAGGCTGGGAACAAGCTGGTGAAATGTATTATGAGGATGATATTGAACATATCCCAATGATTAGAAAGGGGGTTTAATTTCCGAATAGTTTTAAAGAAAATTTAATTCCATGCGAATTTGGGCCATTCGCTAAATATCCATTGATAAAATCTAACCTGCCAATTTTGAAAATATTTTCCACCGAAAATAGCGTCTCATAATAGCTGATTTGATTGTTTACGTTCAAAGTATTTAACCCAACTACAAAAAAGCAATTCAGTCTTTTAAAGAAAGGGATTTTATTTGATAAAAACCCATTGAGGTGATATTCGGTATGTGATTCAGTATAAAAACGGGCCGTATTACTATATTGATAATAAGGTAATAGTTGGAAGGAATTCAAATAGCTATTCGACAATGGAATTTGACTCGTATTATAATGTTGGAAGTCGGGCTCAAACACCTTGTTTGAATTCATAAATCCACCAAGGATAATTTTTGTACTTACCCTTCCGTACAATTTTAAATTAATATTTTTCTCAGCTGAAATATTCCATTTTACAAAATCAACATCACTTCCCATTATATTTTTAAGACCAGTAATTAGGTTAATATTAAAGGTTGGATATTTTGAGCCTAGGTTAATGATTCGATTGGGTAATTCTAAATATTTTGAATCTGGCGTCCATTGTACATTCACCTTCAACAATAATGCCTGATGAGGGGTCAAATTTTTATCCATTAAATCTGTGGGATAATTAGGCGTAAACGCAATGTCTCTAATGGAGTCAATAAGATTATCTAGAGGGGATCTATTTTGATAATTTATTGCAAAATCCATTTTTATACCCTGTTTCATTTCTTTGGCAAAATATACATTCACAAACTTAGCTTCATAAGTTTTCATCCAATTTTGACCCCATATATAGCTGGTCAATGTGTTTGCGAATTCAGGTATCGGGTTGTTGTTATTAAATTGAAAAATATTATTTCCAAAATCAACGCCTATTTTACTATTTAATTTAGTTGGCAATGCATAGAAACTGTTTACAGCATAATTTAGTTTTTGTCTTTGTAAGCCGTAACGAACAAGCGGGGTAATATTCAAATTACTTTGTTTCTCAAATCCTTTTGAATAATTGAATTTGTACTGCACTACCCTCCCCTCGGCGGGGTTAAAATTAGTTGGTAAAAGATATAAAAAGGGATCGAACCTGATTTTGTGTTTATCCTGACGTTTTGAATAAGTATAGCCTCTCAATAAAGACTTGAAAGGTTTAAATTTATTGTTGACTTGATCTACGCTATCTAAATATTTAGGTGCCGTTTTAATTTTTTCTAAACTATCCTTTTTTATATAGTCCGTCTTTTCTTTATCTAATAAAGGAACGGGACGAACACTATCCCAATATTCAATAGATTTCTTATTTGAATTGTCTAAATACTTTATGATCGTATTGGTAAAATACTTTTTTTCAAATATTTTTTCTGTTTCATATTGGTTATATACTTGTAAAATATTACCTCCAAATTCGAAACCCAAAAACTTTCCATTCAAATCAATAACTTGCTGTTTCATCATCCAGCTGTTATCAATTGGCATATAAGTTTGAGTAAGTGTCAGAGTGTCAATGAGCTGTAATTGTTGCTCTTTTAATAATTGCAACTGTAGGCCATGTATAATCCATTTGCCTTCAATAATATTGATATAACCTGTAAATAAAGGTTCCTGCTTTCTTCTTGGAATTACTTTAATCTTAGTAATTTCTAGTCCATTTTCATAGAAAGAGCCCATATATTTAAATCTATAGTAATTCAAGGCATTGTCTGCGATGGGTGAGATAAAACCTCTTGGATTAAAGGCATTACTTAGAGAGATTGTATTTTGATAAAACGAAATAACATTGGGACTCCCTAAGCCAAACCCATCAGAAAATCCACTCACTTTAGTAGAGACCACCTCAACTTTTCTTAATTTATCCTTAATGGAATAGTCTGCAATTGTTTCTGATAGGTATAATATTTTTTGTTTGCTAGTATCCCCATCATTAAAATCTACAGTATCGCCCATAAACTTTTTGGGATAATCCTTTAATGCAATTTGTCCCTTTAAGTATACTTGACATTTGAAATTATCTAATAATTTGGCATTCAATTCTTTTGCCTTGATCGTTTTTCTTATTATTTCATATGCGGGATCTTCTGCTTTATTTGAAACTACCACTTCCTTTAGTTCATATTGTTGTTCTTCCATTTCAAAATCAAGCTCCAGTACATTAGTGTTTAACTTTATTCCTTTTTCTACAGACTTGTATCCAATTTGTTGACATATTAAAATATAGCTTCCTTCATTTAAATTTAAGCTATACAAGCCTTTACTATTGCTAGTAGTCCCTTTAGCAGTCCCTTTGATAAGAATGGTTGCAAAGGGAATAACATTTCCTTTACGATCAGTAACCTTGCCATGCACTTCGTTAGCAAATGAAGAAAAGGGGAGACATAAAAAAGCAAGGAAAAATAGAAAGTGATATAGTTGTAGGATAGGAGTTTTCAAAGCGAATAGAGTTTAAAGTTTCGAATAAGTTATTTCATTTCGATTGCTAAATATTTCGCAGTATGTGACTTTGATTTTTTAATCATTTCTTCTGGTGTGCCTGTAAATTGAATCACTCCACCCCCACTTCCCCCTTCGGGACCTAAATCAATAATGTGGTCCGCCACTTTAATCACATCCATATTATGCTCAATCACCAGGACCGTATTGCCTCTCTCCACCAATCTATCCAATACCCCAATAAGCAATTTAATATCTTGGAAATGCAAACCAGTAGTAGGCTCATCTAAAATATAAAAGGTTTTACCTGTATCTTTTTTACCCAACTCCGTTGCGAGTTTCACCCTTTGGGCTTCTCCACCACTTAAGGTCACAGCAGATTGTCCTAGTGTAATATAGCCCAACCCTACATCTTGTAATACTTTTACTTTTCTATAAATAAAGGGCACTGCTTGGAAAAATTCACAAGCTTCTTCTACGGTCATATTCAATACATCACTAATGGACTTTCCTTTATATCTAATTTCTAGGGTTTCTCTATTGTATCTTTTGCCTCCGCATTTTTCGCAGTGTACATATACATCTGGTAAAAAATTCATTTCAATAACACGCATTCCCCCACCCTCACACACCTCACATCTTCCTCCTTTTACATTAAAAGAAAAACGACCTGCCTGATAACCTCTAATTTTAGCTTCGGGCACCGATGCAAATAAGGTTCTTATATCAGTAAAGAATCCACAATAAGTAGCTGGATTGCTTCGAGGTGTTCTTCCTATGGGCGATTGATCTATCTCAATTACTTTATCAATATGCTCCAACCCGGTCACCTTAGAATAAGGCATGGGTTTCGTTTTACTATGGTAACAAAACTGAGATAAAATAGGATACAGGGTTTCGTTAATTAAAGTAGATTTTCCACTTCCACTCACCCCTGAAACCACGATGAATTTACCCAAAGGAAACTCACAATCTACTTTACGAAGTGTATTTCCAGTGGCTCCTTTAATCGTTATGGATTTCCCATTACCCGCCCTTCTCTCCTTTGGCACTTCAATCATTTTTTTGCCTGCTAAATAAAGAGCGGTATCCGATTTTGATTTTAAAATTTCTTTAGGCGTGCCTTCTGCAACAATATGCCCTCCATGAATACCTGCCCTAGGGCCAATATCTACAATATAATCAGAGGCCATCATGATATCTTTATCGTGCTCCACCACAAGAACCGAATTGCCAATATCTCTTAATTGTTGTAATGCTGTTATTAACCTTTGATTGTCACGTTGATGCAGCCCAATACTGGGCTCATCTAAAATATAGGTAATGCCTTGCAATTGTGATCCAATTTGAGTAGCCAAACGAATACGCTGTGACTCTCCTCCACTCAAGGATTTAGAGGGGCGACTGAGTGACAAATAGGATAAGCCCACATTCATCAAAAAAGAAATACGATCATCAATTTCTTTCAAAATGCTTGATGCAATTTGCGTGTCTTTTTTATCTAATTGCTTAGGTAGATTCAAAAACCATTTTTGCAAGTCATCTAAGTGCATTTCATTTAATGCAGCAATATTTTGCTCATTCACTTTAAACCATAAGCTTTCTTTTCTCAGCTTGGCTCCATTGCATGCAGAGCATGTATTCAATTCCATAAAACTCTCCACCCAACCCTTTAAATGATCTGTGCTTTGCGAAGAGGTAAACCAACGCTTTAACATGGAAACAATGCCTTCGTAACTTCCTGTATAGGCATCAGGTATATCTTCGTCATTTAAATCTAACTCCAATGAAGAGGTAATTTGCTTATCGCCAAATAAAATTAAGTCCATTTGCTCCTTGGTCAACTCTTTCAAAGGTTTGTCTAAACTAATTTTATGTTTTCTAGCAAACTGTTTTACTTGCGTAAACACACTGGCTTCTCTTGCTTCCCCCAATGGTTCAATGCCACCTGCATTAATACTCAAAGAAAGGTCTGGCATAATCAATGCCTTATCTATCGCATACACATTTCCCAATCCTTTACAAACTGGACAAGCCCCATAGGGTGAATTAAACGAAAAACTATTAGGAGAAGGTTCCTCATAACTTAATCCCGTTTCCTCACACATAAGTTGCTTGGAAAATTGTACCACCTTTGTCTTGCCTTCCTCTAATAAGAACATTAAATCATTCCCCATCTTCAAACATTGAGCAACACTCTCGCCCAATCTTGTTTTCATGGCATCATTAACTGGAATTCGATCTACTACAATTTCAATATCATGAATTTTATATCGATCTACTTGAAACTTAGGCCTTAATTCAATAATCTCCCCATCTACCCTAGCTTTTACAAATCCCTTTTTACGAATCTCCTCAAACAGCTCTCTATAATGTCCTTTACGCCCTCTAACAACTGGCGCTAATAAATTAATTTTCTTATCCTTAAACTGGGTAAAAATATTTTGTACAATTTCAGCCTCCGAAAATTTCACCATGGGCTTTCCAGTATGATAACTATAGGCTTTTCCAATTCTTGCATACAACAATCTCAAAAAGTCATATAATTCTGTCACTGTTCCAACGGTAGATCTAGGATTTTTATTAGTGGTTTTTTGCTCTATGGCAATCACTGGAGAAAGTCCAGTAATTTGATCCACATCGGGACGCTCCATATCCCCCATAAATTGACGGGCATAAGCACTAAAACTTTCCATATACCTTCTCTGCCCCTCATTATATAAGGTGTCAAAAGCCAAGGAAGACTTTCCACTTCCGCTCACTCCGGTAAACACCACGAGCTGGTTTTTAGGAATGGAAATGTCAAAATTCTTAAGGTTATGCTCTCGGGCACCTACTACTTTAATCTGGTCTTTTTCTTTGCTCATGATGGATGGTAAAGTTATAACAAGGATTTAAATAATTAGTTGACTATAAGCTATAAACATTCTGTATTTTTACGAATTATTAGGGATTTAGCCTTCCGGCCAATATTGAATATCCCTTATTTATCGAATTATAGCTTTATTCTATGAAAATGAAAAATACACCCTTCGCTTTCCTTCTTCTTGCCATCGTAATAGGTAACAGTTTATTTGCCCAAGATACCACACAAAAAATAGTAGCGGATAGACGAAATGATAAAAGCCAAATCAATAAACCTTATGTTATTTTAATTTCGGCAGACGGATTTAGAGCAGACTTCACCGAATTGTATGAGGCCAAATTTTTACAATCCATTGCTCAAAAGGGAGTACGTGCAAAATACATGACCCCTTCTTTCCCTTCCTTAACCTTCCCTAATCATTATTCAATTGTAACAGGCATGTATCCTTCCCACCATGGCCTGGTGGACAATACTTATTTTGACAAAGCGAGTGGATTGGAATACAGAATGGGGAATCCAAAGATGGTGGGTGACGGGAAATGGTATGGAGGAACCCCTTTATGGGTATTAGCAGAACAACAAAAAATGCTTTCTGCAAGCTTTTATTGGGTGGGCTCTGAAGCTGCCATTCAAAACACGAGACCTACTTATTATTATATCTACAACGACAAAATAAATATTGCCGACCGAATTAAAGCCGTTAAAGATTGGCTGAGTTTACCTGAGGATCAACGTCCCCATATGATTACTTTTTATTTTCCAGAAGTGGATCATGAAGCACATACTTATGGACCCAATGATGCACATGTTGGTGCTGCAGTTCAATTTATTGATAGCAGTGTGAACGCTTTACAAGCTGAATTAGCCACTTTGAACTTGCCTATCAATTATATTTTCGTTTCTGATCATGGGATGACAAAAGTAGACAACGAACATACACTTAGTATGCCTTTAGCCATTGACACTGCTGCAATGCATGTGCCCTGGGGAGATGCATTAATTCATGTGTATGCAAAGGACAGTAGCAAAATAGCTGAAACATATGCAGGGCTCAAAAAAGACAGTTCCATTACCGTTTATACATTAGATGAAACGCCCGATTACTGGCATTATAAAAAGTCGGATGACAAGTACAATCGATTGGGGGATTTAATTGTAGTTCCCCATTTGCCAAAGGTTTTCAATTTTTCAAAACGTAAAACCACATTAGGGAAACATGGATTTGACAACCACCATCCTGATATGAGAGCCACTTTTATGGCCTGGGGACCTGCTTTTAAAAAAGGAATGCAAATAGATGGATTTGAAAACGTAAATATATATCCTATCGTTGCAAAAATTTTAGGGCTGACATTTGATGAACAATCAATTGATGGTAAATTGACTGTCCTTAAAAGCACGCTTCAATAAGATCGGCATAGATTAGATTAGATTAGCTTGCTGTAGATTAGAGCAGACTGGGCTAATGGAATCCATTTAGTTTTTAATACATCTTACGGAGATACCTCCTTTTAAACCGAATGCAGTTGATTCTGAAAATGTTCCACTACTACTTGTAAGATATCTTATATAATTAGTTGTTCCTCCGCTTATTGGCGTTGTTGTCCAAAAATATCCCTGAACATTCATATTGGAGGATGAATTTTGATCCCCCATATAGCCACCTGGGAGGGCAGTAAATCCTGTCGTATTGGTCGCACCTGTATTTGGTGATGCCCAATTGGCTGTGCCCATCTCCTTTAATTTACCCCCATTTGTATTCCCTCCAATGGTAGTTGCCAAGGTATTAAAGTCGGCCCTTGTTGGTACCCTAAACCCAACTGGGCATATATTTCTTGTGTCATTGACAGCATAACCATTGTATAATTTACCATAGATCGCATCATAAGAAATATCATGCAAATAATAACACCAAGAGGGTATTGTAATATTGTTGTTAAATGCAAGGTCTGCTCGTTCAATGGTATCTCCATTTTGATAGGTTATAACATCTAAATTATATTTCATCCAAACCTGGGTGCCAATGGTAACCGTTTCATTGGATGGGTTTACTAAAAAACCTTGAGGTACTACTTGTGCAAAAATGGGCACTTGCGTTAGCAAGACAAGACAAACAAAGAATATACTTTTTTTCATTTTAAAAATTTTGGACAATGGTTGCATAATAAGTATTGCCATCATAAATCAACGTGACAATATCTAATTTGTTAGCGGTATTGGTTAAACTTGGAATCACACCACCTGCCCACTTCCATGCTAAAGGAAAAGTAACATCTCGGGTTCCTGTTGCATCTTGAACAAATTTAATCAAGTAAGTACCTACCCCTAAATTTGTAAATGTGAGGGTAGTAATATTTGTTCCCATACTTACGGTGAAAACATTGCCTGTACTTAAATCTATATTGGTGGTAGCAGCGGCCGTAATATTCGAGGGCATGGTTAATTTATATCTTTTCGCAGTCACATCACTTGAAGCATTAATTGTGGTAGCCGTAATCGCACCTACACTCAAGGTGGTCGCACTCGCATCCCCTAATATCGGTGTAATTAAAGTGGGGGTATTGGCTCTAACTATATTTCCAGTGCCTGTGGTAGCTGCCGTTCCTAAGACTCCCCCTGCTGTATTGGTTACAATACCTGCCACATTTAATCCCGATACAGTTAAGCCTGTAAAACTGGGACTACTTGAGGTTGCAACCGCTTGTCCGATTGCTATTGTATTACCTCCAGTAATAGACACTCCTGTGCCTGCAACAATGGTAGCTTGTTTGTTATTAAATAAACTCCAATCAGTCGATGTTAAATATCCATTAGAACTGGAAGTAGCAGCGGCAAGAGAAACGGTACTACTTGTTTTTGTTAAAGGGGCAGAGAAAGTCAACGGGTTTTCAAAATCCGTTCCAGCAACGGCAGCAGCTACTACACCTGATCCATTTGCTTTTAATAAACCATTTACATTTCCGGATCCTCCATGATTGGCGTCAATCACACTACCTAACCAAGTTCCTGTGGTAATCGAACCTAAAGTTACGATAGCATTAGAACCCAGTGCCGGTGCTGCACCAATGGTATTATACGAAATCGTTTTTGCAACAGCTCCATTAAATGTGGCAGTGGTGAGTTCACCATTTCCACTATCATCAAAAGTAAGGGGACTAGGAACTGGGGCATAAATATTGATATTACTGGAGCCATCAAAAGGAACTCCATTAATTGTTTTGGTTGCAGCTAATTTTGTTGCAGTACCCGCATTTGCAGTGGTAGCTTGGTTTAAAGTGGGGACATCAGAGGCTACGATTGCTCTAAATACAGGAAGTCCATTTGCCGCATTAGGTGCGGCATAAAAATATTTACTCGTTTGTGAAGTAAAGGGTGCGAGGTAATCGGTACCAGCCACTGCAGCACTTACATTCCCCACTCCATCTGCCTTTAAGATTCCATTGGTTACCCCTGCTCCCCCATGACTTGCATCAATCACATTACCTCCCCAAGTACCCGATGAAATGGTACCCACTGTCGTAATACTACTAGAACCCATTAATGGAGAAGCCCCAATGGTATTGTAAGAAACTGTTTTTGCTGAAGATCCGTCAAAACTAACCGGCCCCGAAAGTCCAGTGCCACTGGTATTAAAAGTGACTGCATTTGAAATAGTAGAAGCAATGGTAATATCTGCAGATCCATCAAATGGAATACCATTAATGTTTTTGGTTGCCGCCAATTTTGTAGCAGTTCCGGCATTGCCCGTTGTATTTTGATTCAACGTTGGAATATCTCCTACCACAATGTTTCTAAAGGAAGGCAATGCATTAGAACCCGATGAAGGGCCTGCATAAAATGAATTGGTTGCCTGTGCCGTAAAAGCCCCAATCTTACTATTAAATAAAGTCCAATCCGATGCAGTTAAATAACCAGGTGTGGAGCTCGTTGCAGCTGGAATAGAAACAACGCCCGTACTGGCGGTATACACCAATGGACTGTTGGCGCTTATCGCATCTCTTGCTCTTGTATTGTTAAAATATAATCTTGTCCCTTCCGCGATATCACTGGTAGTAAGGGTAATACTACTTTGCGTATATCCATTCACAGATGCAATGGAAACCGGCATAAGCAATTGAAGCCAATTTGATAAAGTACTAGCAGGCAAACTACTTAATACATAATTCAAGCTATTATCTGTCCTAATGGCGATACTACCAACCACAGCGGCGGATAATCCCAACATCTCTGTTTGGTTATTGACCACATAGCCACTTGAAAAAGAAATAGATGGAATTTGGGAGGTAGGAATTTTACCATTTGCATCTAAACTTGCCACCCCATTCAAGGCTGCTTTTTGTGACAGATCAATTTTATTGTTAAATGTATTCCAGTCTGTGCTTGTTAAATAACCACTCGTGGTATTATTGGCTTGTGGAATAGAAATGGTATTAGCTGAATTGAGTATTGGAGAAGAGAAAGTCAATGGACTCTGAAAATCAGTTCCTGCATTCGCTACGCTAACAACCCCAACCCCATTTGCTTTTAAAATTCCATTATTAGTTCCTGCGCCACCATAATTAGCCCCAATTGTATTTGCCTCCCAAGTACCTGTAACAATGTTACCTAAGGTGGTAATGGATGCAGATCCTATGGATGGGGCAGCACCTATTGTATTATAAGAAATAGTTTTGGCTGCAGATCCATTAAATAAAGTAGCCGAACTTCCACCCAATCCTGAATTATTAAATGTAATACTGTTAGCTGTATTCGCAGCAATGGTGATATCAGATAATCCATTAAAGGAGACCCCATTAATATTAACAGCCGTAGCTAATGAAGAGGCGGTACCCGCATTACCAGAAGTGTTTTGATTCAACAAAGGAATATCACTTGCTTCTAATGCTCTAAAAACAGGAATTCCATTTCCACCATTGGGGGCAGCATAAATGGTTTTGGCAATTTGTGAACCAAAAGGTGCTAAAAAATCGGTACCAGCAGTAGCAACAGAAACAAAACCAGATCCATTTGCTTTTAAAATTCCATTATTCGTACCTGCACCTCCATAATTCGCACCAATGATATTTGCTGCCCAAGTACCCGTGCTTATGCTACCTAAGGTGGTAATAGTGGTAGCTCCAATAGAAGGGGCTGCCCCAATCGTATTATAGGAAATGTCTCTAGCAATAGCACCATTAAATTGAGTTCCAGAAGCAGCTCCTGTGCCAGTATTGTTAAAAGTTAATGCATTTGGGGTGTTAGCAGTAAGTCCACTTACATCGGTAGCACCGTCAAATAAAATATTGTTGATATACCTAGCCGTTGCTAATCTAGAAGCAGTTGAGGCATTACCCAAAGTATTAGCAGTATTGTTTGGTATATCCGCAGCAACCAAGGATCTAAATCCAGCAATTCCATTTCCCCCGCTACTTGGTCCTGCAAAAATAACATTAGGACTTACATTACCAGCTAGTCCCACCAATGAATAGGCAGGCACATTTAAAACATGATTACTGATACTAGCCAGTCCATTTGTCCCCATATTGGTAATACTATTAATACTATTATTATAAGCTAGATTAAATTGATCATAATCGGATTTACTAATGAGCCCCGCTGTTACAGAAGTGGCAGATGCCATCGGGATATGTAAGGTATGAGAAGAACCAGCTGAAATCCAATTGGGTAAAAGTCCTGTCGTACCAGGTGTAGATAAACTTTGAACTTGGGTGGTCAATCCATTTAAATTATAAATTTGTGCGTGGTTAGTCACATTGGCAAGTCCCACTTTGGACGCACTAATACCTGTGGCTAATTTTGCATCAGTAACTGCAGCATCTTGAATTTTATGGGTCGTAATACTATTAGCAGCCACCAATGGAGCAATAGCAGTGCCGGTTAAGTCGCCAGCCAATAGTAAAATCCCTTTATTGGTCGTAGTGGCATCAGGGGCACCTGCTATCAAAGCTAAATCAACATAATCCTTTATGGCTTTAACAGAAGGATAATTATCATTATTATAATCACTTACATTACTAACATCAATGGACTTGTTTATTAATAATTCTTTTGAATTGATTCGATTCGATAAACTAGCCGTGTCCACTGCGTTTAATTTTGTAGACAAAAGATGATTCACCTGAAAAGACCTAGCATAATTAGCCAGCATATTACTTGAGTCAGTTATATTCATTTTTAAATTTAAAGCCGGTAGAAAATTAACTTGCCTTATATAATTCAATAACATGGAGGCGGTATCAATAATATTTAATTTCGAGTTTAGGTTTCTAATAAATGCAGCTGAATCCAATCGGTACTGGTTTAATTGATAAGGAGTCACATATAATCTACTACTATCAAATACTTGAACCACATTTTGGATGACCATTGTAAGTGAATCGGATTTAAGAACCGCTCTCTTATAGGGTAACAACATTAACGCAGTATCTGCAATATTTACCTTATTTCTCAATGCAGTTGTATCCATACTACCCCCGTTGGCGGAAAAAGACTGAAGCGCATAGGGAACGACTCCAAATTCTACCGCACCCAAATCAACCCACTCTTTGGAATAATCCCAATTATTAGAAGCAGCAATTGGAACAATGGCAATCTTTAAATGTAGATAGTATTTATTTTGTGCCCAGTTAATTTGTAATAAATCTGTCACCCCCGCAATGTGCGTTCCTTTTCCGATAGAGATATTAAAAACACCATACTCATTCGTATACACTTCATGTTGGTCACCATAAGCAACGGAGCCATTTGGAAAACCGTTTTCAATCGTAGACTTGACAAATACTTTTCTCGTATTTGCTGGATTATTGGCTGCATCTCTTGCTACAGCTTGAAAATTGATACCAGGAGTAAATGATTGAGCTTGCAGACTAAGTTGAGATAAAAAAACAAAAATCGTAAGTACAAGACACTTATGAATAATATAAAATCGATTGATGGGAAAGCGCATATTCATAGGTAATGATTTAGGATTGCAAATCGCAGATTCAGATAATAACAAATAAACAAAGATTAGGACTAGTAATCAATGAGTCATAGGCCTCATTTATTGTAAACTGCTATAATTCGTATACCTTATGAAAATCAATACAGATAAGGATTTAAGCATATTTAATTAGCATATAAACAACTACACTTAAATGGATTGTCTGTAATTGTAAGCTATTATAGATACATTTATCACCATAAATACCAACATGTTTGTCAATCCTTCTATAGTCATTATTATCATCTTTAATTTCTTTATTCATGAAAATGGAATAACCAAACCAAATGAAATAGAAAGTAAAAAGAATAGATCAAAACAAACGGCGCTAGGACTTATAAAAATATGGGAAGGATCAAATTCTAAAGCTGCGAACGTGAATGATCCCTACACCATTGATGTATGGGAAAAGTTGTTATTTAAAGAATATGAAATAGCCATCAAAAGCAAAGACAGTGATTTACAATTCAAATTAAGCATTCCATTAAGTTTTACCTACCACTCTCAAACAAAATTTAGTAAAGGGAAACCCTTATTAGAGTATTTATACAACCATAAAGAGAAATTAACCGATCAGGAATATGAACAGGTTTTGATAAAATTAGAAGAGGAATACAGAGGATCCAATGACATGGTCAATGCAATTAAGATTAGAAAAAAAAGAATTAGTAGTCGTTTTATCAATAATTACTGGGAGATTTACAAAGACTGTGGTTTATACGAAGCAGCAAAAAAGGATTTATTTCAATTTGTTCCAATCCCTCCGCTATATAGTTTACAAAGACTTTCTTATTATTTTCATTTAGGAGATTTATACATGAAGATGAAAGAGATAGACAGTGCAAAACGGATTTATACGATTGCAGCAGAAGAAAGCATGCAGAGTCTAATAGTGAATAAAAAAACGAAGAAATATAAGGAAGAGGAATTAAGTTATTGGCACTCTTGTTTTATGGGATACATCATTAAATGCAATATAGAAAAAGGGGATTACAAAAATGCTATTCCAATACTACTTAGAGACATCAATAATAGTTATCAAAATACGGATAATATCATATCCAAAATGATACTATTGAGCAAATGCTACCTACAAACAAAATCGTTCGGGAAAGCTAAAATGTATATTGACAGTGCATTTCAACTACTAAGCGGTAAAATGATAAGTAGTTTTCAACTTGAATTACTGCTATTAGAATCTAATTATTACAATGCAATTCAAAAGCATGATTCTGCCCTCTTTTTTTATAAAAATTACAATCAATTTAGGGATGAATTATATCAAAATATTCAAAAGAATCAATCCATTTTATTACTAGGTCAAATGGAAATATCAAATAGGAGAACCGAACTCTTAGAGAGCAAGCAATCCTTAGATGACAGTATCAAAAGGAATGATTACCAAAAGTTATTAGTATTATTCTTATTGTTTTGTTTATTTATTTCTATGGTAATGGCATTTTTATTGTTTAGAAATAATATTTTAAAGACAAGATCAAATGCTCAAATTGAAGCACAAAATAAAATGATCAATGAGCACTCTATGAAAATAGAAGCGCAGTTTAATCACAATGAAACACTTTTAAAGGAGTTACACCACAGGGTTAAAAATAACCTACAAGTAATGTACAGTTTATTAAACCTTCAAAAAAGAAGAAACGGAGATTTTGATACGATAGAAACCCTATCCTCTATTCAAAATAGAATACAGACAATGGCACTAGTACATCAAAACTTGTATACAAGCGGAGATTTTGAAATGGTGGAGATTGCCTCTTATATTAAAACCTTAGCAAATCATCTACAAACAATTTATAAAATAGATAAACAAAAAATTGAGGTTCAGTTTGAGATTGACGAATTACTTAAACTTCCCATAGAAACGGTAGTCGCGATTGGACTGATTGTAAATGAAGCGGTCTCTAACGCATTTAAATATGCATTTAAAAATAAACCCAGTGGAAAACTGCTTATAAAAATTGTTGAAAATGAAACTGATATCTCTATTGCGATTGAAGACAATGGATCAGGATTCGATGAAGCACCAAAAAAAGAAAATAGTTTAGGCATGAAATTAATTGATCTTATGTGCGCTCAGTTAAAGGCAAGCCATACCATAGAAATGGGGGAAGGAGTAAGGCATTTAATCAATTTTAATAAATAGGTAATGGAAAAAAGGATATTAATTCTAGAAGACGAGATTATTGTAGCACTTGATTTACAAGAAATTCTTGATCATGCAGGTTATACTACATTGGTAAAACATAATTATAATGATGCGATTGAGTCTATAAAAAAGTTTAAACCTCACTTGGCAATATGTGATATCAATTTAGGCAAAGGAGGAACAGGTATTGATTTTTCAAAAGATGCTAAATTGATTACTCCTCATCTTGAGATTATTTTTGTAACTGCTTTTAGTGACCAACAAATTGTTGCGGATGCGAATGTAACCCACCCTTTCAATTATATCGTAAAGCCCTGGAATGAAGAACAAATCAAGGTTTCTGTAAATATGGCTTTTCAATATTTAATGGAGAAAATAAAAAAAGATACCCTCGTTGAAAAACTCAGTCTTTCTGAATACAAAATATTAGACTTAATCGCAAAGCAGAAAAAAAGCAAAGAGATTGCAGAAATATTATTCATCGCAGAAAAAACAGTGCGCAATCATCGTTACAACATAATTAAAAAATTGAATTTGGCTAATGACAACAATAGTCTGCTGAAATGGGCCATTACCCACTTTAGTAAGCCCTAAGCGACCATCATGATGAGCCCCATTTGCCTTTCTAAATGAAAAATATTCACCATATGTCTCAAAAAAAAGTATATATTGAAGCATCCAAACATCCTTACCCACTGATGAAAAAGGTCCAAGCTAAATATTACATATTATTAATACTTGTATGTAGTTATATACCAGTTATTGCACAGCAAAAATCAACCGTTATCCCTCCTCTAAGTGCAAAGCAACAGGACAGTACCTACCTCGTTCACCCGTTGAAAGATGCAGAAATAAAATTCAAAAGAGGATTTTCAAAATTTGTAAATCAACAATTTTCAAATCACAGCAACACGGTTTTATATGTATTGGGCGGATTAAGTTTGTCGAAGCAAAATATTGATCTTGGGGGATACCAGTCCAATTTTAACTATGAAATGACCGATTTCAAAAATGGCGGATATCAGGCAGGCTACTTTGCAGGTTTCCGAATAGATGGCACTTATAAAAACAAGCACCAATACGCACTGGGCTTATCTATTAATAGCTTATCCTTTGGAACAAGTTATAAGAAGCTAAACAGCATGCCTCCCTTTTTAGGATCCTTTTCTAGTTTTAAAGCAGATGAACAATTTTATACTCTGAGTCTTACCGCTTATTATAAAAAGTTAATTCAATTTGGAGATACGGCTAAGCGAAGATTTTATTTTGTAATTGGCCCTAGGATAGACACTCGACTTTCTGCCCAAAGTGAGGACAACCAAATAAATAAAAATTATAAAATTCTTTTTTTAAGTGCCGATACTGGAATCGAATTCGACAACAATGCCTACTATACCCTATTCCTACACTATAAAAGAGGGCTAAGCTCCTTTACCAAATCTCCAATCCAAACAAATTTAGACGGGTTTGAACTGGGCGTAATGGTAAAAGCAAGTGATCTATTTTAATTTATTATCAATGAAAAATAAAACAATAAACTTTCTACTCTACACCTGTTTACTAATCCTTTTTTCTGCTTGTTCAAAAAATGATGCAGAAACAGAAGTGAATGTAGCCTATAGAATGATTACGGAGAAGAATTGGTTTTTAGAATATGTACAAACAAGGGCTAATGGGAGTACTACCACCGCTAATTATACCGGTCAATCAACTTATTTTGTGAAATTCCTAAAAGATAAAACCACGAGCGACTCAGACGGTTTTTCTGGAACCTACCAGATTGTGAAAAATGGAAGTCAACTACAAGTAGTAGCTAATACAAAAAGTAGTAACGGAAATGCTAATAACTACAGTTATAAAGTGATCAGTTTGGGTGAGAAAAAAATGATACTTGAATTCGCAAAACAAGATAGTACCCTTATCTATTATTTTAATTCTACTAGATAATGCAAATCAGCAAAGTCCGACCACCCCTTTTCAAGAATACATTTAAATTTATTTTAAGTGTCGGATTCGCCTGTTTTTGCAATGGTACTATGTATGCCCAGCAATTTCTAATGAGCAGTGTTGGAAACTTACAAGGCAGTAGCAGCAACTCGGATGCTATTTATTTTAAAGGAAACTCCATTTGTATCAAACTTGAATCTGGATGGAGCACCTACTATGCACAAAACACATTTAGTGAATTCAAACCAGATTGTGCAATAAAAGAGCAAATCAATAGTTTGGGCATTCAACTTTTCCCTATACCTGCTTCAACTACTACTCATGTCAAATTCACACATCTCCCACCCTTACAGGAAGTATTCAACTTGAGTATTTGGAACTCAGAGGGATCCATGATCACGAGCCGCAAAGAATCAGGTCAAAGTATATATACAGGCATCGCCCTGGATGTAAGTAATCTCAACCCAGGCACTTACATTTTAAAAATTGCATCTAACCACTCTATAGATGCCATAAAATTTATAAAAGCCAATTAACCCTATAGTTCATCAAGAAATTAACATCGAATATGAATCGTTCTACACTCCTAACTCCACTATTGATTATAGTGGCTTTTTTGTTTTTTAGCCCTACGACTTTATCGGCTCAGGTACCTAGTACAGGTATCTTTTTTCAAGCAGTCGCTAGAGATAAAATGTCTAATCCTGCTAAAGACAGGAAAATATACATTCAGTCTAGTATCCTTCAAAACAGTCCAACAGGCAATGCAGTATTAACTGAATCTCACGAAGCAATGACAGATGCTACGGGTGTTTTTAGCATTAGTATTGGCCAAGGGAATCGATTAGGAGGTTCTGCTACAGGACTTGCCACCATTCCTTGGTCTCAGGGCCCCTTTTATTTGAGCTTAAAAGTAGTAATAACACCAGCAGCACCTACCCCGAATTGGGATTACACAAAAGACTGGATTGAATTGGGAACCACTCCATTTGGAACCGTACCTTATGCACTCTATGCAGGTAGTTCAGGTGCACTTAATGACAAGCTTAGTATTGCTGACACAGCCGCTATGCTAGCCATGTATGCAAAAACTCAACTCGTCAATAATTTAGCAACAGGATTAGCGAATAAGATTTCAATGTCTGATACCGCAGCCATGTTAGCACCCTATGCAAATGCAGTAAGAACCTTAATCAATAATAGCAGTATCACTACTTTAACCGCCAACACGGTTAATAGTGCCTTAAATAGCAAAGTAAATATAGCCGATAGCAACTCCGTATACATAACCCCAACACAACTTGCTTCTAAAACATTTGACACAAACAGTTTACATAGAAGAATAAATGAAAAATTGAATTTTTCTGATACAGCCAATATGTTAAGTGGGTATTTAAGAGCTGGTAACATTCCAACCGTAGTTAGTTCCTATAATGATTTAACCAATAAACCAAACTTATTTAGTGGATCATATAATGATTTAACGAATAAACCAAACTTATTTAGTGGCTCTTACAACGATTTAACAAATACGCCAAATCTTACAAGTAAAGAAGAGCAAACCAATAAATCACTCAATATCATAGCGGATGGAAACTCAAATAGTAAATATCCTTCTGTAAAAGCCATAAAATCCTATGTAGATTCTACCCTTTCTCTTATTGGCAACGTTAATAACAACAATAACAATTCCAATATTACATTGGTAAATGCGGATACAACCACTAAAGGAATTCTAAAAATAGCTGGAGATATTACGGGTACTGCTGATTCAATTTATATTAAAAACAATATCATCACTGAATTAAAAGTGGCAGATAGTGCAATTACAGATGCGAAAATTGCCACTGGAATAAGCGCTACAAAGGTTGGACTTGGCAATGTTGACAATACAAGCGATGTTAATAAGCCAATCAGCAACGCAACCCAAACTGCATTGAATTTGAAACTAAACATAGCAGACACTGCTGTAATGTTAAGTAGAAGAATTACCAAAGACACGAGCTACTTGTCCAATCGAATTAATTTAAAAGTAAATCTTGCAGATAGCAACTCCGTCTATACAACGCCTGCATACTTAGCATCAAGAATTATTGACACAACAAGTTTAAGTAATCGAATTGACCTTAAATACAATGCATCAGATGCCATTACACTGACTAATAGCATAGGAGATAAATTAAACAAAGCAGATACTATTTATTTAGACAATCGAATCAATACAAAAATTGGGATAGCAGATAGTACTTTCACCTATGTTACTCCTAGCATGTTAAATTCAAGAATTGTAGATACACTGAATTTATCCAATAGGATTAATACAAAGATTAGCATTTCTGACACGGCTTATATGTTGCGTAACTATGTCATCGCTTCAAATCTTAGTCCCATTGCAAGTTCGGGCAATTACAACGACCTGATTAATAAGCCCACAATACTAGCAAGTACCGTTACTTCAGTAAATACACAAACAGGAGATGTGGTCATTGATAAATCCACTTTGAATTTGGGCGATGTAGACAACACTAGTGATGTCAATAAGCCAATTTCATTCTTAACATCCAATGCTTTAAATGATAAAGTAGATAAAAGTGCAATCAATATGCCCAATGGGATACCTGGATTAGATGGTAATTCAAAAATTCCAAGTGCTTTATTACCCGCATTCTCTTTTACTTCCGTAGCCATTGCAAATAATGCCAATGATATGTTATCCATTGGAGCCACATCATTAAAAGGAACGGTAGCGGTTAGAACAGACTTAAGCAAGTCTTACATTTTAGGCGTGGACTATTCCTCTACGATAACAGATTGGGTTGAAATGTTGACTCCAGGAGCACCAGTTCAAAGTGTAAATGGCAAATTAGGTTCCATCAACTTAACAACTAGCGATATTGCCGAAGGTACCAATCAATATTTTACCGCAGCAAGAGCAAAATCATTATTCAGTGGTGTTTCTCCAATTAATTACAATGCAAGTACAGGGGCATTTAGTGCAGATACCAGTACTAGTAATTATAGCTTAGTCACTAAATATGCATTACAACAGCAAAACAGTAGCATAACTAATAATTTAAATGCCAAAGTAAACATAAGCGATACTTCCAACATGTTGTATCCCTATGCCAAAAACACAAATGTCACAAATGCGTTATTATCAAAATTAAATCTTGCAGATACCGCATCAATGCTTTCAAATAGAATAGGAAAAGACACCATTTCTTTATCAAACAGGATCAATTTAAAAGTAAGTGCTTCCGATACTGCATTTATGTTAAATACAAGATTTGCAAGAGACACCATATTGCTATCTAATAGAATCAGCACAAAATTAAATTATGCCGATACGAGTTTAATGTTAGCAAATAGATTTGCAAGAGACACTGCAGCACTATCGAATCGAATCAATTTAAAATTAAATCTTGCTGATACGGCGACCATGTTGAGTCGAAGAATTGCAAAGGACACTTTATCCTTGTCTGCCAGAATCAATACAAAATTAAATAGCACGGATACCAGTGCAATGCTCTCTACTTATTTTACTTCAATCAACGCAAGAGAGCTCATGGAAAATAAGTCAAATGACACCACAATGGGTGGGGGTAGTCCAAGCAGTAATTTATTCCCTACTCAATTAGCAGTTCAAAAATATGTATTGAACAATGCAGGTACAGGTGTTGGGTCGGGGACTTTAAGTGGCACTATCGTTGATGCTACGACTAGTATAAAGGGTAAAATACAATTAGGAGGCGACCTAGGAGGTACTGCAGCAGCACCATTGGTGCTTTCCATCGCCGGAGTGGCAAAAGATTCACTTGCCAAAGCACTCACTAGTATCAATGCCGCCACACCGAGCAATATTGTAAACTATATTGTTAAAAGAAGCCCCATTGGAGACTTCTCGGGTAGTACCATTACAGCAACTACAGGGCTAGTTGGTAATGTAACTGGAAATGTGACAGGTAATTTAACTGGGGTTGTGACAGGAAGTTTAATTGGAAATGTGACAGGTAATGCAAGCAATGTGTCAGGCGTCGTTGCCATTGCAAATGGAGGAACAGGAGCGAATTCAGCTACTGCTGCATTAGCTAATTTAGGATTAGGAAATGTGAATAATACATCAGATTTAAATAAACCAGTTAGTACTGCACAACAATCCGCTTTGGATTTAAAAGCAAACTTAGCTTCTCCAACTTTTACAGGAAATGTAGTATTGCCTACCAATACAATAGGCACTACTCAAGCACTCAATGACAATAGTACGAAGATGGCAACCACTGCTTATGTAGCGAATGCGCTAGCCGATGCTTCCGGCTCCATTACCAACTCCGTTGCAGATGCCACCACTTCTTCAAAAGGTAAGATTTTATTAGGGGGAGATTTAGGGGGTACTGCATCCTTGCCCACTATAATTACTGTAGGGGGGAAAACCAAAGATAGTATTGCTTTCTCCGTGAATGCATTTGCAACTTCAACGAATACCAATTTAGCCAATACCCTTGTTAAACGAGATGGTAGTGGTAATTTTTCTGCAGAGAATATTAGTGCCAATACTATTGGCACCCATACCGGTGATGTAATCGGAAATGTAACAGGAAATGTAACAGGAACCGTTACTGGAAATGCTACCAATGTATCAGGAGTAGTAGCTGTCGCGAACGGAGGAACAGGCGCTTCCAATAACACGAATGCAAGAACCAATTTAGGACTAGGCAATGTGGATAATACTAGTGATGCCAACAAACCGGTGAGCACCGCTCAACAGGCTGCTTTAGATTTAAAAGCAAACCTTGCCTCTCCTACTTTTACCGGCTTACCCGTTTTACCCACGGGCGCAACGGGAGTTACACAAGCCTTAAATGATAACAGTACGAAACTAGCTACCACCGCCTATGTTGCCAATGCTTTAGCAGATGCTTCTGGCTCGATCACCAATTCAGTAGCAGACGCAACAACTTCTTCAAAAGGAAAAATATTACTTGGTGGAGATTTAGGAGGTACTGCAACATCCCCATTGATATTAACTGTAGGAGGAAAAACAAAAGACAGTATTGCCGCTACCGTAGACGCATTTGGAACCGCAACTAATACCAATTTAGCAAACGCCGTTGTTAAACGTGATGGCAGTGGTAATTTTTCTGCAACAAATATTAGCTCCAATTTATCAGGAAATGTAACAGGTAATTTAACGGGTAATGTAACAGGTAATTTAACGGGAACCGTTACTGGAAATGCAACGAACGTTTCTGGCGTGGTTGCTCTTGATAATGGAGGAACGGGTGCTACCACCGCAATAGATGCAAGAACAAACTTAGGTATCGGAAATATAAATAATACGAGTGATGCCAACAAACCTGTTAGTACCCTACAACAAGTTGCCTTAGATTTAAAAGCGAATCTAGCTTCTCCTACCTTTACTGGCTTACCAGTCTTACCGACAGGAACCACAGGCGTTACACAATCATTAAATGACAATAGTACCAAATTGGCAACTACGGCCTATGTTGCCAATGCATTAGCAGACGCTTCTGGCTCCATAACCAATTCTGTTGCCGATGCAACAACGACTACAAAAGGTAAAATTTTATTAGCAGGGGACTTAGCAGGAACTGCCTCTTCTCCAACAGTAATTTCTGTGGGTGGTAAAACAAAAGACAGTATTGCATCCGCAGTAGATGCTTTTGCAACAGCAACTAATACTAACTTAGCAAATACAATTGTTAAGCGTGACGCTAATGGCGCATTTGTTGGAACCCTTTCTGGTAATGCAACCAACGTAACCGGAGTCGTTGCCATTGCAAATGGCGGAACCGGCTCTTCAACCGTTGCAGGATTTAAAAGCAATTTTGCATTAGACAATGTCGATAATACCTCTGACCTTAATAAACCAATTAGTACCTTAACTCAAAATGCATTAAATGCAAAAATAAATAACAGTGCAATCGCTGCTGCAAATGGAGTTGCTTCTTTGGGATCAGATGGAAAAGTACCCACCACTCAACTACCCGCCTTTTCGATAAGTACTGTGAATGTTGTGAATAGTCAAGCAAATATGTTAGCGTTAACTGGTTTATCCGTAGGCGCAGTTGCCATAAGAACAGACAATTCCACCAACTACATGTTAACTGCATTGCCTGCTTCTACACTAGCAAACTGGCAAGTATTTTATCCAGCATCCACTAATGTACAATCTGTAAATGGATTAACAGGCGCGGTTGCTTTAACTGGAACAACAAACAGAATAAGTATAAGTGGAACGAACGTATTTGATATTTCTACTTCCTATATAGGACAAGCTTCTATCAATACAGTTGGTACTATTACTACTGGGGTATGGAATGGCACAGCCATTCCAATTGCCTATGGAGGCACCGGTCAAACAACCGCAACCAATGCATTCAATGCATTAGCTCCTTCACAAGGGGGTAACAGTGGTAAATTTTTAACTACCAATGGAACGAATACCAGTTGGTCTAGTATTGGTGCTGCGGGCGGATGGAGTACTACAGGAAATAGTGGAACGGTTGATGGTACCAACTTTATGGGTACCACAGACGCACAACCACTCAACTTCCAAGTAGGTGGACTCGCTTCTGGTCGTCTCGACGTATCCTCTACCATCGGACAAGCTACACTCGGTTACGGCGCTGGAGCGAACACCGTACGTAACA
>JACCDW010725533.1_pt1 | contig 29368 bp, 23 predicted proteins | sample 7449781 | NCBI WGS metagenome assembly JACCDW01 (sample SAMN15323449, study PRJNA562643) | freshwater metagenome | isolation source: river surface water | place: USA:Blue River Watershed | collected 2017-08-18
GAGCAGGCCAGCGCGCCGGCCTTGCCGCGTTCCGTGGAACAGATGGCCGAGCTGGTTGGGCGGGTGCCGCTGAAGGAAATCGTGGGCGAGACCACCGATTTGATCGAACAGTGCTGCATCGAGGCCGCGCTGGAGCTCACCCGCGGAAACCGGGCGTCTGCGGCCGAGATGCTGGGCCTGTCGCGCCAGTCGCTGTACGTGAAGCTCAGACGCTTTGGCCTGGTGGGCGAGCAGGACAGTGAGAACTGAGGACGACGCCCAGAGGTGTATCGATAAAGGTACACCCATCATCGTCAATCTGAATTGACATCTGGAACCCCCACGCGTAAGGTGGGGGTCCATGGCCCGCCCTCAGCTGTCTGCAGTCGCCGAGCTGCTGAAACCCATCACCTGGTTCCCACCGATGTGGGCCTTCGCCTGTGGCGTGGTGGCCTCCGGCGTGGCCTTGGGCGAGCGGTGGTGGATGATCGTCTTGGGCGTGCTCCTGGCCGGCCCCCTGGTGTGTGCCACCAGCCAGGCCGTCAACGATTGGTTCGACCGCCATGTGGACGCGATCAACGAGCCCCAGCGCCCCATCCCCTCGGGCCGCATGCCCGGCCGCTGGGGGCTGTACATCGCCCTGATCTGGACGCTGCTGTCGCTCGTGGTCGCCTCGGCGCTGGGCCCATGGGGTTTTGGTGCGGCCGTCGTGGGCCTGGTGCTGGCGTGGGCCTACAGCGCGCCGCCCCTGCGGCTCAAGCTCAACGGTTGGTGGGGCAATGCCGCTTGCGGCCTGTGCTACGAAGGGCTGGCCTGGGTGACCGGCGCTGCGGTGATGGCCGGCGGCGCAATGCCCGATGCCCGGTCTCTGTTGCTGGCTGCGCTCTACAGCATCGGGGCCCACGGCATCATGACCCTCAACGATTTCAAGTCCGTGGAGGGTGACCGGCAGATGGGCGTGGGCTCTCTGCCGGTGCGCCTGGGCATTGACCGCGCCGCCCGGGTGGCCTGCTGGGCCATGGCGGTGCCCCAGGCGGTTGTGGTCTTGGCCTTGCTGGCCTGGGAGCAGGCCGGCCATGCGGCCGTCGTGGCCCTGATGTTGGGAGCGCAACTGCTGCTCATGCGCCGCTTTCTGGAGAGGCCGTCCGAGCGGGCGGTTTGGTACAGCGGGTTTGGCGTGTTGCTGTACGTGCTGGGCATGCTGGCCAGCGCGTTTGCACTCAGGGCGACGGGTCTGACCGGGGCCGCAGCATGAGCAGCGCCTCAAGCCGTTCGGCAAGCGGCCTGCAGGGCACGGTGCCACCAGAACACCACTTGGGTTGGGCCGGCGTGTTGCGTTTGGGCCTGGTGCAGACCGCGCTGGGCGCCGTGGTGGTGCTCACCACCTCTACGCTCAACCGGGTGATGGTGGTGGAGCTGGCCTTGCCGGCTCTGTTGCCAGGCTTGTTGGTGGCCTTGCATTACGCGGTGCAAATCACGCGGCCGCGCATGGGCCATGGATCGGACACCGGTGGGCGCCGCACGCCTTGGATCCTGGGCGGCATGGCCCTGCTCAGTTTGGGTGGTGTCTTGGCGGCATGGGCCACCACCTGGTTGCAGAACCACTTCTGGGCGGGGGCTGCACTGGCCACGGTGGCCTTTGTGATGATCGGTCTGGGCGTCAGCGCCAGTGGCACTTCCTTGCTGGCGCTGTTGGCCAAGCGCGTGGCCCCGCACCGGCGTGGACCCGCCGCCACGCTCGTGTGGCTGATGATGATCTTTGGCTTTGCCATGACCGCCGGGATGGCCGGCAAGCTGCTGGATCCCTACACACCCGAGCGGCTGGTGGCCGTCAGTGGTGGGGTGTCGGTCCTGGCCCTGGCCCTGGCAGCCTTGGCCCTGTGGCGCTTGGAGCCTAAGGATTCAGCCGGTGCGGGCCTGGGGGCCACAGGCACCGCTGAGCCCGCGGCGGGCAGCCCAACCGTTGCGCAGGCGGGATTTCGCGCGGCGCTGGCCGAGGTGTGGGCCGAGCCGGCTGCGCGCCGTTTCACCTTCTTTGTGTTCCTGTCGATGCTGGCTTACAGCTCGCAAGACCTGATCCTCGAGCCCTTTGCGGGACTGGTGTTCGGTTGGACGCCGGGTGAGACCACCTCGCTGTCCGGCCTGCAGCACGCGGCGGTGTTGGTGGGCATGCTGATCGTGGCCGCCTGCACGGGTTGGGGCCGCGGATGGATGCGCAACCTGGCCTTCTGGTCTGTCGGCGGTTGTCTCTTGTCGGCAGTGGCCTTGGCCTTGCTGGCCATGGCGGGGCTGGTGGGGCCGCCGTGGCCCCTGCGCGAGACGGTGGCCTTGATGGGGGCGGCCAACGGCTTGTTCTCCATTGCGGCCATTGCCTCCATGATGCGCTTGGCCGGGCACGGCCGCGAGCAGCGCGAAGGCACACGCGTGGGCCTTTGGGGTGCGGCACAAGCCATGGCCTTCGGTCTGGGCGGTTTGGCCGGCGCCGCCGCCAGCGACCTGTCGCGGTGGCTCGTGGCCGATGTGGGTCTGGCCTATTCCCTGGTCTTCGCGGCAGAGTCGCTCTTGTTCGTGGGCGCGGCCTTACTGGCGTGGCAGGTTTCGCGCCTGGCGCCCGCTTCCGCGCAGGAGTTGCGGCCGGGCCCGGGCACTCCCGCGCCAGCTGAATCGGCCCTGCGTGGCCCATCCACCCCATCCCCATCACACGGCCTGGGCGCTGCTCCGCCCCGCATGGCCAGTTAGGAGAATCGCATGAGCCCAGATCTGTATGACGTGGTGGTGGTGGGCGGTGGGCCTGCGGGCGCCACCGCTGCGCATGACTTGGCACGCCAGGGGCGCAGCGTGTTGCTGATCGACCGCATGGGGCGCGTCAAGCCCTGTGGCGGCGCGATTCCACCGCGTCTGATCCGTGACTTTGATATCCCGGAGCACCTGTTGGTGGCCCGTGCGCAGTGCGCACGCATGATTTCCCCGCGCGACGTGAAGGTGGACATTCCCATCGAAGGGGGCTTCGTGGGGCTGGTCGACCGCGATGTGTTCGATGAGTGGTTGCGCGAGCGTGCGGCGCACGCCGGCGCCCACCGGCGCATCGGTCGCTTCATTCGCGTCGACAGCCCTGCCGACGGCCCTGCCGTGGTGCACTTCGAGGAGCGTCAACGCCCGGGGGATGCCCACGGGGTCGAACGGTCGGTGCGCGCGCGTTGCGTGATCGGTGCCGACGGTGCACGCTCGGAGGTGGCCAGACAAGCCGTGCCGGGTGCAGAGAAGACCAAGTACGTCTTTGCGTACCACGAGATCATCCGCGCCCCACAGCCCGGTCACCCCGACTACGACCCCTCGCGATGCGATGTGTACTACCGTGGGCTGCTGTCGCCCGACTTTTACGGCTGGGTGTTTCCACATGGGGCCACCATGAGCGTGGGTACCGGCAGCGCCGACAAGGGCTTCTCGCTGCGCAGCGCGGTGGCCGAGCTGCGCCAAGCCGCCGGCCTGTCGGGCACCGAGACCCTGCGACGTGAAGGTGCACCCATCCCGCTGAAGCCCCTGCCGCGCTGGGACGACGGTCGCCACGTGGTCCTGGCCGGCGACGCCGCGGGGGTGGTTGCACCGGCCTCCGGTGAAGGCATCTACTACGCGATGTACGGCGGTCGCTTGGCGGCCGATGCCGCACAGTCCTTCTTGCTGTCTGGGCAGGCCCGAGACCTGGCCCTGGCACGCCGGCGCTTCATGAAGGACCACGGCAAGGTATTCTGGGTGTTGGGCATGATGCAACACTTCTGGTACCGCAACGACAAACGGCGCGAGCGCTTCGTCAGCATCTGCCGTGACAAGGACGTGCAACAACTCACCTTCGATGCCTACATGAACAAGGCCTTGGTCAAGGCCAAGCCCATGGCCCATGTGCGCATCTTCTTCAAGGACATGGCCCACCTGCTGGGCCTGGCCCGGGTGTAAGGGCGATCCATCGCCCTATGGAGCACAGCCGCACCGTTTGGTGGCGTCCGAACTCCTGGCCTCGGGATGTGCAGGGGGCTGTGGCCCTGATGGTGGCGGTGGCGGGCCTGGGCGGCTGGGCCACCGACATCGGACCCTGGTACTTCGCCTTGGTCCAACCGGCCTGGAAGCCACCCGACGCCCTGTTTGGTCCGGTGTGGACGGTGCTCTACATCACCACCGGCTGGGCAGGCGTTCGCACTTGGCGGCGCTTGCCCACTGGCCCTGCGCGCAGCGGCTTTTTGCTCGTGTGCCTGCTGCACGCGATGCTCAACGTCCTGTGGAGCGTCCTGTACTTCACCTTGCGCCGGCCCGACTGGGCCCTGGTCGAAGGGCTGGCCCTTTGGCTCACGGCTGCCTGGGCTGCCGGACTGATGCGCAGGGTCGACCGCACATCAGCGCTGCTGATGCTGCCGCTGCTGGCTTGGTTGGCCGTGGCCTGGGCTTTGAATGCGGCCACCGTTTGGCTCAATCCGCCATTTGGCTCCTGAACCGGCTCAGGCTGCGCCACGGGCCGAGCCCGCAACCGATTCAGGTTCTGATGCTGCACAAAAGCCAGTGGCTTGGTCGGGAATCGACTTGTGCCAACATGGCCCTGCTGTCATCCGGGCCTTTGCGCCCTTACCAGGAGAAAAACCATGAGCACCCCCAACCGCCGCGTCTTCATCATGCAGTTGGCCGCAGGATCCACCCTTTTGGCTGCAGGCGCTGCCCAGGCCCAAGCCAAAGTCGACGAGAAAGATGCGCAGGCCACCGGCTTGGGCTACAAGCACGACACCACGAAGGTCGATGCCAAGAAGTACCCCAAGCACGACAAGGCGCAAAAGTGCACCAACTGCCAGCTCTTCCAGGGCAAGGCCAGCGATGCTTGGGGTGGCTGCCCCCTGTTCGCCGGCAAGCAGGTGGCCGGCAACGGCTGGTGCAGCGCTTACGCGAAGAAGGCTGGCTGAGCCTGAACGGGTGAACCTAGCGGAAGCACTGCTGCCGGTGTAGGTTCACCGTTCGATCGTAGTTGAGGCCCCGTCCGGTTGCCGTGTCCACCACGGCGCCGGGCGCGCCTCCGATCAGCAGGTTGCCCACCAGTCCCAGGTTGGGCTTGGGCATGATCACCGTGGAGACGGTGCCCAACATCTCCCCGCGGCACTCCAGGTTGAGCAGATTCCACGAGTTCGGGACCCGAACCTCGGCGGGTGTGTCAAAACTGGTGCTGCTGCCGCCGCCCACCATGGTGCAGCGCGCACCCACGTTCTGCACGGGCCCACAGGATGTCGTCACCAGGATCTGCGAGTGACGGTTGTCGGGCAGGACCACGCTGGCGCAGCCGCTCAAGAACAGGCACGACAGGGTGAGCAGGGTGGGGCGGAGCATGGTTCCGGTGCTTGGGGTGCTGGGGTGCGGGACGCTGATGCGGTGTTCAGCGTCAGAGGATCGGCTCGAATGGCGTGATCTTGAGTCACGGGTGGCCGCGACATAGGTCTCCTCAAGGAATCAGGGGTCGGGTCGATTCCGAGGTAGACCAAGGCTGACCGACATGAACACACACGCTCGACGGATTTACTGGCTGCTGCTGGCCGCGCTGCCCTGGGCCCTGGTGGGCTGTGGGGGGGGCTCGGGCGCCTGCAGTGGCGCCGCGCTGGGTTCCCTGGGCTCGCAGGTCTGCGGCTCGGGGGCCTCCAACCAGGTGCCGGTGGCGGCCGTGGCGGGCCCCACAACGGCCGCGCTGCAGTCCGCGGTGAGCTTGGATGGATCTGGCAGTCGCGACCCAGACGGTCAGACCCTGAGCTACCGGTGGGAGCTCAGCAGCAAACCCACGGGCAGCACCGCCACGCTGAGCGACGCCACGGTGGTCAGGCCGGTCATCACACCCGATGTGCAGGGCACCTACACCGTGCGGCTGATCGTCCATGACGGCAAGGCCGACAGCCTGCCCGTGACCTTCAGCTTCACTGCGGCCAGGGCCAACACCGCGCCCGTGGCACGCGCGGGCAACGACGTCACGGCTGTCAACGGCACAGAAGTGATCCTCAATGGAACAGCCAGCAGCGACCCCGATGGCGACCTGATTTCCTACCGCTGGGTGCTGGCGACCAAGCCGCCTGGCAGTGTGGCCAGCTTGATTGGCGCCACCACGCCACGCCCCTCCTTCACGCCCGACGTCAGCGGCAACTACGTGATTTCTCTGGTCACCAGCGATGGCTCACTGAGCAGCGATGTGGCCTTCGTGATCGTCACCTCCGGTGCGGTCAACATGCCGCCCACGGCAGTGGCCACGGGACCTGCCTCTGTGGTGCTGGTGGGCAGCCGGGTGACCCTGGATGCCTCCGCCAGCATCGACCCCAACGGCGACCTCTTGCGCTACAGCTGGCGGTGGATCTCCAGGCCGCTGTCCAGCCTGGCGGTGTTGGGGCAGGACACTTCTGCCCGGCCTGAATTCGTGCCCGACCAGGCCGGCGACTATGTGCTGGGCCTGGTCGTCAGCGATGGCCGACTGACCAGCAGCGAGCGCACCGTGACCGTTCGCGCCGCGCGCACGGCAGCGCCCTTGGCGAATGCGGGCAGCAGCCAATCGGTGCTGGTGGGTTCCACCATCGATCTCGATGGGACGGCTACCCCCACGGGGTCGGGCGGGTTGAGCAACGCCACTTTGCTGGGCTATCAGTGGTCACTCGTCTCCCGGCCGGATGGCAGCAGCACCTCACGCACCATCCTGAACGCCACCGCAGCACGTGCGCAATTCATCCCCGATGCGGTGGGTACCTATGTTTTTCGGCTGACCGTGACGGACTCCCTGGGCAACGCCTCCAGCGATGTGGTCACCGTTCGGGTTTCGCAGCGCAATGCTCCGCCCGTTGCCAATGCGGGCGGCAACCGCACCGCGCTGGTGGGTGAAACGGTGGTGCTCGATGGCGGCGGCAGCACCGATGCCAATCCGGGCGATGTGCTGCGCTACGCCTGGCAATTGGTCTCCAGCCCCACCACCACACCGGCCAGCACGGCCAAACTCAGCCCTGCGTCGAACCCGGCCGGCACCGCCTCGACCAACAAGACCGTTTCAATCACGCCCGATCAACCCGGCACCTATGTGGTGGCCCTGGTGGTCAACGATGGAACGGACTCCAGCGACACCGCCTTGGTGACGATTACCGTGCGTGCGGTGAACCAGGCGCCAGTGGCCGTCATCACGGGCGCGGCCGGAACCACCGTGAGTGCGGGTACCGCGACGGGCACGGTGGGGACTGTGATGACCTTTGATGGGCGAAGCAGCACCGATGACGGACCGATCCAGCTCCTGACCTATCGGTGGCGCCTGGAGCTCAAGCCTGCAGCCAGCACACTGCAGATCACCGAGCCAAACTTGGCGGTCATCACCCTGCGGCCTGATCAGCCCGGTCAGTATGTCCTTCGACTGCAAGTGGATGATGGCAGTCTCAGGAGCGCCGATGTTCCGCTGGTGATCGTGGTGAATCCCTGAGCGGGCTGGGCCACCCGCGGTGGTGGGCAAACGGCGGTACGGGTCAGGGGACGCATACACTGTCCGAGCCGACATGAAGGGGCTTTTCTCCTCCAAACAGCATGCCGGCGGTAAGCCGGCGTGGCGAAATCGGTAGACGCAAGGGACTTAAAATCCCTGCTCGCAAGGGGTGCGGGTTCGAGTCCCGCCGCCGGCACCAGCATCAAGATTGGCGCCGTCAATCCGATCCTCCACGGGCGATCAACCGATCGCGTGTGAGAGGCGCTTGAGATGGTGTTGAGCCGGTCAATCTTCAACGGGCTGTGCGCCCTGGCCCTGCTGCTGGCCGGGTGTGGTGGCGGTGGTTCATCGACGCCCACCTATTCCCTGGGTGGTACCGTGGTGGGGCTCAGCGCGGGCCAACAGGTGCTGCTCCTCAGCGGGGCGGGCACCCAGGTGACCTTGTCGTCAAACGGAAACTTCCGTTTTCCTGACCGTCTGCCCAAGGGGTCGAAGTACAACTTGGTGGTCCAGCAGCAACCATCGGGGCAAACCTGCGTGATCTCCAATGGCAGCGACACCGCGGGGGTCGCGGCCGACGTCTCCAATGTGACCGTCGTGTGCAGTGACAACCCGGCGGTGTTGGGTGGCACTGTGAGTGGCCTGCCCTCGGGCACCAGCGTGTCGCTCTCCACCACCATCGGTTCAGCGGGCGCGGCGTCCGTTGCGTCGATCAGTGCCAATGGCCCGTACAGCTTGGCGCAGCGTCCGGCCAGCGGCGCGGCCTATGCCGTCACCATCACCACGCAGCCCCAGGGCGCGTCCTGCACCGTCAGCAATGGAAGTGGAACAGCCGGTGCTTCAGCCATCACCAACATTGACGTGGTGTGCAGCCCCGCCCGAATGAACATCGGCGGAGAACTCCTTGGTTTGGCCCAGGGGCAGCAGGTCCAACTCAGCTTGGCAGGCACCGGTATTGCTCAGGGCTTGGCGGCCTTGACGCTGAGCAGCAACGGCAGCTTTTCCTTCTTGTCGTTGACCCCAGGTATTGTCTACGGGGGTGATTTCACCGTCACGATCGCTTCACAACCCACCAGCCAAACCTGTGCACTCAGCCGCGCATCGGGCGTGGGGGTCATCGCGAATGTGAACCAGGTGCAGGTGAACTGCTTGACCAATCGGCACACGCTGGGAGGAAGCGCCACGGGCTTGGTCGCACTCGCAGGTGGTCGACCCTTGGTGCTGCGAAATGGTACGGACAGCGTAACGGTATCGGCCAATGGGCCCTTCCAATTCCCGACTGCACTGACCGATGGTGGGGGGTACTCGGTGACGATTGGGTCGCAGCCAACGGGCCAAACCTGTACCGTGTCAAACGACTCGGGGAACGCGGTCAGTGCGCCGGTGGGCAACGTGCTGGTGCAATGCCTGTCCTTTGTCTGGCGCAGCCGCTTGGTGGCCGGCTCAGGGGTGGCCGGCACCGTCGACGACTTGGCCGGGATGGCTCGGTTTTCAGCTCCCTCGGGCCTGGCCATCAACCCACGCGGCGATGTGGTGGTGGCGGACTTCAGTTCCTCGCGCATTCGTTCGGTGTCCATGCCCCTGGGCTATGTGTCCACGCTTGCGGGTTCGCCGGTGCCTGGGCTGACCGATCACGCGGTTGCGCAGCTTGCATCGTTCCGCGCACCGACCGGTGTGGCCATCGACAGCAATGGCAATGTGTTCGTGGCCGACTCTGGCAACCATGTGATCCGGCGAATCTCGGCCTCCACCGGGGCGGTCAGCACCTGGGCAGGTTCTGGCGTCGCAGGCTACGCCAATGGCATCGGTACTGCAGCCCAGTTCAATGGGCCGCGCGCACTGGCCATCGACACCGCCGGCAACCTGTACGTCGCGGATACCGGTAACCACGTGATCCGAAAGATCAGCCCCACCGGTACGGTCACGCTTCTGGCCGGCTCGCCCGGTGTGCGTGGTCGTGCCGATGGTGCCTCCGCAACCTTCAATGGACCGGCAGGAGTGGCCGTCTCTCCACAGGGCATCGTGTACGTGGCCGATACCCAGAACCACTTGGTTCGCTCGCTAAGCCTCTCAGGCGTGGTGGCTACGGTTGCAGGGTCTGGCTCGCCGGGTGCACAGGACGGGACGGGCGCGAAGGCCGGCTTCTCCCTGCCCATGGGATTGGCGGTCGATGCCCAGGCGATGGTGTACGTGGCCGATGCCGGTAACCACGCGATTCGGCAAATCCAGTTGCTTGGGGCCGTCGGTACCGTGTTGACCATCGCCGGGACCGGCCGCAGCGCCTACAGTGAGGGCGTGGGCACGGCCGTGGGCTTTGACCAACCGACGGCCGTGGCCCTTGATGCGGCGGGCCAGTTGTTGATCACCGAGGGTGGTGGCAACCGCCTGCGAAGCCTGTTTCGATCGCCGAACTGACGCTGACCACGCCGCAGTGCGTGGTTGAAGTTCATGCATGATGCGGGATCCGCACCACGGACGATCCCTCATGCATAAGCCTTGGTTCCCTCAGAACGCGCTGCAACCCGGCGTGCAGTCCCGCGAAGTCTGGGGCTGGGCCCTTTATGACTTCGCCAACTCGGGCTTCACAACCGTGGTGATCACCGCGGTCTTCAACGCCTACTTTGTGGGTGTGGTGGCGGGTGGTGCCGATTGGGCCACCTTGGCCTGGACCTTGGCGCTGGGGGTCTCCAGCGCGCTGGTGGTGTGGACCATGCCGGCTCTGGGGGCACACACGGATGCGCGGCGCAACAAGAAGCGCTGGCTCGTGGTGTCCACCATGGGCTGTGTGGCCGCCACCCTGGTTCTGGCCTTGTGCGGCCCTGGCGACCTGTGGTTGGCCATGGTGGCTGTGGTCGTGGCCAACCTGTTCTTTTCCTGGGGTGAGTCGCTCATCGCATCCTTTCTGCCGGAGCTGGCCAAACCCGAGGCCCTGGGCCGCGTCTCGGGTTGGGGCTGGAGCCTGGGGTATCTGGGCGGCATGCTGGCGCTGGGCCTGAGCCTGGGCTACGTGCTGTGGGCCCAGGCACAAGGGCAGAAGGCCACCGAGTTCGTGCCGGTGACGATGGTCATCACCGCCGTCGTCTATGCCTTGGCCGCGTGCTTCACCTTTGCGTGGCTGCGTGAGCGCGGGGCTGGTCCACCGGTGGCACCAGCGGCCACGGCGGCAGCCTCCGGGTTGAACCTGCGGCGGCTGGCTGTGGAGCTGTTCCGCGCCCGTGAACACCGCAGCTTTCTCTGGCTGATGGGCTGTGCCTGTGCCTATCAGGCCGGCATCTCGGTGGTCATCGCGCTGGCTGCGGTGTACGCGGAGCAGGCCATGGGTTTTGAGCAGACACAGACCATGGCCCTGATCTTCTTGGTGAACATCGCAGCGGCTTTGGGGGCGTTTGCATTCGGCTACTTCCAAGACCGGGTGGGCCACGGGCGGGCGCTGTCGCTGACCTTGTGGGGCTGGATCGGCATGACCTTCTTGGCTGTGGCTGCCCAGGGGCCCGCCTTGTTTTGGGTGGCGGCGGTGTTGGCGGGCCTTTGCATGGGTTCCAGCCAGTCGGCAGGCCGCGCCATGGCCGGCCTGTTGGCGCCGGCCAGCCGCGTGGCCGAGTTCTTCGGCTTGTGGACACTGGCCACCCGCTTGGCGGCCATCGTGGGCCCGATCACCTACGGCCTGGTCACCTGGGTGACTTCGGGCAACCACCGCTTGGCCATCCTGGCCACGGGCCTGTTCTTCGTCATGGGGCTCGTGTTGTTGAGGCGGGTTGAGTTGCCTCCAGCGGTGGTGGCGGACCACCCAGGGGCCGGGCGCTGACCGTCCACCCCAACCAGCGCTGCGCAAAGGCCTCCAACTGAGCCGGCGCGGCGCTGGTCCACATCTGCACAGCGCCGCCTTCAGGCGTGCCCGCCGTGGGCAGCAGCGGGCCTCCAACCAAGCTGGCCACGCGACGCGCCACCGCCGCAGCCGTGTCGATCAGGGTCACCTCAGCGCCCATGGCCTCTTCGATCCACGGGCGAGCGAAGGCGTAATGGGTGCAGCCCAAGACCAGGCTGTCCACCCGCGCCTGGCGCATGGGCAGCGTGTACTGTTTCACCAACGCTTGGATGGCGCTGATGTCGCCCTGTTCGATGGCCCAGGCCAGTCCCTTGCAGGCCTGAGCGTAAACCTGGGCTCCGCGCCCGTGCTCGGCCAACAGGGCAGCCCACCGGGGGCTGCGAAGGGTCGCACCCGTGGCCCATACACCCACTCGCTTGCTGTTGGACTGCAGGACGGCCGGCTTGATGCCAGGCTCGACGCCCACGATCGGAACCTCGGGAAACGCCTGGCGCAGGGCCGGCAGGGCGGCGGCCGTGGCGGTGTTGCAGGCCACCACCAACAGCTTGGCGCCCCGCTGGCACAGGAAATGGGACAGCTGCAGACAACGCTGCTGTAGCCAAGCCTCGTCTCGCTCGCCGTAAGGCGCGTTGGCGCTGTCGGCCACGTAGACCCATCGGGCCTGCGGCAGGTGCTCACGAAGTGCCGTCAGAACCGATAGGCCGCCCACGCCCGAATCAAATACGCCCACGGTCAGGTCGGCGAACGGCTCCGGTGGGCGCGCTTCAGGGGGTTCGGGCATGTTGGCAGCAGGGCCGCTGATCGGCTTGTGCAAAAATAGAACGATCGTTCGATTTTGCTGGATTCCCCCGTGTGCCGTCAGGAATAACGCGGGGGGCGACCCCTAGAATCGAACGCAACCATTACATCATTTCCCTGCAGAGGAGTCCCTCATGAAGGTCCTGGTCCCGGTCAAGCGGGTGGTCGACTACAACGTCAAGGTGCGTGTGAAATCCGACGGCACTGGCGTGGACATCGCCAACGTGAAGATGAGCATGAACCCCTTCGACGAGATTGCCGTGGAGGAAGCGGTTCGTTTGAAGGAGAAGGGCCTGGTCACCGAGGTCATCGCCGTGTCCTGTGGCGTTACACAGTGCCAGGAAACCCTGCGCACCGCCATGGCCATCGGGGCCGACCGGGGCATTCTGGTGGAGACCGATGTCGAGCTGCAGCCGCTGGCCGTGGCCAAGTTGCTCAAGGCCCTGGTGGACCGTGAACAGCCCGGGCTGGTGATTCTGGGCAAACAGGCCATTGATGACGACTGCAACCAGACCGGTCAGATGCTGGCTGCGTTGGGCCAAATGGGCCAGGCCACCTTCGCCTCGAAGGTGGAGGTGGCCGATGGCCATGCACAGGTCACCCGAGAAGTGGATGGCGGCCTGGAGACCCTGCGCGTGGCCTTGCCCGCCGTGATCACGACCGATCTCCGCCTGAACGAGCCCCGCTACGTCACCCTGCCCAACATCATGAAGGCCAAGAAGAAGCCGCTGGACGTTCTCAAGCCCGTTGATTTGGCTGTCGATGTGGCCCCTCGTATCCAGACCCTCAAGGTCACCGAGCCGCCCAAGCGCAGCGCCGGCATCAAGGTGCCCGATGTGGCCACCTTGGTGACCAAGCTGAAGAACGACGCCAAAGTGATCGGCTGAGCGGCTTGAGCCGCACGCCCCATACCCCCAGACACTGTGAGCCACTGAGACCGATATGACCATCCTCGTAGTAGCTGAACACGACCATGCCTCCTTGCGGGGAGCTACCCTCAACACCATCACCGCAGCCCGTGCCTGCGCAGGTGACGTGCATGTGCTGGTGGCCGGCAGTGGTGCCGGCGGCGCTGCCCAACAGGCCGCTCAGGTTTCGGGAGTGACCAAGGTGCTGCATGCCGATGACCCGGCCCTGGCGCACCACTTGGCGGAAAACCTGTCGGCCCTCGTGCTGGCCATCGCCCCGGCCTATACGCACATCTTGTTTCCGGCCACCGCCAACGGCAAGAACACGGCCCCGCGTGTGGCCGCCTTGCTCGATGTGGCGCAGATCAGCGACATCACCCGCGTGTTGGCGCCCGACACCTTTGAGCGTCCCATCTACGCCGGCAACGCCATTGCCACTGTGCAGTCCTCAGACCGTATCAAGGTGATCACGGTGCGCACCACCGGTTTCGATGCAGCCCCTTCTTCGGGCGGCGCAGCACCCGTGGAGGCTTTGCAAGGGGTTGTCGACAGCGGCAAGAGCGCCTATGTGGGCAGCGAGCTGGCCAAGAGCGACCGCCCGGAGCTCACAGCGGCCAAGATCATCGTCTCGGGCGGTCGGGCCCTGGGCTCATCAGAGAAGTTCAACGAAGTGCTGACCCCGCTGGCCGACAAGCTGGGCGCGGCCCTGGGCGCCAGCCGCGCAGCGGTCGATGCGGGCTACGCGCCCAACGATTGGCAAGTGGGCCAAACCGGCAAGATCGTGGCGCCTCAGCTGTATGTGGCCTGCGGCATCAGCGGTGCCATCCAACACCTGGCGGGCATGAAGGACTCGAAGGTCATCGTGGCCATCAACAAAGACCCCGAGGCCCCCATCTTCAGCGTGGCCGATTTCGGCTTGGAGGCGGATCTGTTCGCGGCGGTGCCCGAGCTGGTGAAGTCGCTCTGAGCGCAGCACGACGAACCACACCCGCACCGCACCGCCTGCACCATACCCCTGGAGAGTCGATCCATGAGCTATCGCGCCCCCATCAAGGACATGCTGTTTGCCATGACCGAACTGGCCCACCTCGACGCCGTGGCGCAGTTGCCGGGGTTTGAGGATGCGGGCCCGGAGACGGCCGCAGCGGTGTTGGAAGAATGCGCCAAGCTCAATGAAGGCGTGATCGCTCCATTGAATTGGGAAGGTGACAAGGCGCCTTCGTTTTTGAAGGACGGCCAGGTCTGCACGACCCCAGGTTTCAAGGACGCCTTCCGCCAGTTTGCGGAGGGTGGGTGGCAGGGGCTGCAGCATCCCAGTGCGTATGGCGGCCAGGGTTTGCCCAAGACCATTGGCGCAGCCTGTGGGGAGATCCTCAACAGCGCCAACCTGAGCTTCGCCCTGTGTCCCTTGCTGACCGACGGTGCCATTGAGGCCTTGCTCACGGCAGGATCGGCGCAGCAACAGGCCACCTACATCCCCAAGATGGTGGACGGCACTTGGACGGGGACCATGAACCTCACCGAGCCCCAAGCCGGCTCGGACCTGTCCCTGGTGCGCACCCGCGCCGAGCCGCAAGCCGATGGCAGCTACCGGATCTTCGGCACCAAGATCTACATCACCTACGGTGAGCACGACATGGCCGAGAACATCGTGCACCTGGTGCTGGCGCGTGTGCAGGGTGCGCCCGAGGGGGTCAAGGGGATCTCGCTGTTCATCGTCCCGAAGTTCTTGGTTCAGGCGGATGGTTCGCTGGGTGAGCGCAACGACGTCCACTGCGTCTCCATCGAGCACAAGATGGGGATCAAGGCCAGCCCAACGGCCGTGCTGCAGTACGGCGACCACGGTGGCGCCATCGGGTATCTGGTGGGCCAGGAGAACCGCGGCCTGGAGTACATGTTCATCATGATGAACGCGGCGCGCTTTGCTGTCGGCGTGCAGGGCATCGCCATTGCAGAGCGGGCGTATCAAAAGGCCGTTCAGTACGCGCGAGACCGGGTGCAGAGCCGCCCGGTGGACGGCTCCATGAGCACGGCTGCGCCGATCATCCACCACCCCGATGTCAAGCGGATGCTGTTGACCATGCGCGCGGTGACCGAGGGCTGCCGGGCCATGGCCACCGTGGCAGCGGCCGCCTTCGACGCGGCCCATGCACACCCCGATGCCGCCGTGCGCGCGCAGAACCAGGCCTTCTATGAGTTCATGGTTCCTCTGGTCAAGGGCTATTCAACCGAGATGAGCCTGGAGGTGACCTCGCTGGGCGTGCAGGTTCACGGGGGTATGGGCTTCATCGAAGAGACGGGGGCAGCTCAGTACTACCGAGACGCCAAGATCCTCACCATCTACGAAGGCACCACCGCCATCCAGGCCAACGACCTGGTAGGCCGAAAGACCGCACGGGATGGGGGTTCGGGTGCGCGCGGCTTGGCCGCACAGATCGAGTCCACCGAGCGGGAACTGGCCGCCAGCGGCAGTGCCCATGCACAGGCCATGCTCAAGCGGCTGACGGCTGCTCGCCGGGCCTTCCTCGACGTGGTCGATTTCGTGGTGGCGCAGTCCAAGAGCCATCCGAATGCCGTCTTTGCGGGATCGGTTCCCTATCTCATGCTGACGGGCAACCTGATGGCGGGCTGGCAGATGGCCCGCGCACTGCTGGTGGCCGAGCGCCAACTCGGTGCGGGCGTGGATGAGGATTTCATGAAGGCCAAGCTGGCCACGTGCCGTGTCTATGCGGACCACATCCTGTCGCGCGCGCCCGGCCTGCGCGATGCGATCGTGGAGGGCAGCGAGGGTGTGACCTCGATGGCACTGGAGGCGTTCTGAAGCCTGGTCCGCCGGCTTCGATTCGCCTGCCACCCCTGATGCTCTGTTCGGAGGATTTCCGTGTCTGTTCCTGGCTTTCTGTCGCGGCTGCGTATTCCGGTCATCGGCTCCCCGCTGTTCATCATCAGCAACCCGAAGCTGGTGATCGCCCAGTGCACCGCCGGCGTGGTGGGGTCGATGCCCGCGCTCAATGCCCGCCCCGCGTCACAACTTGACGAGTGGCTGCACGAGATCACCGAAGCCCTGGCGGCTTGGGACCGCGACCACCCCGACCAACCGGCCGCACCCTATGCCATCAACCAGATCGTGCACAAGAGCAACGACCGCTTGGAGCACGACATGGAGGTCTGTGCCAAGTACCGGGTACCCCTGGTGATCACCAGCCTGGGCGCACGCGTGGATGTCAACGAGGCGGTGCACCGTTGGGGCGGCATCGTGATGCACGACATCATCAACAACGCCTTCGCACGCAAGGCCATCGAGAAGGGTGCGGATGGCCTGATCGCGGTGGCGGCCGGTGCCGGCGGGCATGCAGGCGTGAAGAGTCCCTTCGCCCTGATCCAGGAGATCCGGGAGTGGTTTGATGGCCCCTTGGCGCTGTCGGGCAGCATGGCCACGGGTGGTGCAGTCCTGGCCGCACAGGCCATGGGTGCCGACTTTGCCTACATCGGCTCGGCCTTCATTGCCACCGATGAGGCGCGGGCTTCAGCGGAGTACAAGCAGTGCATCGTGGACAGCAACAGCGATGACATCGTGTACTCCAACCTGTTCACCGGGGTGCATGGCAACTACCTGAAGCCCTCGGTTCGCAGCGCAGGCCTGGACCCCGAAAACTTGCCGGAGAGCGACCCCACCAAAATGAATTTTGGTGGTGACGCCAAGAAAGCGTGGAAGGACATCTGGGGTTGTGGCCAGGGGATCGGTGCGGTCAAGGCCGTGGTTCCCACCCACACCTTGGTGGAGCGCTTGGCCCAGGAATACGCGGCCGCCCGCGCGAGACTGGCCTAGGCTGGTTCGTGCACCGGCGGCCGGTGGGCGCCCATCTGCGCCGGCCTGTGCTGATCAGGGCGCATCTTCCATCGAGCAGTCGCAGCCTTGGCCCGCCGCGATCCAACGGCGCGCTGCACGGTTCAGGCGATCTGCCCACCACCGTTTCCAGGCGGGGGCTTCGGGCGGCAGTGCAGCGGGGTCTGTGGCGGCCAGCACGCCGCAGCGGTAGGTGCGTGACTGGGCGTGCCACTGGAGCCACTGGCACGGGCCACGGCGGCGCAGGGTCAGCACCGCACCCATGGGGCAGGGCTCGGCCAGGCAGCACACGCCGCAACCGTTGCACGGCGCACCCTCCCGGGGTTTGGGCGGTGCAGCCGGATGGATCTTGAGGGTGACCAGTCTCTTCGTGACCATGGGGTAATGGACAAACGGTCCGGCCGCATTCTCGCCGGGCGCGGCCCTGTCAGGATTCGCTGGGGATCCGGTGATACAGTCTCGCTGTGAAATAGAAGAGGTCCTTCCCGTCCCCTTGCTCGTCATTCAGATGGCAAGGCGGGTCGCAATCCGCCAACCGGTAGAGCCGGGTCGCGGAAGGTTGTGCAACCCATCGGAGTCCCGGAAACCGGGACGAAAGGTGAGCGAGACATGATGCAGCAATACAGGTCCAATTCGTACCTGTTCGGGGGCAACGCGCCCTACGTGGAGGAGCTCTACGAGAGCTACCTCGACAACCCAGGTTCGGTTCCCGAGAAGTGGCGCGCCTACTTTGACGCCCTTCAACATGTGCCCGCCACCGACGGTTCGCAGCGCTCTGACGTGGCGCATGCGCCGGTCGTGGAGTCGTTTGCACAGCGCGCCAAGGCCAATGCCTTTGCCCTGAAGGCCAGTGAGGCCGACCTCGCCGTGGCCCGCAAGCAGGTGCACGTGCAGTCGCTGATCGCCGCGTACCGGTTCTTGGGCTCTCGCTGGGCCGATCTCGACCCCCTCAAGCGTACCGAGCGACCCAAGATTCCGGAGCTGGAGCCCAGCTTCTACGACCTGTCCGAAGCGGACATGGACATCACCTTCTCGGCCGCCAACACGTATTTCGGCAAGGGCGAGGAAATGACCCTGCGCGACATCGTGCAGGCCCTGCGGGAAACCTACTGCGGCACCATCGGGGCCGAGTTCATGCACTGCACGGACCCCGCTGAAAAGCGCTGGTGGCAAGAGCGTCTGGAGAAGGTGCGCAGCAAGCCGGGCTTCGACAGCGAAAAGAAGAAACACATCCTGGACCGCCTGACCGCAGCCGAGGGTTTGGAGCGTTACCTGCACACCAAGTACGTGGGCCAGAAGCGCTTCTCCCTGGAGGGCGGCGAGAGCTTCATCGCGTCGATGGATGAGCTGGTCCAGCGTGCCGGTGAGAAGGGTGTGCAGGAAATCGTGATCGGCATGGCGCACCGCGGGCGTCTGAATGTGCTGGTCAACACCCTGGGCAAGATGCCCAAGGACCTGTTCGCCGAGTTTGAGCACACCGCGCCGGAACACCTTCCCGCCGGTGATGTGAAGTACCACCAGGGCTTCTCGTCGGACATTTCCACGGCCGGTGGCCCCGTGCACCTGTCCCTGGCCTTCAACCCCTCGCACCTGGAAATCGTGAACCCGGTGGTGGAAGGGTCGGTGCGGGCCCGCATGGAGCGGCGCGGCGACAAGCACGGCGACCAGGTGCTGCCGGTCTTGGTGCACGGTGACGCCGCGTTTGCCGGCCAGGGCGTGGTGATGGAGACCCTGGCCCTGGCACAGACCCGGTACTACAGCACGGGCGGTACCGTACACATCGTCATCAACAACCAGATCGGTTTCACCACCAGCGACCCGCGCGACAGCCGCTCCACGCTGTATTGCTCGGACGTGGTGAAGATGATCGAAGCCCCGGTGTTGCACGTCAACGGCGACGACCCCGAAGCCGTGGTGTGGTGCACGCAGCTGGCCATGGACTACCGCCAGCAGTTCAAGAAGGACGTGGTGGTGGACATCATCTGCTTCCGCAAGCTGGGCCACAACGAGCAGGACACGCCCTCGCTCACCCAGCCGCTGATGTACAAGGTGATCGCACAACACCCGGGAACGCGCAAGCTCTACGGTGAAAAGCTGGTGGCGCAAAACGTTCTGCCCGCCGACGGTCCCGATGCGATGGTGAAGAACCTGCGCTCGGCCTTCGACGAAGGGCGCCACACCTCGGACCCCGTGCTCACGAACTTCAAGAGCAAGTACTCGGTGGACTGGGCGCCGTTCCTGGGCAAGAAGTGGACCGATGCCGCCGATACCGCACTGCCGCTGGCCGAAATCAAGCGGCTGGCCGAGCGCATCACCACGATCCCGCAGGGCTTCACGCCGCATCCGCTGGTCCAAAAAGTGATCGCCGATCGCGCAGCCATGGGTCGCGGCGAAATCAACATGGACTGGGGCATGGGTGAGCACCTGGCCTACGCTTCGCTGGTGGCCAGTGGCTACGCGGTGCGCCTGAGCGGCGAGGACTGCGGCCGGGGCACCTTTGTCCACCGTCACGCGGTGCTGCACGACCAGAACCGTGAGAAGTGGGATGTGGGCACCTATATCCCCTTGCAAAACGTAGCCGAGGGACAGGCGCCCTTCACCGTGATCGACTCGATCCTTTCGGAAGAGGCGGTCTTGGGCTTCGAGTACGGCTACGCCGCAGCCGAGCCCAACACCCTGACGATCTGGGAAGCGCAGTTCGGAGACTTCGCCAACGGTGCGCAGGTCGTGATCGACCAGTTCATCGCCTCCGGTGAGGTCAAGTGGGGCCGCGTCAATGGCCTCACCCTGATGCTGCCGCACGGCTACGAGGGTCAGGGCCCCGAGCACAGCAGCGCCCGGTTGGAGCGCTTCATGCAGTTGGCCGCCGACAACAACATGCAGATCTGCCAGCCCACGTCGGCCAGCCAGATCTTCCATTTGTTGCGTCGTCAGATGGTGCGTCAGTTCCGCAAGCCCTTGATCATCTTCACGCCCAAGAGCCTGCTGCGCAACAAGGATGCCACCTCGCCGATGAGCGAATTCACCAAAGGTGAGTTCCGCACGGTGATTGGTCCTGACCGCGCCGAGGTAGAGGGCGACAAGGTCAAGCGCGTCATTGCCTGTTCGGGCAAGGTGGCTTACGACCTGATCAAGCGGCGCGACGAGAAGAAGGCCTGGGATGTGGCCATCGTTCGAGTCGAGCAGCTCTACCCCTTCCCGCACAAGGCCTTCGCCACCGAGATGAAGCGCTTCCCCAACGCCACCGAGGTGGTGTGGTGCCAGGATGAACCGCAGAACCAGGGTGCCTGGTTCTTCGTTCAACACTACATCCACGAAAACATGCTCGACGGCCAGAAGTTGGGTTACGCCGGCCGCCCGGCCTCAGCTTCGCCGGCGGTGGGCTATGCGCATCTGCACCAGGAGCAGCAAAAGGCCCTTCTGGATCAGGCCTTCGGGAAGCTCAAGGGCTTCGTGCTGTCCAAGTGAATTAAAGAAGAAACATCATGGCAATCGTAGAAGTTAAGGTTCCGCAGCTCAGTGAATCCGTGGCTGAGGCCACCCTGTTGACCTGGAAGAAGAAGACAGGCGAGGCTGTGGCCGTGGATGAAATCCTCATTGAAGTCGAGACGGACAAGGTCGTCTTGGAGGTGCCCGCACCTGCGGCGGGTGTGCTCGGCGAGATCGTCGTTGCCGACGGCGGAACCGTTGTCAGCGATCAGCTGATCGCGCGCATCGACACGGCAGGCAAGGCAGCCGCGGCGCCCGCCGCAGCCGCAGCCCCCGCAGCACCTGCGGCTGCTGCTCCTGCAGCCGCTGCACCGGCGGCCGCCTCTGGTGGCAGCAAGGCCGGCGTGGCCATGCCGGCTGCGGCCAAGCTGATGGCCGATCACCAGCTGGCGGCGGGTTCCGTGGCCGGTACGGGCAAGGACGGCCGCGTCACCAAGGGCGACGTTCTGTCGGCTGTGGCGTCTGGCACGGCGGCGGCCCCGGCCGCTTCGGTTCAGGCCCCCGTGCCCGCCGCGGTGGCCAAGCCGCTGCCTGCGGTGTCGGCCCCGTCGGCCATGAACCTGGGCGACCGCCCCGAGCAGCGTGTTCCCATGAGCCGTTTGCGGGCGCGCATTGCCGAGCGCCTGGTGCAGTCGCAGTCCACCAACGCCATCCTCACCACCTTCAACGAGGTGAACATGGCGCCGGTGATGGAGATGCGCAAGAAGTTCCAGGAGAAGTTTGAGAAGGAGCACGGCGTCAAGCTCGGCTTCATGAGCTTCTTCGTCAAGGCTGCGGTGGCCGCCCTCAAGAAGTACCCCATCGTCAATGCCTCGGTGGACGGCAACGACATCGTGTACCACGGCTACTTTGACATTGGCATTGCCGTGGGCTCGCCCCGCGGCCTGGTGGTGCCGGTGCTGCGAAACGTCGACCAGATGAGCTTTGCCGACATCGAAAAGAAGATTGCCGAGTTTGGCGTCAAGGCGCGTGACGGCAAGCTGGGCATCGAAGAGCTCACCGGAGGCACGTTCTCGATCAGCAACGGCGGCACCTTTGGCTCCATGCTGTCTACACCCATCATCAACCCGCCGCAGTCGGCCATCCTTGGGGTACATGCCACCAAGGACCGTGCCGTCGTCGAGAACGGTCAGGTGGTGGTGCGCCCGATGAACTACTTGGCGCTGTCCTACGACCATCGCATCATCGATGGCCGTGAAGCGGTGCTCAGCCTCGTGGCCATGAAGGAAGCGCTGGAAGACCCGGCTCGCCTGCTGTTCGACATCTGATCAGCGGCGCTCGCAGGTTCGCACAACGTTCCCCAGAAGGAGTCCCATGTCCAAGAGTTTCGACGTGATCGTCATCGGCGGCGGCCCTGGCGGCTACATCGCCGCCATCCGTGCCGCCCAGTTGGGCTTCAACGTCGCCTGCATCGACGAGTGGAAGAACGACAAAGGCGGTCCCGCGCCGGGCGGAACCTGCACCAACGTCGGCTGCATCCCCTCCAAGGCCCTGCTGCAGTCCAGCGAGCATTTCGAGCAGGCCGGACACCACTTCGCCGAGCACGGCATTGGCCTGAAGGACCTGAGCATCGATGTGCCCAAGATGCTGGCCCGCAAGGACACCGTGATCAAGCAGAACAACGACGGCATCCTCTACCTGTTCAAGAAGAACAAGGTGAGCTTCTTCCACGGCAGGGGATCCTTTGTGAAGGCTGCCGAGGGTGTCTATGAGGTGCAAGTCTCCGGTGAGAAGACCGAAACCATTGCTGCAAAGCAGGTGATCCTGGCCACCGGATCCCAGGCTCGGGCCTTGCCCGGTGTGCCTTTCGATGAAGAGCTCATCTTGTCCAACGACGGTGCTTTGCGCATCGGCGGTGTACCCAAGAAGCTGGGCCTGATCGGCTCAGGGGTGATCGGCCTGGAGATGGGCTCGGTATGGCGCCGTCTGGGGGCCGAGGTCACGATTCTCGAAGGCCTGCCCACCTTCTTGGGTGCGGTGGACGAGCAGATTGCCAAGGAGGCCCACAAAGCCTTTACGAAGCAAGGCCTGAAGATCGAACTGGGCGTGAAGGTGGGCGAGGTGAAGACCGGCAAGAAGGGTGTGAGCGTGGCCTACACCGATGCCAAGGGCGCTGAGCAGCGTCTGGAGGTCGACAAGCTCATCATCTCCATTGGCCGCGTGCCCAACACCACCGGCCTTAACGCCGAGGCAGTGGGGCTGCAGCTCGACGAGCGGGGCGCCATCGTGGTCGACGACGAGTGCCGCACCAACCTTCCCGGTGTTTGGGCGGTGGGCGACGTGGTTCGAGGACCCATGCTGGCCCACAAGGCCGAGGAGGAGGGCGTGGCGGTGGCCGAGCGCATCGCCGGTCAGCACGGCCATGTGAACTTCAACACCATTCCCTGGGTGATTTACACGAGCCCGGAGATCGCCTGGGTGGGCCAGACCGAGCAGCAGCTCAAGGCTGCTGGCCGCGCCTACAAGGCTGGCACCTTCCCCTTCATGGCCAACGGCCGTGCCAGGGCACTGGGGGACACCACCGGCATGGTCAAGTTCCTGGCCGATGCCACCAGCGACGAAATCCTGGGCGTGCACATCGTGGGTCCGTTCGCCTCGGAGTTGATTGCCGAAGCCGTGGTGGCCATGGAGTTCAGGGCCAGCGCAGAGGACATTGCACGGATTTGCCATGCACACCCATCCTTGAGCGAAGCCACCAAGGAAGCGGCCTTGGCCGTCGACAAGCGCACGCTGAACTTCTGATGGCGCCTTGATGGGCGTACGCGAGCTTTTTGAACGCACCCTGGCCGAGCGCGGCTTTGCCGCCGACCCGGCCCAGGTGCGTGCCATTGATGCTCTGCAGCGCTGCGAGCACGAGTGGCAGCAGTACCTGCAGCAGCGCAGCAATGCGGTCAGAAGGCTCTTGATCAAGCCGCCCATTCCGCGTGGCGTGTACATGTACGGTGGGGTGGGTCGCGGCAAGAGCTTCCTGATGGACAGCTTCTTCCTGTCGGTGCCGCTGCGGCGCAAAACGCGCCTTCACTTTCACGAGTTCATGCGCGAGGTGCACCGCGAGCTGGCGGAACTCAAAGGTCTGCAGAATCCCCTGGACGAGCTTGGCAAGCGCATCGCCAAGCGCTTTCGGCTGATCTGCTTCGACGAGTTTCACGTGGCCGATGTCACCGACGCCATGATCCTGCATCGGCTCTTGGAGTCCCTGTTTGCCAACCGGGTGAGCATCGTCACCACGTCCAACTTTCACCCCGATGGCCTGTATCCCAACGGCCTGCACCGTGACCGCATCCTGCCGGCCATCGAGCTGCTCAAGAGCCGGCTGGAGGTCATCAACGTGGACCACGGAATCGATTACCGCCGCCGCACCCTGGAGCGGGTGCAGATGTACCACAGCCCCTGCGGCGAGCAGGCCGAGAAGGCCCTCACCGCGGCCTTCGAGGAGTTGGCCGAGGCGCGCGAGGAGCCGCCCGTGCTCAACATCGAGCATCGGGAAATCACGGCTCGGCGCAAGGCCGGTGGGGTGGTGTGGTTTGATTTCAAATGGCTGTGCGGCGGACCGCGGTCGCAGAACGACTACCTGGAGATCGCCACACGCTTTCACACGGTGATCTTGTCGAACGTGCCGCAGATGGCGCCCCGCATGGCCAGCGAGGCGCGGCGCTTCACGTGGCTGGTCGATGTGTTGTACGACCGCCGCTGCAAGCTGATCATCAGTGCCGACTGCCAGCCCGAGCAGCTCTACACCGAGGGTCCGCTGGCGCATGAGTTCCCGCGCACCATCTCTCGCCTGCACGAGATGCAGTCGGCCGAGTTCTTGGCCCAGGAACGCCGAACCGTGGACACCTCACTGACCTGAGTGGGTGGCCCCTTTGAGGGCCTGCCGGCGTGAGGCCACCGCCTAGAATTGGCGTACCCATGGACGACAACCTCCGGTCCCCTCAGCGCCAACTCATCGAGCTGCGCATGGAGCATGCCGATCTGGACAGCCTGATCGACCGTCTGGCCGAGCAGCCCCAGCCGGATGACCTGGCGCTGCGCCGCCTCAAGAAGCGGCGTTTGCTGCTGCGCGACCAGATCCGACACCTCGAGTCAGCGCTTGAGCCTCCTGAGCCCGCCTGAGGTCCGTGTTCAGCCCCTTGCCCGCTGCGCGGGCCTTGTAACGTGAACCCGCAAACGCCTGCCAGCGACCTGGCCGCCGCCGTCTTGGCGCTCATGGGCCCTGAGGGCCCCCTGGCGCGGCACGACCCAGCCTATCGGCAGCGGGATGAGCAGACGGCCATGGCACAAGCCGTGGCCCGTGCCGTGGAGGAGCCCCACACCCTGGTGGTGGAAGCGGGCACCGGGGTGGGCAAGACCTACGCCTATCTCATTCCCCTGCTGCTCAGTGGACGCCGGGGCCTGGTGAGCACCGCCACCAAGAGCCTGCAGGACCAGTTGTACTGGCGTGATTTGCCCCAGTTGTGCGAGCGATTGGGGGTGCCGGTGACAACCGCCTTGCTCAAGGGGCGCGCAAGCTACCTGTGCCGCCACCGCCTGGCCCAGGCTCGGCACGCACCCGAGGGCCTGGACAGGATGAGCCTGCGCCTGTTGGCGCGTGTGGAGGATTGGGCGCGCAGTACGGCCAGCGGCGACTTGTCCGAAGTGCCGGGGCTGGACGAGCGCACGGCACTGGTTCCCTTGATCACCTCGACGCGGGAGAACTGCCTGGGCAGCGAGTGCCCCGCCTTCAACGACTGCCATGTCATGCAGGCGCGTCGCCAAGCCATGGCCGCTGACCTGGTGGTGGTCAACCACCATCTGTTTTTCGCAGACCTGGCCCTGAAGGAAGGGGGCATGGCCGAGTTGCTGCCGGCGGTGGAGGTGGTCGTGTTCGACGAAGCCCACCAGATCCTGGACACGGGGCTGCAGTTCGTGGCCACCAGCTTGGGTACCTTGGCGGTGGTGGACCTGGCCCGGGACCTTCGGGTGGCAGGCTTGGCCCACGCACGCGGGTTGCAGGACTGGTTGGGCTGTACACAGGAACTGGAGCAGGCGGTGCGGGAGCTGGTCTTGGCCTGCGATGGCGCGCAGACATCCGACGAGGACACCCCGGCGCACCAGCCCCCAAGGGGAACACGGCGGATCCGGTGGACGGAGCGTTGTTCGGGGCGCTCCGATGCAGCCGCACGCCCGGTGGAGGTCGCCTTCTCAGAGGCCCTGGCGCAGCTGGAGGCCGCCATGCGCGCTGCGCATGGCTGTGCGGCTGCCGTGGCTGATGCCCATCCGGACCTGCAGCGCCTGGCCGAGCGTGCACTGGAACTGCTGGCACGGCTGGCCGTGTTTCAGGCACCCCTGGCCGTGGACCGGGTGCGTTGGATCGACTTGGGTGTCAACCAAGCACGCCTCATCGACACCCCCTTGGACATCCGCGAGCTGATGCATCAGTCGCGCGCGCAAACCCACCGTGCCTGGATCTTCACCTCGGCCACACTGGGGGACGAGCCTGGCCTGGGCTGGTTTCGCGCGCAGGCTGGCTTGGAGGATGCGCAGGTGCTGTCGGTGGGCAGTCCGTTCGATTACGCCAACCATGCCCGCCTGTGGGTACCCACCCACCTTCCGGCGCCGGGCGAGCCGGGCCACAACGAGGCGGTGGCCCAGATGGGGGCGCGCTGTGCGGCCCGGCTGGGTGGGCGCACCTTTGTGCTGGCCACCACCTTGCGCGCATTGCCCATCATTGGTGAACAAATACGGCAGGTGTTCGAGTCGCGCGGCTTGAACATCGAGGTGTTGGTCCAAGGCCGTGAGCCCAAGCGGGCCTTGCTCGAGCGCTTTCTTCAGGCGGCCCAGGGGCCGGGTGCCGTCCTTGTGGGCGCCGCCAGTTTCTGGGAGGGTATCGACGTGCCCGGCAGCGCCCTGCAATGCGTGGTGATCGACAAGCTGCCCTTCCCGCCACCGGACGATCCTCTGCTCGAGGCGCGGACCCGCGCACTCAAAGCGCAGGGCCGTGACCCGTTTTCAGAGTTGTTTGTGTCGGAAACCACCATCGCCCTCAAGCAGGGCGTGGGCCGCTTGATTCGCAGCGAGACCGACCGCGGCCTGCTCGTCATCTGTGACAAACGGCTCCACACCAAGGGCTACGGTCCCCGGATGTTGTCGGCTCTGCCGCCCATGAGCCGCCTGGCCGAAGCCGGTGCCGTGGCGCAGTGGTTGGATGAGTTAAAACTGCAAAGCTGAGGGCCACAGCCCGCTGGTGCGCCAGACGCCTACCAGATCTTCCACCAGGGCTTGGCCGCCTTGCTGCTGGCCGCAGGTGCGTTGGGAAAATTCAGCGCCAAGACCCGCTTGGCATCGTCGCGCAGGTCGTGCAGCCCGAGCTGTTCGTAGCTCAGCACCATGATCCGCAGGGCATCGGCTGCGGCGGGGGCACGCTCGAACTCGCGTACGGCTTGCTGTGCGCGGTTGGCAGCCGCCAGGTAGGCCCCGCGCTCGAAGTAGTAGCGGGCCACGCGCAGCTCGTAGTCGGCCAGGGCATTGGCGATGTAGTCCATGCGGATGCGCGCGTCGGCGGCATAGCGGGACTGGGGGAACTGGTCGACCAGCATCTTGAAGGCCTGGTAGGAGTCGCGCGAGGCCTGTTGGTCGCGCTCCACCACGTCCTGGCGCAGCACCTGGTAAATCCAACCCAGGCTGTCGTTGAAGTTCACCAAGCCCTTGAGGTAGTAGGCGTAGTCCAGTGCCGGGCTGGAGGGGTTCAGGCGGATGAAGCGGTCCAGTGCGGCCACCGCTTCCGGACGCTCGCCAGCCTTGTAGCGGGAATAGGCGAGGTCCAAGGAGGCTTGCTGCGCCAACAGGGTTCCGGCGGCGCGGCCTTCCAGGCGCTCCAACGCTCGAATCGCGCGGTCCCAGCCGCCGGAGGCCATGTCAGCCTTGGCCTCTGCATACAATTTCTCCACGGCCATGGCCGAGAACTCATCCTTCTCGGAGCTGGCACAAGCACCCAGCAGGGCCAGGGCCAGGCTGGCAACAGCCCAAGCAGCTGGTCTGCGATGCGCAGCCGCGCGATCTATGAAGGCGATCAATGGCGATGGGAGCATGGCGCAGAGGGTGGCGGCGTGAAATCGAACGCTGATTATAGGGACGGCCCCCTGATGGACCTGGACGCCGAGGAGGGTGCTGAGGGTCTGGACCTGGACAGCGTGCACAGCCCTGGGCTTCAGAGCCCCCTTGCAGCTGCTGACATCGAGACCCGCGCGTGGGCTGTGGATGAACACGACCACGGCCTGCGGCTGGACAAGGTATTGGTGCGCCATGCACCCGAGTTCTCGCGCAGCCACCTGCAGAACCTGATTGAGCAGGGCTGCGTGCGGGTTGACCAGCAGCGGGCCTCTTCGGCATCCGCCAAGCTGCGGCTCGGGCAGGGGGTGTCCATCGAGCTGCGGCCCACGGCGCAGGCCCAGGCCTTTCGGCCTGAGCCTATGGCCTTGGATGTTCGCTACGAGGATCCTCACCTGCTGGTGCTCAACAAGCCGGCCGGCCTGGTCGTGCACCCGGCACCAGGGCACTGGAGTGGCACGCTGCTCAATGGGCTGCTTCAGGCCTACCCGGGCGCCGTGTCCTTGCCCCGAGCGGGCATCGTGCATCGCCTGGATCGCGACACCTCTGGGGTGATGGTGGTGGCCAAAACGCGGGAGGCCATGCAGGGACTGGTCGCTGCGATCGCTGCACGCACCGTGTCCCGCGTCTACCGCGCCATCGTCTGGGGCACGGTGCAGCCAGACGAGCAGGACGTGCAGGCCCCCATCGGCCGCGACCCGCGTTCGCGCATTCGCATGGGGGTGGTGTCCTCGGGTAAGGAGGCCCGCACGACGGTGCGCGTGCTGCAGCGCGCGTCCAGCGGCCACAGCACCGTGGAGTGCCGGCTCCACACGGGACGCACGCACCAGATCCGGGTTCACATGGCCCACCTGGGGCACCCCTTGGTCGGGGACAGCCTCTATGGCGGCGCTCCTGCCTTCGGCCTGGTGCGCCAGGCCTTGCACGCTCACCAATTGGCCTTTGAGCACCCCTGCACGCGTCAGCCGCTGTCGGTGGACGTACCGCTGCCGCCTGATCTGGCCGCGGCCTGGGAGGCTGTCAGTACACTCGGATAGAATGCCGTGAAACACAGGGCGGCCCGCGCAGGGCTGCCCGGCACCCAAAGCGGTCGTGCGGAACCCACCGTGCGGCCAGCAGGCCGGTTCGGCGCCAGGAGCGCCCACCGCACCTCCCCGGTGGTCAGGGCCCCGGTGGCCTCAGCCCCTCCGTTGTCCGAGGCAGCCATGCCCGGCCATTTCCTGATGAACACCGTCCGCCATGCCGGCGGGCCCCCGACATGGACACCATCGAAGCCAAACGGGTACTGGAGACGGCGTTGTTGTGCGCCCAGCAGCCCATGGCCTTGCGTGAAATCAAGGCCCTTTTTGAAGACCAACTCGAAACGCCCCAGTTGCAGGACTTGCTGCAGTCCCTGCAGGAAGACTGGGCCGACCGCGGCATTGAGCTGGTGGAACTGGCCAGTGGCTGGCGGTTTCAGAGCCGCGCCGACATGCGCCATTTTTTGGACCGGCTGAACCCGGAAAAGCCGCCCCGTTACTCCCGCGCCGTGATGGAAACCCTGGCCATCATCGCCTACCGACAGCCGGTCACACGTGGAGACATCGAGGACATCCGAGGCGTTACCGTGGCCACGCCCATCGTCAAGCAGCTCGAAGACCGTGGCTGGATCGAGGTGATTGGACACCGGGAGGCGCCCGGTCGACCGGCGCTGTACGCCACCACCCGGCAGTTTCTGGATGACCTTGGCCTGGCGGGTCTGCAGGACCTGCCGATGCTCGATGGCGGCGCTACCGCTGCACCGGCCCTGCCGGCGCCGCAGGAAGACCTGCTCAGTGGTTCCGAGCAGGGGCTGCTGCCCCTCACGCCCCCTGAGGCCGATGCCTCGGCCCAACCCCCTGAGGCCGATGCCTCGGCCCAACCGCCTGAGTCACAGGACAGCCCACAACCATGAACGATCTGCCCGACGAAAACCCCTACCGTGCCGGTTCTGA
>JACCDW011596986.1_pt1 | contig 29362 bp, 27 predicted proteins | sample 7449781 | NCBI WGS metagenome assembly JACCDW01 (sample SAMN15323449, study PRJNA562643) | freshwater metagenome | isolation source: river surface water | place: USA:Blue River Watershed | collected 2017-08-18
CGGAAGTAATCATCAAGGTGAACTTTGAACCCTACCTTTCATACTTAGAGTGGTTTTGTTAACTACTTCTTATATACTTTTTAGCTTGTTACAGGTGTTCCAATATTCGCGTGCCAGAGTGTAAAATTCTTCAAAATATGATGACTCATTTAAACAGATCTTTTTAAAAACGCGCAAATGACACAAAGCAAACATGGCATCCCCAATGTTGCTTTCTGTGTATGGCGAGAGCATTCTCGCGAAGAGTGCTTCATGGTTCATGTCCGAGAAGTATGATGGATGGAGAATGATGTACCACAAAGGCGAGTTCACGTCTCGTTCTGGACTGAAAATCAACGTTCCACCGGAGATGATGAAGGACATCGAACAGTTTGGCGACGACAACAATCTCATTTTCGATGGAGAGCTGTGGAACGGATATGGTAAGTTTACTGAGATTCAATCTGACCTCAATGTCAGCAGCACGAATCTCAAGTTCCTTGTCTTTGACATGCCTTCAGCTCCCGGCAACTTTCAAGAACGGCTGAAGGAGTTGTCCAAGTGCTTCGCCGAGGTGAAGATCTCCACAATTAAGCTTGTGAAACATCAAGAGGTTGGCAACACAAACGTGGAGACAATCAACAAATTCTACGACAATGTCATTCAGAATGGTGGAGAGGGGATTGTGCTGAAACCGAGCAACCTGATGTACGAGTTCGGCAAAAGGTCCACGATGTTCCTGAAGAGGAAGCCGTGGGACACAATGGAGGTCCCGATTGTTGGCTATTTCACAAGCAAGGAGAAACAGAATAACGAAGGGTACGTATCTTCGCTTGTATGCGAGACGGCAGGTAAGCCCTTCAAAGTGCAATACAAGAACTACAATGCACCCGACATCGGAACTCAGATCACTATCAAATACAGCCAGACAACTGTCACAGGCCTTCCCAAATTCCCTCAGTTGTTGAACATGAAGCCCACAATAACAACAAAAACAACAAAAATCATAAAACCAGAACCGATAGAGATTGTGCAAGAAAAGAACGTTCCATCGTGTGCACTAACTATTGCTGAATGGACAGCAAGAGGAGGTTTCAGTTTGCAAAATGGAGAGGCAGTTCAAGTGAAGAGTGACAGGACCGATGAGGTGTACATCGTAAAGAGAGAAAAGCAAGGTGAGAGCGTTTACTGCTCTTGCTGCGCATGGAAATATCAAAAATTGAATCCTGTGTGCCGTACTTGCAAACATTGCATTGCCGTTTTGGGTGTCAAGGCCGATGCTATTCGTGTAGCAAAAGCGGTGCTACAAAAGTTGGCATAGATAGAAGAGAGGGTTTTAGGGTTTAGGTTTTTTTTAAGTTTACGCAACTACCAGATTTACCGTTCCAGCAATTGTGAACATTAATACGCATATTCCACACGCTGTTCTGAAATGTCTTTCCCATTTTAGTTTTCTTATGTTGTGCATCAAACATCCACCTGCAAACATTCCCATGATAAACCCACCAATATGCGCACTATATGATATAGTCGAACTATACATCAATACGCTAAAAATAATATCAGAAACTGTTGTTGATATAAGGAAAGTTGTATAAACAAGGCGTTTGAAGAAATCAAGCTCTGGCCAATTTACAATGAGATTGCCTATTTGACATGATAACATACCGTATATACCTCCAGACGCACCAACCAACGTAAGATTTGCTTTTGTTATTCGTATCTGCCAACCACATCCAAAAACTCCTCCCAATATCGACAATGTTTGTATCAAAAACACCCGAAATTTGTTATTGTCCAATGCTACCATGGTAGAATAAAATACCCAGACAATACAATTCATAATCAGATGTTCTAGGTTCGCATGTAGAAGTGAATATGTATACCATCTATACACTTGGCGTCGTTCTTGTAAATCTGAATCGAACCACAATGTTTGATATGTTGGAGACATTTGAGGGATAGTAAAGTATATGGCTATATATATCGCTACAAATGCGAATGTATAGTAAGGAAATCGTATCAGTATTGTTTTCCATCTTGGTCTCTTCCTTGCAGAAGATTCTGAAACATCAGCTGATGTTTCTGGCAAAATAGGTACAACGCGGGCAGACATTGCTTCAATACTTGTTAGGCATTTTGATTGATCAATTTTTGAAAGATATATTTACAAATCGACATTTTTTAAGGTGGATATAAGGAAATATATGTTAAGTTAACATATCGATTTTATTTCGGAAATAATTGATTGTTTACGGGAAAATGACTTTAATGCCACCGAGAGTTCATACAACCTGGCAACATCCTCTTGGTAGAAGCCTTGTAGGATAGGATCACCAGCTGTTCTTGCCAATTGATTAAGTCTCGATATTTCTAACATAACTGTTCGCACGATATGTTCACTTAAGTTTATGCTTATTTCCCTAACGGGAGTATCCTGAGTAGTATCAGGAAACCTTTCAAGGTAATATTTTGCAATATCATAGTCGGTACCTGATTTAATAAATTGCATTTCTCTTGCTTACAAGAAGCAAAAACATCAACTGTTTAAAAACGAAGCCGTCCTTTTGATAATGTAAACACACTGTAATAATATGCCACCAAAACAACGTATTGATGACATGCAAGACCAGCTTGATGCTATGAAAGAATCGATTAAAAGTCTTCAATCCGACATGAAAGTACTTCAGCAATCATTCAAGGATTTGATGCAGCAAATGAAACCAGCACCAGTTCCTACGCCAGTTCCTACACCAGTTCCTACGCCAGTTCCTACCCCAGTTCCCACGCCAGTCAAACCGCCCAAACCAGTAAAACCTCAGGTCCCCAAACCTCCTCCATCAGTTCCTTTACCACCACCAATAACACATACTGCGGATGAGTATGCAAAAACAGCTGTAAGTGTTCATAATAAGTACAGAAGTCAACATGGTACACCAGACGTTGCATGGGATGATAATCTCGCCCAATTAGCTGAAAGTATAGCGCAATTTGAGATGGACAATGATTGTTTGATACATTCGGGACAACCTGGCGGGCCTCCGGACCATAAATACGGTGAAAATTTAGCTGAAGGTGCTTTTGTAGATGTCGAAAAAGCTATTAAGATGTGGATAGATGAACGTAACGATATACCAGATGATATTCCCGATGGAAGTGATATGTTTAAATACGCAGGACATTTTACACAAGCGATATGGAAGGATACAAAGTATATTGGTTGTGCAACAGTTGGTGACAAAACCGCATGTGTGTATGATCCGCCAGGTAACATACTAGGAAGAAATTGGAAAGAATGGGTCCCTCCAATCAAAGGAACAAAAAGTTGGAAAGCTCCTGTTTAGATATTTATTAGGTCTATAGTAAGATGACAACAGCACACGATGAGTTTTGTATAATTGATGATGATGATGTTAAAGATGCGATATTAGAACAGTTGAGAAACACATTCAAGAAAAAATATGGTGTGGATATTTATTTGATGAGCTCTGATCAGCTTCAAGCTTTCATGACTAATGTCCTAAAACCACCGAAGACTTGGAACAGCTATATATGGCAAACGCTATGGTCTACATCATTGTTTTCATTAAGACTCTTGTTGATTTTGAGACGATTCTACATCTGAGGCAGTAATTTTTACTCGAGATATAACTGAAATGATAAGGAAACATAAAGAAACAAAAATTGAAAGTTGAAGACATCAAACTACACATAACACTATGGCCGAAACTCATAAAAATACAGATGCTGAAGACAAGCAAAGTAACAGTAACTATGAATATCAAGGTTATATTTTGTTGAAAACGTATTTACAAGATAGCTTTGAAGTACAAAAGATGTGTGAAGGTTGCTTAGCTGACTGTGCTATTCGTCTTAAAAATGACACTTCAGATGAATGGGTCGCAATTCAAATGAAAAGTAGCAAGTCAAATAGATTTAAGATTACTAAGAAATATACCGATTGCTTTGTGATTTGTATCAATATCATAGAAGAGCTATTCTGGATATTTGATGGAAACAATTGTACCGGTTTTATTGCAGCTGCCAATCCAAAGTTCGACTCCTACAGTGTGACGAAAGAAAATCTCATTGAATATTTTAAATCGAATTACTTCAACTACAATCGAAGGCCAATTGACACACTCAATATTCCTATAAGTTTCTACCACCAAAGAGAACAAATATTCAGAAAAAAACGTGAGGAGAATGTTGATTTAGATTTTCAATACCCGGAGGAGGAAGGGCTTGTATATGATTTTATAGTGAGTAATAAGAAATTTCAAGAAAAGGTTGGTGGATACAAGCCAAAGAATAAAACTGCAATCTGTTTTGGACTCTATAAAAATGCCGGTGTTAATAAAAATAATCACACAAGACAGTTTCAAGCGTATAACCTAGGTGATAATGATTATTATTGGTTGAATCACTATGATAGCGATGTTTTTTATGTCATTCCTGAGCATGTTTTAGAATTTACAGGGCATGTAAAAGAACAAAAAACAATCGGCCAGGTTAGACTTTCACTTCCTCCAAACAGTTCAAATCATTGGACTGAATTATATATGTTCTCCTACAGTGAAGTCGATATTCAAAAGTTGAAACAATTGATTGAAAATCCGTATGAGTTTGATGATTTGTTTAAAGAAAAGGTAAATATCTCAGTTAAAACTGTCAGAGTAGCACAGTACGATGAAAATGACAACCTTATTGCAGAATATAACAGTCTGACCGAAGCCAGCATCAAAACAGGTATACACTACACTGTGATTGGCAAGGTTTGTGATCCCACCCTGATTCATTATAAAACAGCTGGTGGTTTCAAGTGGAAGTATTTGGACAACTTTGAAAAACCTAAACGAGTTTCTACAAAACATTCCGAAGAGGCAAAAGAAAGAATGAGAGAAGCCGCTAAAAAGAACTTCAAAAAGGTTGTGCAGATGGATTTGGAGGGTAATACACTTCGTGTGTTTGAGAATGCTGATGAAGCAGCTGAATTTGTAGGCGTAAAAAAACACACGCTTACGGCTGTTTGTAGAGGCGCACGGGCTACTTCAGCGGGTTTCAAATGGAAATATGAAAAGCTGTAGTTGTCTGGGTGTCGAGACTATATGATTGTTAAGAGAGTATGTGTCGTACTTTCAAGTTAAAAATGAAATATCGTATTTTTCGCACGATGATGGAGTCGAACCACCGACCTACTGGTGTCCATTTCACCTAACAGAGCCATATTAGGAGTAGGAAACTGGAATGAATAGGAACTGAAAGCTCCTGTTTAAAATACACACTACAAGTAATAAAGATGTCGCCCCCGCCAAGAATCGAACTTGGGTCGATCGGTGAGCCGTATTGAATCGATAACAGCCGATTGTTTTACCATTAAACTACAGGGGCATCTATGATCTTTGTAAAGATTAATATTATATTCTTTCTTTACACATTGATAGTATATTACTTTTTTTCAAGATTAAACGCACAACAACAAATGTTGACAACATAAAGATTCAAGTTCATCGCTCAATATCGTGAGATACAACTCTATCCCTATCATCGTTTTCTATCAAGAACAAATGTGGGTTTCCATATTGTTTTCAAATTGACCGGATTTAAATTCATATTCACCTCCATCTGACTCGAACAAAGAGTGATGTATCTTATCTTTTGTGATGAATTGGTTTTGATACCGAATATCTACAAGCCACAGATTATTATGTTTTGGATACAACAATTCTCTAAGACGATTATGTTTGAGTTTAATTGTTTTCAGAGAATCAGGAAATCGCCCATCTTCACAAATGAAATGTTCAATATAGTTGCGAGAAGCTTCAAGTAAGATTGCTTTTGAATCCTTAGGTAGTCTTATTTCGGTCAGAAAGTTATCATCGATATAGATTTGTTTCAGTGATTTTGGCAAGGGTATCTTCTTGAGACCTAGTTTAATGGCGATAAGAGTCTCAACTCCTTCTGGCACTTCTAAGGAATCTATCCAGTCACCAGCAATTTGTAGAGTTTTGATGATTATACCTTGGTCTTTCAATTCTGCCAATTTTCTCTCAACATATCCATTGTTACGGACAAAATAGAAAGTGATGCTATTGTGGAACCTTTCTGTTATCGGTGTAAGTGTTTCATACATTGTAGTGTAATGAATAGCAACCAAGTGACCTTATGTAGATATCCAAGCAGTTTCTTCATCAAATGTTTGAGTCTTCTCATATTTCAAATTGCCAGCAATGCGTGTACATTCTGACGCATTGCTGTCGTATTTTGATTTTGAATAGTATTGAAGGTCTACCTTGTCGTCAATAATAGTAATGATGGTAAGTTTGATCGGATAATAGTCATCCTTATAGGAAACTTTAACCGTTATAGATTCGTTGGGAAAATAATCCTGATATAGTCTTGAAACAGCATTTAATTCATAAAGATGACCAGGATCCTGTTCATGGATAATTTTCAAATAGATGTCATCATAAATTAGCCGTTCAATATAGCAGTTTTTGACATACGTCTTTTTTTCAGCTATTGTAAGTTCTGAATTACTTAAATTGATTTTGAATTTTTCATCAATAGTCAAATGTTTTACCCCACATGACTCAAATCTATGATAGAACGGTTTCATATTCAGACCATTATTGGTTTTGAAATAGGTTATTGCTTTACAAAAACCCGTAGCAAGGACTGTAGGAATATGCGAAAATCGTTGTTTTGGATTTTTTATGTTCAAACCAGACCGAAAAAATTTATCATTCACTGATCTGGCTTTGTTAACGTATGTGCTTTTGTCTTTGAAATATAACGTTTTGTAAGTGCCTACCAAGGTGTCATAAACTTTATATAATGAAACTTGATGCTTGCTAATGAAGTCAGAAGGATCTATGGAGTTTTTACTGTGTATAAATTCCTCCACTATCTGATCGATAATGGATAGTTTACTGTTTAATACAATCGGATCGATAAGTGTAGTAGACAAATAATGACGAAGCGCATCAATGTTATAAAGTAACTTTGTATATAATTCAGTCATTTACAAGTAGCTTAACATTACTACGAAAATACTTGCACATTTTCATCTTTCAGGAAAATGTATAACAATTACAAAAATAATGGAAATGTAAATCGGCTTAGTTGAACACATGGCGAGTTCATGAACTACATAACGCTTTTCCGTTATATGTATAATTGTCCCCACACGACAGTTTGCAACGTGCTGGATAATTTTCACCTTCAACAAGTCCATAAAGTCGAGGATTGTCGCATTTGTTATTCACATACACTCCGCCAAATGATAAACATTCGTTCATCTCTGGTGATGACGGTGTAGGTTTGTCTACAACAGGACATGCTGTTCTTTTCTCGATTTCACTTTGAGGTAATGCAGACACCGTTTTTGCTTTCTCATTTTTTTCAATTGCTTTCTCTAATCGATAATATTTCACAACGTTCTTGGTCAACAACGCAACGAATCCGAGTATCATCAAATTTACGACCAATGACACAATACTCCACAGTGTCACATTACAGAAAAACTTGCAGGCGTTCAGAACTAACATGTTTGTGCTCAATGTAACAACACCAAAGGTTACTAGTATTCCCACTAGATATGCCTTGTGTACGATTATAGATGTTGATAACGCAAGAGCAATAGATGTGATTATTAACCCAAGATTTACAAGCAACCCACTCCAACATATGATAGAAGTGACTAACATGTTGTATATTGTATAATCAGAAGATGATTGCATTGATAGAACTTATTCTTACCCGTTTTCATTTTTGGTAATATCATGTCTTCGACTTTGATGATATATTCTTACCAAAGTAATGTTAATGCAATGACAACAATAATCAATCCTCTTACTGGAAAGAATATCAAAACTAATGGAAATGTAGCAAAACAATTGTTATTATTGCACAAGGCCAAGATTATTAAACTTCCTAGAAGTTTTGTTTCATACGTAAATGCGAGTGTTGGCAAATTGAAAACATTAAAAGGTGGAGCGCCATCTTTAGATCAGTTTATCGATATGTTTAATACTCTTGACGAGTATATGAAATCAAAAATCATTGATTATGTATCTCATTTGAAAAACAATGTATTTTCCTCCATTGAAGAATTCAATAGTTTTTATTCAAAAATTACAGGTGTTCCAGAATTGATCAGTGCCTTCAATAATTCTGTAAAAGAAGCAGGTAATTCATGGCACTCAACGTATGAAGCATGTTCAAAAACATTTGGGAACATTCCATTGAATGTCATACTGGAACTAGATAAAGATAGTATTGTATTCAAAAATCTAATGAAAGTTGTCAATTACAATTCATCAGATCCAGCAGTGAAACTGATTCTGAATTTCTTGAATCAACATGTTGCGAGATATTATAGTGAGAATGCCTTTCATAATAGAGTTCTTTGGATAACTCCGGAAGACAAACAGGGTTTACTTCGGTATATTCCAAATGGAGAGGAACAACACATGGATTTTATTGTTGATTACTTAAACCGTATACTCTTGTATAAATGTCTTAATGAACCATTTGGTAATAAAATGAATATATTTCTAGGCATGACACAGTTTGCAAACTATGAAGGTTCTTCAGAAGACCAAGCATCTTATCATGAATTCTTTTCAGCCCTTGTAAATTTCCAATCACCTACTGTTTCAGTACACGATGTACTGATGATGGTCAGCGAAGAAGGTTTGTCGTTTGCGGATGATGATGGGAACTTTGATTTACTATATCCAAAATTTATCGTAGAGGATGGGGTTGATAATGAGGCAATTGAGGAAGAAATAGACAATCGTATTCAAAGGGGTCTTGTAAACGAAAATCAGAGGCAACAACAAGTCACTGAATTAGCAAATGAAGCAACATTTATTAATAATATCATAACACAATCGTTACCTGTAAATCAACAAACATCACCAATAATAGAATCAATTCGGAATAAACTTAATTACATAGAAAATGGGGTACTCAAAGATCATAATGAATTTGTATCCTACGCCTATATAAGGTCGATATATGTGAATCTCAAAGCAGGACTAATTACACTAAATCTAGAGGTATTATCATATATTGACCAAGCATTTACTCCAATAAGGACAATGGCAGATTTGGTAAATCTTGTTGTAAATATACCCATATACCTAAAGATTTTCATGATAAGATATCCTTCAAAAAATCTAAACACATGATGAAAAATTGTTTGAGCACATAAGAGAAGCGCCACAGAGAATGTCTAGACTATGAAGAAAGAAGTATATTATGCTGTTGGCAGAGGACATAATCCAGGTGTTTATACCTCATGGAATGAAGCAAAAGAGCAGGTCACTAAATATCAAGATGCAAAATATAAAAAGTTTGATTCTCAAGAAGAAGCCACAAGGTTTGTAAATTTGTACAAGACACCAACATTCTTCAAAGACCTTTTAGAAAAACAAGGTATTGATGTTTCTCAAAAGCCTCAAGAGGATTCACGACCAAATGCCAACGATTGTTTGATTGCATTCACCGATGGGGCTTGCTCAAACAATGGGAAATCTAATGCTGTTGCTGGATATTCTGTAGTATGGCCTGATTATCCAGATTATACAATATCATCTAAAGTTCAAGCTACAGAAAATCAAACAAACAACAGAGCGGAATACACAGGTTTCCTAGTAGCTCTTAAACAGGCTGCAGAAATAGATCCAAGTTTAGCAAAAAAGCTGTATATATATACTGATAGTATGCTTCTTGTAAATTCTGTCACTAAATGGATTAAAAAATGGAAACTAAATGGATGGAAAACAAGCACTGGAGAACCTGTAAAGAATCAAGATCTTTTGGAAGATATTGATCGACGTATGTTTGCAAGATCCAGAGTGATTGTTGAACATGTTCTTGCACACACTAACAAAAGTGATTGGAAAAGTCTGTACAATAATGAAGCTGATCAACTTGCTCGACAAGTCATTACGACTACTACTTCTACGCAATCTTTAAATTCGGGAAATCTTCACCAAATTCACCGGAATTAGGTACAATGCCGGCATACTTGATTTCTGACGGTTGGTGTCCGTATTCGTTATCTAGGTAGTCATTATAGTCTATCCAACTCATGTTGTGATGGCGTTTGACGACCTGTTGAATATACCGGACGGAGTATTCGTCGTCTGTCTCAAGTCGCCATTGTATTTCCCAGAGTTGCTCGTCTGTAATTGGATTGTGATAGAAGTTGTAGAGGTCTTGCATGTATGTGCGGATGGTCAACTCGGACAACTTGACATTTATTTTGTGGACGCCATCACAGCCTCTTAGAATCGGAAGGAGAACAGTTAACTCGTAGTCCTCGTCAACATCTTCTTCCATAACGATGCAAGCATCGAGATATGCCGCCGTAATAGTGATCACGCGCTCAGGATTGCGTATTTTGGCGCTTTCGATTGGTGTCCTTATATCCCATTCCAATACGCTGTCGTCCTCAAATTTGTTCTGAGATATAATATATCGCATTTTGGCGATAATGTTGCTTCCTCGCCGGAGTGGAAGTGTCTCGGTGTGCAGCGTACTTTTCAGATAATATCTTGGATTGCAAAATGACTTAACATTTCAAGAGATTTATATCCATAGCACTCATCATTTTTTATGCAAGTTGCATATAAAATACGGAAAATTATTTTTCTGCTTTTGGTTTCTTTTGCAAAATTATGTGCCTCAGAAAGTATAATGATGTCTTATGACATAGGACAGATCAATGATCTCGTGACGGTACCAGTCGCGGATAAACAAAAAACAATAGATACATTTCAACAACGAAGAGGTTTTCCTGCAAAATATCGCTTTTTTTCTCAGAATGTTGTATGCTATTATCATGATAAATCCATAGCTCCTTTGAAGACCTCAGATATCATACAAACAATTCGTGTTATAGAAGAATATATCCCTAAAATCGGGTCTACATTACACTTGACACAGCCAGCAATAGCTCAAGGAAAACGTTTTGCATTGTATCTTAGTAGCACAGGTTTATCTCCAGAACCAGGAGATTGTGTGAATGGCGTTGTGGGCGCTGGCAACGAGAATATTATGATTTTGCACCCGGATGTAATAAGAAATATTATCACAGATGTAACTATCATTATTCATGAACTGGGTCATGGTTTCTTTAGAGTAGGTGGCAATCAAACTTGGGTAGAAGAGTCATTATGTGAATTCTTAACATGGTACTTTGTACCATCTTATCAAGCCTTTTATGATACGACATTAGATGCGGTATTCAAAAAGTCTTGGATAAATCCATTATCAAAAACAAATAATAACAATAATGACAAATATAAAGTAGCAGCAATATGGGCATTTGTAGCAAAAGAGTATGGTATCGATAGACTTGGAGATATAGCTAATAATGCATTAACTAGTCAAGATCCTAATATTCATGATTTCGAATTGGTGGCGAATTATGTCAATGTTAGACCACAAGATATGGCACTGCGTTGGGCTTTAGCTTGTATAAATCTTCGATTCTTCTCTGATGTCCACAAACCCTATCTAAAAAACTTGTCTACTGGGTGGAATATCTCTAGTTTTAATTATACGCCGGCTACCGATTCAAGTAGTGTAGATCTTGCAACAAGAACCGAGCGGTTTGGCTTTGAAGTGTCTCAACCTATAACGCTAACCCGTCGTCCGCAACCTCCGAATATTGGCAAATGGATATTACGATATCTGGTACCAAACAATAACACTCGTACTTACATAATTGCGAATGTTTTGCCAAATCCTCAGCAGATATGTAGACTTCTTTGGGTAAGAATATAAGACAGAAACATTATTTCTTTTAAAATGTCAAGGCATTTTTTCTTTTTAGCACTTTTGTTGTCAACAGTAAATGGATATGGGATAGAGTTTACAGGAGAGGTAAGAGTGATGCAGAGCTATGAGGGAGATTCAACAATTGTTGAAGCAGGTAACCAATATAGTCCGTATGTAACGTTTGCGACAGGAGAAAATGCTGTAGACATGATAGAAAAACATAACATTCTTTCAGGCGATCAAATTGTATATACCGTGGATGATCATGGTAATTATATATCAGGTACATTCCAAAAACTACCTGCACCCGAGAATAAAATCAACGAAATTTGGAACGGAAGTATTATCAATATTACAACTACTGTTTACATTTTGGAGTTTTGTAATTGGAAACCGGTTATCACAGTTGATAACATTACACGTCTTATGTTTAATCGAAAGGACTCTCAAGAAGATAATATTGAAAGGTATTATGACGTATGTACTTATGGGAAAGTGAGGTACGTTGATGATAACGTCGTAGTGATTGGGGGAATCAAGGTAAATTGTACAGGAGTGTCCCCAAGTATATTTAAAAATTTTACATATGATTCCTCTACAAAATGCGGATCCCCAGAGCTAGCCGCGTGGAAGAATGCAAGTGAAACCGTCGGAAAACAACTGGCGATTAAAGATCCAAAACTAGCTCGAATAATGAATAAGAACCAACGAAGAATTCTAATGATTTTGCCGAATGGAGTAAGATGCGGTTGGAGTGGGTTTGGGAGTGTCGGATGTGAGGGAAAGTCATGTGATACGTATATTAATGGAAATGCTGTGTATGATAATTCTGTAGTGTTTCATGAACTTGGACATAACATTGGTCTCCAACATTCTGGAAGAGGGGCTGACGAGTATGGAGATCAGACAGATCCAATGGGTGATTCAGGAAATCCCAATAGCAAAAAGATTCTATGTTTTGCCGTTGGAAACATGTATAAGATCGGCATATCCTCAACAATCAGCGGAGGAAATCTAACATCACAAGACTTTAGCATTGAGAAAAATCACAAGCAGGTGACTATTCCGGCAACTAGTTTCGAGAACAAAAATTTTATTGCTGTTGATCTATCTCGATATGGAAATAATACAAGAATTCCTTATCCAAAATATCTAATCAGTTATCGAGTTAAACGTACGGAATATGGAGGATACGACAGAGGACTTCAGAATAAATACGACAAAAAAATTACTATTCATGTGTATAATGGAACTCAAAATACACGAGATTTGAATCGCACAGTTTTTGTAGATTGGGGGTCGCCGTTTCAGCAAACTTTGTCATCTTGGTGGACTGGTCCGTTTATCAATATAACTGGAACAACTGGTACATATGGTGGGGGTCTTCGGATCAATATTGTTAGTTTGGGAGATACAAGTGCTGTAGTTGATATTTGCAAAATGTATAGTCAGAAAGAAGTTTGTTTCATGAATCTTGATCTCGATTGCGACGGTTTGTATGGCCGACAAGACACCGATTGTATCGGCTTTGAGTAAATAAATACATGTATATCGACAAGTGCGTTTGTTTGGCAAATTTTTTTTTGTAAGATTTTATCAGTACGAAAACAGTACTGACAAAATGGCTCTCGCAATCTATAATGACGAATTCTTTGATGCAATGGATCGGATGATGGAGAATAATCTATCGCGCTTTCTAAATTATTCTAGTCCTTACTACAAGGATTGGAATTCATCCTTATGGAATTCATGGTCATTTCCAACTGATCTGGTAGAACATGAAGATCATTATGAGTTGGTATGCGATTGTCCGGGCTATTCGCCCCAAGAAATAAGTATTGAAGAAAAGGGAAATTATTTGACAATCAGCGGAGAACGAAAGAGTAATAACGATTCGGGGGAAAAGAAGGGCAAATATTATAGGAAAGAACGAAGTTACTCAAAATTCACGCGCTCATTTACGATTCCTGAAAACGTCAAATCAAATGAAATTGGTGCAACTCTTCAGAATGGGGTTTTGAAGATATCATTGCCTAAATCTGAACCTAAACCAGAACAAAATCTAAGAAAGATTCCAATCCAATCTCTCAACAAATGAATATAAAGATAGACAACAACAGGGGCATAGGGTATGATTAATAGACTTGTAATTTGTACTATTTTTTCTATGGGATTTGTTTGTATTGAAGCCTTTCCAAAAGTACAAGGAGTGGATCAAACACCAACAAAACCAAGCCATTACGGTCTATGCACACATTACATAGAACCATCGATAAGGAATTCTAGTCACTGGTGTAAATTTGGGAGACTGGGATCGTATCCACGTTATCCAAATAACTTCTGTAGAATGTATCTAAAGTTTGGTAGACAAACTGTGTATAGAGGTAGTATCTACTCACAAAAATCAGCATGTAAATATGCTATGAAAGGAAGCAATCGTTACGCAAGTGTGGCGGTGAGTACAAAATATTTGAATAGTAGTCAAGGGGGGTGGTCAAAAGATAAAGGGGTTTGTGGGAAATGTGTCTGTATCACAATCTATGGAGGAGATGACAACTATAACCCATCATTGAAGAAATGGGTTGTAAACAAATTCAGAGGTTATTCTTTTATGGGAAAAGTAACTGATCGACTCGGTGAAGGGTGCGATGACTCAATCGATATTCTTATGGATCGCCCATATAGTTATGCACCAAATACAAATAATGACAACCCCAAAGCTTACATTGTGAATGCAAGGAAAGGATATAGGATATTCAAGTATAAATCTGGTCCGGAAAGTCCCGAGGATGTTGGAGTGTGGACCGCTGTATGGAATTTTGTACCATGTTTTTATACACATAAAACATGTGCATATTTGATGCGTAGAACAGGAATCCGGACTAGACCGCCTAATATTATGCCAGGTCAAAAAAAATGAAATGCATTACTAGGTGATAGTTTATCAAAAATGGAATACACCATATATGTTTTTGCTTGTACACATGGAAAATATTACATTGCAACAACGAATCAAAGCAATAATTCGTGGATAAAGCGTCATGCACCGCTGAGTTTGATTGAATCGATACATACTTCGGATCCAAGTAAGGAAACTGAAGTAACAAAACGGTATATGAAATATTACGGAATTGCTAATGTCCGAGGTGGTGCATATGCAACTATGGATATTCCAGAAGATGATTTAAGGAGATTGACAGAAGAGCTCTTCACGCAAAATAATACTTGTTCACGATGCATGCGACCCGGACACATTGTAGCAAATTGTCATGCACTTACGACCGTTCATGGTAAACTGATTGATGATGGATGTAGTGAAAATAGCGACGACGATTGCGATGATCGGTATAGTAACATTAGTAGTGACAGCAGTGAATGTGATTAAACATTGGTGTGAGGAGAAGTTCTATAGGTCGATGCTTTCTCTATGGTTGGCCTGATAGAGGCGGTAGAATATCCATCTTTACACAGAACGCAATCTCACTTTGAAAAGAAAAAACAGAAGGATTATGGTTTATCTGAAATATTCAATTTCGCACGTTGCATATATTTTCCCTGAAGTTCGATAGAGAGTTCTAGATATTTGTGAGATATCTCCTCTTCATTTAAACCGCTTTTACGTTGGGGTCCAAAAGATAGATGACTTACAACAAAATCCATAAATATAGCGTGACCTCGGCCAAAGAGTCCTGGGATTATCTGCGTTAATTCTATCTCATCTTCTTGAGTTATAAACTTGAAAAGATACAAGTCCCGCGACACTATCGCAAAGAAGTTTATACTACATCGGTGATTTATTGGAATAAACTTGACACCTATTCCCTTGGAATCTCTTATAAATGTTTCTCTTGTTTTTAAAAAAAGTTCGTGCAATTTTTGACATTTCTTGCCGTTCTCCCAAAAATCTCCCAAGCCCAATGGATGATAATCAACTTGTCCAATCACTGCATCATCTTTTGGAAACAATCCTTCGTTTTGATGGACAAACGCCATTAACTCATTATTTACAATAGAAGGAAACATCAAAATATCTTCAGTGTTTTTCAAACGTTCTTTGATAAAATACGGGAACATTTCACAATCTATAAAGACAATATCGTCATCTACCTTACATATAACATTATTGGGATACCTATATTGAGTATAATGTCCGTAGTATTCTAACCAACTGGTTTTATCTGAAACATTGATCAGTTTTATGGGATGCAAATCATCATGTATATGAAATTCAAACGCATCGTACCATCTCCAATGTGATATCTGATCATGCCATGAAGAAACATAAACTTCAAGAACATCGGATGTTTTATTGAACGTCGAACTTAAGCAAACCTCTTGATTGCCTACTACTACTTTAATATACTCAGGATCACTATCTATTTTTACATTAACAAATTTAAGTGGTTTGAGTAACTTTGCATCAACTGAACCTATAATTTCTCCTTGTATACCATGTCTCACCACGCTTCTCGTGTTATTCCACCCTCCAATGCATGTTTCTATGCAAGTGCCTGTTACTAAACTCCGCAGAAGAATATACGCACTGGACTCTGCTTGAACAGATAAATTTACTTTTTCACCAAGACGAAAAACAAGTCCTGTGTTGATATATCGAAATCCGTTAGTCGTGACTTGTTTATACTTCCCAAGCGAAACATGATGAGGGAAGGTTTTTTTTAACCACACATCATCATCATGTTTTCTTGCAAAGTTCCAGATATGTATGGTGTCTATATGTTTTTGTTCTAGTAATTGATTCATATATGTAATCAATGGTTTCATACACAATTGCCTGCCAGCAAATACTGAAATTATTACTTTGTGCTGTCTATCCATTACATATACCATATGATATTTGCACACAAGCTAACCGCATTCTCATCCGATATTTTCAAGCATGTCACAATATTGTTTGATGACGTATGATGAATCTAATCCTGTTTCTCGTTGTTTACAGAATGCTAAATGTGATACAATGTAATTCATCATAATTCCATGTGAACGGTTTAAATACGTGGGTAGAACCTGTGTTAATTCCCCTTCATCGTCTATAACGACTAGCTGATATATATACAGATCTTTTGATAAGACCGCAAAGAAATTGATACTTATACGATCTCCTTGCTTGATCGTTTGAATATCCGTTAACTGCTGAGAAATATTTTGCCAAGTTTTCATGTTGCCAAGAAAGTATGCGTGTAATCTCTGAGCTTTATGTCCATCTTTCCAAAGAGATCCAGACCCTAAAGGTTCATAAAACATTTCCCCAACCTCCTCTTTTGGAATGAGATCATGTTGTTGTTGATAAAATGCACACAGTTCATTGTTAACAATGGATGGGAATATGAATATAAACTCTCTCTCTTGTAATCTTTTTTGAATGAAACTGCTGAAATTGTTTGTATCGATGTAGCATATATCGTCATCACATTTTATAATGACATTGTTGGGATACCGATAATCATTATAATGTTTATAGTATTCAATCCAAAGATTAGGTCTTCTATCAGCTGGCAACATTAGTTTTATTTTGTCGGCAAACATATGTGAAGAATGTCCAAAATCGAATGGATCTTCATAACACCATTCACATGTACGATTGTGGTATGATGATAGATAAATATCAAACACATCTAGTGTATATTCTGCAACACTAGTTCCGATACTGATTTCTTTACTGCCAATGAGAACATCCAAGTAATTCCAACTTAACCTCAAGATAATGTCTACGAATTTGTTTGACTTTAACAGTTTTCCACGACAACTGCCAAGTTCATGACCTTGGAGTTGATTGCGAATTACGCTTTTTGAGTTATTCCAGCCTCCGATACATATCTCATAACATTTTGAAGATAGCTTTGATCTTAACATTATGTATACATCGGATTCAGCTTTGACTGATACTTTGACCAATTCTCCAGATCTTATAGTCAATCCACTGTGAATGTAATTATATCCAGAAGTCGTCTTTGTGATAAGACTGAGTCCTTGATTATGAGTTGTGAATGTATCCTTCAACCAAGCATCGTCAAGATTTTGTTTTGCATAGTTCCATAAATGAAATTCATCAACAAGACCGTTTTCAATAAGTTTCTTAATACTATGCAGCAACGGTGTCATACAAGATTTTCTTCCAGCAAAACATGTAACAACAACCTTAGGTAATGGCATATTTATCATCTAGTAGATAATGCTGACATACGATAGACGCGAATACTATGAATCGTGTTCATTTTACTGCCAATCTTTTCATACAGAAGAAAAATGAAGATAGTAGTAGCTTTATCCGGAGCTAAAGAGCGTAAAGCTGCATGGAATGGACTACTAATGCGATATGGTAATATAGGTGTTTCTGGAACTGAGTTGACACAGGTTGTGGTTGCAGAGCAATTAGCAAAAAACGAACATGATGTTTATATGTATTCTGATATGTATATACCATCAACAATCAATAACGTAAAATATGTCATTGATGAAATTGAAATACTTGATTGTGATGTTATGATAACTGTACCATGGTTCGAATGTCAATTAGATTTCACTAAGATGCATACAATTATAATCAATTTCGCATGTGTCGGTATGGAAATTCCATTTTTGAACTTCTTGCAAATTAATAGTAATCATCTTAAAAACGTCTTTGCGGTTCATCCAAGTCAATGGGCTTTGGAGTATAACAAAACTCTTCCGAATTACTCTATGATGAATTTTGAAACAGTTATTGGAAACCCATTGATGATGGATGTTATGACGAAGGTAGATTCTTACAAAATAGACAAATTGCCCAGAAGTATGGTTTTTGCTGCTTCGTATGAAAGAGGAGGAGACATTGCTCTAAAAGTATACGATAAACTATCTGAGTCCATCTGGAAGGATCATCCTTCAATGTTTACAGTGATGGATTACTACAGTAAATCAAAATTACCAAAAGACAGAAAGGATATTCGTTGTATAGATTCTGCAGACAAAGAAACGGTTCTTGCACAATTTGCAAAATCAGAATACTTTGTTTATCCACTTGTATTACCGGATGGAAGGGTTCACAAAGATACATTTGGTTGTTGTGTAGCTGAAGCATTAGCTATGGGTGTTATTGTAATAACATGGCCTATAGCAACATTGCCAGACACATTTAAAGACATGGCAGTTTTTGTTGATTTACCTGAAGGTTATAATCCGCAATTGTTTCGGAACATCCAATGTAGTGATATGACATTATATTCAGATAGAGCAATCGAAGCATTGACCAAAAAGATCATAGAGATTGAAAGCAATTCATCTTATAAAGAATACCTCAAAGCTAATTCAATGACAAAAGTAAGAAAGCTATTTTCGGATGAAAGCATTGGAAACAAATGGAATGGACTGATTAGATTTGTTCAAACGCAGAATAATTACAATACAAAGTAAATACATAAGAGAATAGGTAGGCTTTACTGATCATGAGTATTTTTGTAGTACAAAAAAAACTTCATGTGCGACCGGATCGTTGTGATGACTTTGAACAAATGTGGCAATTCAGGAAACCGCGATTGTCGCGAACACCTGGTTTTGTAGCATTCAAGCTTATCCGGAATAAAGAATACGTCACAGAATACATTGCGGAGACATCATGGCATCACTGCAATGACTTTAAAGCATGGGTGGAAACACATGATTTCACACATTATCGTGATAGGTACAATCCCCAAAAGATATTACACATAAGTGAATTGATTGTTGATGTCCCTGACACTAATTTCTACGATTTTGTTCAGAGTTTCTGACTTGATTTTTCTTGCCTAATAAGTATAAATGTCAGCTAAACTTACACGTATTCAGTTAGAAAATTTACTAGGAATAGCAGACTCTTATCATGACTTTGGTTATCAAGTTCATGGCGATACAGGTGGTCGCGATGCTGATAAGACAGGGGATTTTGATGAGAATACTGATGGAAGATGTGTAGGTGATGGGTATGGTGTAAAAAATCAAGAATACATTACTAAAACATATAGCAACTGGATCCGCGACATTAAAAACGGGAAATTTGACAACATTATCAAAGCATGCGATCATATCATATCGCCGCTACGCTCAAGGATAATAGATAGTGCCAATAGATTAGAATGGTTTTCATGTTTTGAACATATGCCAGGAAAAAAATCATGCAATGATTTTGAAGACGAGGTAATCTCTATTATGGAAAATATACTAAGTCAGGATGAGGAAGAACGACTTTATGCGGTTCAGGCAGATGCGGAGGTATTGCCAGACGCGATTTATAATCACCGTGAATTGATTGCGAACAGGGATTTTTACAAAATATTTGCATCAAAAGACAAAGATGAAATAAAAAAACAAATAAATGATTTTTTCCGGCAGCCGGTGACAAGAGAGGGGAATGCAGCATCCACAAAGTACAGAGATGACTCGCAGTATCGTGCAATAAATCTCGTAATTGATGCTACTCAGTCAGAAATAGCAAAAGCATGCGACCCATATGATGTCAATGGTGTTGTCCCCGAACCAATATATAATCTATCGTGCATTGCTACGATATATGATGCTGCAACCAAAAAGGCAAATAACAAAATTAGCTGTCAATATTTCTTGCAAAATAAAGATCAGCCAGGGCGCAAAAGATGTAGACCCGAGTCTAATCAGGGTTCACCGGTGATCAGACCGCTACCCAGAAATGATTCAGCAGGCGGTGCACCTGTGTCGGAAGAGGGGGCTCCGCCTAGTGCAGAGGTGGCTCCTGATGGTGCGGACCCATTAGGAGCTCCTGAGGGATCCGATTCAGGACTGTGTTATGTAACTATACCGACAACTCTATCAGATATCCGCTTTTATATTGAAGACCGTCCAAACACTGTTTTTTTACAGGGTCAAGAATGGGCAGAAGCCATCACTAAACCGAAGTCTATGAAGGTTTCGGAGTTATGTAATAAATTACATAAGGCAGATGCAGATTGGCGCAATGAGTTGGGTTTATCATTCCTTGCAGATAATACCATGTTGAAATATCAAACAATATTTGACATTAAACGCAGTTTAGATTATGGTCAAGTTGAGTTTGTAAAGCACATGAACCACAATTTAGAAAAGTATCAACAACACGTATTCGAGTATAATGTTGGAGATATTCGTATCCTTTCAGATCAAGAGGAGGAAAACCTTTTTACACAACCAGTAAAAAACAAAAATTACATGTATGTATTGGTAACTTTAGATAGACTTTGTTTCATGCGAGCAAGATTAAGAAATGTTCCATGTATTTTTACAACATTGTCTGGTAATCAGTTTTTGATGTATAGAGGAAACAACAAAGCTACTGCATTCAACCAAACGTTTGATCTTTATAATAAACTACCCATTGAAATTCAAAACCAGTTAAAAATCAACCCGACTAAAGATACAATTGATTCTCTTGTAAATGCTTCACAAAAACCAATAGAACGTTTGTGGCATTGTTGTAGATATATCAAAAGCTTGTTAAAGAGAATAAAAGTATGTCAAATTGTAATCAATGAACCGGGTAATAATCCGGGTGATAAACCTCAACCGATAAGTGGGATAATGGGTGATAAAATGAGGTTTATCGATGATATTAACAGTGCAGGATCATTATATACAGATTGGTTAGTGTTAGTAATTAATCGAGTAGTACATCTTCTTTCAAAAATACTTGAAAACATAGGGGCAGATCTAACCGATTTTAAGACAGTGACTGTTGGAAGAGCTGAAATCAATATTCCACGTAATGTCGATTTACTGTTATTTCTACAACTGTTAAATATTGGACATGATTTGATAAATAGTGACATACCCGAAGAAAATACAGGTGAGCAAAGTGAGCCAATGGCAATAACATTTACAAATAAACAACCATATGTCACACCTTCAAATTTTTTCAAACGAGAAAAAGTTAAGCCTTTGAGAGATGATATACAACATTTTCAACATAATATAGTCACACATAATGTATTGTTGAAAGATTGGAAACAAGCTGTTCGAGAGGCGGCGACTGGAGAACACATAAATTTACTATTAGACAAAGCAATAGCTGCGACAAATCTATTAATGCCAGAAGTTCCTATTAAACCTGATTTATTACCATCGCTAATTCAAGAGTTTTCTGAAAGAGGAACCGAGTGTTATACAGGAAGTGAAGAATATATTCCGAATCCCTTTGAGGACTTAACAAGAAATTTGGTGTGGGGGGCAGTGGAAATTACTCGAAATGGAGATATAAAGAGTCGTGGTGATCGTACGTGGACGACATATGTAGAAAAGAAGAATCTTTTAAATCATTTCAAGTACTACATGATGAAAGGCGTAAATAAATTATGCATTACACTGGAAGAAAGTTTAGCAAAGGCATACAAGTTGTTATTTCCACTCGCACGCACCCTTACAATAGAACCCATTAAAATAAAAATACTAAACCCAGCTTCACTCGCGAGCACGAGCACTACAAACGTAAATCAAAGTAACTTTGTAATAAATGAAAATGAAACCAGACAAGATATTCCAGTAGCCCCTCGAAACATGAAGTTAAACGAAAAAATAAAAACTAAAAAGATTTCCTCAAAACGCTCTCGTTCTCAAAAGTTTCAAAAAGGAGGGGCTTTGCCAAATGCCAGTGTATATTGCCATCTTTCGTATCTACTTAAACAGATATCCTACCTGCTTGATCAGAAACCAAACATCAATATATTGTCAGATCCAATATACAATAACCCCAAAGTTACAAACTACGATGTATACTTATTTCTCTCCAAAACTCGTAACTTGGTAAAAACTGAGATCGCTCAACAGATATTTACAAATGACATATATAAATGGCTACTTTGTCTTTACGAAAAAGTCTTAGAATACGATGACATTAATTATTTAATGTGTAAAACGTCTATCTGGCAGGCGGCTCCACAAACACCTGTCACAATGGAAATACCTCAGTTTCAAATAAATGAACTCAAAATTCCGATTTTATCTGCAATGCTAAACACAATAGTAGACAGCGGGATATTGTATTATGTCAATTGCGAATATGAATTTATGAAATATCTCAAAAAACTTCACGTGCTGTTCAATTTTAAAATTGTTGATATTGATGATTATTACAAAATTTTCAAGGCTTATACCTATGTATCCACGTATTCTGCTTCAACTGATGTTATGGAATTGTTAATAAATTTTGATGCATATAATTATGACCGAATTAACTCATTTGTGTTAGAACAGTGGTTTCTTGAAAATATAGATAATGTTGATTCATTTGCACAACAGTTGCCAAAGCAGCTAAATGAAAGGTTAAATACAAGCATCAGTGTTGAATGCTTTAAAACTGATAATGAGATGGAGACAAACACAGTGTTAACTAGTAATACACTCGAAAATATATTTCTGAATATCGAACATTTGAAATATTATGCCATATCATTACTATTATCACAAGATTTATTTAAACAGTTTTTAGATGAACAGTTAGGTATTACGGATGATATGATCGCGGCCCCGCACATATTGTCGTATTTTGATATGTTGGAAAACACTCCATCTTGGATGACAGATTTTTTTATACATATAAAATCAAATCAACCTCAATCCTCGAGTATATCTGGTGAATCTCAGGGTATACCTGAACATATTCCCGGTAGTTTAGGGTCTCAGCAGCCGCCAGCTATACCACAAGGTACTTTACCGCCATCACTACCAGGATCACAATATCTTGGATCACAAGATCTTTGGCCTGGATCACAAAGAGGTGGACGACAATTACAAAAGCATTTGCTAGAAGATTATCACAAGAAATATATTCCGTTTTATCACATGATATATTACGTCAACCACATACGAAATACAATGACGCACGAGGTCTAATATATCAATCGTCTTCGTATTTCATTTTTTCTGTTCGTATTAGTCAAGAATGTTTTCGTTAAATCTATTCCCTAATTTGAAATTGAACATCAAATCATGTTTTGGAAAAAACGTGCCACGCGTTACCAAGCTCTCTGATGATGGTCTTGACAGAAATATATATAATGTAACAAGAGAGTACAAAATTTCTATTTTGCCAATTATTCCCGATTTTGAGATAGATAATTTATATCCATTGACAGATCACGTGGAATTGTGGAATATATTTATTGTTGGGAATGATAAAACATACATCCTTGCAAATGTTAATGATCCTCATATAGTTGTTCCAAATGCTGAATCTCTTCCAAATCATAGTGGCATAAATATTTTGCCAAATGAATTGTCTGTAGTTTTTGATAGTGTATGGACACAAACGTTATCAGGAAAACAGTTACAGTTTTACATGGTATGGAACGGCAAACTGTATTTTATCAACACGTATCCATTTTTCAACGGGAAAAAAAAGGTTATTGGAGCAATTTTGTTTATGAGAGCGTTTGAGTCAATGCCACCTGACATACGCTTTACAACTATGAATGGTTACATTGTTCCAGTGAAGCGGTCCATCGATGAAGGTCCTAGATCTACAGATGGACAAAGAGTGTCTGATAATGGTCAAAGGTTCTCCGACAATGGTCGACATTCTCCAGGAGTCCTTCTTGGAACTTTGAAGAAAATGGCGGAATCCGGAAGCTAAAAGTGTCTTCCGATACTATAAATGAGTGGACAATCACAAGAAGATGAGTGGATTATAAAATTTATGAACAAACTTTTACCAGGGTTGCCTGAAGATGTTCGAAAAGAATTGGAGAAGTGTGATTATGTTGGAGAAGGCGGGGCAGGTGACCAAGAACCGCAAACAGATAGCTTTGTGGAACGCCGTAGGAAATTCTGGGACAGCGATTTTGTAAAAGTTTTAAAAGACCTTCGCTGCAAGCGAGGTGCAAATCAGGTACTTCCAATACCAATGGAGTTTACAGAAGTGACATTGTTTGAAAGTGATGACGATGATGAGTCTGGTCTTTCCTCACCTCCGTTATCTCCCGAAAAAACAGCTGAAGATGTATTATCAATTGTTATGCAGCATTTACCAAATCTAAATGCTGCAACAGTGCTATCCATGACTGTCGTAAATAAACGAACACATGACTCGTGTGAAGTATTTCTTGACAGTCAACTCAAAAAACTAATCAAAGACGCTAATGAAGAAGACACAAATCCGGATGCTCAATCACTGACACTTGCGCAACGATTCATTGGTCACTGGTTTCTAGACCGTATAAAGTCTTTAGTGAGACACGTTAACGAATTAAACCTTGAGTCTTTTAAATACAGATTTTCAATTATAATAGAAGAACCAGTTAGACATCGTCATTTTCTGATTGAGTACTCTGATTCTAGAATAATTGTATTTCTTCCCACGGGCGATGTTGTGGGGCCTGTGCCAACAAATGCTAATGATGCAAGGGAACGACAACGAATAAAATCATACATACCATTCGGGGATCCCGATGTAAATCCGCAATACAAAGTACGATTCCATAACTATATGAAAGGAGTGATTGAGCCACTGAGATTAACAAATGCGCAAAATAAAAACTATATCAATCCAGATTTACTTGATTTTAACGTGTGGACATGTGATGATATGCTGAACGCTGTATTGTCTCGATGCAAATGTCGTATCCACGGATATGTGCCACATGATAAATTACGTAAATTGGCTTACATCCTAAAAATGAAGGCATTAAACCGTACTCTTCCTGATATTTTTCGATCACCGTCCACACATATAGGTTTCATCTCAAGACTTGAACGGCTTAATGAAGAACACATACGTTTACCGCCATTACCAACAATAATTCCTGAAGATGAATTAGCCCCTGAAGAAGTTGAAGAGCTGAATTTTGGAACAGAATTTCCCTTATTGGAAGCCGATCGCACTAATCCACAAGGTCTTATTGATGGTCAATTGGCCGGAATGATTATGCAATTGAAAAATCGTTTCAAATCTACGAATACTGGGATGTTAATGAAAATTTGGAATGCAGTATCATTAGAATTGACAAAATGTCCTGTGGAACGTCGACAAACTTACAGAAACTTTTTAATGGAATATTTAACATGTCCCAAAGGTTTATTGATTCCTATGAAAAATTTTAGGCTAACAATTGAGGCAATTCAGCGGCATAACGAACTCTTGATAAAAACAAAAGGGAAAAAAGGAAATATAGATGCAGATGCAACATTTATTGTATCTTCGTATTTTGATACGAATTATCATGTTATAAACGTGAGAGATAATCTACAGTCTTTAGTAGTAAGATATGTTTTCGTACGAGGTAGTGACTTGAAACATTGGAAACTTGTAGATGCTTTTTCTGTGTCTCCAATATTTATTAACTATAAAGGAAATCGAGTCAATCAGAATAACGAGATTCTAACAATAACTACGTATATTAATAACTCACCTTCTCAAACCATAAATATACTACGCGATGACTCTGATGATAAATATGGAGTACAACTCAGAATAAATGATAAGCCATACACGCCAACTGGAGAACATGATTATGATTTAAATGATACGATTATGATGACTATCTTTGAAAGTTCTCGCGTACTTCAGTCCATGGATTCCCAACTCGAATATGATGGCTACGTGTTCTATAATCAATCTCCTGATATGGCTGATATGTTTTTTAATGATATTTATGTCCCTGGTTGGCAAGACATTGGATCTCCGCCGACCAATAAGGAATGGGATGATGTACAAGAGGATATATCATTACACAAATGGTTTAATTATCGTATCAAAATGAACCCGTATTCAGAAGAATACAATAAAGCACTTGAATCACAAAAAACGGGTGGCATCAAGAAATCTCGATATTGGAAGAACAGAGCAAATCTTTCATGAATTCATCAAGAATTTCTCGGCTTATATTCGGCATAACCACAACATGTGCATAGTTTCCTTCACATGCTAGCTGCCATTTTTTAATTATATTTGCATGTTTAGGTTTTTGAAATACAACTGTTGAAGACAATGGATTGAGATACCCATCAATATTATTTTTCTGTATAAGATGCAGAAGATATTCTGCATTTTTCAAGCATGTTTCGACGTCTACTTTAATTTCATTTACTCCCTTTTTACACAAAGTGTACCATAAGTATATTGGTGCATGTCCATTGCGCGATCCCATTATAGTAGCGTCTTGAGAGTTTAGGTATTCGATGTTACTTGCTAAGGCAGTGACGTAATCTTTCCTAGTAATAATAACACCACATGGGACAGGCGATCCCACAAATTTGTGACCAGATACGGATATCGATCCGACAGGCTTATTAAAATTGACTTCAGGGGCATGTTTCACAAAGGGCAACATCATTCCGAATAAAGCACCGTCACAATGAATATAGAATCTGTTTTCATCAAAACCACATAACTTTAATATACTAATGATCTTGTCAATATCATCTACGGCACCCTTCACAGTAGTTCCAATATTCACATTTAAAATAGCAGGTCGAAAAGCATTATGTGATAAAACCTTTTCAAGATCTTCATAATCTATCTCTCCATGCGATTGTGATTTAACAACAACTACATCCATTCTAAACATTCGAGCTGCCTTGAAGACAGAGTAGTGACTATCTTTTGAAGCATATAAAATTCCATTAGGTAGATTCTCTCTTCCCAGAAGAATGCCATGTAAATTTCCTTCAGTTCCACAGTTTGTTACATATCCCCAATAATCATTTTTAGGGATCTTCCATAGTTTAGCAAACCAATCTAAAACAGCTATTTCAAAATCTCTAGAATGAACACCATAGTTCGATTCTATGAAAGGATCGCCTAAATTGTTAATGCTATACTTTTGTAAAGATGATAGACAACCATAATCAAATTTCAAATTATAGGGATAACCAATATGTTGATGTGTGCGGATTTTTAGAAACTCCTCATATTCGGATATAATCTTTTCAATCTCATCTTCTCTTTTGGTTCCATTTATTTCCACAGTAGTCATGATGCAAATAAGTAGAAAAATAATTATACAATTCATACTCACACATACCAGAAAATTTATACATAAGGTAAATAAAAATATACATCATAGACATGTATGTGATAAGTACAAATCCAATCATAAAACCCAGTCACTCAACGAACATTAATACATATATCGCAAATAATGGTTCAAAACTAATCGTTTTCCGACATAAACATCATGCTGACTATGCCAAGAACAAGTTTGCCAAAGAACACTATGTAACTCGTACAAATCTTGATACACTGCGACAATACGGAGAACATAATAAACTTTATTCAGGAATGACCATAATAGAAAACATATATTGTGAAATGGGTACACACAAAGAAATAATGGAATGCCATCATGTAAATAATGGGGTAATTTTTTGACAAGTGCCATATAAGACATTTCCATTTGAACAAATATATAAGGAATTGTAACAACAAGACATATATATACATGGCTGCATTTTTTTCACCAAACACAAATTCTTCTGACGTTGACTTTACTCCCCTGGTAGGGGTATTGACAGGATTGCTTTCAGAAAATCAGCTTGACAACCTTGATACAGTTATTAAATCATTTGATAAAGTATTTACACCATCCCAAGCAGCTGGTGATACCCAGGCAAGTAACAAAAATGCTCAGACTCCGAAACAGTGTTCTTTCTTGAACAATCTTAAAAAAAACTCAAGTTTGCCATATGCTAGATATGCAGATCATGAAAATTATTTCTTTTATTTTGATGTACCGGGTGCTTCAAAAGAAGATATCAAACTTTCTATTAGCGACGAAAAGGACTGTCTTCATTTGAAACTAAGTTATACTCGTAAAACGCCCAATAGTGGGTTGGCACAACACAACGAGCTGTACAGTGGAGAGCAGACGAGAGTCTTGCAACTTCCTAAAGACGTCGATTCATCTAAACCTCCTCATACGAAATATGAGAATGGCGTACTCTCAGTAACTATTTCAAAATCTATTCCCAAAACATCTGTATTCAGAAATATCCCCATTCTCTAGTGGCGCTTGTGAAGTTTCTAAATCTGCAAGAAAGACATCTATTTTCTGTTTTGTCACATGTGGCAAAATCACAATATGTGATATATCGCCATGAGTGGCTAATTGCCATTTGTAAATAATTTCCTTAGGAGGTTTTGGAATCACAACCGTTATTGAATTATGATTTCTCCAAGCACCTGGGATTATTGATGTTGCATATTCTGCAAGTTGAATACATTCTTCTATATCCTTCTTAAATCCATCAAAACCTTTTTTCATAATGATATGTTTGAAAAATATACTAGAATGACCAGATCTACTTCCGCTTATCATACAATCATTACATCCAATATACTCGATGTTTGTTGTGACAAGATCTAAAAACCGTTTTTCCATCATACATATTCCACATGGAAAAGGTATCCGCTAGATTAAACACCAAGGAAACTGTAGTTTGTTGAAGAACTCTTCAAACTACAGATTTCCCAAAGAGTGCTTCCTCGAGCTTTCTACACCTTGAAGTTCACAAGGCCATAATGATCGCATGGCAGTTTCATGATTCCTTCAAAGCAAGAAAACTCTCCACAATCCGGGTTCTGCAACGGTTTTTTAAGCCGCAGGCTCATAGCGAG